>WNGB01010600.1_pt1 | contig 19084 bp, 16 predicted proteins | sample 5400681 | NCBI WGS metagenome assembly WNGB01 (sample SAMN13153367, study PRJNA577476) | soil metagenome | isolation source: 115 cm soil or saprolite under grassland replicate 2 | place: USA:California | collected 2016-06-15
CAGCCGGCGTGCTGCTGGGACTCACCGACTGGCGGCGATCGGTCTACGCGCTGCTTGCCTACCTGCCGTTCTCTGGCGTCGCCAGCGTGCTGCTCTATCCGAATACCGCCCCGGCGGTCCTGGCGAAGGACTTTCTTTTCGTCCTCCCAGCCTATGCCGGTTTCCTCTTGCAGCGCCTCAGCGCCAGGCGACCCATCTCGTTTCGCGGCGCGCCCACGTGGCTGCTCGCCTCGTTCGCGGTTCTCGTGCTCGGCCAGGCCTTCAACCCGGGCGTGCCCAGTGGCGTCGTCGCTGCGATCGGCGCGAAGGTGTGGCTGTTCTACATTCCTCTGTGCTTCCTCGGATACCACCTGGTCGGCGATCGAGGGGACCTGCGTCGACTCCTCGGGGTCATGAGCCTGGCGGCGATCATTCCCGCGCTCGTCGGCATCGCAGAAGCCCTGCTCCTGTACGCGGGCAAGCAGGCTCTGGTCTACAGCGCCTACGGGCCGGCGGCCGCCTCAGTAACGCAGGAGTTCGTGCAGTTCGACCTCACAGCAGGCGCGAGCCTACGCCGCGTCCCAAGCACCTTCACGTTTGTGGCGCAGTACTTCGCCTTCACGGTCAGCATGGTCGCCGTCACCTACGCCTGGTGGCGAGGAGTTCTGGCCAGGACATCTGCCGCCGCACTCGGGGCGGCCGTCTGGCTCCTGCTCCTCCTGGCTGGCTTCCTCTCCGGCGCCCGCGCGGCGTTCCTCTTCCTTCCCTTCCTCGTCGTCCTGATCCTCGTCCTGGAAGGCCCCAGGGCTCCCCGAGCGCTTGTGCGGATCGTGGCACCGACAGGGATCTTGCTGTTCGTGGCGGTCATGATCCTCGGCTCAAGCGTCAGAGCCGTGCTGCTGCATACGGTACAGACCGGCCTCGAGGAATTCGGCTACGTCTTCGTCAACGGCCTTCGGCAAGGCTTCGCGCTCACGCTCACCGGCTTTGGCGCGGGCGTCGACACCAGCGCCGCTCGGTACGCCTTCACGCAACCCGACCAGTTCAACGCGGTCAACGGCTTCTGGTACGAGAGCTGGTACGTCAAGGCGCTGCTGGAGCTCGGGGCGGCTGGCCTGGTGATCGTGACGCTGTTGTTCACGACGCTGCTCGCGACCCTGATCAGGCAACACCGCCGCCTCCGAGATGCCGGACTGCGGTCCATCTCGGCGGCCGTGCTCGCACTGCTGGTTTGGAACGTCGTGTTCAACGTGAAGGCGCAATACCTCGACATGGACCCGATGAACGTCTATTTCTGGTTGCTCCTCGGCCTCCTCTTCAAGCTTCCGACGCTCGACAGGGAGGAGGGGTGAGGATGGGCGTGCTCGTCAGCCAGCCCGTTCACCAGCACGCCTACGAGACGGCGGTCGCAGCGCAGGACGGCGGCTACCTTCGCTGGTTCGCAACCGGGCTGTACGACACGGGACGCGGCCTCGCCGATCCACGACTGCGGACGTGGCTGCCGGCGGGGACCCGACGCCGCGTCGAGCGTGAGCTCAGGCGGCGGCGCCATCCCGAGCTCGATCCCGCCTGCGTCCTCACGATTCCGCGCTACCACCTGGTGGCAACGGGACTCAGGCGGTCCCTTGGTCGGCTCGCACACCTGCGACGGCTCGACCTGGAGACCTGGGCGCACCATCAGTTCGACGCCGAGCTCGGACGGCGATTCCCGGGGCTTCCCGGGGTCGAGGTGGTGCACGCCTTCGAGGGCGGCGCGCTGGCCACCTTCCGGGCCGCGAAACGCGCCGGGAAGCAGACCATTCTGGACGTGCCGAGCGCCCACGAACGGTTCATGGGTGTCGAAGGCAGATGCCTTCAACCGCAGATCGCCGAGGAACGGCTGCTCGCCGACCTGCTCCTCGCACCTTCCGACTACGTGGTGACGTGCCTGATCGAGGCGGGGGTTCCCCAGCACCGCATCCGCAAGATCCCCTACGGCGTCGATCCCGGAACGTTCCAGATCGACGCGGGGCTCCGCACCGACGGTTTGTTCCGCGCCGTGTTCGTCGGCAGGATCGGTCGTCGCAAGGGCGTGTCGTACCTGCTGGAGGCCTGGCGACGCCTCGCTCTCCCGAACGCTGAGCTGCTCCTGGTCGGAGAGGCCGACGAGGAAGGTCGCCGGCTCCTCCAGCGCTACGAAGGGCTGTACCGGTTCGTAGGACCCCACCCCAAGCACGAGGTGCATCGGTTCTTCCAGCAGAGCGACGTGTTCGTGTTCCCGTCGCTCGCCGAGGGATCCGCGTACGTGACCTATGAAGCCCTGGCGTCGGAGCTTCCGATCATCACCACCCCGAACAGCGGATCGGTCGCCCGCGACGGTGTCGACGGGTTCCTGATCCCCGCCGAGGACGTCGACGCGATCGCCGAACGGCTCGCGCTGCTGCACGCCGAGCCGGCGCTCCGGCAACGGATGGGCGCCCAGGGCCGCGAGCTGATCGAACGCGAGTACACCTGGCGGCACTATCGCGAGCGCGTCGGGCACGTCTATCGCCGGATGCTCGAGGGTGGGCCATGACGGCCGCCCCAGCCACCACCGCAACGCCGAGCATCCGCGTGCTGGCGGTGGCGGCCGGCCCGGTGTTCTACCAGACGCCGCTCTACCAGGCGCTCACCGCCGACCCGCGCGTCGACCTCACCGTCCTGTTCGCCTCCAGCGGCGGCGTCCGCCCCTACGACGCCGGGCTCGGTGGCAGGCCGGTCGTCTGGGACGTCGACCTGCTGAGGGGCTACCCGTCCCGGTTCCTCAGGGCGGCGGACCGCAACGAGGCGAGCGCCGGCTTTCTCGGCATGCGCGACCTCGACGTCGTCAGGCCGATTCTTCGCGAACGCTGGGACGCGGTGTGGGTCCACGGCTATTCGTACCTGACGCTGTGGCTGGCGATCCTCGCGGCGACGCTGCGCGGCATCCCCGTCCTGATCAGGGAGGAGCAGACCCTGCTCCACGAACGGCCATGGCCGAAGCGGTGGCTGCGCGCGGCCGTGCTCCGCGCCCTCTTCAGCAGGATCCACGGCCTCTACATCGGCGCCAACAACCGGGCGTTCTTCGCACGCTACGGGATCCCCGAGCACCGGTTGCACTTCGTCCCCTATTGCGTCGACAACGCGACCTTGCAGCGGCAGGCGACGTCCCTGGCGGGACGGCGACAGGAGCTGCAGGCCAGGTTCGGCATCGCGGCGGACACCGGTCCGGTGGTGCTGTTCGTCGGCAAGCTGATCCCCAAGAAGCAGCCGCTGCTGGCGCTCGATGCCTTCGCCCGGGTTCGCCGCGACCTGCGCTGCGCCCTGCTCGTCGTCGGCGAGGGCGAGCTCGAGGACGCCATGCGGGCGCGCATCACGGCCGAGGGCATCCCCGATGTGCACTTCGCGGGCTTCCTCAACCGCGGCGAGATCGCGCAGGCCTTCGCCGCCGCCGACCTGTTCGTCCTTCCCTCCCGGCTGCATGAGACCTGGGGGCTGGTGGTCAACGAGGCGATGAACTTCGCTCTCCCGGTGGTCGTCTCGGACAAGGTGGGATGCGCCCCCGACCTCGTCCAGGACGGCGAGAACGGGTTCGTCGTCGCGGCCGGCCAGGTCGGCGCGCTGGCGTCGGCCGTGCGGAAGCTGGTGGAGAGCCCGGACCTTCGGCGGGTCATGGGTCGGCGATCCCGCGAGCGTATCGACCGCTGGCACTACGGCCTTGCCGTGGAAGGCATCGTGCAGGCCTGCAGGGAGGCGGTCGGTTGCGGATCGCGATGATCCCGATGCTGCCCGGTGGCAACGCGGCGACCCGGACGTTCTGCCACAAACCACTGGAGCACCTGGCCTCGAGGGGCGTCACCGGTCGAGTCCTCGCGCCATCCAGCGACCGCGCCTACCGCCTGCTGAATCGCGCGAACGGCCGGGCTCGCAAGGTCCTGGCGGCGGCGTACTGGTACGGGCTGGTCACGCCGCGCCGGTTGCTGCACGTCGCCGCGGCGCTCCGCTACGACGTCATCTTCGTGCAGCGCGGCATGCTGCGGTACGCCTCGCCGCCGGTGTTCGAGGCGCTGGTCTGGCTCCTGGCGGGAAAGCTGCTTGGGCGGACCATCCTGTACCACTGCGACGACGCCCTCCACACCGTCGCCAACCCTCGGTACTACCGAGCACGGTTCCGCATGGCGGACTGGGTCATCACCGGAAGCGAGGAGGTCGCCGCCTTCGCCAGCTCGGTGAACCCGCGGGTGTGGCGCTACAGCGCGCCCATCGAGGTCCGCCGCTACCCGGTGAAGCAGCATCTGGCCCGCGGCCGGACGATCGGCTGGGTCGGCACGCTTCCCGACGACAGCCTCCCGCTCGTGCGCGGCGCGCTCGCACGCGTCTGCAGCGAGCGGGACGTCTACGTGAAGGTCGTCAGCGCCCGGCCGTTCCGCCTGCCGGAGCTCGGCGAGCGGTTGGTGTGGGAGCCCTGGTCCCCGGCACGCCGGTTCTCCGTCTTCGACGACCTCGACATCGGGATCATGCCGCTGGCCGACGAGCCGTACCAGCGCGGCAAGGAGGCCTTCAAGCTCAAGGAGTACATGGCGGCCGGCCTGCCGGTGGTCTGTTCCCCAGTCGGCCACAACCGCCAGGTCGTCGCGCACGGCGTCGTCGGCTACTTCGCCCGCTCGGAGCACGAGTGGGTCCAGTGCCTCGAGCGCCTCATCGACGATCCCGAGCTGCGAGCCCGGCTCGGACGGGCAGGCCGGCAGGTCGCCGAGACCACCTTCGACTACCCAGGGCACATGCGCCGCTTCGGCGAGTTCCTTCGCACGCTCCAAGGACCGGAAGGAGAGCAAGTTTGATCCGCCTGGCCGTGATCGGATGCGGACGATGGGGGCCGAACCATCTCCGTAACTTCCAGAGCCTGCCTGGAAGCAGCGTCGGAATGGTCGTGGACCCCGACGAGAACCGGCTGGCGTCGATCCGCCAGGCGAATCCGGACCTGCGCAAGCCGCTCTGCGAGACGGCCAAGGAGGGCGACGAGCTGGTCGAGCTCGCCGAGACCAACCACCGGCTGCTCATGGTTGGTCATACCTTCCTGTTCAACCCCGGTGTCGAGCGCCTTCGCGAGCTGGTCCACGGTGGTGAGCTCGGGCGGCTGTACTACCTGGCCGCCTTCCGGACCAACCTCGGGCCGATCCGCCACGACGCCAACGCCGCCTACGACCTGGCCGCGCACGACATCGCGATCTTCAACTGGATCATCGGCGCACCGCCGGAGGCGGCGTCAGCGACCGGCGCGGCGTTCCTGCAGCCGGACATCGAAGACGTGGTGTTCATCTCCCTGCGCTACCCCGGCAACGTGGCGGCGGCCATCCAGGCGAGCTGGCTGGACCCGAAGAAGGTTCGGCAGATCACCGTCGTCGGCAGCGAACGCATGGCCACCTGGGACGACCTCCAGCTCAACGCACCGATGGCGATCTACGACAAGGGCGCCCGGGCCGTCCACGACTACCGCACCTTCGGTGAGTTCCTCCGCCTGTCGACCTGGGACGGCGACGTCCGGCTTCCCAAGATCCCGTCGGAGGAGCCGCTCAGGGCGCAGGCGCGCCAGTTCCTGGACTTCCTGGAGCGCGGCCGGGTGGAACGCTCGGACGGCGCCTTCGCGCTCGGTGTGGTGAAGACCCTCGAAGCCGTGGCCGCGTCCATCAGGTCGGGCGGAAGCACCAAGAAGGTAGCCCCATGAGCCCACCACCACGAGTGCCGTTCTTCGACGCGGCCACCCAGCAGCGCTCGGTGATGGCCGAGACGCAGGCCGCCATCCAGGAGGTACTCGACCAGGCCCGGTTCATCGTCGGCCCGCAGGTCGGCGAGTTCGAGCGTGCATTCGCCGGGTTCGTCGGTGTCGGCCACGCGGTCGGTGTCAGCTCGGGCCTCGATGCGCTCCGGCTGGCGCTGTCCGCCGTCGACGTCGGTCCAGGCGACGAGGTGATCCTGCCCGCCAACACCTACATCGCGACCGCCCTGGCGGTGAGCGCCGTCGGCGCCCGGCCGGTCCTGGTCGACTGCGACCCGCGCACCTACCTGATCGACTGCGGGCAGATCGCGTCGGCCATCACGCCGGGGACGAAGGCCGTCATCCCGGTACACCTCACCGGCCAGGCAGCCGACATGGACAGCGTCCTCGGCCTCGCGGGCGCCCACGGCCTGCACGTGGTCGAGGACGCGGCGCAGGCGCACGGCACGACGTACAGGGACCGGTCCTGCGGCACCTTGGGCACGCTCGGGTGCTTCAGCTTCTACCCGAGCAAGAACCTCGGCGCCTGCGGCGACGCCGGCATGGTGACCACCGGCGACGATCGGCTCGCGGACCGGGTCCGTCGGCTGCGGAAGTACCACCACGTCGAGAAGGGGGTGAACGCCAGGCTGGACACGCTGCAGGCGGCGATCCTGTCCGTCAGGCTGCGCCGGCTCGCCGCCTGGAACCAGGCCCGCATCGAGCACGCCTCCAGCTACCGTCGACTCCTCGCCGACGTCGGCGACCTCACCTTCCAGGAGCAGACGCCCAGCTCGAATCATGTCTACCACCTGCTGGTGGTGGAGACGGAACGACGGGACGCGTTGCGAGAGCACCTGCGCGCCGCCGGCGTCGAGACCGGCGTGCACTATCCGGTTCCCATCCACCTCCAGCCGGCGTACCAGGATCTCGGGTACAAGCCCGGCGACTTCCCCAACGCCGAGCGCCTCGCGGTGCGGATGCTGTCGCTGCCGATGTTCCCCGAGCTGCGACCGGACCAGATCGAGTTCGTGGCCGACCAGGTCGGGCAGTTCTTCGACGGCGCCGCCCAGCGATGAGGATCCTCCACGTGATCGGCAGCCTGGCGCCCAGGTACGGCGGTCCGAGCACCGTCGCTCCGGCGATGTGCAGGGCCCTCGCCGCCCGCGGTCACCAGGTCGAGATCGCCACGACCGACATGGACGGGTCCGGTGCACGGCGAGTCCCATCCGTTCGGGCCGCGACCCCCGCCGAGGTGCCCGTGACCTACCGACGGGTGCACTGGCCGCGTTCGTATGCCGCCTCGCTGGGTCTGGGGCGCTGGCTGCGACGGCACGTCGAGCTGTTCGACGTCGTCCACATCCACAGCCTCTACCAGTTCCACACCTGGTTCGCCGCCAGATGCTGCCGTCACGCCGGGGTTCCCTACGTCGTCAGGCCCCACGGCACGCTGAATCCCTACCATCTCGGCCAGCATCGCTGGCGCAAAGCCCTGTGCACGTTGCTGGTCGAGGGTCGGGCGCTGAACGCCGCCGCCGGCATGCACTACACCTCGATTGCCGAGCAGGAGCACGCGGTCCGGCACCGCGGCCGGCTGCCACGAGGGTTCGTGGTCCCGCTCGGTGTCGAGCTGGTGCCACCCGGACAATGGGACGAGCTGCTACGGCGACACCCCGACTTGGCCGGCCGGACGCTCGTGACCTTCCTCGGGCGCCTCACGCCCAAGAAGCGCCTGGACCTGCTCGTCGACGCGTTCGCCGTCGTCGCGGAAGCCGACGAGCGAGCCCATCTGGTCGTGGCCGGGCCCGATGATGGCGTAGGGAGCGCCATGCAGGCGCGGCTGTCGGCGCTTGGGCTCCACGCCCGCGTGTCGATGCTCGGGCTGCTGACCGGCCCGCCGAAGAGCGCGCTGTTGCGGCAGTCCCGGGTCGTCGCGCTGCCGTCCGAGGACGAGAGCTTCGGCGTGGCGGTCGCCGAGGCGATGCTTGCCGGCACCGCCGTCGTCGTCACGGATGGCGTGGCGATTCACCGTGAGATCGCGGCGGCACGGGCGGGGCTTGTCGTCCCACCGCTGGACGAACCGCTGGCCGAGGCGCTGCTCGGGTTCGTCCGTGACGAGCAAGCGGCCGCCGAGGCAGGCCGGAACGGTCAGGCGCTGGCTCGCAGCCGGTGGACCTGGCAGCAGGTCGCCGCCGACCTGGAGCAGATGTACGAGGCGGCGATCGACTCGTGGTCGGTGGCCCGGGCCGACACGAAGCCGTGGACCCAGACGACGGTGCCGAACGAAACGAGAGGATGAACCGATGCGAGGGCAGCTGGAGACGACGCCGATGACCACCGCGACCGCCGGCAAGCTTCCGGTCACGGTCGTCATCTTCACCCTCAACGAGGAGAAGAACCTTCCCGACGCCCTCGCCAGCGTCCGGTGGGCCGAGGCGGTCGTCGTGGTCGATTCGCACAGCCCCGACCGGACCGCCGAGATCGCCGTGGCCGCCGGCGCCAAGGTGGTGCAGTTCGACTACTCGGGCCACGGGCCGAAGAAGATGGAGTGGTCCCTGCGCAACCTGCAGTTCGAGCACGAGTGGGTCTTCCTGCTGGACGCGGACGAGCGGGTCACCCCCCAGCTGCGGGCGGAGATCGCCGAGGCGGTCGAACGCGGGGACGCCGACGGCTACTGCGTCGACCGGGAGTTCCACTTCATGGGCAGGGAGGTGCGCTGCTTCCGTCCGAACTGGAACCTCCGTCTCTTCAAGCACCGCCTGGGGAGTTTCGAGGATCTGGGCCTGAACGACCTTCCCGGGACCGGGGATATCGAGATCCACGAGCATGTCGTCCTCGCCGGTCGGATGGGGTTTCTCCGCCACCCCCTGCTCCACGACGACGAGAGTGGGCTCACCCCATGGCTGACCAGGCATAACAAGTACGCCACCTGGGAGGCGTACCTGTACCGTCGATTTCGTCAGGAGCCCGTCGGGGTCGGCCCGCTCGGCTTCTTCCGTCTGGACGCGCTGCGGCGCAAGCGCGTCCTGCGCCGCATCTGGGTGCGGCTCCCGGGCCGCCCGCTGCTCCGCTTCCTGATCTGGTATGTGGCACGCCGCGGGTTCCTGGACGGGAGGCAGGGCTTCTTCTTCTGCGTCCTGATGGCGTATTACGAGCTGACGATCAGCGTGAAGCTGTACGAGCTCAGGTCGACCGGGCAGACCGGCGAGTGAGCGAGGAGCTGCTGCGGCTGCTGGCATGCCCGGTCTGTCTCCGTGGCGATCTGGCCGGGCTGACGGCCGAGCCATCCGACGGGAAGCTGACCTGCACGCACTGCGGCGAGGTCTATGAGGTCCACGACGGCATACCGATCCTGGTGCCGCCCGGGTTCGACCCAGGTCGAGCCCACGACGAGCTCGATCACCTCCACGCCCACAAGCAACGGCAGGCCGAGCACTATGACAGCGCCGTGGCCGAGGAGTTCGAGACGGTACGGCCGCACGGCACACCGCGTGGGTATCGCTGGCTGCTCGGCCAGAAGCTCGCCCGCGCCGTTGCCCATCTTCCCGTCCTGCGGCGGGCCGTCGTGGTCGACGCCTGCTGCGGAAGCGGGATGGAAGCCGAATACCTCGCTCGCAACGGCGCGCGAGTCCTCGCCGTGGACATCTCCGAGGGAGCGGCACTGCGCGCCCGCGCCCGCGCGCGGCGGTTCGGCCTCGACTACCTGGTCGTGGTCGGCGACGCCGAGCACCTGCCGATCCGAACCAGGGCGGCCGACGTGGCATTCGTGCACGACGGGCTGCACCACCTCGCCGATCCGCTGAGCGGGGTTCGGGAGCTGGCCAGGGTCGCCAACCAAGCGGTCAGCATCACCGAGCCTGCCGACGCCGTCCTCACCCAGGTGGCGGTCCTGCTCGGCATCGCCGCCAACGAGGAGGAGGCAGGGAACAAGGTCCGTCGACTGCGTCCCGGGCAGGTCCGGCACGAACTCGAGGCGGCAGGGTTCTCGGCCCGGTCCGAGCGCTATCTCATGTACTACGGGCACGAACCGGGACGGGCGATGCGCCTGCTCTCCCGACCGCCGCTGTACTCGGCGTTCAAGGCGGGGGTCGGCGCGGCCGACCTGGTCGCCGGCCGCTGGGGCAACAAGCTGTGTGTGACCGGCATCCGTTCGGGCCTCCAGACCAGGGGGAACAGATGACCAGCAGCGTGAAGGAGTTCTACGAGGCCTATTGGTCGAAGGGGAACCCTCCGCCGACCCATGATCGGCTCAGTCCACGTCGCGCGGCCGTGCTCTGGTCCCTCCTCGGGCCCGCGACCGGCCGTACGCTCCGGCTGCTGGAGTGCGGCAGCGGCGAAGGGCATCTCGTGGCCGAGGCGGCTGCCAAGGGCATCCAGGCGGAGGGCATGGAGATCTCCGGAGCGGCGGTCGACCGCGCCCGCCGCGCGCATCCGGAGTGCTCGTTCCGGGAGCACTCGGTCGACGATCGGCCCTGGCCGTTGCCGTCAGGAAGCTGCGACGTCGTGGTCGCCTTCGAGGTCATCGCCCATCTGCCCTGGCCCCGCGAGCTGCTGCAGGGAGCCGCCGACGTGCTGCGCCCAGGAGGGCACCTGGCGTTGACCACGCCCTATCACGGCCCGGTCAAGCGCTCCGCGCTCGCGACGCTCGCGTTCGATCGACACTTCAACGTCGACGGCGAGCACCTGCGCTTCTTCAGCGACCGCACGCTCCGACGGCTCTTCGCGGAATCCGGGTTCGCGGTCGAGCGGGTGATCCATCTCGGTCGCCACTGGCCGGTCTGGGCGGACACGTTCGTGTGGGCGAGAAGGCAGGGAACAGACGCTCTGGCTTGAGCCGCACCGGGTCAGCAGTACTCCCGTGTGGTCCAGGACTCGAATCCGAGATCATGCATCCGCCGTGCATTCCACGGTCCATCCCAGAACTCGACCGTGAGCCCGAAGCGTCGCCGCATGAGGTTCAAGACCCGCTTCTTCCAGGGCGACTCCGTCGTGAAGTCGTTCCCCATGATCACCTCGGGTCGGAGCACGGCCTGCTGGTTGTGGGGGTGCCAGTCCTGCTGGCTCTCGTCCTTGACGGCGGCGAACAGCAGGTTGGCAGGCATGCTGCAGTTGCCGTTCAAGGCGAAATGCACCATGCGGAAGCGACGGAGCAGGTAGGCCAGACCGTCAGGACAAAGACGCCAGTAGTCCTTGTCGTGGCGGTGGATCGCGGTCCGAAACGGCACCGAGCCGAGTAGCAGCCCGTTCGGTTGCAGCACCCGGTAGGTCTCGTCCATCGCAAGCCACGGAGCGTAGACGTGCTCCAGGACGTTGAACAACAGAACGGTGCCGGCCAGCTCATCCGGCATGTCGGTTCCATGGCAGAGGTCGCCGACGAAGTCGAGCGTGGTCCCTTCGTGCTCGACCACGTCCTGTGCGTAGAAGGCCGTACATCCTCGCGTTCGAAACGGTGCACGGTGAAATTCCAGATCCCAGCCGGCTCCGAGCTCAAGGATCGGTTCAGCCCATTTCTGTTGTTCTAACCGTGCACCGATGTAGTGCGGTTCAATCGGCAGCATGCAACCCCCCGACGAGCCGATGCGCCCGCTGCTCGAGCTGCTGCTTGATCCAGGCATAGGTGCGGGTGAGGCCGTCCTCGAGCGTGATCTCCGGCTCCCAGCCGAGGACAGCCCGCATCACGCTGATGTCGGCGTTCCGGCCACGGACGCCCTGGGGCTTGGTGAGGTCGTGGCGCTTCTTGATGGTCTTGCCGGCGACGGTGGCAACCATGTCGACCAGCTCGTTGATGGTGACCATGCGGTCCTGGCCGAGGTTGATCGGGTCGTGGTGGTCGGACTGCATGAGGCGGTAGATCCCCTCCACGCAGTCGCTCACGTAACAGTAGGAGCGGGTCTGCTCGCCGTCGCCCCAGACCTCGATCTCGTCCCCGTCGCCGGCGAGGGCGACCTTGCGGCAGATGGCGGCCGGGGACTTCTCCCGCCCCCCGTCGTAGGTTCCGAGCGGGCCGAAGATGTTGTGGAAGCGGACCGCGTAGGTCTTGAGGTCATGGTCCTCGCGGTAGTGGCGGCACAGCCGCTCGGTCGCCAGCTTCTCCCAGCCGTAGCCATCCTCGGCGTCGGCCGGGTAGGCGTCCCCCTCCCTCAGCGGCGCCACGTCCGGGGTGTCCTGCATGTAGCCCGGATAGATGCAGGCCGACGAGGTGTAGAGGAAACGGGTCGTCCTAGCCACGCGCGCCGCTTCGAGCATGTGCGTGTCGATCAGCGTGTTGTCGTGCACGATCTCAGCCTTGTTGGCCTCGATGAAGCCGATCCCGCCCATGTTGGCGGCCAGGTGATAGACGTGGTCCATGTCCCTGGTCGCCTCCAGGCAGTTTTGCCAGCGGCGCAGGTCGAGAACGCGGAACTCGCTGGCAGGCGACTGCTCGTACTCGGGGAACTTCACGTCCACCCCGCGGACGAAGTACCCCTTGTCGACCAGGTAGCGGGTCAGGTGATGGCCGATGAAGCCACCAGCACCGGTGACCAGGACGGTCGCCTGCTCCCCCAATGATCCCCCCAAGGCTTGCTTGAAGTCCTCGTAGATCGTGAAAGCGACGAGCGGCGCGAATACTACAGCAAGGACTGTGCCGGTCATCCCATGGGTCAGGGTCCCGGCGGCAAGGACCGTTCACAGGTCGCTCAGGATGGAGCGCAGGGAGACTTGCTTCGGTGGAAGGACCCCGCCGCTGGGGCTTCGCGTTCCAATCCCGGAGGCGGGGCGTCGACAGGCGTGGGTGAAGGTGGCCGGGTCGGCCGTCGGGACGGCGCCGACCAGCCTTACTCATTCGTAACAACGTTCCGCTTCCCATGCCCGTCCAAACCCTCTATAGTCTTGAAGCCCTCGAAAGGAGGGATCCAGACACTACCAATCCTTCCCCCCGCCGCCAGGAGGCATTGGCTTGCGCCTCGACGTCGTCATCCCGGCCCATGACGAAGAGCATCGAATCGGCCGCACACTTCGCGCCTACCGGTCCATCTGCTCCAGCCACGACATCAGGTTCCTGATCGCGCTCGACGACTGCCGTGACCGTACGGCAGAGATCGTCCGCTGGCATGCCAGCGAGGACCCGCGGGTCGAGCTCCACGAGTACCGCCGTCTCGGAAAAGGCGGTGTGATCATGGAGACGTTCCGGCGCTCGGACGCTGAGTTTGTCGGATTCGTAGACGCCGACTGTGCCACTCCCCCAACAGAGCTGTTGCGGCTGGCGCAGATCGCGGCGCTGTCTGATGGGGCCATAGCGTCCCGTCGCCATCCCGCAGCAGTGCTGCCAGCGCCTCGTTCGCTTGGGCGGCGGCTCGCCAGCGCCGGCTTCGCATTCTGGGTACGACAGCTCTTCAGACTGCCATATCGGGACACACAATGCGGGGCGAAGGTCTTGCGGCGTCGTGTCATCGACGCTGTGGTGCCGCTCCTGTCGTCTCGCGATTTCCTGTTCGACGTGGACCTTCTGCTGGTGACGCGCGCGCTCGGCTTCCACATCGTCGAGGTCCCCACCATATGGATCGATCGCGACGGCTCACGGTTGCGCGTTATCAATGACTCAAGGCGAATGGCCGCCTCGTCGCTCCGGCTATGGGTGCACCACCGAGGCCTCTCCATGCATCCGGCGAACTGGACGGTCGCTGCCGAGCCAGTCGAGCATGCGCATGTCCAGAGCTGACGTTGCGCTCATCTCCCCCTACCCGAGCCACAGGCAACGTGCGCTAGCAAGCGGCGTTGCCAGTTACGCGCGGAGCCTTGCCCACGCGCTCGCCGACGCAGGAGCGTCGGTGACCGTGCTGGCTCCCGAGGAGAGTGAGGGGGAAGAGGCAGTTGCCGACGGTCCGGTGCGTATTGAGCGATGCTTCCGGCTCGGACCGGGAGCGCTCCTAGCCGCACAGCATTCGGCACGCGCCACCAGAGCACCAGTTGTGCACCTCCAGCACGAGCTTTTCCTCTACGGAGGGGTGAGCGCCGTGCCCGGTATGCTCGCGGCTCTACCTAGGGCGAAAGCGGCCAACCAGGCGACGGTTGTGACGATGCACCAGGTCGTCGATCCGTCGACCGTCGACTCGGCTTTCACAAGACTCCATCGGGTCCGTGTTCCTCCGGCCGTAGCCCGGACCGGCATTTCCGTCGTGCAGCGGGCCGTCCAGCGGCTAGCCGACGCTGTCATCGTGCATGAGACGGCCTTCAGACGGATAGTGCCCCGGGCCACGACCGTGCCGCACGGGCTCGAGGTCGTCCAACCACCGGACAAGGCCAAGGCGCGGGTTGAGCTCGGCCTGACCGACCGTTTCACCGTACTGTGCTTCGGCTTCCTGGCGCCCTACAAGGGACTCGAGTTGGCGTGCGAAGCAGCGGAGATCGTTAGCCGACGCATGGGCGCGATCCAACTTGTCATTGCCGGAGGGGAACATCCACGGCTAGCTGGTCGCGACCCCTATGCAGCCTCATTGCGATCGCGATTCCACAGCTCGGCATTGTTCACCGGCTTCGTGGCCCAACACCACGTCCCACTCTGGTTCGCCGCGGCCGATCTCGCCCTCTTTCCATACCCGCAACCGCATGCAACCAGTGGCGCCCTTGCCCTGGCGCTCGCCTTCGGAACCCCGTTCCTCCTATCCAAGGCGCTCGCCGACCTGACGGGCGCCCCACAGGTCCTCGCAGCGAGTTCGGACGCGCATGAGCTGGCCGCACAGCTGCAGCAATTGGCCAGTTCCTCGTCGGCTCGCGAGGGCTTGGCAGTCCGTTGCGCCAGCCTAGCGGCGGGGCGTTCCTGGCCGACAGTAGCGGGTCGGCATCTCGAGATCTACGAGGAGGTGTTGCATGCCAACCGTGCTTCTGGCCGGAGCTTTTGGGCAACGCAATCCCGGTGACGAGGCACTACTCGATGCCTTTTTGCGCACGCTTCCGGAATGGCGGGTAGTCGTGACAAGCAGTGAAGCTGCACTGACGACCGCGACCCACAACTGCGAGGCTGTCCATTCGCGTGATCCAGGCGCGGTCGGCCGGGCGCTACTCTCCGCTGACGCTGTCGTGTTCGCCGGTGGCACCGTGTTCAAGACACTCCACCAGTCTTCCAGTAGGCCCGCACATGGTCTGCTTCGTAGGGCGCTACTACTCGCCGCGACTGCGCGCCTCACGGGCAAACCGGTCGCCTTGGTCGGCGTCGGGGTCGGCTCTCTGCCAGACGCCCAAGCCCGATGGTTAGCACGAGCGCTCGTTCGCCGATCCGATCTGCTCGTACTTCGCGACGAGGAGTCCGCGCACGCACTTGCCGCCGTTGGCGCTCCCGTTCCGTTCCGGGTCGGTGCCGACCCGGCATGGACACTGTTCAACGGGCCGCCGCCGTCCAGGGCACAGCAGCGCGACACGGTAGTGGTCGCACTGAGCATCTTTGCCGGAGGTGACAATCTAGCCGACCGGCTCGCCGCCGCCCTGCAGCCAATCGTCGACTCTGGAACAAGGGTCGAGCTGCAACCCTGGCAAGGAAGCGATCCGCTGGGGGGAGACGGAGGACTGGCGCGCGCTATTGCTGCCCGACTTGGCAGCCGCGTCAGCATCTCCGCGCCGCCGATCGATCTTGAGGATGCTAGGAACCGGATGACTGGAGCACGCCTGGCGGTCTGTCTTCGATTTCATGCCATCGTCGCCGCGGCCGCGGCCGGAACCCCACTGGTCGCGATCGCGCACGAGCCAAAGCTCGCCGGCTTGGCACGACGCCTTCACCAGCCAACTGTCCCGGTCACCGCGGATCCAGCCGAGATCGCCACCACAATCCTCGGTGGACTAGATGTCGAGCCGACGAGCCCGACGGCGGTCCGAGTAGAGATCGCTCGTGCGGAGGAGAGCCTACGACTACTCAGGTTGGTTCTCACGCGAGGTGCGGCATACGAGCTCGACAGGTTTGACGGCCTGAGCCTGGAACCGGCGCCATGGGCGGCGACGTGACCACCGGTGCAAAGAGGTCACGTGGCTCGACACGAACCGACTTCGCCATAGTGCTCGCCCTTACGATCATCGGGCTGATCCTTCGAGGCATGGTAAGTAGGGGCCTATGGCTAGACGAGGCGATCAGCATCTCTCAGGCCAAGCTGCCGTTTAACGAAATGCTGGCTCGCTTGGCTGCCGACGATGTTCACCCACCCCTTCATCATGCTGTCCTCTGGATCACCGTTCGGCTTCTCGGAACCGGCGAGCTGGCGGCAAGAGCCCCTTCCATCATCGCTGGCATGATGCTTATCCCCACACTTTACGCGGTTGGCCGAAGCCTGTATGACCGGCGGGTAGGCATAGTGGCCGCAGCACTGGGGACTGTGGCTCCAATTGCAATCTGGTATTCCCAGGAAGCTCGGATGTACTCGATCTTCATGCTGCTCTGCCTCATCGCCGTCTGGGCCCAGGTGTGCGCGTCACGGACCGGCCGTCCAGGGCCATGGATCGCTTACACCCTCGCCACCGCCGCGATGATATGGACCCAATACTTCGGTGTTCTGCAGGCCGTCGTTCAGCAGATGGCGTTCTGCATAGTGTTCTGGCAACAGCACAAGCGTGGGAACGGCCGGCGAGTGGGCCTCGCATGGGGTGCCTCGACATTTGCCATCCTTCTTCTGCTCATCCCTCTGGCACAGCTTCTTCAGAGCCAATACCACGCCTACACTGACCGCAGTGGTGGGCTGGCTCTGCCATCTCAGGCCGGCCTCGGCGTTTCCCATCGCGATCAGCTCTCAGTGTACGCGATCATCGCCAATGCAATCTGGGGGCTGTGGGGCTATCACGCCAACTCGACGATGGCCCAGATCGTTGCCCTATGGCCGCTCGGGATGCTCCTTGTGCTCGCGCTTCTAGGACGTGGCTATTCCCGGCTGTCGGCACTGCTTCTCGCTATCGCGGCCATGCCGGCGCTGGGGCTGTTTGCAGTCGGAATGGTGCAGCGGAACCTCTTTGAACTTCGCTACTTCGCAGGCGCGGTGCCAGTCGGGCTGTTGCTCGTGGCACGCTTCGCGAGCAGCGCGACGAACCGTAGCGCACGGGGACTCATGGTTGGGCTACTGGTCGCGACCCTCGCCGTCGGGCTTGCCGACCAGCAACTCAACGGCGCAAATCCTCGCCTCTACGACTTCAGGGGAGCGCTATCCATGATCTCGGCCCGCGCTCGTCCTGGTGACGTGGTCGTGTATGAGCCTCAATTCATCGGGCCGGTCGTGAGCTACTATGCCGCGGAGCTTGAGGCGAAGCCTCTGGATGCTGGCCTAACGTCGCCGGCCTCGAAACACCGCGTCTTCCTGCTCGGCAGCTTCTTGGACGAACCGGGGTCGGCTGGTCAGGTAGGTGACGCTCTGCACCAGCTTGATGAAAGCCGTCACCGCGCCCAGGAATTCCGACGACCGAACGTGCGGGTGTGGATGTATCGATGAGCATGCCGACCGACCCGCGGCTGCTAGATGCTCGACGCGAATCGCGACGGCTGGCTCGTCCGACTGGCGCACGTGTGCGGTTCCTTCTGCTCGTCAATGTGACGTTTGCCATTTGGTACTTCGCGTGGCTGCTGGCGCCCCAGCGCGTCGGGAACCGAATGCTGTATGCGGTCCTGGTTGCGGCCGAATTGTTCAACCTGATTCAGGCCGCCGGGTTCTGGTGGACGTGCGCTGGAGATCGATTCAGGCGGACTCCCATCCGCGAAACCGAGACCGTGGACGTCGACGTTCTGATCCCCGTTTACGGAGAACCGATTGATGTAGTAGAGCCCACCATCGCCGCCGCCTCAAGGCTGCGCGCCGCCCGGGTGCGGGTGGCCCTACTCGATGACGGCGACAGTCCGAAAATGGAGGCGCTCGCTGCCCGATACCGGGTCACCTACCTTCGCCGCACGCCACACACCGGCGCGAAGGCTGGGAACCTGAACAATGCGCTCCGATTGACGAATGCACCCTTCGTCGCCGTATTCGACTGCGACCACGTGCCAGACCCACGCTTCCTCGAGGTCACCCTCGCGCATCTCCTCGCCGATCCGCGTACGGCGTTTGTCCAGACGCCGCAGTACTACGCCAACGCAGCCAATGGAGGGCTCCCGGCGGTTGCGTGGGCACAGCAGGCGCTGTTCTTCGGCGCCATCGCCCGCGGCAAGGACCGTCTCGGCGCAATGTTCTGCTGCGGAACCAACGTCGCATTCCGGCGAACCGCGATCGAGGCGGTCGGCGGTTTTCCGGAGAGCTCACTCACTGAGGACTTCGAGCTTTCGATCCGACTCCACGCCGCGGGCTGGCAGAGCAAGTATGTGCCTGAGATCCTCGCTCAGGGGCTCGGCCCCGAGGACATGGCCGCGTACGTCAGCCAGCAACATCGCTGGGCGCGAGGCTGCCTGTCTTCACTACCCGCCGCCCTGCGCAGTCGCCTTCCATGGCCGCTGCGTGCACAGTACCTGCTGTCGGCCATGTTCTTCCTCTCCGGCTGGAGCATGCTCGTCTATATGCTTCTTCCAGTGCTCCGCATTCTCACTGGCGCTCAGCCATTGGCCGGTGCCACGGCTGACCAATTCCTCCTACACTTCGCTCCCTACTTTCTCGCCTGCCTGGTCAGCGTGATCGTGGCCGGCACGGGCTCCTACACATTCGCGGCCTTTGCACTTACCGCCGCCAGCTTCTGGCTACATATTCACGCCAGCATCGTGGCCTTGCTTCGACGGCCTAGCCGCTTCGTGGTGACACCCAAGCGGGGACGTGCGGGCCGCCAGCTCAAAGCTGTGCTTCCCGCCCTGATCGCCGTCAGCGTGATGGTCGTCAGCGCCGGCGTCGGGTTGCTGCGCGACCGGAGCCCAGCCACTCTCAACAACGTCGCATTCGCCACCCTTCACATCTGCGTACTGCTAAGCGGTGCTGGACCTGCCCTACGACGATCCGACAGAGCCCTAGACCGGTCTGCTGTCACCGGCCGGCGGGGTAGGCGGGCAGCATGATCCCGGAGCGGATTTCCGACCGCTCGCTCGAGCGGGGTGCGAGCTGGCTCACGCTGTCGACCGCGCTCGTCGGCGTAGTGAATTACTGCTATGCGATGAGTCTGACCTGGCTCCTGCCCGCACACTCCTATTCGATCTTCGCGAGTGGTCAGGCGCTACTCCTACTCTGTACGACGGTCGCGAGTGCTTCGGTTCCCTGGGTAGTCGCCCAGGGTATCGTCCGAGCCGCCGATGCCCATAGTCGTCGCCGTCTCTTGGAGTTTGCTTTCCGAATGGCCGGCGGACAAGGAATCGTGGCTGCCCTAATGGTTGTGCTCGTCGCTGCCCAGTTCGGGGCAGGAATGACGCGGGTTATTCTCGCGGCAACGGCCTGCACC
>WNGB01005417.1_pt1 | contig 19082 bp, 18 predicted proteins | sample 5400681 | NCBI WGS metagenome assembly WNGB01 (sample SAMN13153367, study PRJNA577476) | soil metagenome | isolation source: 115 cm soil or saprolite under grassland replicate 2 | place: USA:California | collected 2016-06-15
CCGCGCCGCCACGCTGATCCTGGCCGCCAGCGTCGTGGTCTGGCTGCTGATGGCCGTCCCGATTGGCGCGGGCCGCTTTGCCCAGACCGACGTCGCCGAGAGTCTCTTCGCCGGGGTCGCCGGCGCGGTCGCGCCGATCTTCGCGCCGCTCGGCTTCGGCAGCTGGGAGACCAGCGGCGCGCTGGCGAGCGGTCTGGTCGCCAAAGAGGTGGTGGTCGGGACGATGGTGCAGACCTTCCACGTGGCGGGAGCGGATGCGCCGGCCGCGCCGCCGACCTTGCGGGAAGATGCCGGCGCGATCGTCGGCGGCTTCGTCGGGGCCGCGGGCGACGCGCTCAAGGCGATTCCGGGGATCGTCGGGATCAACCTGCGCGCGCAGCAGGCCGTGGCCGAGCCGACGGCGCTGACGGGCGCGGTGCGCGACAGCTTCACGGCGAGCAGTGGCGGGCACGCCGCGCTGGCCGGGCTGGCGTTCATGGTCTTCGTGCTGCTCTACACCCCCTGCATCGCCGCCGCCGCCGCCGCGCGCCACGAGTTCGGCAGCCGCTGGATGTGGGTCAGCGTGCTCGGGCAGTTCGCGATCGCCTGGGCCGCCGCGCTGATCGTCTTCCAGGGCGGCCGGCTGTTGGGGCTGGGCTAGGGAACGGTTTTTTCTTTCCTATCGTGGGGATTTTTTCGCCCGCGGGCGAAAAAATCCCCACGATAGGAGCTTTGACAATCCGTTCCGTCTGAAATTGGACGCCACCGCGTAGGTCCTGTCGATGAGGAGTTTAGGGAATGCTACAGCGTATCCTGCAGGCGCTGGAAGATGCGCGGGGGCCGGTCTCGCTCGACGCGCTGAGCCGCGAGCTTGGCGTCGAGCGTAGCGCGCTGGAGGGCATGATCGCCCTGGGCGTGCGCAAGGGCCGGCTCAGGGACAGCGCGCTCGCGCCGGGGTGCGCCGGCGGCTGCGGCTCCCACTGCGGCTCGGCCGTGGGCTGCCCGTTTCTGTCGCACGCGCCTCGGACGATCGAGCTCGTCGCGACGGCGAGCGGCGCCGAGAGCAGTCGTCGGTCGTCAGTAGCCAGTTGTCAGTAGCGTGACGCACGGCACAGCGATCGTGCGCTATTAATCCGACTCAATCGTTCCGCCTCTGGCTGTAGAGCGCCGGCCAAGGATGCGCCTGGTAGATGAGGATTAGCTCGTGTTGAACCACGAAGGGCACGAAGCGCATGAAGATTGGACAAGGGAAAGATCTCCTGATCGTCTTCGTGGCCTTCGTGGTCTTCGTGGTTTAGAAATGCCAGACCGCTGACGCTCGCTCACCGCCGCCGGTAGCGCTGCTGGTAGTACTCGTAGCGCGGCGGGCGCTGCGGCCTTCTGAAGAAGAGCGTGAGGATCAGACCCATCACGAAGCCGCCGACGTGCGCGCCGTAGGCCACCCCGCCGGTCATCTCCGCGGCGCTGGTGATGCTGGTGATGCTGTTGAACAGCTGGGCGCCGAACCAGATCACGATCATCAGCCAGGCCGGAACGAAGAACGGGAAGAAGAACAGGATCGGGATCGGCAGGATCGCCCGCACTGACGCGCGCGGGTAGAGCAGCAGGTACGCCGCCAGCACACCGCTGATCGCCCCCGACGCGCCGATCGACGGCACCGGCGAGCGTGGCGCCAGCAGCGCCTGGGCGATCACGGCGCCGTAGCCGCTCAGCAGGTAGAACAGCAGGTAGGGCAGGCTGCCGAAGTTGTCCTCGACGTTGTCGCCGAAGATCCACAGGAACAGCATGTTGAAGATGATGTGCGACCAGCCGCCGTGCAGAAACATCGAGACCAGCGACTTGAGCAGCACCGGCGCCAGCAGCTGAAGGTTGCCGCCCAGCAGCGCAATCACCTCGGTCGAGCGCACGCCCCACGTTTCGATGAAGCGGTTCAGGCCGCTCTCGCCCAGCAGCAGCTCGTACACGAACACCGCGATGTTCGCGATCAGCAGCAGCGTGTTGACGATCACCACGCCGCGGGTTGGGTTTTGGTCGCCGATTGGTATCATATTCGCTCCACGGTGAGAGGCGAGAGGCAAAAGGCGAGCGGGGATCGCTCCGCTTGCCTTTCGCCGCTTACCTCTCGCCTACAGACCTCGGAACGCGATGCCAAGCTTCTCGACCAGCTCGTCGACGTGCTGCCGCTCGACGATCAGCGGCGGCAGCAGCCGCACCACGTCGTCGCCGGCGGTGGCAAGCAGGATGCCGGCGTCGTGGCCAGCCTGGCGCACCAGGCCGGCAGATCCGTCGATCTGCAGGCCGCGCATCAGGCCGCGCCCGCGCAGCTCGATCACCTGCGGGTGCGCGCTGGCGAAGTCGTGCAGCGCCTCGTCGAGGTAGTCGCTCACCTCGCGCACGTGCGCCAGGAACGCCGGGTCGGCGATGCGCTCGAAGACCACCTTGGCCACGGCGGTGACCAGCGGCCCACCGCCGAAGGTGGTGCCGTGCTCGCCCACGTGGATCGCGCCGGCGACCGCCTCGGTCAGCAGGATCGCGCCGATCGGCAGCCCGCCGCCCAGCGGCTTAGCGACGGTCATGATGTCGGGCGTGATGCCGTAGGGCTCGTAGGCCCACAGCGTGCCGGTGCGCCCCATCCCGCACTGGATCTCGTCGGCGATCAGCAGCGCCCCGACCGCGTCGCAGCGCGCGCGCAGGCCGCGGAGGAACTCCGGCGCGGCCACGCTCAGCCCGCCCTCGCCCTGCACCGGCTCGACGATCACCGCGCAGACGTCGCCGGCGATCGCTGCCTGGGCGGCGGCAAGGTCGTTGAACGGCGCGAAGCGCACGCCCGGCATCACCGGCATGAACGGCAGCCGGTACTTCGCGCGGTGCGTCGCCGCGACCGCGCCCATCGTGCGGCCGTGGAACGAGCCGCTGAACGCGACGATCGCCGTCTTGTTCTCGCGCCCGCGCTCGCGGGCGACCTTGCGGGCGAACTTGATCGCGCCCTCGATCGCCTCGGCGCCGCTGTTGCTGAAGAACACCCGGTCGGCGAACGAGCGCTCGACCATCAGCTTCGCCAGCTCGCCGCCGGGGCGCGTGTGGTACAGGTTCGACGTGTGGATCAGCCGGGTGGCCTGCTCGGCGATCGCCTGGGCCACCTGCGTGTCGCCGTAGCCCAGCGCGTTCACTGCAATCCCCGCGACACAGTCGAGGTAGCGACGCCCCGCGGTGTCGAACACGTAGCACCCCTCGCCGCGGTCGAGCACGAAATCCGGGCGCTGGTAGGTCTGCAGGATATAGCGCTGATCGTTGGCGATCACGTCGTCGGCGGACATGGCGGCCCCTCCGTTAGATCACTATTGACTGAAGAACACGAGTATGCGCCAGTATAGCACAGGTCCGACCGGCTTCGATCGACGCCTATGCGACCGCCCTCCGATGATGCTGCGCCGTGGCCGGCTTACGACGACGAAGGACCGGATGCCATCCGGTCCTTCGTCGCAACGTGCATCTTCGATCGGGCTGGCATCACACCTTGGAGGCGGAAGCCGGGGTCAGTCTCACGAATCGTAGCGAGCTCGCTAGCACGTAGCCGACCAGGGCGACGGCCGCCGCGATCGCCGCGGGAGCCAGCCCGGAGATCGTCAGGGCGCCGCTGACGCTCAGGAGCGGGATCACCAGCCCGGTCGTCGCCAGCGCGCAGGAGGGCGGGTCGATATGGGTGTCGCCGTGGGCAGTGAACAGGCAGGCGTAGAACTCACCCAGGAAGGCGGCGAGGAGCGCGAGCGCCAGCCCCCACCACAGATTGCCGGTCGCCGCAGTGACCACCTCGGCCGAGAGCGCGATGTGGTGGCTGACCGGCACCTTTGTGCCGTACTGCAGGAAGATCAGCGAGGCCGCGACAATGCCGAAGCCCAGGCCGACCGAGTTCGGCAGCGCCTTCGCCAGATAGGCGGACGGTAAGCCCACGCCGATCGCCAGCACGATCAGCTGGAGCGGGCGCGATTGCCATGGGAGCCAGGATGCCACGTCGGAGGGCACCCAGCGGTTATCGCCCCGCCGCACCTGGCCGAAGATGCCGGTTTTGCCGAACACCAGGCGCACGACGATCGCGTTGACGACGATCGACAGGGCGATCGTGTTCGTCCACGGCGAGCCGCCGATCTGCGGGACGAAGTTGAACAGCCATGTGAGCAGGTAGCCCAGTGCGCCGAACAGGCCGCCGACGACCAGGACGTCGGGCGAATCCAGGCCTATCAGCGCCGTGGTGATATCCCGGCCGCTGGCGATTTTCCCTTTTTTGCGGCATAGGACGCCGCGGCCACGCCGCCGGCGAAGCCAATATGCGGGCCGAACCACGGCCCCCAGGCCACGGCGTTGGAAAAAGACGGGTCCTTCGTGGCGATCGCCAATGCCGCGCCGACGATCGCGACGAAGCCGCAGAAGATGAAATTGGGCAGCGCTCCGAAGAGTGCGCCGGCGATGCCTCCCGCAAACGCGAGGAGCAGAGACGTGAGATCGAACATAGTGGCTAGTCTCCTGTTGTTATACAATGACGTTCTGAACGGCCAGCGGCTCGAAACGGTTGGCCGTTACCCAACTCCGGTAGTCGGCCAGCTGGCGCTGCCGTTCCGGCTCGCTCCAGTTGAGCATCCGCCCCATCTCGGCCGCGACGGCTTCGGCGACCCCCAGGCCGCCGTCGTGGGTCCAGTAGAAGACCGAGGCCCGGCGCGCGAAGAAATCCGTGACCGTCATCGCCATCTCTTCCTGGACCGCATGGCGTGTCTCGGCCACGGTGATGTGGCTGGCCCCCAGGTCGCGCGGCCGCCGAGTCGGCCTTGACGATATCCACCAGTTTGAGGAAATTGCTGCCGTACAGGCGCAACCAGCGCTCCTTCACGGCCGGGTCGACGTGCAGGCCGCCGGCCAGGCCATGGGCCTGCGCCAATGCCGCCGGGTCGCCCCCGCTGAGTGGCACCCGGTGCGTCCGCGAGCCGGGCACGCCGCGCACGCCGGCATGCTCGCCAAGCAGCCGCACGGCCGCGTCGATCACCTGCTGCCCCATGACGCGCGCCGTCGTCATCTTGCCACCGGCGATGTTCAGGAGCCCGCCTGGGCTGACGAAGATCTGATGCTCGCGCGACACCGCGCTCGCGGCCAGGTCGCCTTCCGGCTTGACGAGCGGGCGGAGGCCGGCCCAGGTGCCGACGATGTGCTCGTAGCCCAGCCGGGCCTCTGGGATGGTAAAGTTCGCCACCTCCAGCAGGTAATCGATGTCTTCGGGTGTGGCGGTGACGTGGTCCAGCGAGCCGCGGTAGTCGGTATCGGTTGTGCCAATGTAGACCAGATCCTCGTCCAGCGCCGGGATCGGCCAGACCACGCGATTGTCACGCGGCGAGCGCAGAAAGACGGCATGATGCAGCGGGAAGTCCTGCTTGCGCACGACGATATGAATCCCCTTGGTCGGGCGCACCATCCGCTGCTGTTTTCCCTGCTCCAGGAAGCGCACGTTGTCCACCCACACGCCGCTGGCGTTGAGGACCTGGCGCGCCCGGATTGCCCCGGCCGCGCCAGTGATTCGATCTGTCACCTCGACACCCTGGATGCGTCCCTGTTCCGTGATGAAGCCGGTGACTTCCAGATAGTTGGCGGCCAGCGCGCCAGCCTCGACAGCCGCTTTGACCGTGTCGAGGGTCAGGCGCGCGTCGTCGGTCAGAAAGTCGTAGTACCAGCCGCCGCCTTGCAGCTCGCGCGGATTCAGGTGCGGCTCCTGTTCGAGCAGCGCATTGGCGCCGAGCATGTGGTGGCGACGCTTGAGCGGGCTGCCCGAAAACACGTCGTAGACCGTCAGCCCGAGGTTGAGCAGCCCCATGCTTTCGGGGTAGCCGCGGTAGAGGACGTAGATGAAGGGTCGCACGTGCGCGAGGTGCGGGGCGAGCTTGAGCATGAGCTCGCGCTCGCGGCATGACTCGCGCACCATTCTGAACTGGTAGCTTTGCAGGTAGCGCACCCCGCCGTGCAGGAGCTTGGTCGAGCGGCTGCTGGTGCCAGAGGCAAAGTCGTTCTTCTCCAGCAGGATGACCGACAGGCCTCGCAGTGCGGCATCGCGCGCGGCCGCTGCGCCGGTGATTCCTCCACCGACGATCGCCAGGTCGAAGACTTGGCCCGATACTTCGGATAACGAAAACCGTTTCATCGCTGTTCTCCGAGATCAACCGGCCCGCAATGCCAGCCGACCCACATCTGCTATGCTTTGGCCCAGCCCATGCAGCGGCGAACGGCATTCGTCCACTCGGCATAGCGCCGGTCACGCGCGGCGGGGGATCGTCTCGATGTAGCTGGCGGTGCGGGTGTCCTGCCAGACGATCGCCGGCGTGATTGGCTTGCCAGTCTGGCGATCCCACACCACAGTTGTCGCGCGCTGATTGGTAATACCAATGGCGGCAATGTTGTTCGGGGTCAGACTGCTGTCCGATAGGGCCTTGCGAATCATCGTCAGGGTGGCCTGCCAGATCTCCTCGGCGTCGTGCTCAACCCGATCTGGCTGGGGATGGTACTGGGTAAACTCCGTGTAGGCCTGACCCCTGATCTGACTCGCGCGGTCGATGATCAAGGCGCGTGTGCCAGTCGTGCCCTCGTCGATAACGAGGATGTACTGTTCGGACATTGAGTTCTTCCTCCTTGAGAACGAGGCGGTCTACAACGACCCCATATCGCCGGTGCGTGATCGCCCCGCCTAATCCAGTCCCAGCTTGCCAGGGTTCATAATGTGCGCGGGGTCCACCGCGGCTTTCACCCGCTCGAGGAGTGGCATGGCCGATGCCAGTTCGGCGCGGATGTAGGGGAGGCGGGCCAGGCCAATACCGTGATGGTGCGAGATCGCCGCGCCCTGCTCCAGGCAGATGCGCATCGCCACATCCCAGATGGTGCGCAGGCGCGCCTCTGCCTGCGCGTCGTCGCGCGCCTGCCCGAGCAGGATGATATACAGCGACGTGCCCTGGGGATAGACGTGTGAGAAGTGCCCCAGCACCTCGGCGGCGTAGGGGGCCAGCGCCTGCTTCAATGCCGTGTACGTCTCGAGAATGCCATCCCAGAAGTGCGCGATTTCGATCGTCTCAGCCAGCCCACCTGGTTGGGCCAGCAGGTTTTCGATCGTGGAGAAGTCGAAGCGCCGCGCCATCCAGGCCTCAACCGCCCGCGGCCCGGCGACCGTGCCACCGGCCACCTGGCAAATGGCGAGCGCGGCGGTATACTCGGCTTCGGCGACCGCGCGGATACCTTCGAAGCCCAGGAACATCACGCAGCCGGCGAAGCCAGGGTCTTTCATGGCGTGCCGTGCCTCGACCTCGTCGTAGAAGCGCACCAGGAAGGGTCGCAGCCCTGCACGCATGATTCGCCGCATCGCCGTCAGCCCGTCCGCGACGTCCTGGAAGCGCACGGTCTCGAAGATGCGATGCGCCGGCAGCGGGAAGATCTTCAGCGTGACGTCGGTGACGACGCCCAGCGTGCCTTCCGCGCCCATGAACAGGTGTCGCATGTCTGGCCCGATCGCGGCGCGCGGGACCAGGGGCAGCTCCACGCGCTCGCCGGTCGGCAGCACGACCGAGAACGTCACAATCAGATCTTCGATCCCGCCGTAGCGCGACGAGAACTGGCCGGTGGCGCGCGTCGAGACCCAGCAATGCTGGTATACTATACGCGTTTGCGCCCCGTTTCCAGGAGAGCCATGGACGTCATGCTATTCGCCCTGACCGCGTTCGTCTCCACGTCGGCGGGCGGACTGTTCGCGCTGCGCTTCCGCGATCACCTGCACCTGATCCTTGGCTTCACCGCCGACGTGCTGCTGGGCGTGGTCAGCTTCGACATCCTGCCGGAGATCTTCGCGCTGGCCGGCGAGCATGGCCTCGACCCGATGCTGTCGATGATCGCGCTGGTGTCGGCTTCATGCTGTTCCACAGCGCCGAGAAGCTCACGCTGATCCACCACGCCCAGGAGGGCAGCTACGCCGACCACCACCACCCGCAGGTCGGCGTGTTCTCGGCGCTGGCGCTGGTCGGCCACAGCTTCATGGACGGCGTGGGGATCGGGCTGGGGTTCCAGGTCTCGCGGACGATCGGCATCGCGGTGGCGGTGGCGGTGATCGCGCACGACTTCGCCGACGGGCTGAACACCGTGGGCCTGATGCTGGCGCACCGCAACACCGAGCGGCGCTCGCTGCTGCTGGGCCTCGACGCGCTGGCGCCGTTCCTCGGTGCGGTCTCGACGCTGTTCTTCCAGGTGCCGCCGACCATCCTGGCGCTCTACCTGGGCTTCTTCGCCGGCTTCCTGCTCTACATCAGCGCCGCCGACATCCTGCCCGAGGCGCACTCCGAGCACAGCTCCGTGCTGACGATCGTGATGACGCTGCTGGGGGCGCTGTTCATCTTCTTCGTGACGCGGATGGTCGGGTGAGACACGCCGTCGGGCTAAAGCCCTGGCTAGCTGCACGAAGCCCGCCTGCGCGGGCTACCCGATAATGTTCCAAATAGGGCGGTACTCCAATTCACGTAGGATCGCTAGAGCGCCGGTAGAGTATTGCCCAAACTTCCGAAATCTGGGCGTTTGCGCCGGTTGCAAGCGTGTAGTATGTCAGATTTCGGAAGTTTTCGGGTCGCTGATCGAATACTCTACCGACGCTCTAGGATGTGTGCTACGTGCAGCAGGTGCAATAACCGCGGATTCGTCGCCGCCGCGCCGTTCCAGCGCCGTCATCCGGCTGGCGCTTCGATCCATCGTGCGCAGCGGCAACAGCTGACTCCTGACTCCTGACTTCTGACTACTACCCCCCATCCGCCGGCCCGATCTCGAACCCCGCCAGGTGCTCGAGCGCCTTGACCAGCGCGTGGTTGCCTTCGGCGCCGAGCCCCTGGGCCTGGAGCGTGCGGTAGAGCTGGAAGATCAGGCTCGTGGCCGGCAGCGGCACGCCGAGCTTGTCGGCGGCCGACAGCACCAGCCGGACGTCCTTCTGCTGCAGGTCGATCGTGAAGCCCGGCCGCCAGTCGCGATTGAGCACCTGCGGGCCGCGGTTGCTCAGCATCCAGCTGCCGCCCGCGCCGCCGGCCACCGCCGCGAGCGCCTTCTGCAGGTCCACGCCGCCGGCCTGGGCGAACAGCAGCGCCTCGGCCGCCGCCAGCATGTTGCCGACCACCAGGATCTGGTTGACCAGCTTGACCGTCTGGCCCGCGCCGGCGGCGCCGACGTGGGTGATGGTCTTGCCCATGGCCTGGAACACCGGCATCGCCCGCTCGACATCCGCCGCGTCGCCGCCGACCATGATGCTCAGGGCGCCGCGCGCCGCGCCCTCGCTGCCGCCGCTGACCGGCGCGTCGAGCATGTGGACGCCGCGCTCGGCCAGCTTCGCGGCGATCGCCTCGGTCGCCTGCGGGCTGATCGTGCTCATGTCGATCACCAGCGATCCGGGCGGCGCGCCGCGGATCACCCCGCTCTCGCCCAGGATCACCTCCTCGACGTCGGGCGTGTCGCTGACGCAGGTGATCACGATGTCGGTGTGAAACGCGACGTCGCCGGGGCTGCTGGCCGGCCCGGCCCCCTCGGCCGCCAGCTCGTCCATGCGACTGGCGGTGCGGTTCCACACCCGTACCGGGAAGCCGGCCTTCAGCAGGTTGCGCACCATCCCGCGGCCCATGATCCCCAGGCCGATAAATCCTACTCGCTCGCTCATCGTAGCTCCTTTGCATGTGTAATTCCTGCGACGATGCTACAGCAGATGTCGTAGAGCTGCAAGTCATAAAAGCAAAACTCTGACGGGCACCCGTCAACCACTTTTTACTTGACACTCGGCGTATACTAGTGGCAGAGGGGCCTTCCTCTCACTTTCCGCCACCTTATTTGCCCTCCGCTGTCGTGCCCGTCGGCTGCGTGCCCCTCAGATTTGCCAACCTGCTGAGTTCCTTCACCACCGGAGTGGGTGTCCTGTCATGCCGAGGCGGCATTCCGCCCTGCAACGGGAAAGGAGGTGGTGTCAATTTCTCCACAGTGCCGTTCCCTTGCGACACGCTTCATTCCGTTCCCATTGCTGCCGCGCCGCAGCTCATTGCTGTGAGCCGGCAGCTCGCCACGGCAGCTATGCGGGCCGCCAGAATGATGATGGTCATAACGCGGTTGCAAAGCCCGTTGGTGTGCGGCAAGCGCTAGCGGGTAAAGGAGGAAGCCATGCCAACCTATGTCGTGCTCTACAAGTTCACCGATGCTGGGGCCAAGAACATCAAGGGCACCGTGCAGCGGGCCCGCGAGAGTCGGGCCGAAAACGAGCAGCGCGGCTTTACCGTCCATGGCCTCTACTGGACCCAAGGCCAGTATGATATGGTGGCCGTGGTCGAGGCACCCGATGAGCAGGCTATGCTCGCCGGCTTATTCAACATCGCGGGCGCGGGCAATGTCCGCAGCGAAACGTTGCGGGCATTTACCGAGGCCGAGATGGCACAGGTTATCCAGAAGATGTGACGATCGTGCCCGCCGTAATTTTCAACAATGCGGGCACAAGGAGACCGGCTATGACTTCTCAACATTCTAAGGACCTTACTCAGGTTGCACAGGACATCATCGAGGCATTCAATACCGACGATTGGGCGCGCTTCAAAGCACCACTCGCACCCAATGTCGTGTATGAAGAGAGCGGCACGCAACGGCGGGTCCAAGGCGCGGATGCGTATGTGCAAGTCACCAAGGAATGGAAGCAGGCCTTTCCGGACGCCAAAGGCACGATTCGCAACAGTCTCAGCAGCGGGAATGCAGTCGTGCAGGAGGTGCTCTGGGAAGGCACACAAACCGGTGCCTTCCCAACCGCAAGCGGTACGTTGCCGCCATCTGGTCGGCGGGTGATGGTGCCGGCTATCGTCTGGCTCACCTTCCAGGGCGACCAAATTCACGAGGTGCATCACCACATTGATGTTATGGGGATGATGCAGCAGCTGGGGGTCATGTCGACCCCAAGCGGCGGTTGACGCCGCGGTGACCAAGCTGATCGGCAGTGCCATAAAAGCGCAGATGGACGGGCTGTATCTGAACGGATATGGCCCGTCTTGCCAGTGTTGCCGCTTCGATCGGCGACGGCCATCGAGCATACCCCTGGAAGCCGCTAACACTGGCAGGAAGGGGCGCAGGACGGTAGCAGCGATGCCCAACCATTCCTTGAAACGCAGCGCCGTTTTTAGCCGATCTCGCGGGCACGTAGCAGCATAGCTTTCGCGGACCAGTGTGCTCAACACCTGCTCTGTTTCTGTCGCCACCGCGTCCGCGCCGCTTGCATGGTGAAACGTACTACCAGTTGTAGTGGTAAAGACAGTTTGAACCTACTTCGGTTCCGCATGGTGCTGCAATGATGAGCGCGGTATGCGCCTGAGCATAGCTTGTGGAAGGTTACGATGGCAATCGAGAATGGCGGTACAATCACGAACAACCGCCTGGAAGCTTGTGCGTAGCTTGAAGGGGTGAAGTGGCCATTCCTGTCCGCGGGCGGTCCTTAGCGCACCGGAGGGCTGCCGTCTACGCCATGAGGAAAGGAGACAGAGGTGCTGAGTCACTGTACCAGGAGTTAACGACCAACATAAGGCGCTGCTGATCGTGGTACGATATGATGGGGAGAGTTGCTGAATGTGACTACCAATATTGCTGGTTACGGTACTAGGCCGACTTGGACCCCGAGGTTGTGCAAAACCGCACGCCCCCGGCGAACGTGGCCAGGGGCGACCATCAGCGCGTTGTCTTAAGTCAGTGGCTGATTAGCTGTGAGACAGTCCTAATGTTGAGACTGCTGGTTCAGCAGTTGTTTCCATTATGGATCTGGAATGATGAAATGATGTCATTCCAGGTCTTGCGCCAGTCGATCCTGAATGCGCGCAGTGAGTTCACATAGGTGTTGCCGGGGAAGCAGCGTCTGGCTCCGCGATAGCCCGACTCAGTGAATACCCAGATGTGCCTCCCGTAGCCGACGTAGATGGAACTGATCCTATCGTTCCAGTGAGCGCTGAGCGACGCGACATTCACTGGCCGGCAGTAACGTAGTCTTTCGCCTCCGTGGTTGTCATCCTGGTAGAGATCCACACACCCCCTTGGAGGATAGGCCTGAACCAGCGAGGGAACCATAGCCGCGTTGGTCGTTTGTGGCGATGGCAGCAGAGATAGTAGTGCTGCGGCGACAGCCAGGATAAGCCAGCGTGCATACTTCGGCTTCATTTGGTGAACCTCCTTTATAGATAAGGGTCAGAATTAGTGGTGGTATTCGGACTACCCGTGCCTCAAACCCGACCGCTTTACCCGGGTGTTCGGGGGGTCGGTGTAGACAGGCACAGGCAGAACCATAAGGAATGCCAACAGCCCCCTGGGAAACCTCCTTTCTGCTCATTCATCTGGAGACGCCCGTTACGAGACTGACTTAAGATGGAATAATTCCTCCTTTCTCGCACTCGTTTGGTCTCGCATCGGCTAAGCTACGTGATGTGTAATTGAGCGTGGTGATGCTGGATTTGTTGCCAATAATATTCGCTATCAGTGGCCACTTCAATCCTGGTAATCGCTAAGCAAACGCTTAATAATCTGAAAAAGAGTGGGCAAGATTACTTGACGACCGAGCATCAGCCTGCCTATACTTATCGGCGTCCCTCTAGCAAAGGCCCCTTTGGTCACAAGTGTGGCCTTTAACGCACAATCGAAAGCTGGCAGCACCTATTGGTTGAAAGGGGGCACGCCTTGCCATCGATCGAAACCGTGCCGTATCTGCTCTACTGCACTCCACATGACCCCGACACGACACACGTCTTCCCGCTGAACGCTGTGGTGACGTGCCTTGGTCGCCTTCAGTCGGATGAAGCCGATCCACCGGGTGCAGAAATCCTCTACCTCGATCTGCAGACGGTGTCAGTTTGCCATGCTAAGATCGTCTCCGCTGAGACCGGGTACGAGTTGCACAACTGGCACGGGCACCAGGGTATCGGGTTGTACGAACACGAGTTAGCACCCGGCGAGTCCCATCCGCTCAAACATTGTGATGTCTTTCGTATTCCCGCTCGCAAGGAGCATGTGCGACTTCAGTTCCTAGAATCGCAGCATCGGACCCAGGTTATTCCCTTTGACGTTGACCCCGAACGCGGGAAAGTCTACGTCTATGGTACGCGGGTAAAGTTGACGCCTCTGGAATATCGGCTTATCGCCTACCTCCACCGCCACACCGAACGCTTGTGTTTGTATGATGACTTGCTTGCCGCTCTTTGGGGTGATGCCAACCCTTTCGAGCGCAAAGGGAGTCTAGAGGTTCTCCTGCACGACGTGCGGGCCAAACTGCGGGCGGCTAGCGATGGCTTTACCTTTCTAGAAACGGTCCGGGGGCAAGGGGTGCGCTTGGTCGTGTGAGAGTGAGGCATGCTGGCTCGGGCTTGAGGAATGTATGCACATGATGGACCTGAGTGGAACCACTCTCAAAGGCTACATCGTGCGCCGCAAGGTCACCGAAGGGGGCTTTGGAGCCATATACAACGCCGTCCAGGCGTCCGCAGGCCGTGAGGTTGCCCTCAAGGTAATCCAGCCCCAGTTTGCCAACCTGCCTGGCTTCATCCAACGCTTTGAGGCTGAGGCACGGCTCGTCGCGCGCCTGGAGAATCCTCGCATCGTCCCCCTCTACGATTACTGGCCTGATCCCTTAGGGGGCGCCTACCTTGTGATGCGTTGGATGTCCGGTGGGAGTCTTGCTGATGTGCTGCGACATGGCCCCCTAGAGCCACCCACGGTGGTCAAGATCATCGAGCAGATTGCAGAGGGGCTAGACTACGCACACGCCCGCGGCGTCATCCACCGTGACCTCAAGCCCGCTAACCTTCTGCTCGATAGCGAAGGCAATGCCTACTTGGCAGATTTCGGCATTGCTACTGGCCCAGATCTAACTGCTGGTACTCCTCTCTCAGAGGCGCGCGCCTTTACTCCTGGCTATGCGGCACCCGAACAGATCCATCTCGCTCGTGCAACTCCGCAGAGCGATATATACAGCCTAGGGGTAGTGCTCTACGAATTGCTGACAGGGGTTTCGGCGTTTCAGGGATCGAATCCAGGTGAAGTTGTGGACCAGCAATTACATGGACCACCACTCAGTATACACGACCAGTTTCCTCATCTACCCATTGAACTAGATAAAGTAATTCAGCGTGCTACTGCCAATGACCCACATGCTCGGTATGCCGATGCCAGAGGATTGGTTGCAGACCTACGCCAGGTACTTGCAGCGACAGGTATCCAAGGGAGCGGTGCTTCTCGACAAACCTCCGCTGACCAATTAACACTTGATAAAGCCCAGTCATTATCTCCAGCGCATCGCTTTGCCTACCCGCTGCTGGCGTTTCTGATAGGAATCGGTGTCTTATTCCTTCTTATCTTTCGTAATGTTCCATTTGCTCAAGAGCAGCTCCAACCTGTGCCCAATAGCCAGTCTGTATTACCGGCTGTGACTGTCCCCCCTATTCCGACGAAAACCTTGGGCGTGTTGGACCGTCAGAAAGATTGTGTATGGCCAAGAGAACTGAATACACAGGAGGCGACTTCACCAATCGCAATCTGTGCCTGGATGGTTATCGACTATACTAACCACAGGATCGGAGGAGCTGGGAGTATCACAGAAACAACAAGTCTTTCCGGAGTCACCTTGCTTATTACGGGTGTCGACCTCTACCAAGACAGCAAAGTAGTCCTTTCCGGAAACAGGAGCGGGCCTGATACTACAGCAGTCAAAGCATTTACTGACATGAAGCGGTGCTTAGGTCCTCATAGGTATTATTCAAAGGTCAACGTGATTATCACCTATCCAGGTGGCCAGCAAAAGCGCTACACGGTGCAATCGGGCACTGCAGCAACACGTTGCGGTGGGTAAGCCTTAACGAGCTAACCAAGCCTGCTCCGGTTGGCCGCGGCCACACGGCATACCCCTAGAAGCCTCTCACAATAGCAGGAAGGGGCGCAGGATGTCATCACCGATCCACTTATTACAATTTGTAGTGATAAAGACAGTTTGAACTTGCTTCAGTTCCGCATCGTCCTACAAAGAGATGCAATGCTCCCCTTGTAAGCGGGTGATTATGAGGCGGGTTGTGGTTGGATCAGCGGGACCAGTTCAGCGGGAGGAGGTCTGCCCAGCGGCTACGGAGTGCTTGACGGTCAGGTGCTTCATGGTGGCTATGAAGATGCAAAAATTGTTGATTAAAATAATAAAGAAAGACGTGAATTATATTTGGCTCAGGGCTGCGCTTGCAATTGGCAGACGAAGCGCGATGATTTTAGCTTTACCTGCCTGTCGCGGTACCACGTTGTAATGTGGTAGAGTAGTCCCTGGGTTGCCCCTTGACCTACATAGTATCATGAGCGAAGCGATAGACGGACGCGCATCCGTCTAATTTTCATAGACGGACAACACACATGACTGCCACAATTCGGCTTGCTTCCCAAGAGGATGCCGTTGCCATTAGCGAGATCTACGGTCCGTTCTGCGACTCAACAGTGGTATCGTTCGAATACACGGCACCATCAACGGTCGAGATCGCGAGCCGTGTCCGGACCATTACGGCGTACTTTCCATGGCTGGTTCTGGACAACAATGGCGTTGTCGCAGGGTAGACGAATTCTCGCCGCTTGATCGTTATATAATCTAGACAGGGATATCCCCAACGTGGAACCCCGAGGAGGATCGTATGAAGGCGCCGCCTCCGATATACGACCTCTTCGTCTCTTACGCCGACGCCAACCGCGCCTGGGTCAAGACAGTATTGAGTGCTGAGGGCTGAGTCCTGAGCACAGACCACATCGCACGCAGTCCTCCATCCGGGCCTTGCCTCCCATGCTATCATGAGCCAGGCACGAGCCGCATTGGGTGTGGAGATTCCGATGGACGACGAGCAGTACCAGCACTTCCAGAAGTTGCTGCGGACACATCAGCGTCGGCTCCGGGAGCTGGAGCAGCAGGCGGCGCTCAAGGGTAGCGACACGCCGCCGCATATTCGGATCGAGATCGAGGATCTGCGGGCTGAGCTGGCCCGACTCGAACGGGAGCTGGCCCAGGTAGCCCCGAGTCAGCCCAGCGATTCCCCTACTCCCGCGAACGCCGCTTCAGTGCCTCGGCGCATCAATCTGCCAGCCCAGGCGACCGCGTTCATCGGGCGCGAAGAAGCAGTCGCGGATGTCTGTGTGCTCCTGCGCCGTGATGACGTCCGGCTCGTGACCCTAAGTGGCCCAGGCGGGATCGGTAAGACGCGCCTCGCGATCCAGGTGGCGACGGAGCTACGCGACGACTTCGCCGACGGCGTCTGGTTCGTCGCGCTCGCCCCCATCGCCGACACGCGCCTGATCCCCTCCGCGATCGTTCAGAGCCTCGGTGTCCAGGAACGCGGCGACCAGCCGCTGATCGACCAGATCACCGCCTACCTGCGCGATCGGCATCTCCTGCTGCTCCTCGATAACGTCGAACATCTTGCGGAGGGCGTGGCGCCACTGATCGGCTCGCTCCTGAGCGCCGCACCAGGGCTGAAGCTCCTCGTCACCAGCCGCACGGTGCTCCACGTCTACGGCGAGCGCGAGGTGGTGGTGCCGCCGCTGCCCCTGCCCGATCCTGCCCACCTACCATCGCTCGATGGGCTGCTCCGGAACGACGCGGTGCGCCTGTTCGTCGAGCGCGCCCAAGCGGTGCGGCCCGATTTTGCCCTCACGGATACAAATGCTGCCGCGGTCGCTCACGTATGTCATCGTCTCGATGGCTTGCCCCTGGCCATTGAGCTGGCGGCGGCCCGCAGCAAGATGCTCACGCCCGCGGCGCTTCTCGCGCGACTCGACACGCGCCTCAAGCTGCTCACCGGCGGTGCCAGTGATGCGCCAGCCCGTCAGCAGACCTTACGCAGTACGATTGATTGGAGCTACAACTTACTCGCGGTGGGTGAGCAGACGCTCTTTGCGCACCTGGCGGTGTTCGTCGGCGGCTGCACGCTGGAGGCTGCCGAGGCAGTGTTGAGCACGGAGGACGGAGGGCCGAGTGTTGATGCCCTGGCGTCAGCTCTTAGCTCTCCGTCCTCCGTTTTGGACGGCCTGGCGTCGCTGGTGGATAAGAGCCTGCTGCGCCAGCAGGTGGAGCCAGACGGCGAGCTGCGCTTCACCATGCTGGAGACGATCCGCGAGTATGCGCTTGAGCGGTTCACGGCTCAGAGCGCGGCCGATGCAACGCGCCGAAAGCACATGCAGTACTACCTTGGCCTGGCGCAGGCAGCGGAGCCGCATCTGTTCAATGAGGGCAGGAACGTCTTGCTGCGTCGGCTCGCTCAAGAGCTGGACAATCTGCGCGCAGCGCTGCGCTGGTGTCTCAGCGGCGCGCGCGACCGCACGCTCGCGCTGCAGCTCGCGAATGCTCTGGGCAGCTTCTGGTATTTGCAAGGTCGCTTGAGCGAGGGGCGCGCCTGGTTCGAAGCAGCCTTATCTGGTGCCGATGACCCAACCCCCCTGCGCGCTCAGGCGCTCACCCACCTCGGAATCTTGCTCGATGCGCTGGGCAATTTTCCGGCAGCGCTGGAGTGTTTCGAAGCGAGCCTGGCGATCTTTCGTGCCCAGGACGACCGGGCCGGGATCGCGGGGGCACTGGATCAGATGTCCCATGTCGCACTCCTGCAGGGCGACTACGAGCGAGCCAATGCGCTGGCTGCTGAAAGTCTCGCCATGTTCCGGCTGCTCAATGACCGTTGGCATATTGCCCTGTCGTTGGAGCGCATAGGCGCCACCGCAGTGGAGCAAGGTTTCTCCGATCAAGGGACCGCGCTGCTTGAGGAATGCATCGCCATCGCTCGCCAGCTCAACGCACCGGGCATTCTGACGGGGGCGCTCAATGTCCTGGGGATGGCAGAGCTTGAGCGGGGCGACAACCAGCGCAGCCTGGCGTTGTTCCAGGAAAGCCTGGCGATCCTCCGGCCGCTCGAACAAAAACAAAACCTGGCATGGACGCTGCGCAACCTCGGACTGGCGGAATTGGCCACCGGGGCGATCGGCGATGCAGCCGCACACTTCGGTGAAGCACTGTCCCTGTATCGCGAGCTGGAGAGCGAGGATAGCTTCGCGATCGTACTGGAAGGGCTGAGCGGCGTGGCGGCGGCACAGCACCAACCTCAACGCTGCGCGCAGCTGCTCGGGGCTGCCACGGCCATCCGCGAGGCGTTCGGCATGCCGCTTTCGCCGAACTCGCAGGCCATCTACAGGCGCATGCTGGAAGCGGCACAAGCGCAGCTAGCCCCGGCTGAGTGGGAGGCCGAGCTAGCGCGTGGGCGCGCAATGTCGCTCGAACAGGCGATTGCCTATGCTATCGCCGAGTGACGCGATTAGAGACTGCTGGCTACACACGACGCAACACGCTCGACGATTTACGCACTACCTTCACACCTCATGCTTCATGTTTTGCATTTTGGGGGTTTTTGCTTAACCCCTCAAAAAGGTAAAATCAGGCTGCGTCCTCTACAGGCATGAGTGGCTGCTCGTTCCTCAAAACTCATCGGGAGCATAAGGTATTGAGAAGGATATTACAGGAGACAGTTTTGAGAGACGCATGAACACGAAAAAGGCGGCGAGGGGGGCACCGCCAGTAATCTCTCACAAACGAACCTTTTTGAGAGATGAGGAGTGAACAGAATTACTCATTCTGTTCACTAGCAAGAAGGACATCAAGGCACTAACGCAGAGCGCTCGTCACCACGAGTCACGTCGGCCCGGTACCAGCCCCAATCGGCTCATAGGTCGGCACGTTTCGGGGCGGCTTCCCGCAGCCGTTCAACGTCGCGTACCGGTGGCGCGCCGAAGAGCTTCTTGTATTCGCGGTTGAAGTACGAGGCGTCGTCATACCCCACGCGGTAGCCGGCACTCGCGGCGTCGAGGCCCTCGCCGAGCATGAGCCGGCGGGCCTCCTGGAGCCGCAGCTGCTTCTGGAACTGCAACGGGCTCATTGCGGTGAGCGTCTTGAAGTGGTGGTGGAAGCCTGAGACGCTCATCCCCAACTCGCGCGCGACCTCCTCGATGCGCAGCGGCCGGTTGAACTCGTTTCGGAGCTGCGTGATGGCCTCGGT
>WNGB01005420.1_pt1 | contig 19079 bp, 15 predicted proteins | sample 5400681 | NCBI WGS metagenome assembly WNGB01 (sample SAMN13153367, study PRJNA577476) | soil metagenome | isolation source: 115 cm soil or saprolite under grassland replicate 2 | place: USA:California | collected 2016-06-15
CGAGACACTCCGGCCCGCCCCGCGCGGCCGAATGGATGACTGGACCGCTTCCGCTACCGCCGCGGCCGTCCCGCCGACCCGCGCGCCCGACTGCCCGCAGCCCGTGACCTTGACGAGGCCCGCTCCTTCATGGATGACACGCGGCCCTTCTTCAGAAAGAGCCCCGGGGTCCGCAACGGACCTCGCCTAGCGGATACCGCCCTCGTTCAACCCAGTCGACATCACCTCGCGGGTACAAGAGCCAGCCTGGGGCTGGCGGGCGCGGACGTTGCCTGTTCTGAACTGCCGCTCGGCAACTGGATTTGCGGCAGTAACCGATGTTTGGATCCGCGGGACCAGTCGCTTCGACCAGTGTGGCAGGACGATCCTCAGGAATTGCCTGCGAGTATCAGCCCCTCGCAACTCATTAGCGTTCTTCGTCATCCTGGACATCGCGTGTCGAGTCACCCAGGCTGGCCGCGATCGTCTTCTCCGCTTTGCCGAAGAGCACGTTCGCCCAGCGCTCGTTGAAGCCCGCCAGGAATGCAAGCGTCCCGAAGAAGAAGAACGCTGTCGCTCTGTCCTTCGGCAGCGTGGTGCGCAAGAGCTCGCTGTGGAACAGGAAATACAGTGCGATCCCAAAGACGGCGCCGATGAAGGGGCGAAAGCTGCCGAGCCGCCTGATTGTTGATCTGCCGACCTCGTAGTCGACTCGGAACCTGTTCGAGCTCATTCGCATCAGGACGCTGACGATCGCGCCGAGCCCGCCAGCGAAGAAGCAGGCAAAGAACGTCTGTGTGTCAAGTGTGTGTGGGGGATCGAACCAGCCTTGCCACCACAGGAGTCCGGCCAGGCCGACCGCGAGCAGGGCAGAGACGAGCGCGCCGAGCATCATGCCCCAGAAGTAGACGATCCTCGCCGCCTTCTCGCCGGCGCTCGCGTAGTAGCGCTCGATCTGGATCAATTCCCGCGACTGGGAATTCACGACCGCTGCGAGTTCCTTCTCGTTCGCGCTGTCGGTGCGCTCGAGGTAGCCGAGGAGGTGGCTTTGAACGGCGTAGATCCACTGCATCGCGATGCGCTCCGTCGTCCCTCGAAGCACTTCCGAAACCTTGATCGCGAGCGTGTCGCAGTGATGGAGCAGCTCCGCGATTCGATGCTCGCGCGCGAGCCAGTCGGTGACACGGTGGAGGCGAATCGTCGCATCGTTGTCGTGGACCAGCGCCGCAATCCGGCTTCGCGGCTTCAGAGTGAGGGCGACCGCTGACGGCCGCCTGGTGGCCCAGTACACGTGCACGAGCTCGCCTTCGCGCTTCTCAAAAGCTTCGAGCGCGTGGCGGTAGCGTTCGGCGTGAGAGCCGTTGTGGCCCGCACGCCGCTCCCACTCGTAGTGTGCGCGAACGAGCTCCGGGAACATTCCCGACCCCGCCGTCGCTCCTGTCCAGCCGTTCTCGTCTACTGGGGGGCCATCGACGACCTGCTCGGTGGCCGGCGCGCCGTTCGCGTTCTCCCGCTCCGGTGAATCGGCGACGACAGATTCGTGAGCGCGTTCCACCTCACCGGCTTCGACATCGGGAGTAAGTAGGGCAGGACCCCGATCTGCGTCCGGCGCGACGGGCTCTCGTGGCTCTTCCATGGCGACCTCGGTTCGCAAGCCCGGGGCCGCAGGACCGGACGTGTTGGCGTTTCACCGTCAGCCTAGGACAAATGTCGACGCGATTCAAGAGACTCGGCGGGGCCTGGCCGAGATCGAGTTAGTCGCTAGTGAGGACAGGCGTCGTGGAGCGCCCCGCGAGGAGAAGTTGCAGCCTTGGGCGAGGCGCGTCTGCGGCTTGATCAGGCCTGAGAGAGGACGAGAGGCCTCTTTGACCAACTGGCCACAGACTCGAGTTTCGAGGTCGCGAGCCGGCTGCCTCCCTCGCCCACGGAAGCAGGGGATTGCCATTTGTCGCTCGGCGCGCAATGCTGTAGCGCAGCCGCCAGAGGAGGCGCCGTCTGATTCAACCCTCCCCGACTTCGCCGTGCTGATCTCCGGGCTTGCCCTGGCTTGCGCGTTTGCCGGTGCGGCGCTGGTGCTGACTGGGATCGCGCTCGTCCTCGATGAGCGCCGACGCGGATCGCGCCTCGCGCATGCCTTTGGAAGGGCTCGCGAGGAGGAGAACGAGGTTGGCAGCGACCTGCGGGCGACGAAGCCGCGGCGACCGGCCGGCGTTGGGAATGAGGCCTCCGCTCAGGACACTGACAGCTGGCTGGCGCCTTGGCGGGCCCGACAGCCGCGGCTGCGCGCGCGAGCGCTCGCGCGATCCGAGACGATGCTTCCCCCAACCGCCCCCTTCCTCGCCTTCGTCGGAGCCGTTCTGTTCTTCCTCGTTGCCGCCGGGCTCGCCGTGGCAAACGAGGCGCTCGCGTCATCGCAGCGCACGAGCCGGCCGTCCGCAGTGATCAGCTATGTCGACGTCGGCCAGGGCGACGGTGTCGTCATGCGCATTGGCAAGAAGATCATCGTCTCGGACGCGGGGGAGCTGAATCCGGAAAGTGTCGACAAGGAACTTCGCCGGCTGGGAGCGACCCGAATCGACGTTGCGATCCTCACTCACCCGCACAAGGATCACGTCAAGAACTTCCTCGACCTGCTCGACATCTACAAGTGGAAGATCGCGACCGCTGTTCTGAGTCACTCCGCGCACTGGGAGACGACGAAGAACAACCGCCTGCTGATCCAGACGCTCGGAGCTCGCCATGTGAAGCTCTTGTACGCCACGGCCGGCAATCACTTCTCCTGGGGCGGGGCTTCCTGGACGATCCTCAGCCCGCCGGCTACACGGAAGACTTCCAGGCGGCCAACTCTTCGATCGTCTACGTGTTGAGGGTCAACGGCCTCGAATTTCTTTTCACCGGCGACATCGGACCCCCGGTTACCAGAGAGGTTGCGAGTCGCTGGAAGGCGAAGCGTCTGGGACGAGCGACCGTCTTTCTCGCCACCCATCACGGCTCCGCCAGCGGCTCGACGAAGGACATTCTCGACGCGATCGATCCCAAATGGGCGGTCCTCTCGACCGGGCCGAACACGTACAAGCATCCCTCACCGGCAGCGATTGCGCGCCTGGAAGCCGCCGGCGCCTCAATCTGGTGCACGGCGGTGAACGGGACCGTGACCGCGCGTGTATCCGCAAAGGGCCGGCTTTCCTGGCACGCGAGCCGCCAACCCAAGGTCTGGTGGTCGGCGACTCAACATCGCCAGACGGGGGTTTGCGTTGGCCGCTGAGACGAGCGGCGCACGACTCCTGCTTGTTCGGGCGGTGGGTTCCGCGGCGCGGGCGCGGCTGCTCACTTACACTCGACGTGATCCGCTGCGACTGGTTGCTCTGCGGCCGCTGGTCACGACGACGGAGGCGTGACGCTGAACAAGAAGGCGGTGCAGACGTGGGTCGTACCTGGCGCGCCGCTCGAGGCGGGCGGGGGCTGGAGGATCTGGTACTCCCGGCCGGGCAAGGACGACTTCGCGCCGGGCCCGGTTCAGGTCTCGCGCGGCGGTCGGAACGAGTCGCTGACCATCGACGATCCTCCCTGGAGGCTCCACGAGCCGGTGGAACAGCTAAACCGGCGCATGGGGATCCTCACGGTGAAGCTCGACGAGCCCGATCCCGGCGCCGAGTACGAGCTGGACATCCCCGAACTCCCTGCGCCCCTGCGCTGGCGGAGCATGCCCGCGACGATCGAAGACGGTGTCACGTTCCTGCTCTCGTCGTGCTTCTGGCTCCCGAACGACAAGGAGGGCGCCTACGGGGCGGCCGTGCGCGACCTGACGAAGCGGCTGCGGCCCGCGTTCAAGCTCCTCGTCGGCGACCAGGTGTACCAGGACTACCCGATGAACTGGTTCATGCCCGGCAGCACGTTCTCGCTCTTCGCCAATCGCTACGAGCAGTATTGGGGCCACCCCTCCTATCAGGAGGTCCTGCGCGCGACCCCGAACTACTTCGTCGGCGACGACCACGAGTTCTGGAACGATTACCCGGAGCGGCAAATACAGATCGGCCGGACGTGGAAGGCGGATTCCAGAGCGAGCTGCGCCGAGGCGGGCCAGAAGCTGTACCACCTGTACCAGCGGTCCGCGAACCCGGACGAAGGGCGCTTCTATCGGTTCGCGATCGGCCAGGTCTCGTTCTTCGTCTGCGACGCGCGCTCCGAACGGACCGTCTTCGACATCGACTCGCCGCACTTCTTCAGCGACGAGCAATGGCAGGCGCTCGAGACCTGGATCGACGAGCTCCGCGGCCCCGGTGTCCTCGTCCTCGGTCAGCCGCTGTTCCAGGAGGACGGCGACTGGAAGGATCACTCGCTGTCGAACTTCCGCGACGACTACGGTCGCCTGTGCTCACTCGTCGAGCGGGGCCTCAGCGGGAACGGGAACGGCAACCCGCACGACATCCTCATCCTCACCGGAGACATCCACCAAGCGCGATACACCGAGGCAAAGGTCGCCGGCCTCCAGACGCCGACCAGCGTGCACGAGCTCGTGGCGTCTCCGGTCTCGCGTGTCGGTCCCTACCTCACCGAGGGTCACCCCAAGCCGCCGCCGACGAAGCTGTCGGCCGTGCACCAGGGACGGCCGAGCACCTGGACCGTCGTTCTCCCCGAGTCGGACGTGATCCCGACGATCGACAACAACGTCGCTGCCGTGATCGTGTCGCCAGGGACGGGAGAGAAGGTGCGGTTCGAGCTCACGATCTGGCGCATCCGCCCGTACGACTCCCGTTCGGTCTGGGGACGGATGTTTCGGCGGCGCCAGCCCACAGACGGCGTCCCCGTTTCCATCTACCAGAAGGAAATCCAGCTCCAATGACGAGGGAGGTGCGGCCGTGATCCGGCACTCTGGCGCAACCGAGCGCAACCCCCGGCTGTCCGACTGGTCCGCGGATTACGCGAGCAAGGACAACCTTGAGTTCTTCGCAGCAGCCCTTGCCGAGCTGGCTAAGCAAGGTGTGGGCAACGGCGGGCTGATGACAATCGGGCTCCTGGGGCAGCGTGACCTGCCGGGCGTCTCGCTTCGAGAGGCCCAGTCGATCCTCCGGTGGGACCTGCGGCCAAGCCTGTGGTCGCATGTCTTCCTCATCGCGGAGGAAGTCGAGCCCAAGGTCGACGCGCTGACCGAAGCATCGGTTCGCGAAGTCGCCCTCTACTCCCGGACCGGTCTCTTCCCGGACCCTGCGAACAACGGCGTCACGACGGGGAAGCTTGGGCTCTATCGTCGGCCCGAGCTGGACGCGAACGCCGCCCTACTGGCCGTAGAGATGGACGACGAGCAGGTGCACCAGGTGGCCGCGCGCGCGATCGACGATCCGAACCTCGATCGGCTCCGCTTCAACCTCTGGGAGCTGCTAGGCATCTGGGAGAGCTACTTCTGGGCGAGCGGCGCACGGTCCAATCCTCTCCGAGACGGCCTCGCGATCGCCTCGTCCGCGTTCGTGGAGTACTGCTTCGAGGCGATCCGCGTCGACCTCTCGCCGGGCGCGTCGGAACGAAACAGTGCGCCCGAGCACCTGTGGAACGGCGCGGTTTGGTGGGACGAGGCCTTCGCCGCGTTCGAGCATCGCGTCACCGGCTTCCACGTCCTGCGGGACAAGGGTTGCTCCCCGCTGGGCCCCGGCGAGCTGGCGGAGGTCCTGCCGTGAACCCAAGACTCTCGTCGCCGATCGAAGAGCTCGGGGATCACTACCAGGTCGTCGTCGTCGGCTCGGGCTACGGCGGCGGCATCGCGGCCTCCCGCCTTGGGCGGGCCGGGATACAGGTGTGCGTGCTCGAGCGAGGCAAGGAGCTGCGGCCGGGGGAGTACCCCGACACCGGCCCCGAGGTCGCGCGTGAATTCCAGGTCGACAGCGCCCAGGGACATGTCGGATCGCGGACGGGCCTATACGACATGCGGGTCAACGACGACCTCAACGTCTTCGTCGGCTGCGGCTTGGGAGGCACGTCCCTCGTCAACGCTAACGTCTCGCTGCCTGCCGACCCTCGAGTCTTCGAGGATCCAGTCTGGCCGGCCGAGATAGCGCAGGACGCAGACGGGCTGCTCGAGCGCGGCTACGCACTCGCGAGGGAGATGCTGAAGCCGACTCCGCTGCCGGAGCAGATCCGCCTGAAGAAGCTGGACGCTCTCGAACACTCCGGGGAGCCGCACCCCGGCGCCTTCTATCGGCCGCCGATCAACGTCAACTTCGAGGACGGCGTAAACCACGTCGGCGTCGAGCAGCAGGCGTGCAGGCTTTGCGGCGACTGCGTATCGGGCTGCAACTTCGCCTCCAAGAACACCGTCCTCATGAACTATCTCCCCGACGCCTGGAACCACGGGGCGACGATCTTCACGAAGGTCTGCGTTCGCTCTCTCGAGCGGCGAGGCGAGGGCGGCTGGATCGTGCACTACCAGCTCCTCGACACGGGTCGCGAACGCTTCGACGCGCCAGAGCTCTTCCTCACGGCCGACATCGTCGTGCTCGGCGCGGGAACGCTGGGCTCGACGGAGATCCTGTTGCGGTCGCGCAACCGAGGGCTCGCTGTATCCGATCGTGTTGGCAAGCAGCTCTCCGGCAACGGCGACGTGCTCGCGTTCGGCTACAACGGCGACGTCGAGATCGACGGCATCGGTTGGGGCAGCCGCCGCGACGAGGAGCTCGTCTCCGTGGGACCGACGATTACGGGCATCGTCGACCTCCGCAAGATCCCGGATCTCGACGAGGGGATGGTGATCGAGGAGGGGGCCGCGCCGGGCGGCCTGTCGATGTTCATGCCGCAGCTGTTCGCGACGATCGCGCGAGTCAACGGCATCGACACCGACGGCGGCGTCGCTGACTTCGTTCGCGAGTCGCGCCGCGAACTCGAGAGCCTCGTCCGCGGGCCGTATCGAGGCGCGATCCGCAACACGCAGACGTACCTCGCGATGGCGCACGACGGCGGCGACGGCGAGCTGGAGCTGAAAGACGATCGGCTGCGAACCTCGTGGCCCGGCGTCGGCAAGCGCCCGATCTTCGAGTCGATCGACGGCGAGCTCGAGCAGGCGACGGTCGCGCTCGGCGGCACCTTCCTGCGCGACCCGGTCTGGACGCGCGTGTTCGGGAACGACCTCATCTCGGTCCATCCTCTCGGCGGCTGCCCGATGGGCGCCGACGCCTCCGCCGGGGCCGTCAACCACAGGGGACAGGTCTTCTCCGGGGCGGCCGGCAGGGACGTTTACGACGATCTGTACGTCAGCGACGGAGCGGTGATCCCCCGCTCGCTCGGGGTCAATCCGTTGCTCACGATTTCCGCCCTCGCGGAGCGCTGCTGTGCCCTGCTCGCAGCCGACCGAGGGCTCACGATCGACTACACCCTGCCCTCGCAGCCGCCCGAGCACCCTCCGCCGCCGCCGAAGACCGGCATCGAGTTCACGGAGACGATGCGCGGCCACGTCTCGACGACCGCCGGCGACGACTACGAGGCCGCGGCGAAGGCAGGCGAGCGCGAGAACTCGCCCTTTGCGTTCACGCTCACAATCGTCTCGGATGACCTCGACCGGATCCTGAGCGATCCGAGCCACGAGGCCAAGATGGTCGGCACGGTCTGCGCGCCCGCGCTCTCACCCGACCCGATCACAGCCACCGACGGCGTCTTCAACCTCTTCGTGGACGACCCTGACCACATCGACACGAAGCTGATGCGCTACCGCATGAAGCTGACCACCGAAGAGGGGCACGCGTATCTGTTCACGGGCTTCAAGACGATCCACGACGACCGCGGTCTCGACACTTGGCCCGACACGACCACGCTGTACGTCACGGTCTACGACGGCGAGGACGAGGACGCACCCATCGCAGCCCGCGGGATCCTGAAGATCGAGCCAGCTGACTTCATGCAGCAGATGCGGACGATGCAGGTCTTGAACGCGGGCGGCGGGAAAGAGCGGCTGGAGGCGACGGCTCGGTTCGGGAGGTACTTCGCCGGCGTTCTGTACGACACGTACGGCGGCGTCTTCGCCGGCCCCAGCAAGATCGACCCCGACGCGCAGCCGCGCAAGAAGCGGGCATTGCGTGCGTCGGCGCCCGAGCTCCACCCCTTCAAGGCGGACGACGGCGCCGAGCTGCTGCTCACCCGCTACCGCGGCGGCGGCAAGGGGCCGGTGATCCTCTCCCACGGCCTCGGCGTCTCGAGCTCGATCTTCACGATTGACACGATCGAGACGAACCTGCTGGAGTTCCTCTTCGCGAACGGTTACGACGTTTGGCTCTTGGACTTCCGTGCGAGCGTCGACCTGCCGGTCTCGCAAACCCAGTTCTCCGCGGACGACGTGGCCATGCGCGACTACCCAGCAGCGGTCGACGAGGTCCGCCGACTAACAGGTGCCGACTCGGTGCAGATGGTCGCGCACTGCTTCGGCTCCACGACGTTCGTGATGGCGATGCTAGGCGGCCTGGAGGGCGTGCGATCGGCCGTGTGCTCCCAGATCGGACCGCACGTCGTCGCCCCGAAAGTCACGCGGCTAAAGTCGGGGCTGCACGTCCCGGACGCCCTCGACGCGCTCGGGATCGACTTCCTCACCACTGACGCCGAGGCCGACGGCAAATGGTGGGAGCGGCTGTTCGACCGCGCGCTCCAGCTCTATCCGATGCAGGCGGAAGAGCACTGCAACAGCGCCGTCTGCCATCGGATCACGTTCCTGTACTCGCTGCTCTACGAGCACGACCGGTTGAACCCGGCGACGCACGAGGCACTGCACGAGATGTTCGGACTGGCGAACGTGCGCTCGTTCGAGCATCTCGCGCGGATGGTTCGAGAGGGCAAGGTAGTCGCGTTCGACGGCGACGACGCGTACCTGCCGCACCTCGACCGGATGGCGATCCCGATCACGTTCATCCACGGCGCCGAGAACGCCTGCTTCCTGCCCGAGAGCACGGAGCGGAGCTACGACGAACTTCGACGCGTGAACGATCCGAAGCTCTACACCCGCTACCTCATCCCCGGGTACGGGCACATCGACTGCATCTTCGGCGCCCACGCCTCACGCGACGTCTACCCGCTGATGTTGCGCCAGCTCGAGCCGTCGGCCCAATGACCGCGTCGGCCGCGGCGACGCGCGAGGCCGCGCTCGACGCCCTGCGCAAGGCGGTCGGGGCGGAGCATGTGCTCGCGACAGGCGAAGAGCGCGAGGCACACGCGACGGACACGAGCCACTGGCATCAGGTGCCGGGATTCGTCGTCTACCCCGGCACCGCCGACGAGGTCGCCGCCGTGATTGGCGCGGCGGGACGCCTCGGCCTCCAGGTCTGGCCCTTCAGCAAGGGCAAGAACTGGGGCTACGGCGCCCACATGGGTCTCGAGGAAGGCGCGGTGATCCTGCTACTCGACCGGTTGAACCGGATCCTCGAGGTCGACGAGGAACTCGCCTACGCTGTCGTCGAGCCGGGCGTGACGCAGGGCCAGCTGAACGCGCACCTACAGACGAGCGGCAGCAGGCTCTGGCTGGACTGCACGGACTCGACGCCGGACGGCAGCGTGATCGGCAACGCGCTGGAGCGGGGCGTCGGCTACACGCCTTACTGGGACCACTTCGCAAGCCTCTGCGGGCTCGAGGTCGTGCTCCCCAACGGCGAGACCGTCCGCACCGGCGGCGGCCCGCGTAACTCGCTCACCTGGCACACCTACAAGTGGGGCACGGGCCCGTTCCTGGAAGGGCTCTTCAGCCAGTCGAACTTCGGCGTCGTGACAAAGGCGGGCGTATGGCTGATGCCTCGGCCCGAGGCGATGCGCTGCTTCATCTGCGAACTTTCGGACGAGCGGAACCAGCCGGCCGCCACGGACGCGCTGCGCCGCCTCGCTCTCCAGGGCAGCCTGCGCGGCAACGTCCACATCGTCAACGACGTGATGTTCCTGGCCCAGATGATCCAGTACCCGTACGACCGGCTCGAGGGACGGACGAACCTCTCCCCGGAGCTGCGTGCGGAGCTGAGACGACGCTACAGAATCGCACCGTGGACGATCACGGGCGGGCTGTACGGGAGCAGGCGGCAGGTGCGCGCGGCCCAACGAGAGGTGCGCAAGGCGCTGAAGCCGTTCGGGCGCGTCAGCATTCTCGGCGAACGGGGGATCTCGATCGTCCGGAGATTGATCGCGGCGTGGACGCGGTTCGGCGGCATCCCGGGCGTGCCCTCGCTCCTCCGCGCCGTCACACGGGGGTCGCTCGAGAAGCTCCGGGTCGTCCTGGAGATCTACCCGATCCTGCAGGGGACGCCCGGCGAGTACATCCTCGGCTTCGCGTACTTCAAGCGCCGCGGCCCGCGGCCAAGGCACGACGTCGACCCCGGACGGGACGGCGCCGGCCTGACCTGGATGGCGGTCGTCTCGCCGCTCACCGGCAAGCACACGTCCGAACTCGTCGGCCTTTGCGAGCCGCTGTTCGAGCGCTACGGCCTCGACTTCTCGATCACGTTCATCAGCGTGAATCCACGCTCGACGCTCGGCCTGACCGAGATCTTCTACGACCGCGACGACGGGGACGAGCGCGCCCGAATGCTCGCCCTCTACGACGAGCTTGCAGACGCATCGCTCGCGGCCGGGTACCAGCAGTACCGGTCGAGCGTCTGGTACGGCGAGCGGCTCCTCGCCTCCTCGGACGGGTTCGGACGCTTGGCCGGGACGCTGAAGGCGGCGGTCGACCCTGAAGGAGTCATCGCGCCGGGTCGCTACGGCATCCGCTCGGCGCGCGCGTGAACGGCGCACGCCCAACGCGGTACGACGCCGTGGTTGTCGGGTCCGGCTTCGGCGGCTCGATCGCCGCGCTCCGGCTCGCCGAGGCCGGGAAATCCGTGCTCGTGCTCGAGCGGGGTCGCCGTTACCGTCCGGGCGAGTTTCCGCGCGACGCCACCGATGTGGACGCAGTCTTCTGGGACTACCCGCGGCGGCCGCGCTCGCTCGGGCTCTTCGACCTCCGCTTTTTCTCCGGAGTCGGCGTGGTCGCCGCGAGCGGCGTCGGCGGAGGCTCGCTGATCTACGCCGGCATCCACATCCGACCCGATCCCGTCGTCTTCGAGGACTCGCGCTGGCCGCGGTCGATCGATCGCGGCACGCTCGACCCGTACTACGACCGCGTCGCCGAGATGCTGAACTTCCGGCCCGTGCCCCCCGAACTGTCGCTGCCGAAGCGGAATGCGTTCCACGCCGCCGCCGCGAAGGCGGGACGGGAGGTGTTCGACCCCGATGAGGCCGTCGCGTGGACGGAGGCGGTAGAGCCGGGCCGCGGGCCGTGCCGGCTGGTGGCCGAGTGCGAGTTCGGCTGCCAGTTCGGCGCCAAGAACACGGTCGACCTGACCTATCTCGCCGGCGCGGAGAAGCTCGGCGCGGTGGTCGAGAGCAACGCTCAGGTAACGCATCTGGAACGACTGCCCCAGGGATACGCCGTCCACCACCGCGACGTGCGGGACGGAGCGCTCCGACGAGCGGACGGGCCGTGCGTCGTCCTCGCCGCGGGCACGCTCGGCACGAACGAGATCCTCCTCCGCAGTCGCGACGTGGCCCGCACGCTTCCCGAGCTCGGCCCTGCGCTCGGCCGCGGCTTCTCAGCGAACGGCGACTTCCTCGGGTCGATTCAGAACAGTGACATCGACCTCGAGCCGTGGCACGGCCCCGACGTGACGTCGGTGATCCGCTACTTCGACGCGCCGCCCCAGTTCACGCTCGCCGCGCCGACGTTCAACAAGCGCGTCATGGAGGTAATCGCATCGCTCGGCCAGCCCCGCGGTCGCCTGCTGCGGCCGCTCGCTCCGCTCCTGTGGCCGAGACTCGGCGGCCTGATCCGGTGGGCGTTCCGTCGCGGCCTGATGAGCCGCCCCGCGCGGCTCCGCGGACGGAACGCCGGCGATCCCGCGCGCATGACCAACCTGTTCGCCATCGGGCGCGACTCGGCGGGCGGGATGCTACGCCTGAAAGGGAAGCGGCTCGACGTCGACTGGAGCTACGAGCGTGAAAACCGGGAGCTCGTCGAAAGGATGACCGCAGCCATGGTAGAAGTGGCCGACGCGTACGGCGGCACGTTCGCGCCACTCGTGACCTGGAACGCCTTCCGGCGAATTCTCACCGTGCACCCGCTCGGGGGTTGCCAGCTCTCGGACTCGCCACGCGACGGCGTGCTCTCCCCCGAAGGGCAGGTCCACGGCTATCCAGGGCTGTTTGTCGCAGATGGCTCGGTGATCCCGTCGTCGATCGGCTTCCATCCAGCACACACGATCGCCGCGCTCGCTGAGCGCACCGCCGAAGCAGCGGTTGCAAGCTTCCGCTCGTGAGGCCCCGTAACGCCAAAAGGAGAGGAGCGAACCATGAACCGGATCCTGAAGGTGTTTCGCAACCGAAGCCGAGCAGGAGCGGCTTGCGGAGATGCTCGACGTGATCGAGCGGTACGACGCGTTCGTCCTCGCCGAGGCCGCGCCCGCAACCGCGAGGAAGATCGCGCGCGAGCATCTGGTGGAGGACATCACCGACCAGTACCAGATCCCGGTCGGCGCGGTCACGATCGACACGTCGATCCCGCGCGTCGATGCCGAGGGCGTGACTCGCGCGCACCCGACGTACCTGCGCGCCGCCTCGCTCCCCGCCGGTCCTCACCACTATCTCGTGCAGTTCGCCGGCCCGATCAAGGACGAGTGGCTGCGAGGCGTGAAGCGCGCCGGCGGCGAGCCGCGCCAGCTCTGGGGGAACTTCGTCTTCGTCGTTCGCGCCGACGACGCGGCAATCGCGAAGATCGCCGCGCTGCCACTACGTGCGCTCGACGGGGCATCTCCCAAGAAAGCGGAGCGCAAGAAGCAGATTAAGGGCCTGGCGACCGTCCACGGCGTCCGGAAGATTCGGCAACGCGCCGTCAAGCGCCCCAGCAACAACGTCGCGGCCGGGCTCATGCACACCGCCGCCTCGATGGGCAGCCCGGGCTTCGGGCTGAGCGGGAAGGGCCAGACGATCGGCGTCTGCGACACCGGCCTCGACACCGGCGACCCAGCGTCGATCCACCCCGACTTCGCTGGACGGGTCGCGTCGATCAAGAGCTATCCGATGACGAGCGACCTCGCGCCCTACGTCACCAATCCGGGCGGAGACGACGGCCCGGCCGACCTCGACAGCGGCCACGGCACCCACACCTCCGGCTCGGTGCTCGGCAGCGGCGCCTCCTCAGCGGCGATTCCCGGCCTGGGCGCGCCGATTCGAGGGCTCGCGTACGGCGCGAAGCTCGTGTTCCAAGCAGTCGAGCAGAGTGCAAGTGCGACCATCCGCGAGCGGTAGTGGCGGACAGGTCGCCGCCCGAGGTCCCCGCTGCGAGTTCTCCGAGCGAGGCGGCCGGCACGATGAGTGCGGGACTGCCGCGCACGCAGGTGGTCATGCTCGCAGGTGTATTCGGGATTAGTCTGGGCTTATTCGCGATCTACGTCGACTTCGGCTCCTGGGATCAGCCGACGCGCGACTTCGCGAGCTCGGGCGCATTTCTCTTCTGGGTCGCGCTGCTGTCTGCGCAGACAATGCTATGGACGGTTGCGCTCGCACCGTTGCTCACGACGTTCCGCCGGCACTGGCGGGCGCGCGAGCCGCAGTCCTTGCGCCGCGAGGTGATCCCGTCAGCAGTCATCCTTGCGTCTTTCGTTGCGGCGCTGGTCATCCTGCCGCGTGCTGGGGGCAAGCTGCCAGAGATCATTCCGCACCACCACCTGAAGATCGACATCCTGACGGCGGTCGCCCTGGTCGTCGCACTCGTCGCCGCGACGTCGATCTGGCTGATCCGCGGTCGCGCCGAGGCGCTCGGGCGAAAGAAGACGTTCGCGAAGAACGACCTCAACAGCTACCTTGGCTTGCGCTCTGACCTTGACGGGTTGCTGGCCTTCCTCGGTGCCGTGATTGGGCTGGCCGTACTTGCCTCGGCAGCACTGCGGCACCTTTCCCTGCTCTACGACGAGACGATCGACTTCCCCGCCGAAAGCGTCGTCCTCTACGGCCTCGTTCTCTCGCTGCTTGTCGCCTTCATCTACCTGCCGACGTTTCTCACTGTGCAGCGAGCCGGTGAGCACATTCGTAACAGCGTCCAGGATCTGCCGGCCCCCGACGACACGGAACTCGACAGCAAGCTTGCGCGCCGGAAAACCCTCGACGAGCTGCTCGGCCTGCAAGTCTCCGCCAGCGGGAGCTTCCGCGTCGGCGTAGCGATCCTTTCGCCACTACTCGGCGCGTTGACAAGCCTGTTGCCGAAGCTCGGCAGTTGAGCCATCATCGATGTCGCCCACACGGGTGAGACGGCGTGCTCTTGCGCCGCCAACTCGAGCGCAATCTCGCGCCGAGTCTTGAGATCGTCTGGAATGGACGGGAGCTTCTCGCGCAGATAGTCGGGGCGAGCTCGTAGCGCGGCTCGCCGTACCAATGCGCATCGGTGGCGTGGGGGAGCTCGGCGAAATTCGTGGTGGGCTGCTGTGTGTGATCGGAAGCGGAGCGCTAGTAAGCGCCGCGTTTTCCGCCCGCCTTACTCGATCGGTGGTGTGGCCGTCGTCGTCGCTGCTGCCCGGGCGCGCATCGCGAGCAGTTCCTGTCTGGCGGCGAGGTAGTCTTCTTGGAAGTCGGTCAGTTCGGGCGGGGGGGCGCCTTCGGCTTGGGCCTGCATCGCGCGTTGCAGGAGTTGTGCGTGGAACTTGGCCATCTCGTCGATTAAGGACTGATAGTCGCTTTGAGCTGGTGCCTCGCGTGGGGTCGTCCTTGAGAGCAGCGGGCCGAGGTCGTTCGCCGCGGCCACGCGCGCACCCATGTTTGGGATCGACCCGTCTTGTTTGCGGCAGAAGCGCAGCAGGATCGTTTTGATGATCGAGGTGTGATCGAAGAGCAGGTGTGATGCTTGCGCGGCGTCGACCCAGGGTGAGATGACTAGGGCCGGGACGCGCGGCCCGTAGCGGCGGAAGTGTTCGTCGTCGTCGGGGGCGGCTTCTGGTTCGATGTGGTCGTAGAAGCCACCGTGTTCGTCGTAGGTGATCAGGAGCAGGGTTTTGGCCCACAGCGGGCTGCGCGCGAGTGCGTGGAAGAGTTTGAGCACGAGGTCCTGGCCGGCGTGGAGGTCGGAGGGTGGGTGATCGTCATTGGAGCCTTCCGGGCCGAAGTTGAAGTCGATGAAGTTGGGGTCGATCCAGGAGACGGCGGGCAGCTTTCCGGCGGCGGCGTCTTGGAGGAAGCTACGCGGGCCGAGCGGCTCTTGGCGGTCGAAGTAGGCGGGCACGTTGAGGTTGCCGACGGCGTAGAGCGGGTCGATCATCCAGAGCATGGGTACGTCGTCGTGTGAATACCAGCGCCAGGAGATGCCGGCGTGGTCGAGGTGACGTACGAATGCGTGTAGGTGGTAGAGCGGCGGCTTGATGTTGTCGCGGCTTCCTTGTGCGCGCCCGGCGACGGCGTAGCAGCGGTTCGGCATCGTCGCGCCGGGGACGGAGCAGAACCAGCGGTCACAGACGCAAAACTGCTGGGCTAGGTAGTTGTAGACGGGCAGCTGCGCGGCGGTGTGGTACGCCATCACGGTTGCGGGTGTATCGCCCTTGAAATGCTGCTTCCGCGTCTTCGCGTAGTTGCTTGCGAAGCCGCCCATCCCGTTTGCGACCTGCTCGTCGACGCACCAGCCGGAGTGGCAGGGGTCCTGCGCTTTGACGAGTTTGGTGCTGGTCGCCTTGTGAACTTCGAACTGTTTTCTGTTCGCCTCGTTCGAGAGGCCGGGGTGGAGGCCATCGATGTCGTCTCGGCCTTCGTCGATGTGCAGGAAGCCGAGCATGTGGTCGAAGGAGCGGTTCTCCATCATCAGCACGACGATGTGCTCGATCTTGTGCAGGTTGTCGGCAGGCGGCGGCATCGTCAGGGAGAACGGTGCCGCGAGGTCCCGTGTTTGTGTCTGTCTGTCTGCGGATCCGCGTTTGACTGCGGAGTTGCACGGTGTTCGCGTGTCATCGGGTCAGCCTCTTCTCTTTGACATGTTTAGGGGAGGAATTCGTTTGGTACGCGCACGAGGATGCTCGCGCGTTTGGTTTTGCCGGTGCCGGGCCGGTCGGCCCAGCCGTCGTTCAATCGCATCCACTCTGGCGCTCACGGGGGTGCGTCCAGTTCGGGGATTTCGACCTTTTCGTTGGCCTTGAAGGCGTCGCCGTAGGGCTTGAGCTGGATTGGCTTGTCGGGATGGTGGAGTGGGTGGAGGGATTGCAGTGCCGCATTCCAGTTCTCGAGCATGCGTTTTGATCGCGGCGGCGTGCTTGGCGGCGTCGCCGCCTGCTGCTTCGGGTTGGGTCGGGTGCGTGATCGGTTCGTACTTGACCTGGACTCCTGTTCCCTGAGCTGAGGTGCGGAAGCTTTGCCAGGCGCTGTCTGCAAGCGAACCGAGCGCGACCACGGCTTCAACGTTGCCGCCGTCGAGCAGGGCGCGCAGCCAACGATTTCGATAGCTGGCGATCTTCGTGTTGTTGCGATGCTTGTTGCCTCCTCCTTGGCCGAAGACGCTGTAGAGGAATGTGTTCACCATCACGTAGCTGTGGTCGATGCCGAGCTTGGCCAGGAAGCCCTGGATGCGATGTCCGGCCTCACCGACCAGGATGCGGCGGAAGATCGTCTCGTGTTGGGCCGGGTCCTGTCCCAGGATGAGCACGCGTGCGCTTCCGTCGAGTCTGCCGCGATGGAAGATCGGTCCCCACTCCAGTCGGAAGTCGGAGGGTGGGTAGACCGATGCGCCAGGAGCGTCGGCGACAAGGGAGCGGAACGGCTCAGCCCCGTAGCCAGGGGCAAAGGCACGTGCCATGGCGGCCTCCTCGAGTGACGGCGTTCGCGACCGTACGCCGTGGCTGGGCAGCCGTCAAGTCAGACACGGCGTTTGAGCGGTCGCCAGTCCCGTCTGAGCCGCACCGCCTTGGGTGGGGATTAGTAGAGCGCGCGTAGTCCGGGAGCGAGCCATGGTGGCAGGTTCGTCTGCTTGTCGATTGCGTCCAGCCAGCGGTGGTCACCGGCGACGGTGAGGCGGTCGAGCTTGAGTGGCCCCACGACTTGGGAGAGTGGTTTGGCGGGAGCGGCGGTCATCAGCGATGGGCCTGTCCGTGTGGTTTGTCCTGGTAGCGGGACCCGGGGTCGCAGCTCGACGCCGGTCGGTTCGAGTTCGTCGAGGGCGAGGCCCCAGCGGACTTCGTCCGCGGGGCCGGCGCGCATGCTGTGCAGCGGGTCGCCGGCCTCCTCTGCCTTCTCGGCGAGCTTCTTCAGATCTTTGAGCGCATGTTCGAGCCGGTCGGTTGCCTCTGCAAGGGTGATCTTGCCGACGGCTGTGTCGGCGGTCGTTTGGCGGAGGTTAAGGACTCGCTCGCGGCCGCCGACGTGGACGGTTTCCAGGCCTTCTCCGCCGAGCTGTGTCACCAGCGAGCGCTGGCCGTAGCGGGGCTTGCCGGCGACGAGCACAAGCTTGATGTCGCGCTCATCGGCCTGCAGCAACTGGTGATAGGGATCGGCGCTGTCGCCGTCCAGGACCAGCAGATCGGGCCGCTTCTTTTCCTCGAGCGAGCCGAGTGCTTTCTCCCATTTCAAGATCGCGGCTGCGGTGCGGGTGGCCATTGCGACGATCTCCTGGTCAGAGAAGATCCCGCCGCCGTGGTCGCTGACCAGCTTCGCGACCTTGAGCTCGCCGAGCACATTTTTGCTGCCGCTGGGCGACCAATCGGGGCCCGATCCCGATCTTCACGCCGGCCTGCTTCGCGGCTTGCACGTTTGCCGTTTGGCCGTAGAGCAGCAGGTTTGAGAGAGGCGACCAAACGATCGATGCGCCGTAGCGGGCGAGCACCTTGAAGTCCTCTGGCTCGAGCGCGGCGCAATGAATGCCGGCCAAGGAATCGGCGAGCGCCCACTCCTGCTCCTCAGATCCGCAATGCGAGGAAGTGGTTGCGCGCCGCTTCGTCGGTACCTTCGCTGAGGTGGAGGATGTAGCACTGCTTGCCTTTGATCGTGCGCAGGAAGTTGCTCGCGGTTGCCGCGTCGACGTCGCCGATGCGCGTTCCCGCGCCAGGGAGATCCTTGTCGTCGGTTTGTTCGACGTTGCGGATGTTGCCGCGGTACAGCCGGCGGGCGCCCTTGTTTGAGAACAGTTCGATGCCCTGACTCGTGGTCGTCCCCCCGAGTAGCGCCTTGCATTCGACATAGCGGACAACCGCGGGCATCAGCTCTGGGTTGGGGCCGATCAGGCTCATTGGGCCGCTGATCAAGGGACGGTACTCCGGGTTGCCGCCACCGCCCCACTGATCACGGTTTGTGTAGCGCTTCGGCACCTGCCAGAGCTGCAGGGCGTCGTAGGAGAGGTGGTTGTGCAGCTCGATCAGACCCGGGTAGATCGTCCCCTGCACCGCCACTGGTTGTGTCTGCTCGAATCCCGGTGGCGCGTCGTCGGAGGCTGACTGGGCGGCGACGATGCGACCGGCGTCGATATAGATGACGCCATCGTCGATGACGGTGAAGTGTTCGTCCATCGTCACCAGCCGACCGCTGAGGGCCAGCTTGTTGCCCCGCTCCCCGGTCCCGCGTTGACAGGTAGTTGAGTTGGAGTGCCGGGACGGTCTCGGAGGGGCGGAGCCCCGGAGAGATCGTCCGGTGCCAGGCTCAGCATGGGCCGCTCGACCGACAAGGAGACGAGGTTGAGCGAGCAGAGGAAGTACCGGGCGTGGACGGCCAAGCAGAAGCTCGTGATCGTGCTGGCCGGGCTGCGCGGCGACCGTTCCGTCAAGGAGGTCTGCCGCGAGCATCAGATCTCGGACACGCTCTACTACTCGTGGCGCGACAAGCTGCTCGAGGGCGGCCTCGAGGCGCTCGCGGGCAAGGAGGAGCGCCAGGGCGAGCGGGAGCTGCGCCGCAGGGTCGCCGAGCTGGAGCGGGCGCTTGGCCGCAAGACGTACGAGCTCGAGATCGCGGGAAAAGCCTTGGCGGGCTGGGAGTGAGCGTGCGCGTCGCCCGGTCCCGCCGTCTGGTCGCCGAGGGCTACGCCCTGGCGACGGTGGCGCGCGTGATGCAGGTGAGCCGCCAGGCGCTCTACCGGCGGCCGAAGCCGAGGAGCGTGCCGCGGC
>WNGB01005422.1_pt1 | contig 19076 bp, 20 predicted proteins | sample 5400681 | NCBI WGS metagenome assembly WNGB01 (sample SAMN13153367, study PRJNA577476) | soil metagenome | isolation source: 115 cm soil or saprolite under grassland replicate 2 | place: USA:California | collected 2016-06-15
GCGGCAACACCGCCACCCTCTACGCCGGCCGCCAGGCCCCGGACCGCCATGGCGACCCGCGCTGGTCGGCGGCCGCCGGACCGGGCTGGTTCGACGCACCCGGCCACCACAACCCGTCCGCCGACACCAGCGAGTTCATCGTCGGGCCCGACAGCGACGACACCTGGGCGGTGACGGTGCCCGAACGCACCACCATGCGCGACCTGGTCGACCTGATCATGGCGGTCATCGACGAGGTGGAGACGCGGCGGGCCCGGTTCGTGCAGGCTGCCGACGCCGCCCGCGACGCGATGTGGGCCACGTTCGCCCAACGGTATCCGGAAGTCACCACCGGGGACCTGGCACCCGGCGCCGACTTCGCGTTCGTCGCCGAGTCCGACAAGCTGCTGGCCGGCTGGCTCGACGACAACTGGCCCAGCACCCGCATAGTCCCGGCGCACATCGCCGCGATGGCCAGCGGCGCCCACCCATCTGGCCGTGCGGACCGCCACAGCTAGAACCGGGCAACGCGGCCGTTCGCGCATCCCACTCGCGCGCGTCGCCAGCCGATTATCCGGCAACAACCCGGCGACCGGCGCACCGCTCCAAAACCATCAACCACGGCCGTTGCCCGACCACACCCGCATCAGGTGAGCATGGGGCGCGGCCCGCTGACGGTGCCCTGGGCCGCGGATGCGGGTATTCGCAGCTGGGAGCCCCGCCCTCGGGTCGGCGTCGCCACCCGGCGGGCCACGAGCCGCCGACCCGGCCGCACGCACCGACGTTCGGCCAGGGGTCGGACCGGACCATCCCCCGGCGGTCGCTGAAGCCGCCCGGTTCGCACGCACCCGAAGCAACCCAACCCCGCCCAAACCTGCGGCCGTTGCCCGGCCACCACATCGCGCATCCCGCGCATCCCCGGGCCGGCCGTCGCGGCTGGGCCCTGGGCTTCCACCATCACCGAAAAGGAGCCCGCGCTCATGGGCTACACCAACTGCTGGGCCTACCAGCCCACCCACCCGGCCTACGCCAACGCGTGGCCGACCATCCTCGACGACACCCGCACCATCATCAACCGGGTCCGCAAGGCGGGCATCGTCATCGCCGGTCCCGACGGGCACTGCCGCCCCATCCTCGACCCGACAGACGGCATTGGTTTCAACGGCGACGCCACCAGCGACCTGGACTGCGAGGCGTTCCAGCTCCTCGCGCCGCTGTCGGCCATTCGCAGGGGTACACCAACCGCCACCGCGTTCTGCAAGACCAACCGCAAACCGTACGACCTCGCCGTCGCGGCGGTCCTGCTGCGCTGCGTGATGCTTGTGCCCGAGGCGTTCGCCATCGCCAGTAACGGCCGGTGGGAGCGCGAATGGACCCACGGGGCGATGGCCTTCGACCCCGCGCAACCGGCCGAGTTGGGCGCCCGCGCCGTGGTCGCCGAGCTGTTTGGCACCGCCCCGGTCGACAGCCCACTGCGCGACACCCTTGCCGGCATCCGCTTCGGTGTCGACACCCGCTGAGCGCGCCGCCACGCCGCCGCGGCAGCCGCCGGGGTCAGCGGGTGCGTCGGCTCCGCTGCGGCTGGGGAAACGGCGGCCGGTCTGGTCTACCCGTCCCTCGCGCTTAGCAAGGTGGTGATCCGCGCCGCTGCGCGGATGCGGCCACACGCTCTGCGCGTCGAGTCGGCCTGCGCCGCACCGATCCGCCGGCCCCGCCAGCCGGCGCGGCACCAGCCAACCTCGGGGCACCGGGGGCGGGATCGGCCTGGCGGCTGCCCGACCCGCCCCGGGTGCCCCCCATCGTGTGAGGAGCACACCCCGTGTCCAACGTCTTCGACAGCTTCGCCCAGCGCCGGCCCGCCGCCGCGCGCCGGATCCTCACCGTGGCGACCCTCGCCGTGCTCACCGTGCCGGCCGCCACGATCCTGGCGATCGCCACCGGCCGCGTCGCCCTGGCGCAGATCGGCGTGTTCGCCAGCATCCTGTGCTACGCCACCGGCTACGCCAGCGCCGCTGTTCGCTACCGGCGGCGACTGCGCGTCGCGGTGGCCGAGGCCCGCCGCGACCCGCTGACCGGACTGCCCACCCGGGCGGTGGCCGACCAGCGGCTGGATGCGGCCACCCGCGACGCCACCCCGATCACGGTGGCCCTGGCGGATATCGACGGCCTGCACGCGATCAACGTGAACCTCGGGCTGGCCGCCGGCGACCAGTACCTCACCGCCGTCGCGCGGCGGCTGGGCCGCGCGGTGCCGACCGGTGGATGTCTGGTCCGCCAGGGCGGCGACGAATTCACGGTGCTGGCCCCGCTCGTCGACCCAGCCGAGCTGGCGACCGCGATCGGCGCGGCGATGGGCGGACCGGCGGTCATCGCCGGCTACCGGATCCAGCCCAGGGCCAGCGTCGGCATCGCCGCCAGTGGCGGCGGCGACGCCCGCTACGCGCGGGCCTGCGCCGACGCCGCCATGTACACCGCGAAGGCGGCCGGCGGCAACCACATCATGGTCTACCAGCCCGACCGGGACCCACAGCCCGAACTCGACGGCACCCGCCCGCTGATCCGCCGCCGCGACCTCAACCCGCCCGGCCCCGACGGCCTGGCCTGGCTGCCCGCACCGGGCGACGATCTCGTGCCGCTGCTGCTGGCCGTCGACGAGGTCCACACCGTCCACCAGGCGTTGTGCACCGCCCGTGACCGGTGGGCCCAGGCCGGCGCTGACGCCCAGGCCGGCACCGACACCGACCAGGCCCCACAGGCCACCGCGCCTGGCCAGATCAACATCGAGCCCACCCCGGCCGGCTATCGGGCGATCGCCGGCATCGCCGACCGGGAGAAGGCACGCTACGCCCGCCTCGCCGACCGGATCGCCCCGATCATCGAGGCGGCCGAGTTCCTCGACGCCCCCACCGGCTCGCCGCGCCTGGCCGAGCGCGGGGCCGGCGTCGTGCTGGTCGGGATCAGCGCCGCGTTCACCCCGATCGAGATCGAGGGACTGGTCCGCACCGCAGCCGAAGCCGTCCACGGCCAGCCCGACGACCTGAGCAGCCGGCAGCACGAACTCGCCGCCCGCGCCTACGCGTTGCTGCAGGCCGACATCGATGGCGAGCCGGGCGAGGTGTCGTGATGGCCAGCGTTGACCTCTACGACGAGGAACCCGAGTTCGGTGTCGAACGCCACGAGGACGGCGATGTGGAGCTGACGATCCGTGCGGAGGACACCAGGATCCGCATCACGATCGGCCGCTGCTACGGCAACGCGTCGCTGCTGGGCGAAAGCCTGCGGCATCTGGCCGAAGACGTCGCCGAGAACATCCTCGACCGGTGGGAGGACACCGCCGACGAGTTCGACGCCTACGTCGGCTTCGACCGGGGCCGCTACCAGGTCAGCCTGGAAGGCGTCCGGGTCGGCGACTATCCCAGCCGCCAGGTGGCCGAGATCGAGCTGGCCCGGGCCATGGTCGCCGCCGGGGTGTTCCCCAACGCGTGGTTGGTCACCGACCACGGCAACCATGTGGCCATCAACGATGACATCCGCCGCTGGCACGACGCCGGCGGCGACCAGATGGTCCCGATCCCGGGGGTGCAGTACCAGCCCGGGGATCGAGTCTGGCACGGGCACGGGGACTGGCCCTACCGGGTGGTGGGTGATTGGGGCCCGGCCGGTGTGGAGATCCACACCGAGGGTGACCCCACCATTCGCTGCCACGTCACCGACCGGGACGCGCTGCGCCCCGACACCGACTGACGGGGCATCCCCACCCACAGGCCCCTTCCGATTCCCCAGTTGCATCCCCCTGCCGGCGGGCCGACCGTGGCCGCCAGCCTTCACGGCGTCGTGCGGGGGATCGCCCGCGTGGCCGACCCGGCGGCGACCCGCCGGCAGGGGGTAGAAAGTGAGGCACCGCAATGGAATCCACCACGCCGCCGACCGCGGCGGCGCACGACGAGCGAGGCGCGTTCGTCATCATTGCCGCGTCGCGGTATGTCGCGTACGCCATCCACGGCGGGCCCGCTTACCTGGCCCGTTACACCCGCGACCCGGACGGGTCGCTCACCCTGCACCCGGTCGGCGAACCGTTCGCCCGGCTCGACTTGGCCGTCGACGCCGGCCGGTGGCGCACCGACCGGGAAGCCTACGCCGCCACCGCCCGGTACGAATGCCGGCGATGCGGCACCCCCATCACGCTGATCGACGGGGCATGGGTCTGCATCGACTACACCACCACGGCCGGCGGCCTGAGCTACTGCCCACCCGACCCGGACGCGCCCCGGGTAGGCAACCACCTGCCGCGAAAGCGTGAGCGGCGATGAGGCGCCCGGGACGCCCTGCCGTGCAGCCCGCGGCAGATCAACAACGACGACCCCGGCCACGACGGACCCGAATGAGCCGTTGCGGTGGGCTGTCGGCCACGCCAAACCACGAGCCGAGCCGGCAGGAACGGCCATGACGCAGCCCGCCTCGACAGTCCCACCGATTCCGTTGTGGCTGTCCCACCTGCCCGTCGTGGGTGGGTTGGCCGTCCCCTGGATCACGCCGCTGACCGCCGATGGCCGGTACCTATTCGGTGGCCTGCATCCGCTGCGACTACGGCAGGCGATCACCGAGTACCTCTGCTCGGTCTGCGGACGTGCGTTGGACCGCCCGATGGTGCTGCTGATGCGCCTTGCGGATCTGCCGCGCCAATGCGTCAGCGAGCCGGCCCTGCACCCGGTCTGCGCCGCCTACACCGAGGCCGCCTGCCCGATGGTGGCCGGCCGGATGAGCCACTACCGGTCCAGCCCGATGCGGCTCGGCACCGGCATGGCCCCAGCCGACGATCAGGACGCGCGGCTCGGAGCCCGAGCCGAAGCATGGTTCGCGGTCTGGCTCAACCGCTACCAGCCGATCATCGACCCGATCAACGGCAAACCCGCAGCTTCCTATGCCGGTATCCGACCGTTGCGGATCCGCCCGATCACCTGGCGCCAGCTGATGCCGTGGTGACCGGTGGCCAACACAAAGGCCCTCCTGACGGCGCCCCCGGCACGCCCCGGGGGACCCGACCCAGACGTACCTGTCAGCCGCTCGCGGACACGGAACCCGGCGGCACGACACACCCGGTTGCACCGGGCACCGGGCGCCTGTGCTGGCGCGACACAACGAAAGGACGATCCCGATGAGAAACAATCACATGACATTTGGCGCGTACCCGCCCGAGGCCGGGCCGGCGGTGACACCCCAACCGGTGGCGGGCACCGATGGGTGACCACGTCGCTGTCGAACACGGTCACGTCCGCATCGACGTGGCCGGCTGGGTCGCGCAGCGCACCGCCGACCAGTACGCCCAACTGACCCGCCTGCTGCACGATTGGGGACGGCTGGAGCCGCTGAGCGCCTGGGTCGGCTGGGACTGGATGACCCGCGCCGAGCTGTGGTGCCAGGCCCGCGGGTACCCGGTCGCCGAAGGCTTCCCGCTGACCCACGACCACCCCTGGCTGTCCGCGGAGGTGTCCGTACTACTGGCCACCATCCCGCCGGCCGGCGGGGTGGCGATCGTGTCCATCAACGGGCATGCGCCACGGGTGTACGCCGATGTCACCACCGACGCCAGCTACTGGTACGACGCCGGCACCGTCCAGATTGTTTGCCCCAACGAGCACCGGTGGACCTGGCGCGACGGTGAGCTGTTCACAGACGACGAGGCCGTCGAGCCGGCCACGCTGTTCAACCACCACCCGGCAACGCGCCGGGCCGACGGCGACGCCGAGGCCGACGACGACCTGGACCTCGACGACGGTGACCGCGTCTACTGCCCCCGCTGCGACGAGGTGTGCGATCTGCGGCTGCCCAAGGTGCCCACCGTCCGGCCGCGGCTGCGCTTCGCCGTGACGGTGTCCGACGCGACCGAGTACCGCGGATGGGTCCTCGCGACAGACCCTGAAGATGCCGAGCGCATCGCCGTGGAAATGATCGCCGAAGGTGCCCTGGACACCGACGGCGGCCACCTGGATGTGGTTCATTTCGTCCGCGAGGCCGACGCCGCCCCGGGCGACGGCGAGGAGCACCCGCACGACGCACGGCGACGACAGCGACGTGCAGTAAACCACTGTGGCATCGCCGCCGGCCATCCGCTGGCCGGGTCGCCGCACTCGCGTGCTACACGACGTCGTCGCCAGCGGACAGCGAAAGCCGATCGTCGGCGGCACAGCCGGTGGACCCGGCCAGCGAGCCTGCGCATCGCCGCATTCCCAGCCCGCAATGACGGCACCGCTCATTCGCATCTCGCCCCGCCACGGGGACACCGGTGTGGTCCCGCCCCTGGCCGGGGGCGGCTGCTGTGTGCCTCACACCGGTTCCCTCACCTCGGCGCGCATCCGCGCCCGGGCGCAATCACTAGAGCAGGGGGAACCACGTTGAACACCACGAACCAGCGCGCGCCCGCCGGCCCCGGGCGCATACGGCTGCGACGATCGCGCCGCGCCGACACGCCGCGCCGGCAGCGGCGGCGGCGGGGGGAGGTGTCCCGGTGAACCGGGACAGGGTGCCGCGGATGGCCTGCCGTGTCTGCGCAGTCCCGCTCACGGGCTTCATCGACCTGGACACCGGCCGGGTGCGCTACTCCCATCCGCTGCGCACGGTGGTGCAGCCGGTTGGCCACGACCCGGACCCGGCGCCGATCGACGAGGTTGACGCGCGGTACGTGTGCGACTTTTGCGGCGACGAACGCATCGTCTACGCCCTGCGCACGGTGCCGATCAGCACCGTCACCACCACAGGCGGTGGGCGGGTGGTCGAGGAGTACGGCACCGACTGGTCGGCCTGCTTCGCCTGCGCTGGCTACATCGATGCGGCTGACCTGGACGGGCTGCACAGCCGGCTGCGGCAGGTCGGTCCGCGGCTGGACCGCATCGCCGCCGCCGGGGTGCGGGTCATGCAGCAGGCGGTTCTGCAAAGCTTGCTGCCCGGTCGGGCGGTGGCCGCCATCGGCCGGTGGCCGGCCACCCCGCTGCCTGCCGCTACCTTGCCCAAGGTCCGGGACCGGCTCGCCGCCCTGATCGGCGGCCCGCTCGGGCTGCCGCTGGGACTGGGTGCCGATGAGGTCCGCGGCCCGGTCGGCACCAGTGTCGCGGCGGCGCGGCTGTTCTGGGTCGACCCGCAGTTCACCGAGCTGGCCGCCTACGCCGCTGGGGTCCTGCCGGCCACCCCGGTCACCGCGGCCGACCTGCCCGCGCCGCATGGCCTGCTCGCCTGGGCGCAGCCGGTCGGCGCGCGTGGTGACCTGGTCGCCGCCTCGTGGACCACAGGCCCGGATGGGGTACGCATCGTCGGGTACCGCAGCGTCGGCACCGGACTGCCCCCAGCCCAGGTGCAGCAGCTGCGCGAGCGGATCGGGTGGCTGGGCCCACGGACCCACACCCACCTGCCGGCCGGCGACTTGGTGGACGCGGGCAGCCCGGCCGGGGTGGTCGTGGCCACCTGGCTGCTGATCGCGCAGCGGCTGGCCGAAACCGCGCCGGTCGCGGTGGACAAGGCCGTCCGCAAGGCGTACCAACGCGCCGGCCGGCCCGCCCCGCAGGTGCGGCTGGTCCGCATCCGCGGCGCCCACGCCACCGGGTCCGGCACCCGGCGGGCGGCCGGTGACCAGGACGGCCCGCAACGCGAGTTCCGCTGGTGGGTGCGTGGCTACTGGCGAAACCAGCCGTACGGACCGGGCCGGGCGCAGCGGCGTTTGATCTTCCTGGATCCGCACCTGCGCGGGCCGGAGGGCAAGCCCATCAAGGCCAGTACCACGGTGCGGGTCTTGGCCGTCGCCGCGTCGCCGCGCAGCCAGCCGACACCGCCGGAGCGTCCGACCGCCGGCCGGTGAACACCGGACGCTGACGCTGACGCCGATTGCTCGGCGGCTGCCCGCACCCTACCTACCAACAACAGCGACACAAGCATCCCGCTATCCACGGTGGACATCTGACGCCGGCGCGCGGCAGCGCCGTGGCGAAGTCCACGTTTCCGTCTTTCCCGTAGCTGTGTGCGCCGCATCCGCCGGACCGGTCTGCTCCTGGCGGCAACCGGTCCCGCCCCGACGAGCGGTGCACCACCCTGAAGGAGGTCACCCAACTGTGAGGGATGCGGTACCGACTACGAAGGACACCAAGGTGTCCGCCCTGGTGTACGACGCGGGCACGGTCCTGGTGCCCGGCGTTGTGCTGGGCGTCGCGCCCGGCACCCGACACCACCGGCCGCGCGTGCTGGTGCGCCGCAGCGCCGGCACGTTCCACACCGAGGAGTACCGGCGCCCGGGGGAGCGCCCGCCGGCCGCATCCGCCGACATCGGGCTCGTCACGGCCGTGTCCTGACCGACCGTGCCTACCCGGAAACCACGGCAGGGCCCGGCAACCAACCCGGCGCCCGACCTCGCGTGCCGATGACCCACCTGCGTCACGGCGGCCGGTGGCGCCGGCCGCCCCTGCCTGGCAGGAGACCAACTGATGACCCATGACCACGTCGGCGTCATGCTCGATGCCCTGCTGGCCGTCCCGGTACCCGACGGTTTCACCAGCGCCTACCGGGAACGCCACGACACTGTGATCGACCACGCCTTCCGGGACGTCACCATCAGCCCGGACGGCCTGGACGTGTCCACGTTCACCTTCGGCACCCCCGGCGCCTACGCACACATTTCCGTGGACAGCAGCGGGGACACCTACACCGTCGGCGTCTTCTCCACCGACGTCGGCTACAACGTGCAAAGTGCCGGCCACGTCGTCGCGTTCACCACCGCGCAGGACGCCGTCAGGTGTGCGCTCAGCGAGATCCGCGGCGAGTTGCTGCGCCAGCAACGCGGCTGGTGACCTGCCGACACCGCTTCGGCGCCAACGGGCTCACCACGGCGTCTCACGCTCGTGTGCACGGCGGTCCACCGGCCCAGAGCCACGAGGGAGGCGCGCCGCCGGCGAGCTGCTGATTCCACCAACCCGCGTTGCGACGTACGCGCGGCCATCCAGCTGTCAAAGCCACACCGGCGCCCGCGGCGCCACCACTCGCACGCCCCCCCGCCGCACGCCGGCCGGGCCAACCGATTCACGCCACCACCGCCGGCCCCCACACTGCGTGCGATCGACGCACCAGGGCCGGCATCGCGATAACCCGACCGCCCAACAGCGCCTGCGCCCAGGGTTGGTCGCGGGCCGCGGTCACCAACCGGAGACCCCGGGCGTGGCACCGCCCGGGGCTCCACCACGGGTCACACACCTGAAGGGAGCCGAGACCCGATGACCAACACGCTACCTGCGGGCGACCTCAACGCCCGCTTCGCGGCCGAACGCCGCGGCCAGTTGCAGGCCGCCGCCGACCGCCGGGCCGACATCGAGGCCCGCATCGCCGCCGGCACGCTGGTGCCGATCGGCAACGGCCGCTACCGGGTCAACGACCCGAGCAGCTGGGACAACGGCGAAGTCTGGACCCTGACCAACGGGCAGGTGCTGCCCCAGCACGGCCTGGACACCACCACCGGTCAGGTCGCCCTGTACACCGCCGTGCCGGCCTGGCACGAGCTGGGCACCGTCATCCCCGGCGGCACCGCCGACATCGAGCAGGTCCTCACACTCGGCGGGATCGACTTCGAGGTCGCCCGCCGCCCGGTGCTGTACCAGAACAGTCTGGGCGGCCCCACCAAGGTCCTCGCCGACCAGTTCGTCACCGTCCGGCAGGACACCGAAGCCGGGCTCGGCGTCGTCGGCGCCCGCTACGAGGTGTTCCAGAACCGGGACATCTTCGCCTTCCTGCAGGACCTGGTGGCCAACCAGCAGGTGGTGTGGGAGTCCGCAGGCGCGCTGCGCGAGGGCCGGCGGGTGTTCGTGTGCCTGCGGCTGCCCGACACCGTCACAATCGACGCCGAGGGCATCAACGACCAGATTGTCCCGTACATCGCCGCGATCAACAGCCACGACGGGTCCAGCCAGGCCCAGGTGGTCGCCACCCCGTGGCGGATCGAATGCGGCAACACCGAACGGTTCGCCGTGCGGGACGCCTACACCCGCTGGGGTGTGCGGCACACCCGCAACGCCCGCGACCGCATCGCCGAGGCGCGGCGCACCCTGGGCCTGTCGGTGCGCTACTTCGAGGCGTTCGCGGCCGAGGAGGAGGCCCTCGCCCAGACCGAGCTGACCATCGCCGAGTTCCGGCAGACGGTCGAGCAGCTGTGGCCCGCGCCGGAGGACAACGCGCCGAAGCGGACCAAGACCCACCACGGCAACCGCCTGGACACGCTGGCCGGGCTGTACGCGGCCAGCAGCGAACGGCTGGGCCAAACGGCGTACGCGGCGGAACGGGCCATCACCGAATACGCCGATTGGAAGCAGCCCATCCGCCCGACCGGGTCGCTGCGAGGCCGCAACCTCGCCGCCCGGGCGACCGCCGTCATGGAAGGCAGCAACGACGACATCAAGAGCCAGGCACACCGGCATCTGCTGACCCTGACCCGCCGATAGCACCGGCAGCCGCCCCAACGCGACGCACGCCACCACCGGCACGTGCGTCGTGTCGGGGCGGCAGCCCCCAGATTCCCGACACACCGCGAACCGGCCCGCCTACCACGGCGCCACGCGCCACAACACACGGCGGCCGTCGCCCGCTGCGCCCGAGGCGCACACGGCGCAACCCCTGCAACCCCCTTCGTACCGGAGGACACCACCCGTGAGATACACCATGCCGAGGCGCTGCACGAGATGCGGCGGCTGCGCGGCCTGGCCGGCCACGTTGACCCGCAGACGTTGCCACGGCGGTTCCCCGACGCCTACGTCGGCCGGTTCGTCTCCCACAGCGCCTACACCCGTCACCGGATGGCCGAGCAGGGTTGGACCGACATCCTGCGCAGCCACGGCATGGAGCCCTACTTCGACCTGCGCCGCTACGAGTAGCACCTGTTCGCCAGCGAGGTGACCGCCATCGATCTGGACGGCTGGCAGCCCGGCCGCGGCATCGAGGGGTTCCACCGGCGGCGCGCACCCAGCTGACCCGCGTCGGTCCGACCCTGGCCGGCCCGCACGGGCGGTGCCGGGGCGCCATCACCCCACCGCCACCACGACAGTCCAGGTAAGGGCAGTGACCACAACCATGACAATGACCATCGTGTGTGCCCGCTGCGGCACCGAATCCACCACCCGCCGCCAGGGCATCCCCTGGTGCTCCACCTGCGGCATCTGGCTGGTCCGCGACGAGGTGACCGCGGAGTGGATCAGCTTCGCCGAACAGGCCCACCGTCAGCCCCGCTACCGGGAACTGGAGGCGATCGCGCAGACCCGCGACGCCGTAACCGCCGCACAACCGACCGCGGACGCGCTGCTGCCAGCGGGCTGGCACAGCAGCATCGCCGAGCCGTCGCCCGGCGGCTGCTTCACCCTTGACCTGCATCCACCCGCAGGGCCCGTCGACCTGTACGCGTACCTGGTTCCACCCATCGGCGGATACGACTGGCGGGTGCGGGTCTACAACCGCAGCACGGGCGTGTGCCGCACCCTGTTCACCCCGGCAACGGCCACCGCGGCCACCTACCGCGACGTGCCCGAGGCGGTCACGGCCGCGATCGCCGCCGCCGTGCAGGCGGCCACGGGAGCCGGCCCCGCCGCGACGGCGAGGGAAGGGCCGACGCCGTGACCGCCAACCGCGAACCTGGCGCCGCGCTCGGCCACGGCCAGCCGGAGGTGGACTTCACCGCGGTCGCGCAGCTGCTCGACGCCGCCGCGGTCCTGGTCCGCACCCGCGCCGAACGCGGCGAACCACCGGCCCGCGACCACCGGCCCCGCATCCCCGACGCGATCACCCGCGCCACCCAGCTGGCCCACACCGGCGCCGAAGCGCCCGTGCCCGCCCGGCAACGAACCAGCCGCAAGCCTCGCCGCGGCGGTGCCACGGTCAACTGCCGCGCCACCGCCGACCAGGGTCCCCGGCGGCAGGCCGTGCGGGACTGGGCGACGGTGCTGGCCGCTATGGAGATCAACGCCGCGTTGGGCCGTGGCCGGTACCGCGACGGCCGCGACGTCGCCGCCTCGGCGCGCACCCTGTCCGGCTTCGGTCTGGACGTCGGCACCCTCGGCGCGGTCACCACCGCGGCCGACCTGCTCGCCGAGGCCGCCGTCACCGCCCGGCGCATCGCCCACGCCGCGCCAGTGCCGGTGCACCGCCACGGTGACGTAGTCGCCTACCCGCTCGGCGCGGTCGTGCCCACCGACCTCGACGTCGACGACATCATCGCCGCCGACCACGCCGCGGCAACGCCGGGCACGGCCGCCGGCAACCAGCGGGTGCTGCACATCCAACAGGCAGGCGACGGCGCCCGGCGCTTCCTGCTCGACACCGTCGACGGGCCACTGTCCTGGCCCGACGACCACGCCGGAACGGGCTGGCGCGTCACCGCGTGGCGGCCGGTACCGCACCGGCGCCACCCATGGCAGGGCCGTTGACCGCATCCCGGTACGGCCGTCCGGCCCCGCCGCGAGGACCTACCACGCATGGAAAGGAACCCCTTCGCATGAGCGACACCGGTCGGCCGGCACCGCCCCCGGCCACCGTCCCAGCCTCCCCGGCCGAACCCGCCGAACCGCGCGACGACACCGGCCCCAGCGTCACCTGCACCCTGGACGAGTTCCGCGCGGACCTGCGCACCTACATGATCGAGCGGTTCCACTCCGACGAGATTACCCGCGCGGAGCTCAACCAGTTCCTGCGTCGGTTCGGCCTGCCAACCTGCGATGCGCCGATCCGAGTCCACTACACCCTCACCGGTCACGTCGAGATCGACGTGGCCGCCGACGATGGCGTCGACTCCGTCGGCTTCACTGTCGGCGTGGACCTGACCGAGATCGACATGCTCGTCGACGCCTCCGATGAACATGACGCGGTGGTCAAGGTCTACCCGTCCGCGCCGGTCGGCCTGGTCGTCTACACCGTCTCCGGCCACTACGACGTGACCGCCACGGATCCCGGACATGCGGCCACCGACGCCAACAGCCATCTGTACCCGGACCTGTCGCATCTGGTTGGCGTGCGTGAAGGTACCGACCACTTCGAGGTCCGGTTCCGCACCGAGGTCCGATAGCCAGCCGCCCCCGCATCTGCGGGGGCTCACGCCCGGACCCGGACCCGGCGAACCGAACCACCATGGCCACCGACACCGAGACGTTGCGGATCACCGAGATCGTCGGTGAACTGCTACGCCAGGCCTACGCGGCGACCGTGCGCCCGCACCGCCGGTCACGCTACAGCGCGGACGACACGGGAGTCGGCGTCAACGCCACGCTGACCCTGCAGCCGGCACGCACCGCACCGGCGAGCGCCACCGAAGCCGAGGACACTGCCCGCCGACAGCGGCCTCGGCCCGCGTCGCCACCCCATCCTTCCCGGCCACCGTCGGCTGCAGCCCGGCCCTCCACCCGCACGCCACACGCGTCCACGGAGCATTTGCGCCCGGCCATGCTGTTGGGGACCACCAATCCACTCGGAAGGAGGCCCTAGTCATGGGCATCACCCGGGCCGCTGGGCCCCAACCAACACCGGCACGTTGATCCCGCGCCGCGGGAGGTGACAGGATGATCACGTTGGGCTTCACCGAGTCCGACCGCAGCGGCGACTGCGTCAGCTTCAGCCACGGTTGCCGCATCGGCGCACCGCAATTCTCGGTCACCACTGCCCTCGACGACGACGGCAGCTGGCTTCCCATCGAGCTGTGGGCCGGGTGCGTCTTCACCGCATCCAACAGCCCGGAACCATCCACCAACCCGACCGTAGCGGCCACCCAGCGCGCTCTGGTTGAACAGGTCCGCATCCCACTCCGGGGAAATGTCGACCGGCGACACCGTCGGCGTCGACGGTCAGATGTGGGCCTGCGAGTCTCATGGCTGGCGTCGGGTGGACGACCGACCTCGTCGCGACTGGGATCGCTGGACATAGCCGCGGTGCACGCACAGCTGCCACACCACGAACATCCCCACCGATGTCCAGACCGCTGTGCAACCGGGGGTGGAGGTCGGCGATGAGCATTGACCCGACCACCGGTCCAGCGGCTGCCGGCGACCGCCGTGTTGTGGCGCCGGCCACGACAATCGCACTGGTGGACGGTCCGCAGCCCGCCATGGCGGCGACGGTCACCGCGCCCTACCCGGTCCCCGAGCAGCTCATCGCCCAGATCGGCGAGATCCAGGTGACCTCAGCGACGGTCCGCACCCCGGCCGGTCAGTTCCCGCTGCGCGGCTCGCGGTGGACGGTAACCGACCAGTGGATGGCCACGCAGAAGGTCCCGTCGTGGGCGATCACCGTGGCGACCGTCGGGTTCTTCTGCCTGACCGTGTTCAGCCTGCTCTTTCTGCTCGCCAAGCAGATGGTGTACCAGGGCGTGGTGCTCGTTGGGGTGCAGAACGGTCCGTATTACTACGTCTGCCGGGTGCCGGTGACCAACCAGGCGTCCGTGCAGCACATCTACGCCCAGGTCAACTACGTGCGGTCGCTGGCCTCCAGGTAGATACGTCGAACCCACCGCCGAATCTAGGCCCCGCCGCGCCAGACCTTTCCCCGCCGGCCGAACAGCCGGACCCGGCCAACGAGCCACCTCCGGCCCCAACCTCGCCGTTGCCGAACGTGCGCGTGCCGAGCCGCTCGGGCCCGACCAGCAAGCGACCACCACGCGAATCCGAATCCCGGTACCGCGTTGACGGCACCCACACGCGAGGAAAAGCCATGCAGTACACCGTGATCGGCGTCTGGCAGGACGACAAACTCGTCGTCGTCGGCGCCATCCCCGGACAGCACGAGGTGTACGGCGGCGACGAACAGACCTTCCCGGACGGACTGTGGGCCACCTGCGTCAACGCCGCCGATGTCGCCGAGGCCGAACAACTGGCCACGAGCGACATGATCGAAAACAACGTCTGAGCCAGTCACACCCGGCGGTCCGCCGGGTCTGCCAGCCGTCCCAATGCTCCACCGGCGTCGCCGATCCCCGCCGGCGTCGGCATCCACCGGCCACCGCCGCACGCGGGGGCCGACCGTGCCCACCCTCGACGTCACCCCGACTGCCGCGTGCCCGTGGCCGTCCGCGCCCAATCCCGGCAAAGGAACCTGCGATGACACCCACCGACCGACCCACCTTGCGCGTCAGCCACCCCACCGACCTGCTGGCACTCGTGCCCTACCTGCTGGGCTTCCATCCCGAATCGAGTCTGGTTGTGCTGGCCCTGAACGGCTCCCGCGTCCTCCTGACCGCACGGCTGGACCTACCGGCCCCCGCGCAGCCTGCCCGGCAACTGCAGGCCGCCCTGGACCGCCTGGCCGCCGCCATGGCGAGCCACGGCGCCACCGGCGCGATCCTCGCCGGCTACGGCACCGCCGAGCAGGTCGAGCCCACCATGGACGCCGCGACCGTCGCGCTGAACGCCGCGGGTATCGCTGTCCGCGAGGCGCTGCGGGTGGCCGATCGCCGGTTCTACCGACCCGGCTGCCACGATCCGGCGTGCTGCCCACCCGAGGGCACCCCGTTTGACCCCACGACCAGCAACGCCGCCGCCACCGCCGTCCTCGTCGGCCTGGTCGCCCTGCCCGACCGGGACGCCCTCGCCGCCGGGCTGGCACCGGTCACCGGCCCCGCCCGCGACGCCATGATCGTGGCCACCGTGCTGGCCTGCCAGTTCGTGGTAGAGCTGATCGAAGCCGCCGCACCCCAGGCCGGTGCCGACCCGGACACGTCCCTGGACACCCCATTGGGACGCGCGCTGCTGGACGCGGGCCGGCAACACCTGGCCCACGCGCAGCGCAGCTACCAGGCCCAGCGGCCGATCGACGACGAGCAGGCCGCGCTGCTGACCGTGCTGCTGGAACTGTCCGCGGTGCGCGACTTCGCCGCCCGGCACACCACCGGTGACCCGTGGCAGATCCAGATGTGGACCGACCTGGTCCGCCGCGCCGAGCCCGACTTCGCCACCGCCCCGGCCACCCTGCTCGCCCTGTCCGCGATGCAGGCCGGCAACGGGGCCCTGGCCAACGTCGCCGTGCGGCGCGCGCTGCACGCCGACCCCAGCGACCGCCTGGCCCACCTGCTGGCCCAGGCCATCGCCGGGGGCATCGACCCGACCACCATCACCGCGCTGCTGGCCGGCTAACAGCAGCCCCGCACCGCCGCCGCCTCGCCGAACGCCCACCGCGTTTCCCGCCCCCCGGCGGGCGGCCCAACCATGCGCCGGTTCCCCCGGAGCACCCACCCCGGCTGCCAGGCCACGGGCCGGGTAGCCGCCAAGGAACGACCGACCACCATGCCAAGCACCTACCGACGCCCGCCCGGTCCCGTCCTGAAACCCGGTCGCGGCCGGTCGGTCGGGGCGTCGAGCGGCCCGCCGGGCCAAGCCAGACCCGGTTCCTGCTCGACCACCTCGGCGGCCGCGAGGGTGTGGGCTGGCATGGGAGAACACCCCGGCGGCGATGCCGCGCAGCGTCAGTGTGCTGGCGTCGGGAACCGGCCCGCACGGTGCACCGGTCGCCACGACCGGCCCGCCGACGCCGGCGGGCCTGCCTTCCTGCCTCCATCGCGCCTGCGAGCGCCCGCCACCGTCACCACTGAGGCATTGAAGCGGCCCGGGGCGTGAGCACCCGCGCCTGCACGTCTACCGGCCCGACGGCGCCACCATCCCGAAACCCTCGCGTGGCGACACCGCCGACCACGCCTGCGCCGTCACGCCCCCACCCCGTCACCCGGAAAGGGGAACAACCATGAAGGCCGAGGTTGCGTTCACGCCGGTGCTGACCGCGGCACGCGCACTGAAGCTGTACACCACACCACCACGCTGGCACACCACGACGCGGCTGCTGCACCTGCACACCAGCGGCCACACGCTGACCCTCAGCGCCACCACCGGCGAGGAAACCGCACAGGTCGACCTGCCCGGCGCCATCGCCGACGGCCATGTCGCCATCCCCCCAGACACCTTGGTCAAGGCGCTGACCGCGATGAGACCCAAGGGGAAGGCCGCCGCAACCGCCACCCGGCCAGCCGCCGCCGTGCAGCGGGCCACCAAGCTGCTGACCGCCTGCGACCCGCACGGCCAACTGCGCGTCGACGTCGACGACGAGCGCATCCGGTGGCAGACCAGCACGGTGCGGGTGTACGCCCGCACCCGCGGCGAGCCATTCCCCAACCTGGAGAAGCTGCGCGAAGACGTGTGCAGCGACGCGAACATCCGGTTCACCGTCGACCAGCCAGCCCTGCTCGCCGCGCTCGACACCGCCGCCGCTCTCGCGGCGACCACCCGCCGCGGCACCCTGCGCGTCGAGCCCGCCAGCGGTGGCGCGGTCGTCGACGTGACGGTGTACGCCGACTCCGGCGCGGTGCTGCACCGCACGCCGGTGCCGATCGGCGCTGCGACCAGGCCGACGCAGGCGCTGACGTTCAAGCCAGCCTTCGCCCGGCACGCGATCGCGTTCCTCGACCGCCCGACCGTCGCGGTCGCCGCGACCACCGGGCACCTCGCGGTCTACCTGTACGCCGGTGACCGGCACGCCATCGTCATGCAAACCGCGGCCTGATCACCGCCCACCGACCCCGGCACCACCCGGCACCCGGCGTGGCCGTCATCTCGCAGCCACCAGCGGGGCTGGCCCGCCCCGGTCGAAACGCACCTGTCCGCAGCCCCGGGGTCCAACGGGGCAACCGTTGCGTGTCCCCGCACCGGTACGGCACGCAGGCCACCCAGGGATTCGCCTGGGTGGCACGGACCAGCTCCCGCAGGCCCGCCACCGGGTGTCCGCCACGCCGGTCAGATGCACCGGCTCGCCGAGTGGTGAATCCCGCGCCGAACGCCACATCAGCCTGATCCGCCACCCCAGATCACCCACCCCACCATCCCCCAACCCAACGTCCCTGCTCACGTTGGTCGGATCCGAGAGGCGGGGTGTTCGGCCCGCCCGGGTGGCCGCCGGCCACTGCGCACGACCATGCGCGGGTCGCGGCGCCTACCCGTCTCATGATCCATCCACCACGCACCTGGCCGTTGCCCGGCCACCCAGCGCGACACCCGCGCAGCCCGGGTACGGCCACCGGCCGCGCCCGGGCTCTACCCGCATGGGAAGGAGCCCCGCGATGGGCCACACCGTCCAGTGCACCGACCCGCCAACCATCCCAACCCCGACACCACGACCCGCCCGCGGCCCCAACCAACCAACCGGTGCGACCGCCAACGCGCCCCGGCGCCACCGCGAGATCTGCCCGGAGGCGGTCGTCCTGCTACGCATGGCCCAGGCGGGTGATCGTGATGCCTTCGCCGAGATCTACCGCGCCTACGCCGACACGGTGCGTCGGTATGTGGCCGCACGACTGGGCGCTCACCACCGCGACGCGACACCCGACCTGGTCCAGGACACGTTCTGCGCCGCGCTGGTCGAACTGGATCGCGCGCACGACGACGTCCGGGGCTGGCTGGTCCAGCTGGCCGCGAAGATGTGCACCCGCTACGCGAGGATTCTCCGGACCAGGATGATCATCGATGACCAGGAGGGGTTCCGGTTCACATCAGTCAGACATGCTTCCGGTCGTCTAATTACTTCGACCTGAAGAAGTAGGTGGGTTCTGGGTCGGACGTTGGTGGTTCGTTGGTGGGTTGGTGTGTCGTCTGGTGCCGGGTGTTCGTCATCCGGCCAGTCCGCTGATCTTGGTGAGGTTGTGGGCGAAGACGCCGTGCCCGCACCAGGTACGGGCGCCGTCTAGCCCGTCGAGGAGGGTGCGATCCCAGCCGGACCGGCGTTTGAGGTGGGCGATGCGCCCTTCGCAGCCGGTGTGCCACTTGACCAAGCGGCGGAAGGCCGGTCGGTGTTCGACGGCGCGGCGGGCCTGCCCGGGTTGTCCCTTGCGGGGAATGGCGACGGTACGCACCCCGAGCGCGTGTAGCTCGACGTCGACGCGGGCCTCGCCGTAGCCGCGGTCGGCGGCCACCACCCGGGGTGGGCGGCCGGCGCGGCAGGCGATGCGGGCGACGGCCGGCGCGAGTTGCGGCGCGTCGGCCGGGTTGCCCTGCTCGACGGTGTAGTCGACGATCACGCCGTCGTCGTTGTCGCAGACCTGGGCCTTGTAGCCGAACTCGACCGGC
>WNGB01007046.1_pt1 | contig 19073 bp, 15 predicted proteins | sample 5400681 | NCBI WGS metagenome assembly WNGB01 (sample SAMN13153367, study PRJNA577476) | soil metagenome | isolation source: 115 cm soil or saprolite under grassland replicate 2 | place: USA:California | collected 2016-06-15
ACACTTCTCCTTGCGCGGTGGTCGTAGCTCAGTTGGTAGAGCCCCGGGTTGTGGTCCCGGAAGTCGCGGGTTCGAGTCCCGTCGGCCACCCCTAAGTACGAAAAGCGACCCTCCCGCCGGCACGGCGGACCTCGAGCGCGCGCGCGACATCCGTCGCGGAGAGGAGGCCGACGAAGCGGTCTCCGTCCACGACGAGCGCCCGGTGGATGTCGCCTTCGGAGAGCTCGGCGACGGCGTCGATCAGCTCGTCGTCCTCGGAGACGACCGGTACCTGGTCGGCCGGAACCATGCAGTCCCGCACCTTGCGCGTCTCCCATTCGCTCCGCGGCACCTCGGCGATGCAGCGGAACGGGAGCAGGCCGAGCGCATGCCCGTTGTCAGTGACGGGGTACGTGGTGTGGCGACTCTTCCAGACGATGTCGTCCATGAACTCGGCGATGGTCAGGTCCGGCCGGGCGGTCACCGGCTCGCGCACCACGAGATCCCTGACGCGCAGGCCGCGCAACGCCTGCCGCGCGAGCAGGAAGCGATCCTCGGCACTCGCCGCTTGGAGCAGGAACCAGCCGATGAACGCGAGCCACGCGCCGCTGAAAGCTCCCTGGAAGATCAGCAGAGCGATGCCGCCCGCGATGAAGAGGTAACCGAAACCGCGGCCGACCGCCGCTCCAATGTGGGTGGCCCAGGCGAAGTCGCCCTTCACGGCCCAGAGCGCTGAGCGGAAGATGCGCCCGCCGTCCAGCGGGAGGGCGGGGAGGAGGTTGAAGACGAGCAAGGTGAGGTTGATGTAGCCGAGCCAGAAGGCGACGCCGTCGACGGCCGCCGGCAAGCTCAGGCCCCAGGCGATCAGCGCGAACGCGAGCCCGAGCACGAGGGAGACGAGCGGCCCGGCAATGGCGATCCGGAACTCCGCGCCGGCGCTCGGGAACATGCCCTTGAACTTGGCGACGCCGCCGAAGAGCCAGAGCGTGATCCCGTCGATCTCCATCCCCTCACGGCGAGCCTGCAGCGCGTGCCCGAGCTCGTGGGCGAGCAACGATCCGAAGAAGAGGAACGCGGCGACGATCGCCATCGCGACGTAGGTGCCGTCGGAGAGCCCTGCATTCGTTTCCGGGAAGATCCCGGTCGCCAGCGTCCAGACGATGAGGGCGAAGACGACGAGCCAGCTCCAGTTCACGCCGAAGCGGACGCCGGCGATATGCCCCAGCGTCAAGCTGTCCCGCACGCCCTAGCGCCCCTTTCGGGCCTGCTGCAGAGCGGTGCCGATCCGCCTCGCGATTACGGGTCCGTGCGTTCGCGCGTGTTTTCCGGCTCCCTGAACCATCCTCTTGCGTTGCTCGGGCGGAATGCGCTTCCAGCCCCTCTGCGCCTTGTACGCGAGCGCGAGCAGCTTCCAGTAGGCCATGTGGCGACTCTCTCCTCTTTCCGGTAACGACCGCCTCGTACCTTACGCGCCCCGCCAGTAGTGAGCTGGACTCAGGGAGGGAGAACAGCGCGGCCGCGAGCTAGGCGATGCCATGAGTTTGGAAGAATTTGTCATCGACCAATTGACTATTGATTCCGCCTTGAAAGGGTTATAGCGTCCGAGTCCTTCGCTTCTGCGAAAGGAGATCGGTGGGATCTTCTCGAGGGGTCAAGGGGGTCACTTTCGAGGCCCCAACAATGATGAATCTTGGGTGTCGCATCGTTCGCGGTGCCGACCTCGAAAGGAGCGCGATATGCGTGTGATCTGCTTGTCCGCGCGTCCGCGAACGGCCCGCCGTCGTGTAGCCGTCCTGGGCGCGCTCTTTGCGATGGTGTTCTGCGCGCAGCTTGTACTGGCGGCGACGGCCGGCGCTGGGGCATTGACCGGAGGCTTCTCTCCGACCGTTGTCTCCGGCGGGGCCGACCTCAACGGCGACGGTGTCGCCAACGGCCGCGACGACGCCAACGCCTTCTACGGCGATACGCACATCATCGACGGCAAGCTCGACTGCGACGCCTGGGGAGCGCAAGCGAACGATGGCACCGCAGGCGACGGGACTATTGACGGCGCGGACAACTGCTCGCTCGTCGGGTACGACGGGACGATGTTCGGTGTCACGATCAACGTCGTCGCGGGCGCGTTCGATTGGCCTAGCGGAAGACCTCTGCCCACGGTCTTCCCCCAACCGGGGACGCCGAATAATCCCGACGTGGCCGACTCTAAGTTCGCGTGGTCTGCGATCGACGGCCGGGTGGACTCGAATGGCGACGAGGCGATCGACGGCGACGACTGCCACTTCGGGCTCGTCGGCGCGACGAACGACGTCGGGCTCGGAGATCAGACGGACGGGGTCGACATTCTCGGCAATCCCGGGGCGAACGAGTGCGGGTTCGCCACGGCTCCCAACACAGCCGACAACGGGCTCGTGGATCTGAACGACGACTCGGACATCACGTCCGCCGACTCGTGCTCGAACGGCTGCTTCTTCGGCCACAACCTTGTACTGGGCAAGGTGCAGGAGCTGGAGTGCCCCGGCTACGAGGGCGACCCGCGGAACCACGTGGTCGGCACGTCCGGGCCCGACACCCTCGTCGGGACGGGAGGCGCTGACATCATCTGCGCCTTCGGTGGGAACGACACCCTCCTCGGGCGCGGTGGCAACGACCTCCTGCTCGGGGGTGGCGGCGCGGACGTCCTCGCAGGCCGTGGAGGCGCCGACAGCCTCCGGGGCGGCACGGGCGCCGACATCCTCCGGGGTGGCGATCGCTCCGACGTCCTCCGCGGAGGCGGCGGCAATGACCGGCTGTTCGGCAACCGCGGCGGTGACCGGCTGTTCGGCAACGGCGGCAATGACCACCTGGACGGCGGCCCCGGTATCGACACGGGTGTCGGCGGCGCCGGTTTCGACACCTTCATCAGGTGTGAATTCAGGCGACAGTAGCGTCGCACGCTAGAAGGAACCGGCCTCCTTGCGGAGGCCGGTTCCTTATTGGTTCTTTCTCGGTCCGTGAACGCCGGGACGGTGGCCCGGGAGCTGCGGCCACCCCCAAGGCCAGGACGTCCCGGCTCGGCGATTGTTTCGTAGGGCAGGCCCCAGTCCTCGGCGTTTCGCAGAACCTTTACAGCTCGGCCGACTCCTCGGGACCTTCAGCTTGAACAGCGAGCATGACCCCGGGAGGAATCGAAGTGTCCTGCAGATGGCGGGTTTCCTACTGCCGAGGTACGCACCGGGGTACGCACCGTGCGCTCACGCTTGGACTAGTTAGGAGCGACCGAGCGGCCGCGCGCACGGTTGTGCTCCCTGCCGCGAGCGATTCGCCTCCTCAGACGCAATTGAGGCCGGGGCAGCTTCTACGGTTGCGGCTTCCGTAGCCGCTTCCTTCCTCGGGGAGAGGTGAGGATGCCCCGACCTCACTCAAAGTTTGCCAGTTTCCCGACGAACTGCGTGCCAACTGAACGCGCGAACTGAAAACGCTGCTTACACCCGGCGCGAAGGGCGATCGTCTCGTCTGCGATTTTCGACTCCCTCCGCTCAAGAACTCGCATCAGAATGCAGTCGTGCGCAGGGCGAGGGCGGCAGCGGGCAGCCTGGTGTTCCTCCTACTGGCGCCGGGCGTCGTTGCCGGACTGATTCCCTGGTGGCTAACGCGCTGGCGCCTGCGAGAGCCTTTCCCGTATTGGCTGCCGCTTCGGGTAGCGGGTTTGATTCTGCTCGTCGCCGGTGCTGCCGCACTGCTGGAGGCGTTTGCGCGCTTCGCTATCGAAGGCCTTGGCACGCCCGCGCCGGTCGCTCCCACAGAGCGCCTGGTCGTCGGCGGTTTGTACCGGTACATACGCAATCCCATGTACGTGGCGGTCGCGGCGGCGATCGTCGGACAGGCGCTGGTACTAGGTCAGCCGATCCTCCTCCCCTACGCCGCCGCGTTCGCCGTCGCCGTCGCCACCTTTGTGCATTTGTACGAGGAGCCGACTCTGCGGCGTCAGTTCGGCGAGCAATACGAGGAGTACCGGCGCGGCGTGCCTGCCTGGTGGCCCCGCCGAAGGCCTTGGGAGGCTGACAAGGCTGGCCATTCCTGACGCGTCTCAGGTCGGTTGTCGCCTAGGGAGCAAGCGTAGAGCCGCACGCAGCTCGAACCGGGCGTTTTTTGAGAGAAGCCGGTTTCACACCCGCTCTCCCCGAGGTTTTCGCGAGAAACACTCGCAAAGTTCCAATGAGCAGGTGAACCTTGGATGAAAGCTCAACTCCTCGCGAATCTGCAGGTTTGAGGCTGCGCCAACGTTGTCGTCGCATCTGCGGCTGCCGTGTCGAGACGAATGCTGTGTGCGACGTGCTCGAGTCCTCCTCAGGCGTGGATGAAGACCGGCGTCCCGAGCGGGACGCGACGCATCAGGAGGTGCAGGTTCACCGCTCCCGCGCGCACGCACCCGGCCGTGGAGGCGGCGCCGATCGAACCAAGGTCGTTCGTCCCATGGATGGCGATTCGGTCGCCACCGCGCCAGCCTGCCGGCAGGTAGGGCTGATGTGCCGAAAGCGCGAGGATGCAACAGCCGTAGTAGGAGCTGAAAGCGGGGCCGGAAAGCTTGTCCGTGATGGCGAAGCGTCCAACCGGGGTCGGCGACGCGGGCCGTCCCACGCCGACCGTCATGCGCCGGATGACGCGGTGGCCGGATCGGAGGACAAGCTGGCGGTCGGAGAGATCGAGGACCAGGTTTAGGCGCGTACGGCTGTAGCGCAGCCCGCCGACTTGAGTATCGACCCAGCCTAGTCTCCCGTTCCGGGCATGCGTCGTGACGACGCCGAACCAGCGGCCACGCTTGCGAACGACGGCGACCGTCTGCGGTGAGCCGAACTCGGTGCGGTCGCCGAGGCGGGCGATGACAGGACCACCTGGCGACGAGCGCAGAATGAGCTCATGGCCAGGCGCAGGGCGGAGAACTACGTACCCCTGCGGGCGGGGGTTCACCTTTGCGTCTGCCGCAGACACGTGGCCCGGTACAAGCGTCCAGCCAGAATCCGGGCCGCGTGACCGATCTGCCAGTCGCGCCGAGGCTGAGGGGGGGTGACCGGCGGCCACCCCGGCGACGAGGTGGAGCGCCAGAAGCGCTGCAGCGGTTGTTCGACGCATGAAGGTCGCTCCTTCCATGCACGCCGCAGCTCGTTTCGATGTGCGTCCGACGCAGTCGGGCGGGACCGCGCTTCGCGCCTAACCTGAGAAGTTCGCTAGCTGCCTCGCTTTCGATCGGGCCCTGTCTAAGAATTATCGCTGTGGACGTGCGATCCGTTACGTCGGCCTTGTTTGCCGAGCCGCATTTCACGATTTCCTTACTTGTGACGGTTCAGCAAGTCTCTGACAAGCCAGCCCGCACGCGCGCTTAGCCGGCTCCTCCTGGTCGTAAAAGTATGAGCAGCCCGCGAGAAGAGCGAGAGCGAGAGGCAGCGCAAGGCGAAACTGGTTCACACGAGCCTGCGGATTCACACCTCCGACATCCCGGCGTGTCAGCTTTGAAAGTCCACGGTGTCGAGTAGGGTCTCCTAACATGGCCTCTGCGCAAGCGCTTCTCCTCATCGCCGACATCGGCGGCTATACCGACTACATGGGCTCCCATCGGATGAGCCTCGGCCATGCCGAGGCGAACACCGCCAGACTGCTCGAAAAGGTGATCGATGCCGCCCGCGACTTCGACCTGATCGAGATCGAAGGCGACGCGGCCTTCCTCTCTCGTCAGGCTGACGCGCTGGACAGCGATGCGACGGTCGCTGCGACCGTCCAGGCCGTTGTCTCCATGCACCGCGCCTTCCATATCGAGCGGCAGCATGTCGTGACGAACCTGTGCCCTTGCGACGATTGCGCTCAGGCGGACAACCTGAAGCTGAAGTTCGTCGCGCACATCGGCGAGGTCGCCACCCAGACCGTCAACAAGCGGCGCAACCTCGTCGGGATCGACGTCATCTTCGTCCATCGGCTGCTGAAGAACCCTGTTCCGGTCCCCGAGTACGTCCTTCTCTCAGAGGCGCTCTACCGGACTGGTGACGGCGCGCCGCTCGATCGCGTGCACGAAGTCTCACAGGACCTTGAGGGAATCGGACCCGTTCGCACGTACTTCGTGGACGTCGAGGACCTCGCGGGCCCACTCCCGCCGCAGCCGGATCCCTCTTGGCCCGGACGCCTCGGCAGGACCGTTGCCCTCGTCGGCCGCGGCCTGCCGTACATGATGGGCCTGCGGCGCCCGCGTCGTACCGCTTCCGCTCACTGATCCCTCCGCCGCAATTGAGGTTGGAGCGCGTAGTCGGCGCAGTCGCGCTCGGTTAGCCCGACGTGCTCGAGCTTGGCGGCCGAGAGCGCTTGGGGGTCTGCACCAGACGAGCATTCGTGGCACTTCTGGCACACCTGACTCACGCAACCATGCTGTGTAGCCACGCGGCCGAAAGTGGCCCCGGGAGGAGTCGAACCTCCGCGCGCAGATTCGAAGGCTTGTTGTCGAAATGCGGATTTGCAGGCCAAACCCGCCATCTCCGTGTCGTGCGCGCCACTCTGAGCGCCAGTGCGAAGACTCGCTTTGCCTCGGACTAGGTCAGACGATCACTGCGCGCAGTCGATCGGTCCAGTCCTCGCCTTGGTCGAGGAGCTCGTTGCGGGCGAAAACGAGATCTCCGCGGACGTGTTCGGAGAAGCGGCTCGCGTTCCGCAGCAGGTCGACCGGGATGCGCGCCGCTCGCCATACCTCGAAGTCGTCCGCGAACAGCACGATGACGGCCGCGTCAAACTCCCACGACCGAACGGAGACGCGCCGCCGCCCCCGCCGGAAGAGGAGCTGCCGGCCAAGCTCTCCCTGACGCTCGACGAGGCGAAGGAGGCGATTCGCGCCGCGAACGGCGACGTCATCCAGGTCGGCTTCCTCGCCGGCGCGTACAGGCGCAGCCACGAGGAGGATCCGCGGAGCGGCGAGACGAGGGCGGCGCGCGCGCAGCTCTGCGACCTCGTCGCCAAGCGCCTGAAGGACCGCAAGCTCCTGGCGCCCGACGGGATCTTCGAGCTTGGCGACGAGCCGGGCGACTGATTCCGGCCGGGGCGCCGCTTCGACCCGCTACGAGGAGGCGGGAAGCTCCTCGATGACCTCGCGGACCGACTGTGCGAGGAGGTCGCACGTCGCGATCGCCGAGACGCCGATCGCGGCCTCCTGCTCGGGCGTCAGCGGCAACCCGTCGATCGCCTCGTCGAGCTCCTCACGGTGATGCGGGTCGAGCTCGCCGTGCTCGGCGAAGGTGCGGAACGACTCCCGCGGATAGCGGGTCCGCTCGATCAGTTCCTCCACGAGCTCCGGCTGGGGCGGGAAGCCCTCCATGACGCCGAAGTAGCCCAGCAGCGCGACGGGGTGGTAGTGGAGCACCCAGTAGTACTGGGCGCCAACGAGCCGAGCCACCGTCGCGCTCGGGACGCGCCGGTGCACCTCCTCGCGCGCGACGCCGATCAGCTCGAGATCGTCCAGCAGCCAGAGGTCGTGGTCGCGCTCCTCCTCGATGTGCCGCTCGAAGTACTCCGCCGCCCCGGCCGCGACCTCGTCCTGGCCGAGCTCGCGCGCGCGGGCGACGGCCGTCTCCATGAGCGGCACGGTCGTGCGGATGATGGTGTGCGTGGCAACGAGGTACCGCGGCCAGAGCTCTGCGATCCGCGGATGCTCCATCAGCGCCGCGGAGGCGGACGCAAACGGCGAGACGGCGAGGTCGAGCTTCCGCCGCAGGCGCGCGCTCGCCGACGTGGCCGCGCGCGCCGTCGCTTCGCTTGCCACTAGACGATCTGCGCGATGTGGCGCTGATCGACGCCCGCGTCCTCCAGGGCGCCGCGGACGCTCGCGAGGGTCGCGAGCTCCTGCGGAGAGCAGTTGCTCAGCGTGTCGAGGATGCCGCTCGGCAGCGCCTCCTCGTTGATGCCCGCGTCGCTCAGGGCCTGCGATTGGTCCTGCGCGAACGACGTCCGGAAGGTCTCGTCCTTGAGCTGCTCGCCCAGCTTCGAGACATGATCGTTACCGCCGTACTGTTCCACGGTTCCTCCTTCGCTCGATTCCCCGGCGACTATTCATCGCCTGGGCGGGCGCGTCAAGGGCGGCGGCCTTGTACCAAAAGGCCGGGTGGCGCAGAATCGTGGCGGGAAGAGATGGCTGTGGCCTGCAGCAACTGCGGTACGGAGAACGTCACTGGCTCACGGTTCTGCCGTGCGTGCGGCTCGCCGCTGCCGTCGCAGCCCGCCGGCCGCGAGGCGCGGAAGGTCGTCACGGTGCTCTTCTCCGACCTGAGCGGCTCGACGGCGCTCGGCCAAAAGCTCGACCCTGAGGTTCTCCGCGAGCTGATGTCGCGGTACTTCGAGGCGGTGAGCGAGGTCGTCGCCCGCTACGGCGGGACGACCGAGAAGTTCATCGGCGATGCGGTCATGGCCGTCTTCGGTGTGCCGCAGGTGCACGAGGACGACGCGCTCCGCGCCGTGCAGGCCGCGGCCGCGATGCGCGAGGGCCTCGCGGCGCTCAACGACGAGTTCGAGCGCGACTGGGGCGTCCGCATCGCCACGCGCACAGGCGTGAACACGGGCGAGGTCATGGCGGGCGATCCGGGCCGCGGTGAGTCGTTCGTCTCCGGCGACGCCGTCAACGTCGCCGCCCGCCTCGAGCAGGCGGCCGACCCCGGCGAGATCCTCCTCGGCGACTTCACGTACCGGCTCTCCCGCCACGGCGTCTCCGCAGAGGCGGTCGGCCCGCTCGAGGTGAAGGGCAAGTCGGAGCCGCTCACCGCGTGGCGGCTCCTCGACGTCGTGACCGTTCCCGGCTCGGCCCGCAAGCTCGACTCGCCGCTCGTTGGCCGCGACGACGAGCTGTCGCGGCTCGAGGAGGCGTTCGAGCAAATGGTCGCAAGCCGGTCGTGCGGCGTCGTGACGGTGATGGGCCCCGCCGGCCTCGGCAAGTCACGGCTGACGCGGGAGTTCCTGCCCCGCCTCGGCAGTGAGACCCGCGTCGTCGTCGGCCGCTGCCTTCCCTACGGCGAGGGCATCACGTTCTGGCCCGTCGCCGAGATGCTGCGCGACGCCGCCGGCGTGAGCGTCCTCGACCCACCCGGCGAGGTGCGTGCCCGCATCAGGGAGCTCCTGACCGGACCCGACGCCGAGCTCGTCGGCGAGCGGCTCGCCGGCATCGTCGACGTCGGCGCCGTCGTCCCCGGCGTCCAGGAGACGTTCTGGGCCGTGCGCAAGTTCGTGGAGGAGCTCGCCGCGCACGGGCCGCTCGTCGTCGTCTTCGACGACATCCACTGGGCCGAGCCGACGCTCCTCGACGTCATCGAGTACCTGGCCGACTCACTCCACGACGTGCCCGTGCTCGTGCTCTGCCTCGCTCGCCCGGAGCTGCTCGAGCAGCGCGGCGACTGGATGGCCGGCAAGGAGAACGCATCGCTCGTCACACTCGGCGTGCTCGACGGTGAGCAGACCGACGCCCTGATCGCGAACCTCCTCGCCGGCACCTCGCTCTCCGAGGAAGCGCGCGGCCGGATCTCGGCCGCCGCCGAGGGCAACCCGTTCTTCATCGAGGAGACGCTGCAGATGCTCGTCGACGAGGACGTCCTCACCAAGACGGACGGCAAGTGGAGCGTCGCGGGCGACGTCTCGAAGCTGACCATTCCCCCGACGATCCACGCCGTCCTGGCCGCGCGCCTGGACAGGCTCGGCGGCGATGAGCGCGCCGTGATCGAGCGCGCGTCTGTGATCGGCCGGGTGTTCTGGTGGGGCGCGGTCAGCGAGATGTCGGCCGACGAGGCGCGCCCGCAGATCGGCGGGCATCTCCAGGCGCTCACGCGCAAGCAGCTCGTCCGCCCCGATCGCTCCGCGCTCGGGCTCGAGGACGCCTACCGCTTCACGCACATCCTCATCGTCGACGCCGCGTACGGCGCGATCCCGAAGCGCGAGCGGGCGGAGCTGCACGAGCGCTTCGTCGGCTGGGTCGAGCAGATGACGCGCGACCGCCCCGGCGAGTTCGAGGAGATCCTCGGCCACCACCTCGAGCAGGCGTACCGTCTGCGCGCCGAGGTGGGGCCGCCCGACGTCGAGCTCGGCTGCCGCGCCGCCGTTCCGCTCGGGGCAGCCGGCCGCAAGGCCTTCGCGCGCGGCGACATGCCCGCCGCCGCCAACCTGCTCAAGCGCGCGGTCGCGCTCGCGCCCGTGGACGACCCGCTCCGCGTCGGCTTGCTCCCGGATCTCGCCTTCGCGCTCCTCGAGACGGGCGACCTCGCCGGCATGCAGGAGGTCGTCGAGGAGACGCGTGCGGCGGCCGCCGCTTCGGGCGACGCGCGCCTGGAGGCGCAGAGCGCCCTGCTTGCCCTCTGGGCGCAGCTTTTCACCGACCCCGAGGGCTGGGCCGAGGCAGCCGAGCGCGAGGCGACGCGGGCGATCTCGGTCTTCGAGGCGGAGGACGAGCAGCGTGGCCTTGCCAAGGCGTGGTCGCTCCTTGGCCTGTTCCACCTGACGTTGTGCCACTTCGGCGCCGCCGAGGACGCGTGGGAGCGCGCGGCCCGCCACGCCGCCGCGGCCGGCGACGAGCGCGAGCTGCTCGAGTCGCTCTCGTGGATCCCGCTGACGGTGTGGGGCGGCCCCACGCCCGTCGAAGAAGCGATTCGCCGCTGTGAGGAAATCCGCGCCCGCGCGGACGGCGACCGCAAGGCGATGGCGACGGCCCTCTTCACGCAGGCGAAGTTCGAGGCGATGGCCGGCCGCCTGGAGGATGCGCGCCCGCGCATCGAGGAGGCGCGCGCGATGCTTGAGGACGTCGCCCTCACCGTCTGGCTGGCGGGCCCGCTCACGCAGATGTCGGCCTGGGTGAAGCTTTACTCCGGCGACGCCCAGGGCGCCGAGGAGGAGCTCCGCTGGGGGGTGGAGACGCTCGAGCAGATCGGCGAGCTCGCCTGGCTTCCCACGGTCGCCGGCATCCTCGCCGAGGCGCTCTACGCGCAGGGGCGTCTGGACGACGCGGAGGCGGCCATCGCCCAGGGCCAGGCGTCCGCGAGCCCGGACGACGCCTACTCCCAGGGCATTCTCAAGGCGGTGCAGGCGAAGGTGGACGCGCGCGCGGCACGGGCCGAGAGCGCCGAGAAGCTCGCCCGCGAGGCGGTGGCGGCCGTCGCGGAGACGGACTTCCTCTTCCTCCAGGCCTTCGCCGCGGCGGCCCTCGGCGAGGTGCTCTTGCTGCTCGGCCGCGGCGAGGAGGCGGCCACGGCGCTCGAGGAGGCGATCGCCTTCGCGGAGCAGAAGGGTCACGCAGTCGGCGTCCAGCAGGCGCGCGCGTTGCAAGCATCGATCGCGGGCTAGCAGGCCGCGGGATCCGCCGGAGCGCCCACGACACGGGCGGTTCGTGCCGAGGCATCCTTTGACACGTGCGCGGCCACGCGCTTCAATAGCCGCCTCACAGCCGAGGAGGAACATGGAAGCCCGCTCCGCGCCGCCCCCCCAGCACTTCGACCGCCTCCGCGAGCATTCGATCGGGCTGCCGGAGGTCCTCTTCCAGTCGATCACGCACATGGCGCCGGCGGCTGCCGTCGCGTTCTCGATCCTGGTTTCGGTCGGGTTCGCCGGCCAGGCGCTCCCGCTCGCCGTCCTCCTCGCGATGATCGCGTGCGTTCTCGTCGCAAATTCGATCGGGCAGCTAGCCAAGCACATGCCGTCTGCGGGCGGCCTCTACACGTACAACGCCCGCGCGTACGGCCCGAAGGCCGGCCCGTACGTCGGCTTCATGACGGGCTGGATCTTCCTCCTCTTCGAGCCGCTCGTCGCGCCGCTCCTGTTCCTCATCTTCGCATGGGCCACCGAGGACGTCGTCAAGAACGAGATCGGCTGGGACATCGGCTGGGCTTGGTGGGTGCTCGTCGCGGCCGCCATCGTCTTCTTCCTCACGTACCGCGATGTGCGCCTCTCGACCCGTGCCGGCGTCGTTCTCGGCATCTTCGAGATCGCCGTCTTCGCCGCGCTCGCCATCTGGATGATCCTCTCCAACGCCGGCAGCCTCGACCTGCAGGCGTTCAACCCCGAGAACAAGAACCCCGACGTCTCAAGCGACTTCTCCGGCATCTTCAAGGGGATGATCTTCGGGGTCCTCGCCTTCATCGGGTTCGAGGCGGCGGCGCCGCTCGGCGAAGAGGCGAGGCACCCGCGCTGGACGATCCCGCGCGCCGTCGTCCTCTCGGCGTTCGCCATCGGGCTCTTCTACGTGCTCTGCTCGTACGCCTGGGTCTACGGCGCCGGCTTCGACAACTTCCTCACGCAGGCGACCGAGAACGCCGACCCGTGGCGCGCTCTTGGCAAGACGTTCTGGCACGCCGGCTGGGTCGTCGTCTTCATCGCCATCCTCAACTCGGCGATTGCGAACGCGAACGCGGGCGTCAACGCCGCGACGCGCGTCCTCTACGCAATGGGCCGCAACGGCGCGATGCCGGCGCCCCTCGCGCGTACGCACCCCGTCCATCGCACGCCGCACGTCGCCATCATCTTCAACGTCGTCGGCGGCGTCGTCATCGCGCTGCTCTTGGGCTGGAAGTGGGGGCCGCTGCTCGCGTTCGCCACCATTGCAACGGCGATCACTGTCGTCGTGATCCTCCTCTACATCGCCGTCTGCCTGGGAGCGATCTGGTTCTACTGGCGCGACCGGAGAAGCGAGTTCAGCCCCCTCCTCCACCTGGTGTTCCCGCTTCTCGGGGCGACCGCCTTCGCGTTCCCGCTCTACTACCAGTTCAAGGACTGGCCCGACAATCCGCTCGGGTACGGGAACTGGATCGCGATCGGCTGGATCGCAGTCGGCCTCGTCATTACCGCCTACCTCGCGGCGACCCGTCCGCAGGCGCTCACGAACGCCGACCGGGTGTTCGTCGAGGACGAGACGATCGCGCCCGTGCCCGCGCCGGCGCCGGCGGCGAGGTAGGACGGTGGCGGTCGCAGAGGCTCAGGAGGTCATCGGGCGCGACAGCGTCATCTGGTCCTTCGGGCCGGACATCGAGCCCGTCGTCGAGGTCGAGCCGGGCGCCGTCGTCAGGATCGAGACGAACGACTGCTTCACGGGCCAGATCCGGACCGAGGACGACCTCGTCACCGAGATCGACTTCAGCCGCATCAACGGCGCGACCGGGCCCGTTGCCGTCAAGGGCGCCGAACCGGGCGACTCGCTCGGCGTCGAGCTGCTCGAGGTGAAGCCGATCGAATGGGGCGTGGCGACGCTGATTCCCGGCTACGGGCAGCTGCACGACCAAGTGCGGGCGCCGATGACGCGCGTCTTCAAGGTGGAGGACGGCTGGATCGAAATGGACGAGCGGATCCGCTTCCGCGCGCGCCCGATGGTGGGCGTCGTCGGGGTCGCGACCGAGAGCGAGACGCTCACGAACGCGCTTCCGGGCAAGCACGGCGGCAACCTCGACAACCACCTGCACGGGCCGGGCGCGAAGATCCTCTTCCCCGTGCGCCAGCCGGGCGGCCTCTTCGCCGTTGGCGACATGCACGCGAGCATGGGCGACGGCGAGATCTGCGGCACCGGCGTCGAGATCGCCGGCGAGGTGACCGTCCGCCTCGACCTCGTCAAGGGCAAGCAGGGCGAGTGGCCGATCACCGAGCTTGACGACAGCTGGATCGTCCACGGGACCGCGTTCGAGTTCATGGACGCGATGCAGCTCGCCTGCGAGGAGGCGGCGCGGATGCTCGTGGACGAGTGGGGAATGACGATCGAGGACGCGTTCGTCTTCCTCTCGGTCGCCTGCGACGTCAACGTGGCGCAGGCCTGCAAGCCGGGTCCGGGCTTCGAAACGATCGCGCGCGTCCGGATTCCGCGGATCGACGCCATCCCGGGACCCTTCCGGGCGTCACGCGACTAGAGCTAACGCCGGCACGTCGGCAGGATCGGGGACGAAGAGCATCGTCGTCCGCCATGCTCCCGAACCCGTTCGACTTCGCCGGCCGCGCCGCCCTTCAGGCTGTCTAGGGCGGACTAGAGCGGGGATATGAGACGTAAGCCGACTGGCTGTAAAACCCACATCGCGAGCGACCGTTCCGCATGAATAACGACTATGGCCCCGGGAGGAGTCGAACCTCCGCGCGCAGATTCGAAGTCTGCCGCTCTATCCGCTGAGCTACGGGGCCCGAGCCGGGTCTCAGTGTAGCCCGGTGGCGTGTCAGGCCTTGGCGGGCGCCTGGATCTGATCCGCGGCTGCAGTCTGGCCCTCTCGGAGCTCGCGGCCCCGTTCGGCCTCGGCATTGACCTCCGCGCCGAAGAGCAGCGCGAGGCCTGTCAGCCAGAGCCAGGTGAGCATCACGATCACGGCAGCGAGCGTGCCCCACGTCTTGTTGTAGGAGCTGAACATCGACGTGTAAATCGCGAAGAGGCCCGACGCTAGGAGCCAGATCAAAACCGCGATCACCGACCCCGGGGTGACGAACTGCCACCTTGGGTGGTCGACGTTGGGCCCGCGGTAAAGGACCGTCGCGAACGCGGCAAGCAGCCCCGCGATCAGCACCGGCCACTGGGCGATCCACCAGACCCAGCCGATAACGCCCTCGATGCCGAGCGCGTTGCCGATCCATTCGGAGATCAGGGGCCCGAGGACGAGGAGCCCGAAAACGAGGAGGAACGCGGCTCCCAGTGCCGCGATCATCTGCAGGGCGACGAGCCGCTGGCGGATGAAGTTGCGTTTTTCTTCTCGCTCGTAGGCACGGTTGAGCGCCCGCATGAACGCCGTCATGGCGCCTGTGGTCGTCCAGAGCGCAAGCACGAAGCCGACGATCGTCATGACAAGGCTCGAGCTCTGATTCTGATTCAGGCGGCGCAGGCTGTCGCCGAGAAGCTCGGTCGTCTGTGAGGGCGCCACCTGGCCGATCTTGTCCATGAGTGTCGTGATCGCATCGGGGCTCGCGATCAGCGTGAAGAGCCCGAGCGCCACGAGGAGAACAGCGGGGATCGCGAGGAACGAGTAGTAGGCGAGCGCCGCCGCCAGGTCCGTGATGCCGTCGGCGAGGGACTTCTTCGCCGCCCGGATCAGGATCGCCTTGTAGTCGCGCTTCGACAGGTCCGTGAGGCCGGGATCGCTGACTTTCGGCTCGGCGTGCTCCGGCTGCGGCGTCGGCCCCTCGGCCTCGGCGGCTTCGTCGGGGATCTGCGGGCCACGCTTGGGTTGCTTCTTCTGGAGGAGCCTCACGGGGAGTCTGTACCCCACGCGCTATCGTTTTTCACCACGCGGGCGTGGCGGAACGGTAGACGCGACGGGTTTAGGACCCGTTGGGCGAAAGCCCGTGGAGGTTCAAGTCCTCCCGCCCGCACCTCGCACCTCTGGGCGGCGCGCTTCCAGCCGGGCGAATACGCGTCCGCGTTCAGTGACGCTGACGCCGCTGGCGGCGCGATGCTTCGCTCACGGGTCCCTCGCTGTACCCTTCGTACTGTCTCGGGCCCGCTCGCTCGCCTCGCTTGCAAGCGACGCCCCAGAGACGCGAGGATCCCGTTCGAGGATTCCGTTCGAGGATCCGTTGCTATTACGTTACGAGACCGGTCAGGCGAAGTTACGCCGGCCGCCGACAATCCGGCTCATGACCAAGCTGCTTGCCCTCGCCACCGCTCTCGTGCTCGCGTCCCTTATCGCGGGCTGCGGCTCGGACGGCGCCCAGGAGGCCGGTTCCCTGCCGACCGTCCCGGCGGCCACCGAGCCCGTCCCCACCGACACGACTCCAGCCGAGAGCACGACCAGCACCGAAGGGGCCCCCACGACCACGCAGGCGGAGGAGCCTCCCGCTCCGGTGAAGTGCGATCCGGAGACCGCCGGCGACGAGGACGTCTTCACGAATCTCACGGACGTGCGGGTGGGCGCGCACAATGGGTACGACCGGATCGTCTTCGAGTTCGCAGCTCCGGACCCGAATCCAGTCGGCAAGGCCGGTATCCCGCACTTCGAGATCCGCCAAGCGAAGCCGCCCTTCAGCGAAGATCCGAGCGACATTCCGATCGACGTGGAGGGTGACGCGTTCGTACGAATCGTCTTCCAGGGCACCAGCGGCTACGACTTCGACGGCAACGCGACCTACGACGGCCCGCGGCGCATCACTCCCGGGTTCGGCACGCTCACACAGGCGGTGGAGGGCGGGGACTTCGAGGCGACGATGACCTGGATCCTCGGTCTCAGCCGGCCGACCTGCTGGCAGATTCACGCCTTGCACAATCCCGACCGGCTGGTGATCGACTTCAACCACGTGTAATTAGGTAGGTAGGTAGGCCCGACCGACTCTCGAGGCCCTTCTGACACAATGGCCTCGAGTGAAAGCCACGGTCGAAGAGCTCCCTGAAAGCCGCGTCCGCCTGGATGTAGAAGTCCCCCAGGCCGACCTCCAGCACGCCTTGTAGAAGTCCCCCAGGCCGACCTCCAGCACGCCTTCGAGCACGCCGCCAGCGACATGGCGGCGTCGCTCCGCCTGCCGGGCTTCCGGCAGGGGAAAGCGCCCGTTCCCGTCGTCGTCGCCCGCGTGGGGCGCGACGCCGTGTGGCAGGAGGCGCTGAAGAGCCACCTCGACTCGTGGTTCTGGAGCGCGGCCGAGGACTCAGGGATCCGGCCCGTTGCGACCCCCGAGGTCGAGTTCGAGGGCCTGCCCGAAGAGGACGGCCCGTTCAAGTTCTCGGCGACCGTGGCCGTGCTCCCGAAGCCCGAAGTGGCCGACTGGACGCAGCTCGAGGTTCCCGCCGCCGAGGCGGAAGTGCCTGCCGAGCTGATCGATCTCGAGCTCGAGCGCATCAGGGATACGGTCGGGGAGCTCGTTCCTGTCGACGGGAGGCCGCTGCAGCGGGGCGACACGGCGGTCATCGACCTCACCGGGGAAGACCTGCCTCCGCAGCGCGACTACGTCGTCGAGGTAGGCACCGAGAGGCTCGTGCCCGAGCTGGACGAGGCTCTGGTGGGCATGTCGGCGGGCGCGACGAAGGCGGTCGAGCTGGGCGGCGAGGAGGAGAAGCAGTCGGTGGACCTGACCGTCAAGGAGATCAAGGAGCGCCTGGTCCCCGAGCTCGACGACGAGCTCGCCAAAGCGGCCACCGAGTTCGAGACGCTCGCCGACCTCCGCGCCGACATCGAGGCGCGGCTTCGGGAGCAGCTCGAGGAAGAGCTGACCGTGAACCTGCGCGAGACCGCCATCGACGCCCTCGTGGACGCGTCGAAGGTCCAGACCGTCGAGCAGCTCGTCGAGCGTCGCACGGCCGAGCTCTGGACCGGCATCGCCCGCTCGCTCGAGCGGCGCGGTATCTCCGCCGAGACCTATCTGACGATGACCGGGCAAAGTGCGGACGAAGTCGTGGCGCGCCTGCGCGCGGAGGCCGAGCGCTCGCTCAAGCGCGAGCTGGTCCTCGACGCGGTCGCGGGCAAGCTCGACATCCAGGTCACGGACGAGGAGATCGACGAGCTCATCCGCGAACAGGCCGAGGACGAGCCCGAAGAGGCCAAGCAGCTGCTGCGCGAAAGCGGCGGGTACGAGAAGCTTCGCGCCGACCTGAGACTGAAGAAAGCGCTCGACGAGGTCGTCGCCGGGGTCAAGCGAATCCCGGTCGAGCTCGCGCAGGCGCGCGAAAAACTTTGGACACCGGAGAAGGAGAAAGGCGACAAGGGAATGAACATTTGGACCCCAAGCAGCAAGGAGGCACGATGAGTCCCCTGATTCCGATGGTTGTCGAGCAGACGTCGCGCGGAGAGCGCGCGTTCGACATCTACTCGCGCCTCCTCAACGAACGCATCGTTTTCCTCGGAACGCCGATCGACGATCAGATCGCGAACCTGATCGTCGCGCAGCTGATTCACCTCGAGTCCGAGGACCCCGACAAGGACATCTCGCTCTACATCAACTCGCCGGGCGGCTCGGTCTATGCCGGCCTCGCCGTCTACGACACGATGCAGTACATCAAGCCCAACATCCAGACCATCTGCGTCGGAATCGCGATGTCGATGGGCGCACTGCTCCTCGCCGCCGGCTCGAAGGGAAAGCGGATGGCGACGCCGAACTCGAAGATCCTCATCCACCAGGTGGCCGGCGGTTTCCAGGGCCAGGCGACGGACATCGAGATCCAGGCGCGCGAGACGCTCAGTCTGAAGAAGCGTCTCGAGGAGATCATCGCCGAGCACACCGGCCAGGAGGTCGACAAGGTTGGCAAGGACATGGAACGGGACTACTTCATGAACTCGAACGAGGCCCTCGATTACGGCATCATCGACACGGTGGTGTCCAATCGAGGCAAGCCCCTGACCAAAGCGGCCTAGCCGAGCAGGCGAAAACGAGCTAAAAGGTAGAGAGATGGCCCGCGCAACCGACGGAAACGAACAGCTCCTCTGCAGCTTCTGCGGCAAGAGCCAGCGCCAGGTGAAGAAGCTGATCGCCGGGCCAGGCGTCTACATCTGCGATGAGTGCATCGATCTCTGTAACGAGATCATCGACGAAGAGCTCACGTCTCCCGCCCAGCTCGACCTCGACAACCTCCCTCGGCCGAAGGAGATCTACGGGATCCTGAACGACTACGTCGTCGGCCAGGAAGAGGCCAAGCGGACGCTCGCCGTCGCCGTCTACAACCACTACAAGCGGGTGCAGATGGCGAGCGACGAGAACGACGTCGAGCTCTCCAAGTCGAACATCCTCCTGCTCGGGCCGACGGGGTGCGGCAAGACGTTGCTTGCCCAGACGCTCGCTCGCATCCTCAACGTCCCGTTCGCGATCGCGGACGCGACGGCGCTCACCGAGGCGGGATACGTCGGTGAGGACGTCGAGAACATCCTCCTGAAGCTGATCCAGGCGGCCGACTTCGACGTCAAGAAGGCCGAGACCGGGATCATTTACATCGACGAGGTCGACAAGATTGCGCGCAAGGCGGACAACCCCTCGATCACCCGCGACGTGTCGGGCGAGGGCGTCCAGCAGGCGCTTCTCAAGATCCTCGAGGGGACGGTCGCGAGCGTTCCGCCGCAGGGCGGCCGCAAGCACCCGCACCAGGAGTTCCTCTCGATCGACACGACGAACATCCTCTTCATCTGCGGCGGGGCCTTCGCCGGCCTGGAGAAGATCATCGGGAAGCGGATCGGCAAGAACCAGGT
>WNGB01007775.1_pt1 | contig 19067 bp, 18 predicted proteins | sample 5400681 | NCBI WGS metagenome assembly WNGB01 (sample SAMN13153367, study PRJNA577476) | soil metagenome | isolation source: 115 cm soil or saprolite under grassland replicate 2 | place: USA:California | collected 2016-06-15
GGCCAACCTGGGCGTCAACCCGTCCCTGACGATCACCGCGCAGGCCGAGCGGGCGGCCGCGTTCTGGCCGAACCGCGGCGAGGCCGACCCGCGTCCCGCGCCCGGCACGCCCTACCGCCGGATCGCCCCGGTCGCCCCGAGGAAACCGGCCGTGCCGGCACACGCCCCGGGCGCGCTGCGGCTGCCGATCGTCGAGGTCCGGCACACAACGGGTGGCTGACCGTACCGGCTGGGCGTCGCGCCGCGGTCGCCGACCGTACCGGCTGGACGCCGCACGCCAGCGGCTGACCGTACCGGCTGGACGCCGCACGCCGGTGGCTGACCGTACCGGTCGGGGCGTCGGCGGATCAGACGCCGACGATCAGTCGTCAGGCGGGCGGCTGACGCCCGGCCGCGGCGGCGTCGGGTGCTGGGCGGCCCGCTCGTCGGGCAGCAGCGGATACCGGGCGCCCGGGGCCGGGTCGTGCTCGGGCAGGTAGCCCTTGCCCGGCTCCGGCAACCGGTCGTAGCCGGCCGGCGAGTCGTAGGGCCGCTCCCGCTCGTACGGCGAGTCGTACCGCCGCTCCCGCTCCCGCTCGTACGGCGAGTCGCCATAGCCCGGCGCGCCCGCGACCGGTCCGTACGGCGGCTCCCGGCCGAGGGTGGAGTCGAAGCCGAGCGGCTCGCCGGCCGGCTCCTCCCCCAACGGCGCAGGGCGGCCGCGCAGCAGCACGGCGAGCAGCAGCAGCGCCAGCACGGTGGCGCCGAGGGCGATGAACGTCTCGTCCCGGCGGTCCAGGTTGGCCGCCGCGTCCAGCAGCCCCTGCACGGAGCCCAGCCGGACGCTGAGGTCCACCCCGACGGCGACCGCTGCGCCCAGCGCGACACCCGCGGCGGGGGCGCCGTGCCGGCCGGACGCGTAGCCGATCGCCACGGCGGCCCAGCCGAGCCCGCCCAGCACCGCGAACGTGATCGCGCCGGAGTGGTCCTGGCTGGTCAGCGCGGCCAGGTAGCCGGACCGCAGCGGCGGGTCGCCGACCGGGCCGACCGTCGCGGCCAGCCAGGAGTCCAGCAGCCCGACCACCCCCACGGCGGCCAGCGTGGGGGCCAGCCAGCCGCGGCCGGCCCCGGTGTACGCGCCGGTCTGGGCGAGCGCCAGCAACGCCGCGAGCAGCCCGGCCGCGGCGCCGCCCATGGTCAGCCACCCCCCGGGACCGATCGTGTCGACCCCGCCGGCCCGGATCAGCGGTTCGAGGGTGCCGATGGCGACGCCCGCGGTCAGCGTGCCCAGCACGATCGCGGGCACCACCACCATGCCGGCCGCGGTGCGGGCCAGCACCGTCCGGCCGGCCAGCACGGCGAGCAGCCCGGCGACGCCGAGGGCGATGGCCAGCCCGAGATGCAGCCGCCAGTCCGGAACCAGCGCCGCGCGCCGCAGGGAACTGGTGCCCGGGCCGTCGTACCGCTGGAAGATCCCGAGGACGACGGCGCCCCCACCGGCCGCGGCCAGCAGGCCGGTGGGCAATGTGAGCCAGAGGCGGTGCCCGGGTGGCCGGGGGGCGTAGTCGTCGCGGTCGGTGTCGGTGTCGCTCAGCGTGTCCATCAGGTCTCTCCGGTGTGGCGCTGGGTCGCGTGGACGCTATCCCAGGATGTGCGCGTTGTCGCGGTAGGTCACGGTGCGTCCTGCACGGGAATCGGTTCCGCGGCGACGGCGTTGTCCGCCACGTACCGTCGTCGCAGCTTCGGAGGTCGGATGACAGGCTGTGCAGCCAGCTCCGCAAGGAGCCGGGTCGACCCCCGAAGGTGGACGGAGTGGTCGCCTGTATCTGCGCCTCCCGACCGCGTCGTATCCTCGCCAGGCGAGTACGTCGGTGCTAGGACGGGAGCACAAGTGGTCGGGCCCACTGAGGAGACCGCCGAGCAGCGACGGGAGCGTTTCGAGCGGGACGCGTTGCCGTTCCTGGACCAGCTTTACGCGGCCGCCATGCGGATGACCCGCAACCCGTCCGACGCCGAGGACCTGGTGCAGGAGACGTTCGTCAAGGCATTCGGCAACTTCCACCAGTTCGCCGAGGGCACCAACCTCAAGGCCTGGCTGTATCGCATCCTCACCAACACGTTCATCAACACATACCGCAAGCGCCAGCGCCAGCCGCAGCAGGCCAACACCGACACGATCGAGGACTGGCAGCTCGCCGCGGCGGAGTCGCACACCTCGGCCGGTCTGCGCTCGGCGGAGATGGAGGCGCTGGACCACCTGCCCGACTCCGACGTCAAGGAAGCACTGCAGAAGCTGCCCGAGGACTTCCGGCTCGCGGTGTATCTGGCCGACGTGGAGGGCTTCTCCTACAAGGAGATCGCGGAGATCATGGACACCCCGATCGGCACGGTGATGTCGCGGCTGCACCGCGGGCGGCGGGGCCTGCAGCGGCTGCTGACCGATTACGCCCAGGAGCGCGGCCTGGTCCGCGCGGCGGCCGAGGGCACCCAGGAGGAGTCGTGAGCTGCGGCAACCCGCACGAGACGCCGTGCGAGGAGGTACTCGCCGAGGTGTTCCTCTTCCTCGACAACGAGTGCAACGAGGTGAACCGGGCCCGGATCCAGCAACACCTGGACGAGTGCGGCCCGTGCCTGCGCAAGTTCGGCATCGAGGACGAGGTGAAGGCGCTCGTCCACCGCAAGTGCGGCGGCGACCGTGCCCCCGACTCGCTCAGGCAGCGGGTGCGCTTCCGGCTGACCGAGGTGGTCGTCGAGGCCACCTCCCTCGAGCTCCGCACCGAACTAGGCCCCAGGTCAGCCGGCAGCGGGCTCCGGCCCGCCGCGGGCGATCTGCGAGACCCGCTGATGTGAAACTGCCGAGCACCGCGGCCGCGTCCTGGCTGATCAGGCGGGGAGGTCGGTGTCCGGGGCGGGCGGTGGGGTCGGCGGGTTCGGTAAGGGGCGGCGGGCCGGGCGGCCGGGGCGGCGGGCCGCTCGGCCGGGCGGCATGGGGCGGCGGGCGGGCCCGCGTGGTGCGAACGAACGGGCCGGGACGGGCAGTGTCGGGCCCGGCGCGGCGGGCTCGGTGCCGCGCAGCATGGCGGTGGCCAGGAGTTGAGCGAGGCCGGCCGCCACCAGCACGTCGCCGAGGCTGACGACCTCGGGGCGCAACGGCAGCGGCACCGGGATCGTGTCGCCCAGGAAGCCGAGGGTGGTGCCCGGGCCGGCCGGCACGTGCCGGGGGTCGGCGATCGCATCGGGGTAGCTGGTACCGGCCCGCGCCACCGCGTCGGCCGACACCGGCATCCCGCCGTTGAGCATCACGGCCAGCGCGTTCAGCAGCAGACCGGCGCCGACCAGCCCGGTGCCGTGCACGATGCGGTTGCGCAGGCAGTACGCCAGCGCGCAGCCGGCGGCCACGGTCAGCGCCAGCCAGTGCACCGCCGGCGGCAGCCCGGCCAGCGCGGCGCCGGTCCCGATCCACAGCCCGCCGAGCATCCCGGCGAGCAGCGGCCAGCCGCGCAGCGGCAGCCCCTCGAGTGCGGACAGCCGCCCGCCGAGCAGCTTCGCCACCCCGAGCGCGCAGACCAGGGTCAGCAGGATGAGACCCATGCCGATAGTTTTGCGCGCGCGACCGCAAACGTGCGGGATATGCGGTCCGGAAGGGGGCTGATTCGTGTTCGAGACCATACTCGTGGCGAACCGCGGCGAGATCGCGGTGCGGGTGATCCGGACGCTGCACCGGCTCGGCGTCAAGGCTGTCGCGGTGTACTCGGCCGCGGACGAGCACTCCCGGCACGTGCGCGAGGCCGACGAGGCGGTACTGATCGGCCCGGCGCCCGCGGCGGAGTCGTATCTGAACGCGAGCGCCGTGCTGGAGGCCGCCCGGGTCAGCGGCGCGCAGGCGGTGCACCCGGGGTACGGGTTCCTGGCCGAGAACGCCGGCTTCGCCCGCAGCGTCGCCGACGCCGGCCTGGCCTGGATCGGCCCGCCGGCGGACGTGATCGAGAAGATGGGCGACAAGGTGGCCGCCCGCAACGCGATGGCCGAGGCGGGCGTGCCGGTCGCCGCCGGTACCACCGAGCCGGTCACCGACGCGGCCGCCGCCGAGCGGGCCGCCGACCTGCTCGGCTACCCGCTGATGGTCAAGGCGGCGGCGGGCGGCGGCGGCATCGGCATGTCCGCGGTGACCGGCGCCGAGGCGTTGCGGGCGGCGTTCGAGACGGCGCAGACCAGGGCGGAGCGGTTCTTCGGTTCGCCGGCGATCCTGCTGGAGCGGTACGTCGAGCCGGCGCGGCACATCGAGGTGCAGGTGCTCGGGCTGGCCGGCGGCCGGGTGGTGGCCCTCGGCGAGCGGGAGTGCTCGGTGCAGCGGCGGCACCAGAAGGTGCTGGAGGAGGCGCCGGCGCCCGACCTCGACCCGGCATTGCGGGCCCGGATGATCGAGGCCGCGGAGCGCGCCGCCTGGGCGGTGGGCTATCAGGGCGCCGGCACGGTGGAGTTCCTGCTGGACCCGGTGGCCGGCGAGTTCATGTTCCTTGAGATGAACACCCGGCTGCAGGTGGAGCACCCGGTGACCGAGCTGGTCACCGGACTGGACCTGGTGGAGCAGCAGCTTCTGGTCGCGGCCGGCAGGCCGCCGACGTTCGACCCTGACCACCCGCCGGAGCCGGCCGGGCACGCGGTGGAGTTCCGGCTGTACGCCGAGGACCCGGTGCGCTTCCTGCCCGGGCCCGGCCGCATCACGGTGTGGGCGGAGCCGGCGGGGGAGGGAGTCCGGGTGGACGCCGGGTACGCCGCGGGCGACACCGTCACGCCGTACTACGACCCGCTGCTGGCCAAGCTGTGCGCGCACGGCGCGGACCGTGCGCAGGCCCTGGACCGGCTGCGTGCCGCGGCGGCCGCGTTCCGGGTGGAGGGCCCGAGGTGCAACCTGCCGCTGCTCGCCGAGCTGCTCGACAACCCGGAGTTCGTGGCCGGGCGGTACGACACCGGGCTGCTCGCCCGGATGCGGGGGTGATCCGCGCCCGGCCGCCGTGGTTGGATTCGGGCCAGACGAGCAAGGGGAGCGCCGCATGAGCGAGAAGATCCACGCGGAGATGGTGGCCAACGTCTGGAAGGTCGTGGCCAAGCAGGGCGACCACGTCTCGCCGGGCGACACGCTGGTGATCCTGGAGTCCATGAAGATGGAGATCCCGGTGGTCAGCGAGGTGAACGGCACCGTCCGCGAGGTTTCCGTGCACGAGGGCGACGTCGTCCAGCAGGGCGACCTGATCGCCGAGCTCGACTGAGTCAGCCGCGCGGCCCGATCGCTGAGGTCGACTGATCAGCAGGGCGACCTGATCGCCGAGGCCGACCGAGTCAGCCGCGCCGCTCGCCGTGCTCGACGCAGCGGGCGGTCCACCCGGTCGGGGTCACCTGCACCACCATCCGGCGCCGGCACCGCCCGCACCACCGCGGCGGCTCCAGCTCCCGTGCGGCCCGGCAGCCGTCGTGTCCGCCGGCGGCCAGCGGCCGTCCGCAGTGGTCGCAGTACCCGACACCCACCGCGTAGGCGAGCAGCCGGTACCCCCCCGGTACCGGCTCCCAGTCCCGCTCCGGGGTGCGGCGGAACCCGAGCCGCACGTACAGCCGGTGCGCCGCCACGCTGACCTGCGCGGCCGCCAGCCGGAGGGTGTCCGCGCCGGCCGCCCGGGCCCGCCGCAGGCACTCGCCCACCAGCCGCTCGCCGACCCCGCGGCCGCGCGCCGCCGGGTCCACCACCAGCATCCGGAATTCGGCCTCCCCCGGGCCGGCCAGTTGGGCGTACCCGCTGCCGAACGGTGCGTAGGTGACCGAGCCGACCACCCGCCCGCCGTCCAGCGCGACCAGCAGCTCGGCCTCCCTGGCGCGGCGCGCCGCGTCCCGCAGCTCGGCCAGGTAGGTCGAGCCGGCGGTCACCAGGCCGACCTCGACGTACACCGCCGCGGTCAGCGCCCCGACCTGGCCGTACTCCTTCGGCCGCGCCTCCCGGATCTCCATGCCCGCCATCCTGGCACCAGCCCACGCGGTCGGGGCGCGGGTGCGGTCGGGAGTGGGGGAGGGGTCAGCGGGTGAGCTCCGGGATGGGCTCGACCCGGGGGTCGCCCTCGTCGGCGTAGTAGTCGTCCGGGTTGGTCGCGTCCACGCCCTCGGGCAGCTTGGCGGCCCGGAAGATCAGCGTCAGCAGCGTGGCAACGATCAGGTTGAGGGCCAGCGCGCTCAACGCGATGTAGATCTTGTTGCCGTGGCCGAAGAACGCCGAGGTGGCGGCGCCGAAGTGCTTCGTGGCCGCACTCGACTGCCCGTATGCGGCCATGGTGCCGTACACCATGCCGACCGCCCAGCCGGCCAGCAGCGCCCACCGGTGGAACCACCGGGTGTACAGCCCGATGACTATGGACGGCAGCGTCTGCAGGATCCAGACGCCGCCGAGGAGCTGGAAGTTGATCGCTTGCTGCCGGTCCAGGAACAGCACGAAGGCCAGCGCGCCGGCCTTGACCACCAGCGAGGCGACCTTGCTGACCGCGGCCTCCCGCCTGGGGTCGGCGCCCGGCTCGACGTACTCCTTCCACAGGTTGCGGGTGAACAGGTTGGCCGCGCCGATCGACATGATCGCCGCCGGCACCAGCGCGCCGATCGCGATGGCCGCGAACGCCACCCCGGCGAACCACCCGAAGTGGTCCTCGAACAGTTGCGGCACCGCGAGCTGCGGGTTCGGCTTGCCGTTCAGCCCGATCGGCTTGGTGCCCACCGCGATCGCGGCGTACCCGAGCAGGGCGAGCAGGGCCAGCATGAGCGAGTACAGCGGGAGCAGCGCGCAGTTGCGCCGGATGGTGTTGCGGCTGCGCGAGGCGAGCACGCCGGTGATCGAGTGCGGGTACATGAACAGCGCCAGCGCCGAGCCCAGCGCCAGCGACGCGTAGGCCAGGTACTGCTTCTCGCCCGGGATGAACGTCTTGGATCCCGGCGTCTTGGCGTTGGCCGCGTCGAAGCTGGCCTTGGTGGAGTCGAAGATGTGCCCGAAGCCGACCTTCCAGGCCATCCACACGGTCGCCACGATGATCACCAGGTAGATCAGGAAGTCCTTCACGAACGCGATCAGCGCCGGCGCCCGCAGCCCGGAGGAGTAGGTGTAGGCGGCCAGCACGGCGAAGGCGATGAACAGCGGCAGGTCGCGGCCGAACGCGCTGCCCTTGCCGCCGATTCCCATCACCTCCAGCACCGCCTGGATGCCGACGAGCTGCAGCGCGATGTACGGCATCGTGGCCAGGATGCCGGTGCACGCCACCGCGGTGGCCAGCGCCCGGCTGCCGTACCGGCCGCGGGTCACGTCCGCCGGGGTGACGTAGCCGTGCCGGTGCGCGACCGACCACAGCCGCGGCAGGAAGACGAACACGATCGGGTACGCGATGATCGTGTACGGCACCGCGAACCAGCCGTTGACCGCGCCGAGGGAGAACATCGCCGCCGGCACGGCCACGAACGTGTACGCCGTGTACAGGTCGCCGCCGACCAGGAACCAGGTGACGAAGGTGCCGAAGCCGCGGCCGCCCAGCCCCCACTCGTCCAGGCTCTGCAGGTCCGCGGTGCGGCGCCAGCGCGCGGCCACGAAGCCGAGCAGGGTGACCAGGATGAACAGCACCAGGACGATCGACAGCGCGGTCGTGTTGACGCCGGTCACCGGTCGCTCCTCTCATCCCGGGCGGCCGGGCCGCGGTCGATCGGGCCGCGGTCGATCGGGCCGCGGGCGGCCGGGCCGCGGGTGAGCAGCAGGTACGCCGAGATGACACAGCTGGCGCCGATGAACAGCCACATGAGCTGGTACCAGTAGAAGAACGGGAAGCCCCACAGCCGGGGCGTCGCCTTGGCGTAGCTCGGCACCCACATCAGGGCCACGATCGGGATCAGGACCAGGATGCCGGCGCCCACCCTGGCGCCGGTCGATGGCCGTGGCCGTGGCCGTGGCCGTGGCTGGTTGGTGGTAGGTGGCGTCACACCGGCCTCCTCGGTGAGATCACGACTCCCCCGCTGGCTGCGGAGACTAGTCCCTGCGGGGGCGTCGTGGATCACTGGGGAGCGACGGACGGCCCCTTTCCAGCGCCGAGCGGCCGTCCGGGGTGGATCACTGCAGCCAGGTGTTGGGCTCGCCGAACGCGTTCAGCCCGCCGGTGGCCGTGCACAGGCCGCCGCGCACAGCGCCGCCGTTGTACGCCTGCCGGAAGCAGTTGCGCATGGCGAGCTGGCCCCAGTAGTTGGCGTGCACGTCCTCCTGGAGCTGGTACGGGCCGAACAGCGTGGTGGCGGTGCGGATCTGGTTGATCCACTCGGTCCGGTCCGCCGCCCCGGTCTGCCGCCACGAGGTCAGCCCCGTCTCCTCCAGCAGCCCCACGGTGTTCTCGCACAGCCGGTGGCCGTTGGTGAGCTGGCTGATGTCCATCATCGTCACGTTGGGCAGGCCGGCGGCGGCCACCCCGTTGCGCACCGAGTTGTTGATCGTGGCGAACGCGGTGTCGTTGGCCCAGTCGGCGTCGCGGTTCCATATCCCGCAGCCGCCGACCGTCTGCCGGGTGTACCCGGACTGGGGGTAGCGGATCTGCGCGCCGCGCGGCACCGGGTTCCAGTAGGTCTGCGCCACGATGGTGTACGCGGAGTCGGCGTAGCCGGCGCTGGCCATCGCCCGCCGCACGTTCAGCACGGCGCCCCGGATCGCGTCGGTCTGCACGGCGATGTTCGTGCTGGTGAAGTTGGACCGGACGTCGGAGTCGTCGTAGCAGTAGTTCGGCCACCAACTGGGGGAGAGCAGGAAGTCCTCGACGCAGGTCTGCACCAGGTCGGCGAAGTGGTAGTTGTTCGCGCCGATCAGCAGCGCCACCGCCCGGACGTTGTGGGTGGCCGCGAAGCTCTGCAGCATCTGCGCCTGGCCGAGGTGGCCCGCCCCGTCGTTGTAGAAGTCGATGCCCGGCTTGAAGTCCGAGCCGGAGGAGAACGGCTGGGTGTTTGTCCGGGCCCCCGAGCAGGCCAGGTTGAGCCCGTTCACGCCGGCCCCGATGTAGACCTCGGCGGACTTCGAGCGGTGGCAGCCGCCGATCTGCTCGGCGGTGCCGCCGGCGCTGTCGTAGTACGCGGTGGGGCCGAGCGCGTCGATCCAGGACGGGCTGTTGTTGGTGTTGCCGGCCCACCGGCCGGCCTCACCGGAGATCGCCGAGTCGCCGAGGCTGACCACCCACGGCGTGCCCGACCCGGGGCCGTCGGCCAGCGCCGGCCGCGCCGAGGCGGCCACGGACAGGGCGGACAGCACCGAGACGGCAGCGGCGGCCGCGAGGGAGCGTCGGCGGAGGGGTCCACGTCCGTTCACGGGGGTCTCCTTTGACCGTTGAGGGGAGGTGGTCCCCGGATTATCCGAGGATCGTTCACCTTTCACAAGGTCCCGGTCCCTGCCGGGTTACCCGGACGGGCAGGGCCACGGGCCACCGGCGGCTCGGCCGTTCGCACGCATGCTCTACGGCGTTCGAACCCAACTTCAGGTTTTTGTTTAGCCCTGGTATCTCACGGCGCGGTGGCGCTTCTTGCAGCGGTGTACAGCGACGTGCCACCCCACATCGGGTCGCGCTCGGGGAGATCGAGCGCGGTCCATGCTGCGCAGGCCAGCCCCGGCGTGGAGGACGTCTTCCCCGTGACCGAATACGAAGGGTCATGCTTCATGCGCAAGTTCGACAAGAACGCGGCCGACACCTACCTGGTCGAAGCCGTGCGGGTCGCCCGCTGGGAGCAGTACTCCCTCGGCGACCGGCTGCCCTTCCACGCGATGTGGTACACGGTGCCGCCCAGCTCGAGCAGCCCACGCGACCGCCACCCTGAGGTGGAGCTGTCCATCGTGGTCAGTGGCTCCGCGGCGGTCGAGGCCGGCGGGACGATCACCGAGGTCGACGACGGCTCGGCCTTCCTGTTGGACAGCGAGGAGGCCCACGTGGTGCACAACCGCTGCACCGAGCGGCCGCTGGTCGTGTTCAGCGCGTACTGGATGCCCGCGGAACTCGGCGGCGGGGAACCTGCCGCCGTGGCGGGCGCGAGCGGCGCGGCTGTGGCCGGTGAGTGAGCGGCTGACCGTCATCACCATCCCGCAGGCCACCGCGAACGGCCCGCTGCACCTCGGCCACCTCTCCGGCCCGTACCTCGCCTCGGACATCGCCGCCCGGGCCGCCCGGGCCCGCGGCGAGCGGGTGCTCGCGCTGGCCGGCATCGACGTACACCAGAACTACGTGCTGACCAAGGCGGAGAACGAGGGGCTGCCCGTCGACGCCATGATCGACGAGTACCGGACCCGGATCCTGGACGCGTACACCAGGGCGCGGCTGTCCTGGGAGGCCTACTACGACCCGTCCCGGGACGAGGGCTACCGCGCCGGCGTGGCCCGGGTGGTGGCCGACCTGGTCGAGCGCGGCACGCTGCCGATGCGCGACTTCACGCTGCACCAGTGCGCCGACTGCGGCCGCACGCTGCACCACTCCTACGTCGTCGGCACCTGTGCCACCTGCGGCAGCGGCGCCAGCGGCGGCTCGTGCGAGGGCTGCGGCGGGTTCACCTCCGCGCAGACGCTGCTCAACCCGGCCTGCGACCGGTGCGGCGGCGCAGCGCGCGAGGTCACCACCACGGTCCCGGTGCTGCGCCTGGAGGACTACCGCGAGGAGCTGCTCGCCGTGTGGGCGCAGGCCGAGCTCACGCCCCGGGTACGCGAGCTGGTCGGGCACTACCTGCGGGCGGGCCTGCCCGAGGTGCCGATGGCGTACCCGACGAACTGGGGGATCGAGGGGACCGGGCCGCTGGCCGGCATGCGGATCGAGGTGTACGCCGAGGTCGCGATCGCCTACCTGTTCTGCGCCGCCCGGCACCTCGACCCCGACGTCCGGGGAGTGGACGACTGCGCCGCCGCGTGGGAGCGGATCGACGGGCTGTGGCACTTCCACGGCATCGACAACGCCTTCTACTTCGCGCTGTTCATCCCGGCGTTCTTCGCCGCGGCCGGGGTGCGGCCGGCGGCGCTGCGCGGCCTGGTGGTAAACGAGTTCTGCACGCTGGAGGGCAAGAAGTTCTCCACCAGCCGCAACCACGCGATCTGGGCGGATGAGTTCCTGGCCACGGAGGACCCGGCAATCGTCCGGCTGTACCTGGCCTGGAACCGCCCGGACAGCTACGAGACTGACTTCACCCACGAGTCGTACCGGGCGTTCCGGGACATGGTCGCGCCGCTGCTTGCCGGCCACGCGCCGGCCGGCGCCGTGCTGCCGGCGGAACTGGTGGCGGCGGAGGTGGAGCGCGCCGAGCAGGCGCTGCGGCCGGAGTCGTTCGACCCGGCGCTGGCCGTGCGGGCCGCGCTGGCCGGGCTGGCCGGTGGCTCCGAGCGGGCCGCCAGGGTGCTGGCCGTGCTGGCCGGCGAGGCCGGCGGGGCTGCGACCGGCGGGGCTGCGACCGGAGAGGCTGCGACCGGCGGGGCTGCGACCGGAAAGGTTGCGGTCGAGCGATGACGACGGGACGCAGCGGCGTCCGGGTCGGTGTGGTAGGCGGCGGTCTCGCCGGCTGCCTGCTTGCCTGGCGACTGGCCGACAGCCGGCAGTTCGGTCACGTCGAACTGCTGGTCGCCGACCCGCCCGCCGGGGACGCCACGGGGGTGTCCGGCGGGGTGGTCCGCGGTTACGAGCCCGACCCGGAGATCGGCCGGCTGGCCGTGCAGAGCCTGGTCGAGCTGCGCGGCAGCGGCACGCTCCGGCGCTGGTCGGGGTACACCGAGAGGGGCTCGGTGTATGTCCGCGCGGGCCGGCCACCGGCGCCGGAGCAGCTCGCCGAACTGGACCGGGCGCTGCCCGGGTCGGTGCGGCTCTGCCCGGGCGACCGGCTGCCGGGCTGGCGCGGGTTGCCGGCCGACAGCACGGCGGTGCTGGAGCGCCACGCCGGGTACCTCTCGCCGGACGCGCTGCGCCGGGCGGTGCTGCGTGAACTGTCCGGCGACGCCCGGGTGGGCGTCGAGCGGGCGGTGGCCGGCTCCGTCGAGATGGCCGCGGACGGCTCGGTGCGGTGCCTGAGCGCCGACGGCACGATCCGCAGCTACGACCTGCTGGTGCTGGCCGCCGGGCGGTGGACGCCGCGGCTGCTGGAGCGCAGCGGGCTGCCGGCCGGGACGCTGCGCACCAAGTCGGTGCAGTACACCGTGCACCGCGCCGAGGGCTGGCGGCCGCCGCCGTTCGTGGACGAGACGACCGGCCTGTACGGGCGGCCGGTGCCCGGTGGCCGGCTCCTACTTGGCCTGCCGGCGTCGCTGTGGCAGGTCGACCCGGACCGGCCGCCGGCCACCCCGCAGCTGCACGACCGGGCCGCGGCGCTCGCCGTGGACCGCTTCCCCGGCCTCCGGCTGGGCCCCGCGCTGCGCACCGTCGCCGCCGCGGACTGCTACGCCGATCCGACCGCAGATCCGACGGCCGACCCGACCGCAGATCCGACCACGAACCAGGGCGCCGGGCTCGCATCCGCGGACCTGGCGACCTTGTCCCTGCGGCCGGTCGGCGGGTCCGGCGGCCGCATCCACACCTTCGCCGGCGGATCGGGCGGGTCGGTCAAGACCGCGCTCGCGGCGAGCCGGCGGGCTGCGACCCAGCTCGCCGGCGAGCGCTCCGCGTCCGCCATCAGCACGTACCGAAACCAGGGGGGAACCACCATGCACGACGTCCTCAAGAACGAGGCGCCGTACTACCACGCCATCGGCATCGGAGCCGGACCGGCCAACCTGAGCCTGGCCGCGCTGCTCGAGGCCACCACCGACGAGCAGATCGCGCTGTTCGACAAGCAGCCGGGGCCGGCCTGGCACTCGAGCCTGCTCAGCCCGGGCGTCCGGATGCAGACCTCGTGGCTGAAGGACCTCGTCTCGCTGGTCGACCCGACGCACAAGCTGACCTTCCTGAACTACCTGGTGCAGACCGGCCGGCTGTTCGCGCTGCTGAACGCCCAGTTCGACGTGATGCCGCGGCAGGAGTACGAGCGGTACCTGGCCTGGGCCTCGGCGCAGCTCGGCAACGTCTTCCACGGCGTGACCGTGGACCGGATCTCCTACGCCGACGGCGGCTTCTCGGTGTACGAGGGCACCCGGCTGCTGGGCCGTTCCGAGCACCTGGTCGTCGCGGTGGGCACCCGCTCGACGGTGCCGAACGGGCTGGCCCACCTGCCGGTGGACCGTTCCTTCGTGGCCGACGACCTGGGCTGGCGGATCAACGACATGGCCGCCGACACCGACGCCCCGGTCGCCGTGGTCGGCGGCGGGCAGACCGGCATCGAGTGCGTGTGGGCGCTGCTCGCCCGCGGCTTCACCGACATCCGGTGGTACGGGCGGCGGCAGTGGTTCATGACCATCGACGACTCGCCGGTGGCCAACGACTTCTACCGGCCGGCCCACTCACAGTTCCTGCAGGGCCTGTCCCGGCCGACCCGGCGCCGGCTGATCGAGGAGCAGAACGTCACCGGCGACGCGCTCACCCCGGGCGCGCTGCGGCGGCTGTACCAGTCCAACTACGACGGGCTGCTGAAGCTGGGCCGCTACCCGGTGACGCTGTTCCCGGGCCGCGACATCACCCACGCCGATACCGACGGCGAGCTCATCACGTTGCACGCCACCACCCCGGAGAAGCACGAGACGCACCAGGTCCGGCACGTGGTGATCGCGGCCGGCCGGGAGTACAGCCCGATCCCGTTCGACGACGACCTTCGCGAGCGGGTGGAGACCGACGAGGACGGCGAGCCGATCGTGGAGCCGGACTACTCGGTGCGCTGGAAGGGCGCGAACGGCAACCGCATCTACGCGCTCAACCGCGGCCGGCTGTCGCACGGCATCCCGGACGCCAACCTCACCCTGCTGCCGATCCGGGCCGCGCTGGTGCTGAACTCGATGTTCGGCCGGCAGCTGTTCCAGATCAAGGACGAGCTGTGCCCGGTCCGGTGGAGCTGACCGGCTTGCCGACGACGGCAACCGGGGAACGGGTCGACTACGACGGGCGCCGTTTCCGGCCGCGGGAGGCCGGCCGGGACGGCGCTGCCGAGGTGCCGTCCGGGCTCTACCACCAGCACGGCGACGCCGTCTGGGTGGAGATCGGCGGCGGGCCGGTGCGGGTCGGCCGGCTGGTCGGCCGGGTGGCACCGGACGGCACCCTGAACGCGGCGTACTGCCTGCTCACCGCCGGCGGCGACCTGGTGGCCGGCCGGTGCGTCTCCACCCCCACCCTGCTCGACGACGGCCGGATCGCGCTGCGGGAGCGCTGGCACCGCGCCGACGGCACATCCGGCGTCTCGTGGATCGAGGAAGTACCAGACGATGGCAACTGAGGACACCCAGATTTCGGACCCCCGACCGGTGCTGCTGGTGATCGCCACCGGCATGCGCCACTACCGCGAGTACCTGCTGGCGTCGATCGCCACGCAGTACCGCGTACACCTGTTCGTCGACGCGGAGCCGACCTGGGAAAAGGGGTACGTCACCGGCTGGAGCGTGCTGGTGAGCACCCTGGACGCCGACGCGCTGGTGGCCGCCGCGCGGCAGCTTCCGCCGGTGGACGGCGTGCTGTGCTGGGACGAGGCGCGGATCCTGCAGACCTCGCGGGTGGCCGCCGCACTGGGCCTGCCCGGCGGCGACCCCGACATGGTGCTGCGCTGCCGGGACAAGCACCTGACCCGGCAGGCACTGGCCGCGGCCGGCGTGCCGCAGCCGGCGTCGGTGCTGGTGGCGGGCGAGTCCGACGCGCTGGCCGCGGCCGAGCGGATCGGGTACCCGGTGGTGCTCAAGCCGCGGGCGCTGGCCGCCAGCCTGGGCGTGGTGCTGGCGCGCACCCCGGACGACGTGCGCTTGCACTTCGCCTTCGCCCGGGACACCACCGTGCCGGAGGCTCCGCAGTACGACGTGAGGGTGCTGGTCGAGGAGTGCGTGACCGGCACCGAGGTGAGCGTCGACTCCGCGGTGCACCGGGGTCAGGTGCTGCCGATGTTCGTGGCCCGCAAGCAGGTCGGCTACCCGCCGTACTTCGAGGAGACCGGGCACCTGGTGGACGCGGCCGACCCGCTGCTGTCCGACCCGGCGATCCTGCGGCTGCTGGACGACACGCACGCCGCGCTGCGGTTCACCGACGGCATGACGCACACCGAGATCATGCTCACCGCCGACGGCCCGCGGATCATCGAGGTGAACGCCCGGCTCGGCGGGGACATGATCCCGTACCTGGGCCTGCGCGCCAGCGGCGCCGACCCGGGGTTGGCCGCCGCGGCGGTGGCCTGCGGGCGGATGCCGGCGGTCAGCCACGACCGCAAGCAGGTCGGCGCGGTGCGGTTCTGTTACGTGGACGCCGACGACCTACGCATCGACCGGAGGGGCGCATCGCGTACCTGACCGTGTTCGCCGACACCGCGGCCGGGTGCGGGGCCGCGCTGGAGGTGGCGCAGGCGGCGCTGGTGGTCCAGACGTCGCCGGCCGCCGAGATCGCCGCTGTGGTTGCCGCGGTGGTGGCAGACGAGGCCGCCGACGTGGTTGCCGCGGTGGTGGCAGACGAGGCCGCCGGATGACCGGTCGCGAGGACGACGCCGGCATCCTGGTCACCCTGCGGGAGACCACCCCGGCGGCCAGGGCGCTGTTGGCCGGCGTGTTCGTCAACAAGCTCGGCGCGTTCATCCAGGTGTTCCTGGTGCTGTTCCTGACCGCGCGCGGGTTCTCCGGGCTGGAGGCGGGGATCGCGCTCGGTGGGCTCGGTGCCGGGTCGGTGGTCGGGGTGCTGGCCGGCGGCGCGCTTACCGACCGGCTCGGGCCGCGGCGCACCATCATCGTCTCGATGAGCGGCTCGGCGGTGCTCATCCTGGCGATCCTGTACGTGCACAACTACCCCGGGCTGCTGGCCGCGGTGACCGTGGTCGGTGCGGTCGGCCAGGCGTACCGCCCGGCCTCGGCCGGCCTGCTGTCGGAGCTCACCCCGCAGCACCGGCAGGTGATGATCTTCGCGATGTATCGGCTGGCGCTGAACCTCGGCACCACGGCGGCCCCGCTGATCGGCGCCGCGCTGGTGGCGGTCTCGTACAACCTGCTGTTCTGGGGCGAGGCGGTGGCGGCGCTGGCGTACGCGGCGATCGCGCTGGTCGCCCTGCCCGCCCGGGCGCCGGCCACCGAGCCGGCCGCCGACGCCGAGCAGGCCGACAGGGCGGCCGACGCGGCGGGCGACGCGGCGGGCAGCGCGGCAGGCGACGCGGTGGGCGACGCGGTGGGCGACTCGGAGGGCGGCGCCGGAAGGCCTGACCCGGGCGCGGCAGGCCGCGGCGGCTACCGGGCGGTGCTGGCCGACCGGCGGTACACGTTGTACCTGCTGGCCATGCTGGTGAACGCCACGGTGTACGTGCAGTACCTGGCCACGCTGCCGCTCGCGGTGCGCGGTGCCGGACTGGCCATCGGGGTGTACAGCGCGATGATCGCCCTGAACGGCTTCATCGTGATCACCTGCGAGCTGCTGGTCACCAGGGTGGTGCAGCGCTGGCCGGCGCGGATCGTGGTGGCCGCCGCGTTCGTGCTGCTCGGCGGCGGCCTGGCCTGCTACGCCCTGCCGTGGGGCGCCGCCGCCTTCCTCGTCGGCACCCTGATCTGGTCGCTGGCCGAGATCGTGGGTGGGCCGACCATGTTCGCCTACCCGGCGCAGGCGGCCCCTGGTGCGCTGCGTGGCCGGTACATCGGGTCCGCACACGCGATGTTCGGGCTCGGCTCCGCGATCGGCCCGGTGCTCGGGGTGGCCGGCTGGGAGCTGCTCGGCCGCGGGGTGTGGGTGGCCTGCGGGCTCGCCTCGCTGCTGGGGCTGGCCGCGGCCTGGACCGGCATCCGGCGGGCGCCGGCCCACACCGCCGACGACGCCGAGCCCGCCGATCACGCCGCCTCCGCCGCGCGGGCCGTACCAACCGTGCCCGCCGCGCAGGCCGTACCCACCGTGCCCGCCGCCGAGGCCGTACCCACCGCGCTCGCCGTGCAGGTCGTACCGACCGTGCCCGCCGCGCAGGCCGTACCCACCGCGCTCGCCATGCAGGCCGTACCTACCGCGGACGCCGGGCCCGCGGCCGAGCCCTCCCTGCCCGGCGCCACCGTGTCCGCCGTACCATCCGCAGCCCATTGAGGAACGCCATGCAACGCTATGCCGTCATCGTCGACCCGCTGGGGACGGGACAGGAGTACGCCCCCACCTTCCGTGCGGCCGGGGTCGATCCGGTCGCCGTGCTGGCCGCCCCCGAGGTGCCCGAGGTCTACGCCGCGAGCTGGCACCCGGAGAACTTCGAGAAGATCCTGCGGTACGACGGCACCAACCTGGCCGGGCTGGCCGCCGAGCTGGCCCCGCTGCGGCCGCTGTGCGTGATCGCCGGCGCGGAGACCGGCGTCGAACTGGCCGACGCGCTGTGCCCGCTGGTCGCGCCGGACACCGCGAACGAGCCGTCGCTGGCGGCCGCCCGGCGGGACAAGTGGGCGATGGCCGAGGCGGTCCGGTCCGCCGGCATCCCGCACCTGCGGCAGGTCTGCAGCGACGACCCGGCGGTGATCGCGCAGTGGTTGCGGGAGGAGGCGCTGGAGGACGCCAGGCTGGTGCTCAAGCCGCCGAAGAGCGGCGGCACCGACGACGTGCACCTGGTGCTTCCCGGCGGCGACTGGAAGGCGGTGTTCGACCAGATCATCGGCCGGGTGAACAAGACCGGGGTGCGCAACGACGCCGTGCTGGTGGAGGAGTTCGCCGAGGGCGCGGAGTTCCTCATCGACGGGTACTCGGTGGACGGCCGGCACGGCCTGGTGGACGTCTGCCGGTACACCAAGGGCACCCGCGGCGACCGGATCGGGATCTACGACCGGGTGGACTTCCTGCCGCCGGACCACCCGGACGTGCGGGCGGTGTGGCCGTACGCCCGGCAGGTGCTCGACGCGGTCGGCATCCGCAACGGCTGCAGCCACACCGAGGTGATGCTGACGCCGGCCGGCCCGCGGCTGCTCGAGGTGGCCGCCCGGCCGGCCGGCGGCGGGCACCAGCTCATCAGCAACCTGGCCACCGGCGACAACCACATCAAGCGCACCGTGCGGCACTGGGTGCACGGGGAGTTCGCCGAGAGCTATCGGCTGGAGCGGTACGTCTGCGGGAAGTTCATCTCGGCGCCGAACGCCGGCATCTTCCGCAACGAGGAGGTCTTCGACGGCGTCGAGAAGCTGCCGACGTACTGGGCGAAGAACTTCCCGTTCCACAACGGCGACCACGTGGCGGCCACTGAGGACATCTTCACCTACCTGGCTTGGGTGATCCTGTCCTCCGCCGACCCCGACGCGGTGGAGACAGACTACCGCTGGGTGCGCGAGCGCGAGCGCCAGGTGCGCATCGACCCGGCGGGGTGAGCGGAGACCTCCAGGTATCCGGGCCTGCGACTGGGTCGCGGTACAGGGCGATCCGGGAGGCCGGCGTGCATGACGACCGAAGCACGTCGAGATGCACGTGCCGATTCTCAAGGGCAGGTTGCCATCGTCGGCGCATATCGTTCTCGAGAACTCACACATCGGATCACCAACGTCGTCCTCGTGACCCAGCGGCGACCAGACCCCTCAACGGTCGCCTCTCCGACCGAAAGCTCGACCTCAGGAGATTCACGACGAGCTAGGTTTCCACCAGCTTCATTCTCAGAATGGTGGTGGTTCGTCGGTGGGGTCGTGCCGTTGTAGTTGTGGTTCGGGTTCGGGTTCGGGTTCGGGTTCGGGTTCGGGTGGTGGTTGTGGTTCGGCGATGGGTTCTGGTTCGCGTATGTATTGGTTGCCGTCGGGGGTGGTCCAGATGTGTCGGCCGTTGCGGTGTTCCACAGTCCATCCGCCCTCGTGCTTGAGCCGGTGGTGGTGCCGGCACAGGCAGCCGAGGTTCTCGGCGCTGGTGGTGCCGTGGGGGTAGGGCTTGCGGTGGTCGATGTCGCAGGCGTCGGCGCGGTGTAGGCAGCCGGGGAAGACGCAGTGGTGGTCGCGGGCGCGGATGAAGTCGGCGAGGGCGGCGGGTGGCCGGTAGGTGGTGCGGCCGTAG
>WNGB01005432.1_pt1 | contig 19061 bp, 16 predicted proteins | sample 5400681 | NCBI WGS metagenome assembly WNGB01 (sample SAMN13153367, study PRJNA577476) | soil metagenome | isolation source: 115 cm soil or saprolite under grassland replicate 2 | place: USA:California | collected 2016-06-15
GGATGCCGAACGCGCGCATCGTCGTATAGACGGCGAAGAGCTGGCAGACCCAGCCGAGCACCTGGAACAGGCACGCAGCGGCCGCAGCAGCCGGTCGGCGCATCACACCGAGCCCGTAGCGGGCAAGGCGCACGACCTTTCGGAAAGCGCCCACGCCCTCGTCGACTGTCGTAACGCGGTACTGGCGGGCGCTCACGACGGCGACCGTGAACAACGCCACACCGGCGACAACCACGGCGATCAGGCTGGTCACCGCCCACTCGGGAATCTTCGCGGTGGCGACGACGTAGAGGATGAGCCCGATCACGGCCACGAGATCGAAGACGCGGTGCGCGAAGACCGTGCCGAGCAACCGCGGCCACATCTGCCCTTGCGGCAGACGCCGGTTGAGGACGGCGACGCGTGCGAGCTCCCCGATTCGCCCCGGAAGCACGGCGTTCGCGAAGAGGCCGACCGAGAAGGCGCTGAAGACGAGCGGGAAGCTCGGATGCGGTGCCGGCGCCGCCTGCACGATCACCGTTCGCCACGCAAACGCACGCACGAGCACGGACAGCAGATTGAGGCCGACCGCCGCTGCGACCCAGTGCCATTCGACCGCGGTGAATGCGTCGACGATCCCACTCCACGCCGGCCCACGCCACCACAGCAACGCGACAACACCTCCCGCAGCGAAGATGACGATGGCAATGCGCAGCCAGGAGTTGCGAAGGATGCTCACGCGGCGACCTGCTCGTAGATCTCCTGCAGCCGGCGCGCGATGTCCTCCCAGGAGTAACGCTCGAGCGCGAGTCGTCTTGCACCCTCGCCGAGGGCCGCGCGGCGCGGCTCGTCCTCGAGCAAGGCGACGAGCGCGTCGGCCAGCGCCCTCTCGTCACCGGCCGGGAACGAGACGGCGGCCTCCCGGGTCATGACCTCACGGTACCCATCGATGTCGGACGCGAGTACCGGCGTTGCGCAGGCGTAGGCGCGGGTCAACACCATTCCGAAGCTCTCCCCGCCGAGCGAAGGTGCGACCAACGCCTTGGCCCGCAGCAACTCGGCGGTGAGCTCGTCCTGCGAGAGGAAGCCGAGGATGTCGATGCCCTCGTCGGACAAGTGCTCGCGAGTCAGCAGCAGGCGTACAGCGAGCGGGTCGGCACCTGCGATGCGCAGCCGTGCGCCTGTCCGGCGACGGATGTCGGGCCACGCGCGTAGCAGGACCTGGAGCCCTTTCCGCGGCTCCTGCCGCCCGGCGAAAATCACCTGATGCTCGCGTCCGTGAGCGTTGGCCGCAGGCGGAATCAGCACCCCGTTTGGCACAACTTCGTAGTCACCTGGTAACCATGCTGCGGCGGAATCGCGCGCGTGCGGCGACACCGCGATTCGGTAGTCGAGCCGGTCGGCGAGGAAGCCCCACAGCGGCTTGCCGAACTTCATCCATCCGAGCGCACCGTGCGCATGGAACGTCGCGACGATCGGGACGCGGGCGAGCGAGAGTGTGGCGATGCAGATCGCCGGCGTCATCGGTTCGTGTACGTGCAGCACGTCGAAGCGCTCGCGCGCAAGTGCGCGCCGAATCGCCGGCACGGCGCGCGGAGAGAGGACGATGTTGGGCAGGGATCCGTTGGCGGGGACAATCACGGAGCGGCCGACAGGGATCACGTCGGCCGGCGGGTGCCCGTGCCGCCCGAGTCGAGGATGCAACACGCGCGTGAAGCTGCCGGGCGGGTCGTTCCCCATGATCGTGCGCGTCTCGAGCCCGCGCCGCTGGAGTGCATCCGCCTGCAGCTCCACGTGCTCGACGACGGCACCCCAGAAGGACCACGAATAAGGGACGACGATGCCGACCTTCATCGCAGCCGGAAGGTGCGCACCGAGCGCTCGAAGATGCTCGCGTAGTGCGACGCCCTGGCCGGCACGCTGGTCAGTGTGAGGACGTACAAGAATTCGCCACGCCTGACGAAATACTGACGTACGGCCTTCGACCGAAGCGAGTACGTGACGTGAAGGGCGCGGCCTCCGGGAAGGTGGGCCTCGCGCACCTGAAGGTCTCGAGCGCGCGTTGTGAGCGCAATCTCCTTCTCCTCGTTCTGCGAAAACCGCTGGAAGGAGAGACTTTTCGGCACCCGAGTCTCGACGATGCTGATGCGAGCGACGTGCAGCGGATCGACGGCCGCGAACCGCACAGGGCTTGTGACCGTCACCCGTTGCCAGTCCTTCGGCGCGACGATCGAGAGGTGCGGGCCTGTGCGTGAGACGTCATCGCACCCGACCAGGAGCGCGGCGACGCAAGCGAGAACGGCGGCGATGCGGCCCACGGCGGCCCCACTCTAGACTCCTGCCATGGAGGGCCTGGCCGAGCTGCACACGCACCTCGGCGGCTCCGTTGCCTCCGACATCCTCTGGAGCCTCGCGCATGAGCAGGGCATCGCGCTGCCGGTGAAGGACTACTGGGAGTTCGACCGGCTCGTCACTGTCTCCGACCCTCGCGGCGTCCCGAACCTCGACGCGCTCGACCAGATCTACCACTGGACGGAGTTGATCCAGTCGAGCCCAATCGCGGTGGAGCGCTCCGTGCACGCGGCTATCGGAGGCGCGTATCGATCGCAGGGAATCACGACGCTCGAGCTCCGCTTCAACCCCATGAAGCGGAACCGCGGCGGCGAGCGCGACCTGGACCACATCATCCTGGCCGCGATCCGCGGGCTCGACCGCGCCAGCCTCGAGTACCCGCAGGTGCGCGCCGGGCTGATCCTGATGATGGACCGCACGTTCAGTGCCGAGCAGAACTCGGTCATCGTCGAGAAGGCGATTGGCTGGGCACCGCGAGGAATCGTCGGCGTCGACATCGCCGGGCCGCGACCCGACGGGGCTCGGTACGACTACCGCCAGGTCTCGCCGATGGTGGAGGAGGCGCGCGCCGCAGGGCTCGGCGTGACGATCCACGTCGGCGAGGAGGGCGGCGAAATGGGTCGCGAAGAGGTCGGCGAGGTCGTCCAAGTGCTGCGCCCCGACCGAATCGGCCACGGCATCCTCGCCGCCGGCGACGACGAGCTGATGGGCGCTCTGCGCGACGCCGAGATCGTGCTCGAGATTTGCCCGACGTCGAACCTACTCACGAAGGCCCTGCCGGACGAGGACGCAGTCCGTTCGACGTTCCGCTCGTTCCTGGACGCGGGCGTTTTGTTCACGATCGCGACGGACGGGCCGGAAATGATGCGCACGCACCTCCGCGACGAGCTCGACCTGCTGCTGCGGCTCGGGGCTCTGGACGAGCAAGAGCTGGACGAAGCGAATCGGCGCGGGCACGAGGCGAGCTTCGTGCGCGGCACCAGAACGAGGGTGTAAGTCCGAGAAATACACCCTTCGGCCAATGGTCGCGGGGCCGGAGGCCGTTTAGCTTCGGCCCCTATGTACGACGCACTGCGGGACTCCCTTCCCTCGATCACCGAGCGACAGCGCCAGGTCATCGAGCTCATCGCCGCGGGGTGCTCGAACGAGGAAGTCGGCGAGCGCCTCGGCATCTCCCCTCGAACGGCGAAGGCTCATTCGGATGTCCTGCGTCAAAAGCTCGGCGTTACGCGGCGGCGCCAGATCCCGGTTGCGTACCGCGCGCTGACCGGCGACGACCCGCTCGCGCGAAGCCTGGAGTCGGCTGCGGTCGACAACGGGGGCTGACGGCACCGTGCCTGCGGCCCTGCGGGGTTGCAGGCACGGTCAGCTCAAAAGGACAGCTCGAAATCGCGTGCACTCGCCGCTAAGGTGAGGGGCGGGCAACTGCGGCGCCCAAGGGGGAGATTGTGGGCGAGGGAACCGCACTGGATACGTCGCGCGTCGGCCGCCGCATCATTGAGCGGCCCCGGCTGACGCGCCTGCTGACAGAGTCGGAGAGCCGCGTGATGCTCCTGGTCGCGCCGGCCGGGTACGGGAAGACGACGCTGGCGCGGGAGTGGCTCGCCGGGAAGGGTCTGCGCTACTGCTGGTACCAGGCGACGGAGGCCTCAACTGACATCGCGGCCCTCGCCTTAGGGCTGGCAAACACGATCGCTTCAGTAATCCCCAATGCGGGCGAACAGCTGAGGGGTCGGCTCAAGACTTCCGTCGATCCAGGGTCCCAGGCGGAATCTCTGGCGAACGACCTAGCTGCTGACCTCTCGGGATGGCCGAAGGGAACGCGTCTCGTGATCGATGACTACCAACTCATCACGGAAGGAAGTGGCACAGAGCGTTTCGTGCAGACACTTGTGTCGGGGACGTCTCTGCCGTTTCTCATCGCAAGTCGGGCTCGGCCGACGTGGGTAACGGCCAAGAAGCTGCTCTACGGGGAGGTCACTGAATTAGGTCGGACTGTCCTAGCCATGACGCATGACGAGGCAGCTGAGACACTGTCGCAGAGCCTCGACGAGATGCCTGGCCTGGTTGCCTTGGCGGAAGGTTGGCCAGCCGTCATCGGGTTGGCAGCTCTCCTGCCCGCTCCGCTTCTGGCTGACTCAACCGAAGTACCGGAGACACTCCACGAGTACTTCGCCGAGGAGCTCTACCACGGGCTACCTGAGGAACTCCAATCACATCTCGCACGTTTGTGTCTCGCCCCAATTCTCCGCGATTCCGTGACGCGGAGCCTGTTCGGCGAGCACTCTTCAGCGATTCTGGAGCATGGCCACCGAAGTGGGTTTCTGAACAAGGACAGCTCCTCCTACGAGATGCATCCCTTGCTCCGTCAGTTCCTCCGGACGAAGTTGACTTCGCTGCAGCCCGACGAGATTCGCGAGACCGCTCAAGTGATTGGCAAGACATATGCGCAGGAGAGCCAGTGGGACGCGGCAGCATCCTTGGCAGAAGAATTCAAATTGGTCGATCTCATGCTGGAGATCCTGGAGGGAACTCTCGACTCAGTGCTTGCGGAAGGACGGTTGACCACGCTCGGTCGGTGGCTACGAGTTGCGCAAAAGGGAGCGCCAGCTTCGCCGATCGTCCGACTTGCGTCACTCGAGGTCGACTTCCGAAGAGGTGACTGGACATCTGCCAGCGCGAAAGCAGCGCACCTTGCGCAGTCGATTCCGCAAGAGCACCGCTTGGCATCTCGAATCTATTTCCGGGCAGGCCAGATGGCCCATCTCGAAGATCGACAATCGGAGGCCCTTGAGCTACTCACTGCAGCAAAGGGGCAAGCACGTACGCAGCTTGATCTGCGCAACGCACTCTGGGGCCGTCTCGTCGCCCTCAGCGACCTTGAAGAACGCGACCAGGCCGCCGAGGCACTTCGTGAGTTCGAGGAACTCCCTGCTTCAAGCTCAGACGACTTACTCAGAGCGAGCCAGGCTCGCCTCCAATTCGCCGTCCGGTGGGGGTCCGTTCTCGAGGCGCTTGAGACCACGCCCGGTGTCATTGACCTGGTCGAACATTCGACCGATCCCATCGTTAGAACGGGTTTCCTTCAAACCTACGGAACAGCTCTCTGTTTCGCCGCGCGCTACGAGGAAGCCAGAAAACTTGCTCATCGCCAACTCGCGGATGCCCAACGCTTCAAACTCGAATGGGTGTTGCCCCATGCGCTCGATCTCTTGGCGATTGCGCAAACAGGCATTCGCGACTTCGAAGGAGCGCTTAAGACCCTCAGGCGCGCCCTTCGCCTCGCGACCGAGCAGGCGAACATCCACACACAAGTAAACGGTCTCGTGCTAACAGCACGGATCTACCTATGCCGGGGTGCCCCTGAGCAGGCCGCAAAGGTCCTGGATACTCGTGAACCACATTTCACCAGCCCCGGCATGGAAGGCGACTACCTCGCGACGCAGGGCTTCGCACAAGCGTGCTGCGGAGATGGCACTAGGGCGCGCGAGTTACTCGCTGCCTCCAAAGCCACATCCAGCCAGATCGACTCGCTCGTACTTAGGGCGTTCGCGCAAGTCGTGATCGCCTACACCGAGCAATCCAGGGCCAGCGAAGACCAACTCGCAAAGGCACTCATCACAACGATTGAAACAGGGAACTTTGACGCCTTCGTGCACGCATATCGCTCGTTCCCAAACCTGGTCGAAGGGCTTACTCGGGTAGACCAAATAGATACACGGCCACTGTCGTCTCTGGTGGCGTCACTCGATCCGAGGCTCGCAGAACGTGTGGGTCTCAAGCGTGCGCCGGCGGGGCGTGCCAAGAACGAACTGCTCACACGACGCGAGCGTGAGGTACTGGACCTTGCCAAGCAGGGAATGTCAAATCGCGAGATTGCCAGAGCGCTGTGGATCGCTGAGTCGACCGTCAAAGTCCACATGCATCACGTGCTCGAGAAGTTGGGTGCCCGATCGCGCACGGAGGCGGTGGCCCTCTCGTCCGACTAGACGGCGGCTACGCGAAGAGTCCTTCTGGCGTTCCTAACTTGAATGTTGAAGTCTTCGCGCTGGCCCGACCGATACGCCTCAGAGGCCCCCGCGAGTACTGCTTCGAAAGCCGCAACAACTGTCGTGTCAAACTGGCTCTCGACTGCCTGGGCCAGCCGAAGCCTGGCAACTCGACTGGGCATCGCGTCACGATACGGCCGATCTGAGGTCATGGCGTTATAGGCATCCGCGACCGCGATGATCCGTGACAAGAGTGGGATTTCATCGTCCCTGAGGCTGTCTGGGTATCCAAGCCCGTCAACCCGTTCGTGGTGATGACGCACGATACGGGCGATGTCGGAGTAGTCCTCGACCTTGGAGAGGATCGTTTCGCCAATTACGGGATGCTGCTCCATGTGGCGCCGCTCCTCGAGTGTCAAGGCACCCGCCTTCTCAAGGAGCCCTGGCGAGAGCCCGACCTTGCCGATGTCATGCACGAGCCCACAGAGATGCACGAGTTGCTGCTCCTCCTCCGGCAAGCCCATTCGGCTGGCGATGTCGCGCGAGTAGACAGCTACCGCTGCGGAGTGGCCAGCGGTATAGCGGTCCCTAGCATCGAGTGTCGCCACGAGTGCGCTAGCGAACGACAAGTTGGCGCGCTCGAGACGGGCATTGACGTCCTCAAGCGTGGCTACTGCCTCATGCTGGCGTTGATAGAGGTGAATCAGCCGCTGAAGGGCGATGGCTGGCACCAGGAACGCACCGACGATTGCGACCGAATAGAGGTGGTAGCCATAGACGAGCAGTGCTACGAGCGGTGTGTAGAGCAGCTCCTGTACGAAGATGAGCGGCCCCAGAGCGCGCAGGAGTGCATAGGGGGACCCCGCGCGACGCACAGCCTGTGTCCCGAGATTGAAGAATAGGTCAGCTGCCAGGTTGGCGAGAGACGCCGCCAGAGTGGCTAGGAGGATTTCGCCAAACGCGGTCCGCTCCGCAGGGGGACCGACGCTCATCGCTGCGAGTCCCGCCGCGGCGGCGGTTAGCGCTCGAACAGGGACGTAGACAGCCCATCGGAGATACGGGCGGCGGAAGTCGCCGAGGCCTGCGAGAGCTCCGACGACTAGCGCGGTGAAAGGCCCGAACGCGACCGCCGAGAAGACGAACGGGAGGAACGCCACCGATGCTTCCGTGTTGCGGGTAAGCGGGACGCTTTGACGCTCGGCGACCGCGGCCAGAAGAGAAAGCCCTCCAACGATCCACAGCGAAGGCATCTCAGCACCGGGCCAGAGGAGAAAGCCTGTGACCAGGGCTGCGATCCAGAGCCCGGCGGTCCAGCTGTAAATCGGCAGGTTTGGCAGGCGAAACTTCATGAAATCTCTTGACTTATCACCCAAAAGGGGTATACCCTCGACTCGCCGTCAGTCCCCTACTTTGGAGGGAAATCACCGTGCGTAAATCGGTGATCCGCCTCGTTTCCCGCGCAGTCATCGCGGGGAATTACAAGACCTGGTAGAGCCCGCGTAGCTTCCGTTGTCCACAAGGTGTGGACATCCCCCTGTTGAGGGATTTCCACAGAGCGTGGAAAACGGAGAGCTAGTGGGGCAGCGCTAGGCGATCAGGCCGCGGCGGAAGCCGACGGCTACAGCGTGTGCGCGTGAGCGTGCCTGCAGCTTTGCCAGCAGGTGGCGGACGTGCGACTTCACCGTCTCCTCACTGAGGAAGAGGCGGTGGCCGATCTCGCGATTCACGAGACCGTCGGAGATCAGTTGGAGCACCTCGATCTCCCGCATCGTCGGCTCCTGCTCCAGCTCGCGGAGCGGGCCGTTGAAGGGGATGACCTCGGCGTTCCCGTTCTGCCGCTTGGCAGCGACCGCCTCGAAGCGACGCTGGTGGTCCATGTAGCGGCTCAGGATCTCCTTGCGCTCTGCGGCGTCCATGCCTGGGCTATCGGCCGCTTGGCAAAGCCGCTTTAGCGCGGCCTTCTACCCTGTTTGAGGGATCCCGCCTACGCCCGGGCCTCGATCCGAGTCAGAAACCCGTCCAGCACCCGCATGTAGCCGTCGGGATCCTCGACGTGAGCCATGTGCGAGGCGCCCGGATAGATAACCGATTCGGAGCCTCGGATCCCGCTGCTGACCGTCTGGTTGATCGCCGGCGTCGCTTCGTCGTGTTCGCCGGTGATCACGAGCGTGGGGATCCGGATCTCGCCGAGGCGGCCCGTGATGTCCCAGTCCTTGAGCGGTCCGATCACGTGGAACTCGCTCGGCCCGTTCATGGTCTTGTAGACGACGCCGTGCTCCTCGATGAAGGCGAAGGAGCGGAGGACGCAGTCCGGCCACTCGTCCAACCGGCACACGTGCCGGTGGTAGAAGACGAGGCAAGCCTGCTCGTACTCGGGCGAGTCGGTCGTGCCGGCGTCCTCATGCAGTGTCAGAGTCTCCTGGACGTCCTGGGGGAGGAGCGAGCGGAGCCGGTTCGCCTCGGCTACCCACTGCGGAATGCTCGCGGGCGCGCTCGCCACAATCATCGACGCCGCGCCGGTGGGCTGGGTCAGCGCGTACTCCATCGCCAGCATCCCGCCCCAGGAGTTGCCGAAGACGTGCAGGCGGTCGAGACCGAGGTGTCGGCGCACCTCGCCGAGCTCGTCGACGAAGGTCTCCACCTTCCAGAGCGAGGGATCGTCCGGGAGATCCGACTTTCCACAGCCGATCTGGTCGTAGAAGATCGCCCGCCTGCCGGTCTCGGCCATCGCCTCGAGCGGCTCTAGGTAGTCGTGAGTGCCGCCGGGCCCACCGTGGAGATAGAGGACGGGCAGCTTCCCCTCGTCCTCTCCCTTCCCGACGATGCGGTACCAGGTGCGGTAGCCGCGGAACGGGACGTAGCCCTCGGTGACCGTCATCGCACCGGGTGGGACTCGCCGCCCAGATCCTGGGGTTTCGCTCGCTCATCCGCAGCGGCAGGCGTGTGGTGTTGGGAGACGGTGACCCGCTCCAGGGTCGCCTTGTCGACGTTCAGTGGGTGGTGGCAGGCGGCCAGGTGGCCGTTGCCGTAGTCGACCAGCGGCGGCTCGACCTGCACGCAGATGTCCGTCATATAGCGGCAGCGCGGATGGAATCGACAGCCCGAGGGCGGGTTGATCGGGCTCGGAACGTCTCCCTGCAGCACGATCCGCTCCCGCTGCGCGCTCAGATCCGGATCCGGAATCGGGACGGCAGAGAGCAGCGCCTCGGTGTACGGCATGATCGGCCGGTCGTAGAGCTCCTCCGCCGGCGAGAGCTCGACCAGCTTGCCGAGGTACATCACCGCTATCCGGTCGCTGACGTGGCGGACGACGCCCAGGTCGTGCGCGATGAAGAGATAGGTGAGCTGGAACTCCTGCTGCAGATCGTCGAGCAGGTTCAGCATCTGCGACTGGATCGAGACGTCGAGAGCAGACACCGGCTCGTCCGCGACCACGAGCTTCGGGCGCAACGCGAGCGCGCGCGCAACGCCGATCCGCTGGCGCTGCCCGCCGGAGAACTCGTGGGGGAAGCGGTTGTAGTGCTCGGGAGAGAGCCCTACCGTCTCGAGCAGCTCCTGCACGCGCTTGCGTCGACTCTTGGAGTCGCCGATGCCGTGGATCTGCAGCGGGCTGCCGATGATCGCGCCGACACGCTTACGCGGGTTCAGGCTCGCGTACGGGTCCTGGAAGATGATCTGCATCTCCCGCCGAAGCGGCCGCAGGTCGCGCCGCCCGAGCTTCGAGATGTCGCGACCCTGGAACCGCACCTCTCCCTCCGTGGGCTCGAGCAGGCGGACGATCGTGCGACCGAGTGTCGATTTGCCACAGCCCGATTCCCCCACGAGCCCGAGCGTCTCCCCCTCGCGCACGGCGAAAGTGACGTCGTCGACGGCATGTACGCGCGCCACCTCGCGCTGCAGCAGCCCCTTGCGAATCGGGAAGTACTTCTTGACGCTGCGCACCTCGACCAGCGGATCGCCGCCGTTCGTCGAGCTCATGCCGCCTCTTCGGTACCCGAGATCGTTCCCTCCCGCAGGCGCCGCTTGTCCGGCACCGTGAGCCAGCAGCGGTCGAGGTGGCTGTGCTCCTCCACGCGGTTGGCGAGCTCCGGCTCCTCCATGCACTTGTCGAACGCGTACGGGCAGCGTGGCCGGAACTTGCAGCCCTCCGGCAGGTTGATCAGCGACGGCGGCAGCCCTTTGATCGAATGCAGCCGCTCCAGCTTCGGCCGGTCAAGGCGTGGGATCGACCCGAGCAGGCCCCAGGTGTACGGCATCTGCGGGTCGTAGAAGAGCTCGCGCTTCTGCGCACGCTCGACGATCCGGCCGGCGTACATGACGACGATCTCGTTCGCGATCTCCGCGACGACGCCCAGGTCGTGCGTAATCAGCACCACCGCGGAGTTGAACTCATCCTTGAGCTGGTCGATCAGCTCGATGATCTGCGCCTGGATCGTCACGTCGAGCGCGGTCGTCGGCTCGTCGGCGATCAGGATGTCGGGATTGTTGGCGAGCGCCATCGCAATCATCGCGCGCTGCCGCATACCGCCCGAGAACTGGTGCGGGTAGTCGTCGAGGCGGGCGTCAGCATGCGGGATCCCGACCTGCCTGAGCAGCTCGATCGTGCGCCGTCTGGCGGCGCCTTTGTCCAGATCCTGATGCGCCACGATCGCCTCGATGATCTGGTCCCCCACCCGGTACACGGGGTTCAGCGAAGTCATCGGGTCCTGGAAGATCATCGCGATCTCGCCGCCGCGGACCTCCTGCATCTCGTCCTTGTCGAGCTTCATCAGATCGCGGCCCTTGTAGAGCACCTCGCCCTGGACCCGCATGTTCGGATCGTTGATCAGCCGCAGGACGGACAACATCGAGACGCTCTTGCCCGAGCCGGACTCGCCGACGATGCCGAGCACCTCCCCCTGCCGCACGCTGAGGGAGACCCCGTCGACGGCGTGCACGACCCCGTCCTCCGTGCGAAACGACACAGTGAGGTCCTTGACCTCGAGCAGCGGCTCGGCCATCGCTACGCCGGCCGGATCCGCGGGTCGAGGCGCGCGTAGAGGACGTCGATCAACGCGCTCGCGATCGTGATGAAGAACGCACCGTAGATCACGGTCCCCATGATCACCGGCAGGTCGAGGGAAACGAGCGAGCGGTACGTGAGCTGCCCGACGCCGGGCAATCCGAAGACGACCTCGGTGAGGAGCGCACCGCCCCCGACGAGGATGCCGAAGTCGAGGCCGAAGAGGCTGACGAACGTGATCATCGACGTGCGCAGCATGTGCCTGAGCAGCACCTGCCGCTCGGACAATCCCTTCGCACGTGCAGTGCGCACGTAGTCCTCGTTCTCGACGTCGAGCAGGTTCGCGCGCAGCACCCGCGCGTAGAAGCCGATGTAGAGGACTGAGAGCGTGAACCAGGGGATGATCAGATGCAGGAACCACTGCCACGGGTTCTGCGTCAGCGGCGTGTAGCCGAGCGGTGGCACCCACGAGAAGAGGAACGTGTCGTGCAGACGGTCCTGCGTGATCAGGTTCATGACCTCGCCCAGCCAGAAGACCGGCATCGAGATGCCGATCAGCGCGAGGATCATGAGTAATGGGTCGAAGACCGTGCCCTTGAGCACGACGGCGAGCAGTCCCGTGAGCACGCTGAACACGATCCAGATCACAGCTGCCCCGAACACGAGTGAGAAGGTCACCGGGGCCGCGCTGGTGATCGCCGGCACGACCTTCAACGCCTGATTCCCGTACGAGACGAGGTCGCGCGAGATGAACAACCGCTTCATCATCAGCAGGTACTGCACGGGCTTCGAGCGGTCGAGCCCGAACTGGTGCCTCACCGCCGCGATCGTCTCCGGCGTCGGATTGCGGCCGGCAAGCGCCCGGGTCGGATCGATTCCGGGGGTCGCGAAGAAGATCAGGAACACCAGCACGGTGATCGCGAAGAGGACGGCGACCAGGCCGATGAAGCGACGGACGATGAAGAGCGTCACGGCTAGCCCTTCAGCCTCAGCTTCGCGCGCGGATCCAGGGCATCGCGCACGCCGTCGCCGAGCACGTTCAGCGACAGGACGGTGAGCACGATCATGATCCCCGGTGCGATCGCAACCCAGGGCCTCGTGTAGAGCAGCCCCTGGCCGTCGTCGATGATCGTCCCCCAGCTCGCCTTCGGCGGCTGAACGCCGATCGAGAGGAACGACAGTGCCGCCTCGGTCAGCACTGTCGTCGCGATCATCAGCGGCAGCATCACGATCACGGTCGTCACGACGTTCGGGAGGATCTCGCTGAACATCAGGCGCAGGTTCGACGCCCCCTGCGCGATCGCCGCCTCGACGTACTCCTTCTCGCGCACCGACAGCACTTGCCCGCGAACCGGCCGGTAGACGTAGGGGACGTAGACGAGCGCGATGATCGCCGTCGGCACCCACAGGCTCGAGGGTTGAACGTGGATCGGCCCCCACTGCAGGCCGTCCGGCTGCGTTAGCAGCACGGTTGCGAGCGAGATCGCTAGCAGATAGACGGGGAACGCCCAGATCAGGTCCATGACGCGCGACAGGATGGCGTCGACAAAGCCCCTGAAGAACCCCGCCACGAGCGCCAGCACGAGCGCAATCAGACAGCAGAGCACGGCCGAACCGACGCCGATCTCGAGCGAGGAGCGGCCGCCGTAGAAGACGCGGGCCATCACGTCCCGGCCCTGATTGTCCGCGCCGATGAAGAAGTTCCCGTGCCAGGTCGGCCCGATCGGCACAACACCAATCCCCAGCTGCCCGCCACCCTGCTGGAGCACCTCGACGCGCTTTCCGTCGACCACCGTCGTCCCCGAGATGTTCGACGAGAACGGATCCGTGTGGGCGATGTGATCCGCATAGAGCGGCGCCGCAAAGCTGACGGCGACGATCAGGACGAAGAGGACGAGCGAAGCCAGCGCGATCCGGTTCCGGACCAGCCGCCTCCCGGCGAGGCGCCAGGGACTCTTGCCCGAGATTTCCTGGACGGCCTCGCCGGGGGCGAGCGTTACGTCAGGTTCTGGTTCGTAGGCGAATTCAGCCGTGCGTGTCCCCCTACTTCACCGACGCCTGACCGAGCAGGAAGTACCACTGGGGGCTGAACTGATAGCCCTTCACGCGCTTCGAGATGAAGTCGAGCAGCTTCGGGTTGAACATGGACACCCACGGAGCCTGGTCGGTGACCTCCTTGTCGACCTGTGCCCAGAGAGCGTTCGCGCCCGCAGGATCGGTGAGCCCCATCGTCCCGGCCTTGTCCATCTTCGCCTGGATGTCCCGGTCGCAGAACTCCGCGATGTTCGGGCTCGAGTTGCTGTTGGGATGGAACGATCCACAGCCGAGCAGGATGTTGAGGAAGTCCGACGCAGCCGGGTAGTCCTGGAACCAGCTCGAGTAGGCGAACTGCACCTTGTTCTTCGAGTTCTGGATGAACGGATACTGGATGTCGTTCGACAAGAACTGCGGCGACGCCTTGTAGCCGAGCTTGTTCAGGAGGCCGATGAAGTACAGACCGTACGCCTTGTCGACCTCGGTTGTGTCGCTGTTCACCTTCACGGCCGCGCCCTTGGTTCCAGACTCGTCGACGAGTTTCTGCGCCTTCGCCATGTCCGGTCCCGTCCACTTGCCGCTGCCGGGGTTCACCGTGTACGGGCAGTACGGCTTGTAGCCCGGGAAGTTCGGCGGCAGGATCTGGCAGGTGGGCAGGGCGACCTTGGGCCCGCCGTAGAGCTTGATGAGCGCATTGCGGTCGGTCGCATAGTTGACTGCCTGCCGCGCCTTCAGGTTGTTGAACGGCGGGATCCGGGTGTTGAACGCGAAGTAATACACCGCGGTCAGCGGATTGATGTGGACCTGGCTCGCGTACTTCGAGCTGAGCTCGGGAAGCCGGTCCGAGGGGATCGAGTCCGCGTTCGCGATCCAGTCCGCCTGGCCGTTCTCGACCTGCGTCACCTCGGCCTCGACGCTGAGTCCGAACTTCTGCACGATCGCATCGGGCAAGCCCTCGGGCTGTGCATCCTTCGACCACTCCTTGAAGTACGTGTTCCGCACGATCTTCATCTGCCTCTGCGGCGAGTACTCGACCCACTTGTACGGCCCGGTGCCGGCAGGGGGAATGTTCAGGTTCTTCGCGGGCGTGTTGGCCGGGAGTATGTACGCGAACGGGACCGAGAGCTTGTCCAGAAACTCCCCGTCGGCCTTCGTCAGGTGAAACGTGACGGTGTCGCCGTTGACGACGATGCCTTGCGAGAGGTCACACGTCTTCGGCGTCTTGATGCATGCGTCCGCGCCGACGATGACGTTGTACCAACTGCCCGCGTTCGGACTGTTGCCGATCTTGAAGAGACGCTCGAAGGTCGCCTTGACGTCGTTGGCAGTGAGCGTCTTCCCATCGGAGAACTTGATCCCGGAGCGGATTGTGAACTTCCACGTCTTGCCGCCGTCGGTCGGAGTGGGAATGGCGGTTGCGAGGTCGGGCACCTTCTTCGTACCCTCCGTGCCACCGGTGCGCTTGTAACCCACCAGTCCGTCGTGCGTGAGGATCAACCACTGCCATTCCTGCAAGGTGTAGTTGACCTGCGGGTCGGGCGACCCGGCCGGTGCGGCGTTCGCCAGAGTGATCAACGTTCCGCCTTTGCCGCCCGCCGCGGTGGGCTTCTTGCCCCCACCGGACTTTCCCCCACAACCGGCCGCGAGGACGACGACGACGACCACAGCCATCGCCCAGAGCATCGCCGAGCGCTTCAAACGAACCATCCCCTCTCCGTGAGTCGAGTCGGTACCGCCATTGCACTTACAGACGGTCAGCGCGGCGCGATGTTAACGGCTTCGCTCCATCCAAGCCGCTGATGGAGTGGGTTGAGATCGAACATATGTTCGTCTAGGCTTCCTGCATGCAACTTCGGCTCGATGCAGCCGACCGGCTCGTGGAGCTTGTCGAGGAGCGGCGCGGGCCGGTCTATGTCGAGGAGGCAGCGCGGCGGCTCTTCGCCTTGCGCCACGCCCCGGTGGGGATGGCGCGAAGCCTGCTGGACGAGGTCGTCGGCGAAGATGCACGCCTGACGTGGCGCGGCGATGCCGTCGGCCTGGCGGATCCTCCCGGCGCCGACTTGCCACTCGAGCGCGCGAGCTTCGTCGTCGTCGATCTCGAGACGACCGGGCTTCGTCCCGGCAGCTCCCACATCTGCGAGATCGGCGCCGTGCGCGTGCGCGAGCTTGAGCTGCAGGAGGAGTTCGAGCTGCTCGTCGACCCCGGTGTGCCCATCGGGCCGACAATCAGCGCGCTGACGGGACTGCGCGATGCGGACCTTCACGGATGTCCGCACCCCGCGATCGCGGTGCGCCGCTTCCTCGAATTCGCCGGCGAGGCAGTGCTCGTCGCACACAACGCACGCTTCGATCTCGCGTTCCTCGACCGAGAGACCGAGCGGCTCACCGGCGCGCGGCTCGCGGGCCCGGTCGTCGACACGGTCGGGCTCGCACGCCGGCTGCTGGCCGGCCGGACCCGCCGGGCCGGGCTTGCATCGCTCGCCGAGTTCTTCGGCACCGCGGCGCGGCCCTGCCACCGCGCGCTTCCCGACGCCGCCGCCACGGCCGAGATCCTGGTCCAGCTGATCGGGCTCGCGCAGGAACGCGGCGCACTCACCGTCGCCGACCTCGTCGACCTGGCGGCGCCGCGCGTGCGCAAGATCTATGCAAAGCGCTCGCTCGCCTTCGGTGCACCGACCGCCCCCGGCGTCTACCTCTTTCGCGACGCGCACGAGCAGGTGCTGTACGTCGGCCGCGCGCGCGACCTGCGCGCACGATTGCGCTCCTACTTCCGGTCCGACCGCCAGCGACCGGCCGTGGAAGCGGCGCTGGCCGCGCTCGGACGCATCGAGTGGCGTGTTTGCGGCTCGGAGCTCGAAGCTGCCCTCGAAGAGCTCCGCCTCCTGCGCGAGCTGCGCCCACCCGCGAACGCACGCAACGCCCGACCGGACCGCTACGTCTACCTTCGGCGCCGCGGCGACAGCGTCGTCTGCTCGGCGAAGCCGTCGCCGGTCGGGCCGCTCAAGAGCCGCGCCCGAGCGCGCCTCGCCGCACGCGCACTCCGCGCGGAGGAGGCGGAGCGGCCGGAGCTGGCACTCCCGCGCCTGCACGCCCGGCTGCGCGACCTCTCCGATTGCCGCCGCTTCGAGGACGCGGGCCGGCTACGCGACCGCATCTCCGCCGTCGAGGACGTCGTCAAGGCCGTCCGCCGCCTCGATCAGCTACGCCGAACGCGCTGCTGCCTGATCGTGCCGTCCGCCGAAGCGGGCTTCCCCCGCGGCGTGTTCGTCGTAAACGGACGGATCGCAGACGTGCGCACGCTTGCCAGCCGCCTCGAAGTCGATGCGGGCCTGGCTGAGTGCAGCCGTGCCGCCGACGGACCGCTGCAGGCCGACGAGATCGACGAGCTGCTCCTTGTCGGCACGTTCCTGCGCCGCCCGCCGCCGGAGCTTCGCGTCGCGCCGCTGGACGCGGAGGCGATTCTCAGACTGGCGGCGGCTCTTCCGCGGGCTCTTGCGGGCCCGGCTCGAAGACCGGTTCGCGCTCGCGCGGCTTGATCTGGCCTGCCTGGATTTCCTCGGCCCAGTGGCAGGCGACCTCGTGTCCGGTCGCGAGCTTGCGGAGCGGCGGGATCTCGTCGCGGCAGCGCGTCGGCTGGATGAACGGGCAACGCGTGTGGAAGCGGCAGGCGGGTGGCGGATTCGCCGGGCTCGGCAGATCGCCCGCGAGCAGGATCGACTCGCGCTGCTTCTCCACGACCGGGTCCGGGATCGGCACCGCGGACAGCAGCGAGATCGTGTACGGGTGCAATGGATTCTCGTAGAGCTCCGCAGCGGGCGACACCTCCACGATCCAACCGAGGTACATGACCGCAATCCGGTCGGAGATGTGCCGCACGACCGCGAGGTCGTGCGCGATGAACAGATACGTGAGCTCGAACTCCTCCTGCAGCTGCTCGAACAGATTGATGATCTGCGCCTGGATGGAGACGTCGAGCGCGGAGACCGGCTCGTCCGCGACGATGAAGTCCGGGTTGAGCGCGAGCGCTCGCGCGAGACCGATCCGCTGCCGCTGGCCGCCGGAGAACTCGTGTGGGTAGCGGCCTGCAGCGTCCTGTGGCAAGCCGACGATCTGGAGCAGGTCGCGCACGCGACCCGTCGCCTCCCGGCGGTTCGCGAGCCCGTGGCTCCGCAGTGGCTCGCCGACGATGCGTCCCACGCTGTGACGCGGATTCAGGGACGCGAACGGATCCTGGAAGACCATCTGCATGCGGCGGCGGAGTGGCCGTAGCTCCTGCTCGTTGAGCTTGGAGATGTCACGCCCGTCGAAGATGATGCGGCCGTCGGTGGGCTTGTACAGACGCAGGATCGTCCGCCCGACCGTCGACTTCCCGCAGCCGGACTCGCCGACGAGGCCGACCGTTTCACCACGGCTGATGGTCAAGGAGACGTCGTCGACCGCGCGGATGTCGCCGACGTGGCGGTCGAGCACGATCCCGCTCTTGATCGGGAAGTAGACCTTGAGGTGCTCGAGCTCGACGAGCGGGCCCGCGCCGTTGCCGCTCATCGGCCGCCTCGCGGCCGATGAGCGAGGTGAAGGCGAGCGACGGTGGTCACGCCGTTGCCGCCGCTCGGGTCCGGTCCCATTCGTCGACCGGCACCGGGTTGAAGCACGCGACCTTGTGGCCGGGCTGGAGCTCGACGAGCGGCGGAACCTGCTGGCGCGAGAGGTCGACCTCGAAGCGACAGCGCGGCTGGAACGGGCACGCCGACGGCGGCCGCAGCATGTTCGGCGGCGCGCCCTCAATCGGATGCAGGCGCGCCCGCCGCGCCGCGTCGAGCCGCGGAACGCTCTGCAGCAGGCCGAGGGTGTATGGATGCCGCGGCGCGCCGAAGAGCTGCTCGGCGGATCCCGTCTCCATGAACATGCCGGCGTACATGACGTTCACGCGTTCGCACATGCCGGCGACGACGCCGAGGTCGTGCGTGATCAGGATCAGCGCCGCGTTCTCCTCGGCGACGAGCGCGCGCAGCAGGTCGAGGATCTGCGCCTGGATCGTGACGTCGAGCGCCGTCGTCGGCTCGTCGGCGATCAGCAGCTTCGGCTTGCATGCAAGCGCCATCGCGATCATCGCCCGCTGGCGCATGCCGCCGGAGAACTGATGCGGGTAGTCCTTGATTCGCGCCTTCGCGCTGGGAATCCCCACGCGGTCGATCGCCTCGACGGCGGTTGCCTCGGCCTCCTTGCGATCCATGTCGAAGTGCGTCTCCAGCGCCTCACGGATCTGCCGCCCGATCGTCAGCACCGGATTCAGCGACGACATCGGGTCCTGGAAGATCATCGCGATCTCGCGCCCGCGGATCGAACGCAGCGCCCGGTCGCTCTGCCGGATCAGATCGCGGCCCTCGAAGACGGCCTTCCCGGACTCGACGCGCCCGTTGCGCGCGAGCAGGCCGAGGATTGCCAGCGAGGTGACGCTCTTGCCGCAGCCGGACTCGCCGACGATGCCGAGCGTCTCGCCGGGCGCGATGTCGAACGAGATTCCGTTCACCGCGTGCACCGTCCCGCGCCGCGTCCAGAAGCGGACCTGTAGCTCCTCGACCAAAAGCAGCGGCTCTCTAGCCACGCGTGCGCAGCTTCGGATCCAGCGCTTCCCGTAGGCCGTCGCCGATCAGGTTGAACCCGAGGACGGAGACGACGATCGCAACGCCCGGGATGATGGCCAA
>WNGB01005434.1_pt1 | contig 19058 bp, 20 predicted proteins | sample 5400681 | NCBI WGS metagenome assembly WNGB01 (sample SAMN13153367, study PRJNA577476) | soil metagenome | isolation source: 115 cm soil or saprolite under grassland replicate 2 | place: USA:California | collected 2016-06-15
AACTGCTCGGCGAGGTGGCCGTGTTCTCTCCCGGCAACGACGATTCCGGCACGCCCGAGGAGATGGGACCCGTGCAGGACGACCGGCTCCGTCTCATCTTCACCTGCTGCCACCCGGCACTCTCCACAGAAGCGCAGGTCGCGCTCACCCTCCGACTGCTCGGCGGGCTGTCGACGAAGGAGGTCGCCAGCTCCTTCCTGGTGGCCGAACCGGCGATGGCGCAACGTCTCTCGCGTGCCAAGCGCAAGATCAAGGCCGCCCGAATCCCCTACCGCGTGCCGGAGGACCACGAGCTGCCCGACCGTCTACGCCCCGTCCTGGCCGTCGTCTACCTCGTCTACAACGCCGGGCTGACCAGCCCAGCCGAACCGGGTCTCTGCTCAGAGGCGATCCGGCTGGCACGGATCCTGGCGACGCTCATGCCCGACGAGCCAGAGGTGACCGGCCTGCTGGCGATGTTGCTCCTGACCGAGTCCCGTCGCGCGTCGCGAACGCGGCCCGACGGCTCCCTCGTGCTGCTGGGCGAGCAGGACCGCGGACGATGGGATCGGGCCTTGATCGAGGAGGGTCAGGCGATCGTCCGCCGCTGCCTTCGCCGCAACCAACCCGGCGCATACCAGCTGCAGGCCGCCATCAATGCCGTGCACGCGGACGCCGCGACAATCGAGCAGACCGGTTGGTCGCAGATCGTCGCCCTGTACGACCAGTTGCTCGCGGTCGCACCCACACCGGTCGTTGCGCTCAACCGCGCCATTGCGATCGGCGAGGTGCAGGGCCCCGCTGCTGCACTGGCACTGGTGGACGAGCTGGGCCTGGCCAACTATCACCCGTTCCACGCCACGCGAGCCGACCTGCTTCGCCGGTTGGGCCGCGACAACGAGGCCGCAGCCGCCTACGAGCGAGCTGCCGCCATGGCGCCGACCGACGCCGAGCGGGACTTCCTCAGGCTCGGTGGCCGAGCGTCGCGCTGAGCGCACCGCTGACTTTGAGCGCTCAGAGAAACGGCAGAGGCTCACCGCCACTGAGTGCTGTAGCCCACGATGATCAACTCGGCTTTTCGCTGCTCAGCCGTTGATTGCGTTCTCTCTGTGGGCGGCGGCGCGCTCGTGCAGCGTCCACGCGGCGTCCACGGCGTGGACGCCGGGCTCCGCGCCGGTGAATAGGTCGAAGCAGCTTGATCGCGTGCTCGCGCCCGTCTCTGGCTAGGTGGCCGTAGTGGCGGTCGATCATTCCAAGGCTCGTTCCCATGTACCGCGAGAGCTCAAAGGTGGAGATGCCGGCACGGAGCGCGAAGGTCGCGAACGTGTGCCGTAGATCGTAGATCCGCCGCAGCGGTGTGATCCCGGCCGCGATCTGCGCGGGCTTGCAGTGGCGGGTTTGCAGTGGCGGGTACGAAAGTTGTGCGGGTCGAAGTAGCCGCCGCTCGACGTGGCGAACACGAGCGGTGACCGCGGATTAGGCGGCATCTCGTCGAGCTTCTGAAGCGCAACCGCCTGAATAGCTCCCCTGTCTGCCCGCTTGCGTCGTAGGCTGCGATCCGAATTGGTCGCCTTCGTCGTCGGGAGCCTCCGCAGCTGGCTGGAGCGTGGGCAGGTCGCGGTGGGACGGCAACGACTGCGCCTCCAACGACATTCACACTCGCGGGAGACGGTCCTGCTGCGCGCGCTCGTTGTCGCCGTGGTTGCGTTCGGCCTCGGCCTCCGCGTCTGGATCTTGCGCCAGCCGCTGCTCGGCGGCTACCTCGACAGCGATGAGGCAGTGCCCGGGCTGATGGCTCGGCACCTCTTGCACGGTGAGTTCTCGACCTTCTACTGGGGCCAAGCGTACGCCGGCACGACGGAGGTCGCGCTGGTCGCAACCATCTTCGGAATCGTGGGCTCGAGCACATTCGCGCTGCGCCTCGTGCCGATGTTGCTCTACGCACTCGGCGCCGTGCTCGTCTGGCGCGTCGGCCGCCGCATGATCGGCGAGCCCGGAGCGACCGTCGCCGGGCTCCTCTTCTGGATCTCGCCAGCATATTTCGTGTTCAGGTCGACGCGCGAGACGGGCTACCAGGGGGCGCTCCTCCTCCTCAGCCTCGCGACGATGCTGTTCGCGCTGCGATTGGCCGAGCGGCCGCGGCGCCCGGACGCCGCCGCGTTCGGACTCGCCGTCGGACTCGGTTGGTGGACGAGTATCCAGAGCGCGCTCGTCGTCGTGCCCCTGCTGGGCTGGCTCACTTGGCGGCAGCCGCGCTTCTGGCGCTTCGGGCGGACAATCGGCGTCGCGGCCTACGTCGGCGCGTTCCCGTGGGTCGTCTGGAATCTGCGCCACGACTGGCAGTCGCTCCACGTCGCATCGGCGGACCAGAGCAGCTACGGCTCCAGGCTCGGCGGATTCTTCACGCACGCGCTCCCGACGGCCCTCGGCCTGCGGGTGCCTTGGGTGCTCGACTGGCTGCCGGACCAGGTTGTCGGCGTGCCAGCGTTCGTCGCCCTCGTCGCGGCGCTCGTCGTGATCGTCTCGCGCCGCCGGCGTGCCCTCGAGCTGCCGATCGTGGTCGCGCTTACCTTTCCGTTCCTGTATGCCGGCTCGTCCTTCACCGCCAACCGGCTCGAGCCGCGCTACCTCATCCTGCTCGCGCCGCTCCTCTCGCTCTTCCTCGGTGCGCTGCTCGCGGAGCTGCGCGCGGCAGCGGCGGGGCTGTCCCTCGCCGGCGTCCTCTGCATCGTCGCGCTCCTGCGGCTCGTGGATGCCGGCGGAATAGCGCCCGGCGCGCCGGACGTGCGCGCCCCCGCGCGCCTCGACCCGCTCGTGCGAACGCTCGAGCGCGAGCACGTGACTCGGGCGTGGGCGGACTATTGGGTCGCGTTCCGCGTCACCTTCGTGACGCGCGAGCGAGTCATCGTGGCGCCGACCGAGTCCGCACGCTACCCCCGCTACAACGAGGTTGTCCAAGCCGATCCGCGCAGCGCCCACATCTTCGTCGCGGGGACGGAGACGGAGCCGCTAGCGCGGCACGCGCTCCTCGCTGCAGGCTTCAGGCGAATCCGGACGGGCGATTTCGTCGTGTACGTCCCAAGTGCGTAGCGGGCGCCGGCCCGCGAGCCGTAGCACCGACGTATGGCGCAGCGAGACCAATGGCCGCTACCGCCCCGCACGAAGAGACTCATCAGGAAAGATCAGTCACGTGGTCGACCCGAAAGCGCCCGAACGAATGCTCGAACGATTGTCTCCTCACCTGGACGGCAGGCGTTCATGACCGACTACGTGCACGGTTACGGCACCCGTGAGCAGGAGCGCCTCGTCGACCAGGCGGAGCACTGGCGCCACCGATTGATCGCGAACGGCACCGCGCTCGAGCCGGGGACGCGGTTGCTCGAGGTCGGCTGCGGTGTCGGCGCGGTGCTGGCGGTTCTCGGCCAGGAGTTCCCCGGGATCATCCTGCACGGGGCCGACATCGAGCCGACGCAGCTCGCTTTCGCCCGCGAGCACCTCGAGCGAGCCCGAGTCGAGGCCACCTTGGTCGAGGCTGACGCGCGAGCGCTCCCGTTCGCCGACGAGTCGTTCGACCACGTGTGGATGATGTGGTTGCTTGAGCACGTGGCCGACCCGCCCGAGATCCTGCGCGAAGCGAGGCGCGTCCTCGTCCCCGGCGGCGCGATCACGGCGATCGAGGTCGACTACGCCACCTGCCGTGCCGATCCATCCACTCCGGCGCTTGAGGCTTTATTCCGCGCAATGGTGCAGGGCATGGCCGCGTCGGGCTGGAGCGACGCCGGTACCCGGCTACCGGACTGGCTCCACGAGGCTGGTTTCCGCGACGTGGACGAGGGCGAGCGCCCATTCAGGTGGCAGGGAGAGGATCTGGCCGGCCAGGCCAACTACGCAGCCGACGTAATGGAGAGCGCCCTCGACTCGCTCGCGCAGCTGCCCGGGACGTCCCGGGAAGGGCTCCGCCGGGGGCTCGACGATCTCCGTTCGCTCCCGAGCCAGGCCGGTGGGAGTCTTGGCTGGGTCATGCACAAATCGACGGCGATTCGGTAGCCGCGCGGCAGACCGCAGGGCGTGTGACGCGCTTGTCCTATCCCCGCCTACGCGACGTCCGCCTGCGTAGGACGGTAGGTGAGAGACGCGACACCGTTGCTGGACGGTAGTGACTCGCCGTTGCGGGTGTCGAGCGCATCGAGGATGCCGGACCTGCGACGGCTGCCGCGGTCGATAGCCGATCTCGTCCTTTGGATCAGGGCCGGCTGTATGCGGCCACTCACGCGCTCGGAGATCGAGGCCCTCGCGACCGACGGCCTCACGCCGTCCCGGATCGAGAAGCTCGCCGACCCGGAGCGACCCGCGGAGCGTCGCTGGCGCGCCGCATTCGAGCGCCCGGCGGGGCAGCAAAGGCGAGATCGCGCGCGCGGTCACGCACGACAAGGAGGTACCGGCGCATGAACGACACCCTGTTTCGATCAGCGGCCGAGGCGGCAGAGCTGGTCAGGCGCAAGGAGGTCTCTGCTCGCGAGCTGACTCAGTTGCTGCTCGCGCGGATCGACGCGGTTAATCCGGCGGTGAACGCGGTCGTCGAGTTGCGGTCGGAGGAGGCGTTGCAGGAGGCCGCCGAGGTCGACCGCGTGACCGTGCGGGGCGACGGCGCGCCGGGTCCGCTGCATGGCGTGCCGATGACGGTCAAGGAGAGCTTCAACGTCGCAGGGTTGCATACGACCTGGGGCAACCCGGCATTCAAGGACTACGTGGCGAACGCGGACGCGACGCTCGTACGGCGCCTCAAGCAGGCAGGCGCGATCATCGTCGGCAAAACCAACGTGCACTTCATGCTGGCCGACTTCGCACAGACGGCCAACGAGCTGTACGGCGTCACCAACAATCCCTGGGACACGGCGCGCACGCCGGGCGGCTCCAGCGGCGGAGGAGCAGCCGCACTCGCCGCCGGGATGACGTTCCTCGAGCACGGGTCGGACCTGGTCGGCTCGATCCGTATCCCGGCGAGCTTCTGCGGTGTCTACGGCCTGAAGCCAAGCGTAGGGATCGTCCCCTTGACCGGATTCCAAGTTCCCGGGCCGCCGGCGCCCCCGAGCGAGATGCTGTACATGTCCGCCGTCGGGCCGCTCGGCCGGTCAGCCCCCGATCTGCGAATCGCGTTGAAGGTGACGGCCGGGCCCGAGCCCCCGGCGGTCAACGCCTATTCCTGGACCCTCGCGCCGGCCCGCCATCGCCGGCTCGCGGATTTCCGCGCCGGCGTCGTGCTCGACCACGAGCACGCCCCCGTGTCAAGCGAGGTCGCCGCCGTACTCTCGGGCGCCGTGGACGCGCTCGCGCGCGCTGGCACGACGGTCGTCGAAGGCTGGCCAGAAGGCGTCGACCCGGTCGAGCAGTCCGAGTCGTTCGCCTTCCACATCGGTCTCTTCTTCGCCTTCCAAAACGAGGCGCAGACTTCTCCAGGTCGGCCGAGTTCATCGAACAGGAGAACCGACGTATGGCCGCGCGCGCTGCCTGGAGCCGCTACTTCGACGAGATCGACGTCTTCCTGTGCCCGGCGAACTTCACGCCGGCCTTCGCGCACGACAGCAGGCCGTTCGAAGCGCGGACGATCACAACCCCTGAAGGGGAGCGGCCGTACACCAACCAGCCCTTCTGGATCTCGCACGCGTCACTGCCCGGCCTGCCTGCCGTCGTCGCACCGATCGGCAGAACACCCGGCGGCCTCCCCGTCGGTGTACAAATCATCGGTCCGCTCTACGAAGACAACACGGCCGTCACCTTCGCCGAAATGCTCGCCGACGTGATCGGCGGCTACGAGCCTCCGCCGCTCTGATGAAGCGCATCGGTGCACTACTCCAGCACCAACCACGAGTACACAAACTTGGAACAGTCAAGGCCCGTAAGAGATTGGGCGACAGTCGACGCAGCGGTCAACGTTGATGATCGGGCGGCGCCGGGGTACACGGTGGTCGACTAGGGTCAGACCGACTCGAATGCACTTCGCGAGGGCGAGCTAGCGCGGCCCTGCCGTCATGAGCGGTCGAGCGCCAGCCGTCCGCCGAGCGCGATCAGTACGGCGCCGCTTACGGCCTGCATCGCTTGGCGGATACGGCGGCTCCGCGCGACAGCGTCGATGATGCGCACGTAGGTCACGAGCCACGTCATGCCGATCGCCACGAACACGGCCGCGAGCAACATCGACTTCGCGAAGGCGGGATCGTCGGCCGAGATGAACTGCGGGAGCAGCGTCGTGAAGAGGACGGCCAGCTTCGGGTTGAGCAGGTTGGTGACGAGCCCTTGCCGGAACGGCGAGAGGGGTTGCGGCGCGTCGGCGGTCTTAGGATCCCGACATGACTCCGGGCGAGCGATGGCTTTCCGCCACCTGGCAAGTCGTCCGCAGCCATCTGCCCTCTGCGCCGGCACGAGTGGTAGATGTCGGCTGCGGCCCACTCGGCGGGTTCGTCCCGATGCTGCGGTCCGATGGCTACGACGCGATTGGGATCGACCCCGAGGCACCAGATGAGGCGCACTACCAGCGAATTCAGTTCGAGCACGCCGAGCTTCCTCAGCAAGTTGATGCCGTCATCGCGTCCACGTCTCTCCATCATGTGACTGATCCCGCCGAGGTGATCGACCGGATCAGCAGCGCGCTTACGAGCGGCGGCGCGGTCCTCGTCATCGAGTGGGCCTGGGAGAAGTTCGACGAGGAAACCGCGAACTGGTGCTTCAAGCGCCTCGGGCCACAGGACGAAGCAGGCTGGCTACATCACCGCCGAGATGAATGGCTCGCTTCTGGCCGCGAATGGCCAAGCTACCTGCGAGATTGGGCAGAGCGAGAAGGGCTGCATCCCGGCGAAGCACTCGTCCGCCTGTTGGACGAGCGGCTCGAGCGCCAGCTTCTCACGCACGGGCCCTACTTCTTTCCCGATCTTGCCGGCACGACCGAGGCGGACGAGCAGGCCGCGATCGATGCCGGCCAGATCCGAGCGAGCCGCATCGACTATGCCGGCACGCTTCGTTGAGTAACCAACACCTCGTGGTCCGCTAAGCCCTCTCCACCTGTCGAGACTATGGAGCCTTTATGGAGCCCCGTGGTCGCAAACGGTGGCAAACGACGGCAAATGCCTGGTTCAGCTGACCTCGACGAGAGTTTCTTCCGCGTCCGCATGGGCCGCGCCACCAGAGCCGAGCTCGCCTACCTCGCCGCGATGGCGCACCTCGGCTCGGGGCCGTAGCTCTCCGGCGAGCTCGCCGCGAAGCTCGGCCGACCCGGTCCCGTGAGCGTCGCCGCACGCGCGCCCGGCTGATCGAGAAAGGGCTCATCTACAGCCTGAACGAGTTCACCGTTCCTCAGTTTTGACGCTTTCATCCGCCACAGCTTCCCGCCCGAGGGCTGAATGGAGGACATCCCCCGCGAATCTGCGATGCGGTTAACCCCGCCGGGCGATGGTGATGATCTCTTCGCTGGTATCCGTGAGCGGTCCCCCCACGCCAATCGCCGAACTGCTCCTCGACGACGAACCCGGCCTCGTGCAGGAACGCGGCGAGCGTGTCGGGGTCGAGGAATCGCAGCGCCCCGCGCTCAATCTGCGCCCGGTCCCACCACCGCCCGGATAGCGTCTCCGTCAACCGGACCACGTCGCCGGTCACGTCTTGCAGCTCGTAGGTGACCTTTACGACCTCGCCGTCGGGGTTGCGCGTTTCGAACGAGGTGTTCCACCCTTCCCACCGTGCTTGCGGATGGCGGGTCTCGAACGCGAAGCGGCCGCCGTCGACGAGTGCGGCGTAGATCGCCCGTAGCGACCCGCGCCTTCGTCGTCATCGATGAATACCTGGGACGCGTGGCTGGCCATCACCGCGAGATCGAACTCGCGGTCCCATGCCGCCGAGGACGCAGCGTCGCCCAACACTCACTCGATGTCGGTGCGCGCACGCGCCTGCTCGAGCATGGCGGGATCCGGATCAAGCCCGCACAGCCGGCCGGTGTGCCCGACCTCGCGGGCCCGGTGCAGCAGCCTGCCGGTGCCGCATCCCACGTCGAGCACGCAAGCGGCGGACATCACCAGGTCGAGGTAGAAGTCGTCGCTCGGCCCCCACGGGTTGAGCACGTCGTACCAGGCGGCAGGGTTGCCCCAGTTGGTCACCGCGGCAGTCTGCTGGTCTGCAGCAGCGACGAAGCCGAACTCCTCCAAGTCGTCTGATCCACCCTGGGGTTCGTTGGCTGTATTAGGTCGCGGACAGTATCGGTGTTGTCTCTTCGGTAATCAGTCATGTCGTGTTCGGTCGGCGACATGTCACGAGTGGCTTTGTGGAGTCCCTCTTCGCTTGAACGAGGGGAAGGGGCGCCCGTCGCTTCGGCCTCAACGCCGGGTTATAGAAACTTACGTTCGAGCTCTGCGAAAAATGCCGAGGAGAGACGCTCGTACTCCGACGCCGTGAGCTTAATGCCGTTACCAATCTGCGTCTTCACGACAGATTGATCAGGGGCGTACTTGATCACCTTGTTCCGCGGAGAACTCCCTGTTGTTCATCAGGGAGTCGGACAGCAGCTCGACTTCGTTCAGGGGGTTGCTGTCTTTGCCTGTGACCATTCGCAGTCTGTGCACGAAGTAGCGGTCGAGAACGAGGGTCATGTTGTTGAAGAACGCTCTGAGGGCTGAGGCGACCTTCTTATCCGTTGGTGTGCCGTCAATGGCTTTGACGAGCTTTTTGTATGCGGCGAGTTGCTTGTGGATCGCTTCTTTGCATTGATCGAGTTCTTCGCGTTTGTAGTTCTTACGGCCTAGCATCAAAAGCTCGATCGGAGGTGGCTGCTCTGTTTCTGGTCCCTCTCACTTTCTTGGCACGTCAAATACTTCGATGGTGTATTCACTGCCAGCGGCTAGAAACGGGTGGTCTCTTACTAGGTCGAGCACCTCGTCCCTATCTTCTGCCCGGATGATGCTGTAGCCGTTGAAGCTGGCTGCCGCGTCGGAAGTCGTGCCGTCAGAGTGGATGACAAAGCCGCTGGCCATGGGCGAGCCCAGATCAACGAGCTTGTCTCCGATGCTTTGAAACCATTCCGGCCAGCCCTCGTGTGAGGCTCCCGGTGGTGTCGTTGGCCCGTTGTAGAGCAGGATAAAGCTTCTCACTTGAGCGTTCTCCTTCCTGGATGTTGACTTCATCGCTTCTTCCTTCGTGGAGTTTCGCCTCTGAGACGAACGGCGGAACGCGAAAAGGACACCTCCCCGCCAGGACGCGAACGTTCCGCAGATTGCGGCGATCATCGCCGCGCGCGCTGGTGGACCGTCGCAGGCCTCTCGCGCTCAAGCGTTCAGGAGGGTCCGTCGGCGGTTCGGCCGCTGGCTTGGCTTTGGCCCGCGTTGACCAGCCCGGCTACGAGACCCCCGGCAGCAGTCGCACGGGCTGTCCTTTCACTCGTCCGCCGTTCGTCTCATACGCGACCATCAACCGAGAAGGAGGAAGCGATGAAGTACATGCTGCTGATTCAGCAGGGCGACACTCCGCTGCCGGGGTCGCCTGAGTGGGAGCGTCTCTCGGAGGACGAGCAGAAGGCCGTCTACGCCGATTACCAGGCGATCAATGAGACCTCGGGCGTGACCCCCTCCAGCGTGTGGCTGGAGCCGCCTGAGATGGCCACTACCGTCCGGGTCGAGAATGGCGAGACGCTGACCACGGACGGGCCGTTCGTCGCCGTCAAGGAAGCGCTCGGGGGCTACCTCTTCTTCGAGGCAGACGACCTCGACGCAGCGATCGAGCTGGCGGCGCGCATTCCGGCCGCCCGGATGGGCGGTGCGGTGGAGATTCGCCCGGTCAAGGACGGCTAGCGATCCTCGAGCAGGTCTTCCGCGACGAGTGGGGCCGCGTGCTCGCGAACCTGGTCGGCTTCCTCGGCGACTTCGACCTCGCCGAGGAGGCCGCCCAGGAGGCGTTCGCGATCGCGGCCGAACGCTGGCCGCGAGAAGGCACGCCCGCCAACGCGCGCGCCTGGCTGGTGACCACTGGGCGCAACCGCGCGATCGACCACGTCCGGCGCGACCGCATGCTCGCGGTGAAAACGAAATTGCTCGACGTGCCAGAGGCAACGGAGGACATCGTGGACGAGACGACGATCCCGGACGAGCGACTCGAGCTCGTCTTCACCTGCTGCCATCCCTCACTCGCACTCGACGCCCAGGTCGCGCTTACCTTGCGCGCGCTGGGCGGCCTGCGGACGGACGAGATCGCGCACGCCTTCCTCGTACCGGAGCAGACGATGGCGAAGCGGCTGGTCCGCGCGAAAGGAAAGATCAAGGCCGCCGGAATCCCGTTTCGCGTCCCGCCGGCTCACCTGCTTCCCGACCGCCTCGCCGCCGTGCTCGCCGTCGTCTACCTGATCTTCAACGAGGGGTACGGCGGACGCGGAGAGCTCGCGGACGAGGCAATCCGGCTCGGGCGCGCGCTCGCCCAGCTGATGCCGGACGAGCCCGAGGTGCACGGACTGCTGGCGCTGATGCTGGTCAACGACGCACGGCGCGAGGCGCGATTCGCCGGAGGAACCGTGGTGCTCCTTCGCGACCAGGATCGATCGCTGTGGGATCTCGACCAGATCACGGCGGGACGAGCAGCGGTCGAGCGCGCGCTGGCACTCGGCGGCCGCGGCCCGTACGTGCTGCAGGCGGCGATCGCCTCGCTGCACGTCGACGAGCCGCAGGACTGGCCGCAGCTTGCCGCCCTGTACGGCGAACTCGCCCTGCTCACCAGATCGCCCGTCGCGGAGCTGAACCGCGCCGCAGCAATCGCCGAAGCAGGCGAGGTCGAGGCCGCGCTCGCCCTCGTCGACCGCCTCGAGCTCGACCAGTACCACTACCTCCATGCGACGCGCGCCGAGCTCCTGCGCCGGCTCGACCGCGTCGAAGATGCCTGCGCCGCCTACGAACGAGCGCTCGAGCTCGTCCACTCGGACGCCGAGCGACGCTTCCTCGAGCAGCGGCTGGCCGAGCTCAAAGGCTGAAACGTTGCTGTCGACTTCCCGAGCACATGCCGTACGACGACTGGACGCGGCGAAGGAGGGGGTCGATCTCCTTAAAACGCCAAGTCCTGCGAACCCGAAGGCCCACAGGACTTGACCCAGCGACTCTGACAGACGCGCGCTTCGCCGTCAAGCTCTGCTCGCACGGGAGGACGCTACTCTACGCCGACACGAGTGACGCGCAGCGTAGCTCTGCGAAACTCACCGCATGAGCGAGTCGGAGCAACTCGCTGCGTTGGCCCGGATTCATGAGCTGCTCGACGGCCAGGGGATCGACTACTGGTTGTTCGGCGGTTGGGCGGTCGATTTTCACGCGGGCTTGGTCACGCGAGCGCACGATGACCTCGACATCGCCGTGTGGCTGAACGACCACGGTCGGATTGCTGCGCTACTGGCGGCCGACGGCTGGCGCCACGCACCCGAGCAGCACGAGGACGGCTACACAGGGTACGAACGCGGTGACCTGCGGCTCGAGCTGGCGTTCCTCGAACACAGTGAAGACGGGCACATATACACCCCCACGCGGGATGGTCACGCGGCCTGGCCGGACGGGACGTTCGAGGGCGACGTTGTGGAGCTGCTCGGAGTGCGCGCAAGGGTGGTGACGCTCCAGGCGCTCAAAGCCGACAAGGCGGGAACCCGCGACGACCCAATCGTGGCCGCGAAGGATCGTGCCGATTTGGCGAGTCTTTCCCGCCTCACGTAGGCGCCACGTCAACCAAGAGCTGGACCCGCGGACCGGCGAGACCCGCAATCGAGCAACTCCGCAACCGATTCTCGCGGAGTCGGACCACGGATCGCCGGTCATCAGATGGCGAGGCTCCTTGCGCCACGGCGCGGCGAGGCGGTGCGGATCGAGCAGGACTGAGCTGAGTTACTGGCGGTACGATCGTCGTCCCGAATGCCGCGCGGCAAGGGAGCAGGAAACAGCGAGAAAAGGTACGTCGCGCTATTACGCGGCATCAACCTCGGCGGGCACAACAAGGTGTCGATGCCCGACCTGCGAGCCCTCTTCGCGAGCCTCGGAGCCGAAGACGTCGCCACGTATGTCCAGAGCGGCAACGTCATCTTCACGAGCGCCGACGGCCCGGGGAAACTGACCAAGGCTATCGAGCAGCGCATCCGCCGCGACCTTGGCCTCACCGTGACCGTCGTCTTACGCACGCGCGCGCAGTTGGCCAAGGTGCTCACCGGCAACCCGTTCGCCGACGACGGGAGAGAGCCAGCGACACTCCACGTCACCTTCTTGGCCGAGAAACCGGACCGTGCCCGAGTCCGCAGGCTCGATCCCGCACGAGCCGAACCGGACGAGTTCCGAGTCATCGGACAAGAGATCTACCTGCACTGCCCGAACGGCTACGGAAGGTCGAAGCTCACCAATGGCTACTTCGAGACGCAGCTGGGCGTCGGGGCCACTACCCGAAACTGGAGGACGGTCACGAAGCTCGCCGAACTCGCGAGCGCCTGAAGCCCCTGGAGTTCTCGATCCCGCTACGGACCCGTGACCCGCGGTATGGAGCGGTGGCATTCAGGGTTGCTGCACCGGTGCTACTCGTCGCCGTCGAGGGGCGGGTCGCGCCGGGGGATGGGCGAAGCATTGATCAGCGAGGTCGTGGTCTCGCCGTAGACGAGGAACCGGTCGAGCAAGCTACTGAGCTCGTCGATCGAGCGCAGGTAGACCTTGAGGTAGAAGCAGTCCTCGCCGGTGATGCGATGACACTCGCCGATCTGGGGGATCTCGGCCGCGAGTTCGGGGATCCGCGGTAGCTGGCCGGGGGCGGGCTTGATGCGAACGATCGCCGTCAGCTGGTAGCCGAGGGTGCGAGGGTCGATCTCGGCCCGGTAGCCGGTGATGACGCCGGCGCGTTCGAGGCGCTGCACGCGCTCCGCGACCGCCGGCGAGGACAAGCTGACCCGCCGACCGAGCTCGGCGAGCGAGACGCGCCCGTCGCTGGTCAACTCGCCGATGATCTTACGGTCGGTTACGTCCAGTCGCGGAAGATTGACGCCATTTGAGCTTCGTATTGCGTTCTTCATATGCTGGATGGAGCCTAACACCTTCGATTTACTCTGTCCATTTCACCCGTCGATGGGAAGAATGTCTCCATCGTCCGCCAGGTCGACATAGGCGCACTCTCGCCGCGGGTCCCGCTCGGCGACCGCATCGCCGCCGTACCCCCGCACGCGTACTTCGTCGGCAGCGCCGTCTTCCACTACCTCGGCCCCTCCTTCGCTGTGCTGCTCTTCGCCCGCGTCGACGTGCTCGGCGTCGCGTGGCTGCGGATCGCCTCCGCGGCCCTGATCTTCGCGCTCTGGCGCCGGCCCTGGCGCAAGTTCCTCGCGCTCGATCGCAACGGGCAGATGCTGATCGTCGCCTTGGGCGCGGTCTTCGCGGTCATGAACGCCTGCTTCTACGTCTCGATCGACCGCCTGCCCCTGGCGACGGTGGCGGCGATCGAGTTCATCGGCCCGATCGCTCTCGCGCTGATCGGCGCCCGGATCGGGCGCAACGTTGCGGCAGTCGTCGCCGCCGGTGCCGGCGTCTACCTGCTGACCCAGGTGCACTTCGTCGGCGAGCCGCTCGGGGTCGCCTTCGCCTTCGCCAACGCCGCGCTCTTCACCGCCTACATCATCCTCGCCCACCGCGTCGCCCGCCGCTCAGCGATGGGGGGTGTCGACGGGCTCGCCGCGGCGATGCTGTTCGGCTTCCTGTTCGTCTCCCCGATCGGGCTGTCCGGAGCCGCGCACGCCCTCATAGACCCGGTCGCGCTCGTCGCCGGCGTCGGCGTCGGCGTCTCCTCGTCCGTCATCCCGTACGTCTTTGACCAGCTGGCGATGGCGCGTCTGCCGCGGGCGACCTACGCGCTCTTCGTCGCCTTGCTCCCGGCGACCGCAACCGTGATCGGCATCATCGTCCTGCATCAGCTGCCCTCGCCCGTCGAGCTCGCCGGCATCGCTCTGGTCATGGTCGGCGTGGGGCTGCACCGACCAGACCCAGCCGACACCCAATGCTCGCGTACGGCAGACGAGCGCACGCCCGGCCGCAGCAGCCCACGGCGGCGACCGCCAGCCGCAGACGCCATCGGCCCGCCCATAGCGAAGGAGAGCCCATGAAGACAACCGCCACGCCGACCTTCCCGGTCGACAATGGCGAGCTGGCCCGCCGCCGGCGCGAAGTGAGCGAGATCACCGCGATCGCTTGCCGCCACCTCCTGACGACGGCCACACAGGGAGCAAGCGTCGAGCGGAAGGAGCATGGATGACCGACGAGCACGATCCTGTAGCGATCGCGAGAGCGATCATCGACTCGAATCTGTACATGGTGCTCGGGACCGCCGATCAGGACGGCCAACCTTGGGTGTCGCCCGTGTACTACGCGCCGAAGGCATACCGCGAATTCTTCTGGGTCTCGTCGCCCGACACGAGGCACTCGCGCAACATCGGAATGCGACGCGAGGTCAGCATCGTGATCTTCGACTCCTCGGTACCGATCTACACAGGCAAAGGCGTCTACATATCGGCGGCCGCACAGGAACTCGTCGGTGACGAGCGCGCCGATGCCATCGAGATCTTCTCCCGCCGCTCGCTGACACACGGCGGGCCCGAATGGACGCTGGAGCAGGTGCAGTCCCCGGCGCACCTTCGCCTCTACCGAACCAGCGCGGTCGATCTCTTCGTCCTCTACGAAGACGACCGCCGCGTGCCGGTGGCCTTGTAGGCACGAGGCGCACGGAAGGAGCAAGCTCCCGTGGACGTGTATCCCGCCCTCACCTATCCCGACGTCCGAGCGGCGCTCGAGTGGCTTGCGAACGCATTCGGCCTCGAGTCGCGTGTCTTCGACGGCGGAAGCGAGGACGAGGTCAACCATGCCGCGCTCACGCATGGCGAGGGGATCGTCCTGGTCGAATCCGAGCGCCCCGAGGACCCGCACGGCAGCCACAGCGGCCAGGGCTGGGTCTACGTCGCGGTCGAGGATGTCGACGGCCACTACGAGCGGGCGAAGGCGGCGGGCGTCCACGTACTGAACGAGCCCCACGACGCCATGGACGGCGCGCAGCGCGATTACGGATGCCAACCGAGTCGAATGCAGCCAGGACGGCACGGTACGTGGGGACGTATTCCAGTGACTGACGATTCGAAGGAGTCGGTATCGGTCGGCGCCACAGAGCAAATCCTGATGCCGCTGACGGTGATCTCGTGAATCCAGGATGTCGGCCTGCGAATCGGCGTAGCGACGCCTCTCCGTTGACCCCGCGCCGATCCCGGCCCGTCGGCGCTCTTCGAGAAGCCGAATTCTCGGTTGCCCGTTTAGGTCACGGGTTGGACGTGCGAGGCGAGCTCTCCGTCTAGCAGCGCGTGCACCGCAAAACCGCGCGGCTCGGCGGCAATCTCGATCTCGTCAGAGTTGAAGCTGAGGCGCGTCTGCACGTACGTGCTCGGGACCGCAACGACCGCCCGCCCGGCCAGCTCCGCCGTCATCGTGCGGTGGACATGGCCGGCAACAACTCGCCGCACCTGCGGATGACGTAGCAGAACGTCACCGAGCGCGCGTCGATCGGCGGCTGGCAGGCCGATCTCATCCCAGGCCGCGACTCCGGTCGAGACGGGCGGATGGTGGAGGGCCATCAGCGTCACTCGATCCGGCGCGCCTGCCAGCTCAGCGTCGAGCCAACTCAGCCGGTCAGCATCCAGTTCGCCCCGATCCTCCCCCGGTCGCGTGCTGTCCACGACCACGAGCCGCAGCGGCCCGAGATCGACCGCGTACTGCACCGGCGTTCCCATTGCTCCGGGCAAGTCGAAATGCCGCCGGAGCGTGTCACGGTCGTCAGGTTTCCGGGCAGGACGTAGACGGGCGCGCCGAGCTGCGCGAGCAATTCACGCACAATCTCGTACTCGCCGTCGGCAGCATTTTCCGCCAGGTCGCCTGACATCAGCACCGCGTCCGGAGCATCTGGCAAACGGCGCACCGACTCGACCGCCGACCCCAGGCCTGCCACTGGGTCCCCATCAGCCCAAGTCGCTCCGACGTGGGGATCGCTGAGCTGGACGAGAAGGAAAGGTTTGGTCATCCCTAGCCGAGTATCGCCTAACACCGCATGCGGCCGATCAGCGAGCGCTAATGCGGTCACTGCACGTGTTGCGAAGACCCCCTCCAACGGAAGGGCCGACCTCAGAAACGCCAAGTCCTGCGAACCCGAAGGTCAGCAGGACTTGACGAGTCGACCGGCCGGAGGCGTTGCAGTCAAGCAGCGCTGGCCCGGCTTGCCCGGTGCCGGTCAACCGGTTGAGGGGCGCGCCTCCAGGCTCTCTTTCACGTTGGTTGCGGCAAAGCGATCACGAACCTGCCGGTCCCAGGCGATGTCGAGGGCGAGCAGGAGCAGGTTCCCACCGACGGCCGCTCCGACGATCGCGGTGACGAGCGCGAGCAGATCGGCGGTGGCGTTGAACCCCAGCCAGGCACCGACGAGGGTTCCTGCCGCTGCCGCCGCGAAGCCCGTGGCCTTGGTCTTGGCGGACCACTCGCGGTTCACCCAGGCGAAGTAGATGCCCAGCCCGATCGGCACGCCCACTGAGAGGGCCGCGAGCAGCTCGTCGTCGAGAGGGACGCCGGGCATGGCCGTGATCACGATGAGGACACCGCCGAACCATCCGCCCAAGCCGAGCACGATCGGATAGATCGACCGGAGCGTCGCGCTCGCCTTGCGTCCGAAGCGTCCTCGGTTGTGCACGCGGCGAGGCATCCACAGAAGCGAGAGGACGGTGAGGAGGGCGAGGCCGACCATCGCGCCCGCAATGCCCTTGGCAAGCACCGTGAGCGCGGGCCCGGGCGTGAAGTCGACGCGCGAGGGCTTGTAGAGCGAGTCATCGACCCGGCCGCTGTCGAAGAAGGTGTTGATCAGCCGGTTGCCGGCTTCGGGCTGCTCCGCGAAGAAGCTGCCCGTGTGCCCGAGGCCGGGTAGAACGACCTCGTGGCCGTTCGGCAGATACGGGAGGAGCTCCTTCGTCGCGACCTGCGGCGGCGTCGAGAAGTCGAGCGCCCCGCCGATGAGGAGGGTCTCCACGTTCGAAGTCCGCATCCGGCTGTACTGGCCTTCGCCCGGCGCGGCCGGCCAGGCATCGGCCAGGCGCCCGCCACCCCAGAAGGTAGCCGTTGCCGCTTCGCCGAGGTTGGAACCGCGCTTCTGCGCGCCGGAAGAGAAATAGTCGCGCACCGCCTGGGCGTCGGCCCTGCCAACGGCGGCGTATTCGCCCCAGACGAACAACTTCGGGAACAAGAGGTCGCCGAGGACCGATGCGAACCAGAAGCCGCTCGCGTCGCCTTCGGCCGCGGAGAGCCACGAGTCGAGAATCATCGGCGCGGAGATCGGTGCCGCCTCCGAGGTCCTCGATTCCATCAGCCCCATGAAGGAGGCGACCCGTACGTTGCCCTCCTTGATCGGCAGGAACCACCAGCGCTCGGGGATCTCAGCGTCCGTTCGCCGCATCGTCGCGGCAAGGTCGTCGGTCCGCTTCCCGCAACTCTCGTCCTTGGAGCAGAGCTCGGCGTAGCGGCGGATCTGCTCGTCGGTCGTCTGCGCATTCCAGAGGAAGTGGCCGGGCGGGTTCACTCCGATCATGACGGAGCGGTGGATGCTCCCGGGATGGCGCCAGGAGTAGATCAGCGCCGGGCGCGTGCCGGCGCTCTCGCTCAGGAGGTCGATGCGCTCGTAGCCGAGCGCCTTGCGCGCCGCCTCCAGGTCGTCGACCTGCTGGGGCAGGCCGTAGCCGGCGAGATCGACGCCCTCGTCCGTAAGTCGGTCCGCGCAGGCCCGGAAGCCGTCGCCGTACGCGTCGAACGACTTCTCGCCGAGAATGTCGGTCGAGTGCTCGAGCGCCGACTCGACTTCCGGACAGTCGAGCCGGATTGAGCCGTCCACGCCCCGGTAGCCGACAAGGACGACGTCGTGGTTCTCCGCGTAGCGGCTCGCATTCTTGAACTCCATGTTCGTGATGCCGGGGCCGCCTTGGAGAATGAAGATCGGCTCCGCGGGCTGCTGCGATTGCGCGCGGATGCGAGTCACCGGCAGCGCGATCAGGCGCGACTGCGGGTCGGCCCGGTTCTCGGGCACGACCAGCGTTCCGCAGTCGGCGTCGTGGCTGCCGTTCTCAGTTGCGTACTCGCAGTCCTCGAGGATCAGGTCGCCGGCCTTCGCCCCTTCGGGCACGGAGACCCGGTCGTCAGGTGCGAATCGGAGGTACGCGAGGCCGAGTACCGCTAGCCCGATGAGCGCGAGGGCGACGATTCGTGCGGGAGTGAAGGCTCGCGTCGGCTCGGCGGCGCGAGCCTTCGGATTGTTTGCCGAAACGGTCATGAGCAAGATCCCTCTCTCTCTGTTCTTGGCGGTCAGATCCCCGGCCCGTGAAGGGCTGGGGATCTGACCACGTGGGCTATGCCGAGGCGGGCGCCGGCTTGATCTCCGCGGCGGCTTCGGCCTCGTCACGCTCGAGCCGAGGCAGCCACTGGAGCCAGCTGGGCAGGTACCAGTTCCAGTCGCCGAGTAGCTTCATCGTCGCGGGCAGGAGGACGGCGCGGACGATCGTCGCGTCGAGCAGGATCGCCGTCGCGAGCCCGACGCCGAACTGCTTGAAGAACAGCATCGAGAGCGTCCCGAAGATCGCGAAGACGCAGACCATGACGATCGCGGCGCTGGTGACGACGCCGGCGGTGGACTTGATCCCGTGCGCGATCGCCTCTTCGGTGCTCGCGCCGCGGTCGAACGTCTCCCGGATCCGGCTGATGATGAAGACGTGGTAGTCCATCGAGAGGCCGAACAGGATCACGAACAGGAGCAGCGGCACCACCGGGTCGATCCCGGCCGTGGAGCTAAAGCCGAGCAGACCCTTGCCGAAGCCGTGCTGGAAGACGAGCGCCAGCACGCCGTAGGCGGCGCCCACCGAGAGCAGGTTGAGCAGGATCGCCTTGGCCGCGATCACGAGCGAGCGGAAGGCGAACAGCATGAGCCCGAACGCGAACAGGAGGACGAACGCGACCACGAGCGGCGTCTTCGACTTCGTCTCGTCGGTGCCGTCC
>WNGB01005963.1_pt1 | contig 19057 bp, 19 predicted proteins | sample 5400681 | NCBI WGS metagenome assembly WNGB01 (sample SAMN13153367, study PRJNA577476) | soil metagenome | isolation source: 115 cm soil or saprolite under grassland replicate 2 | place: USA:California | collected 2016-06-15
TCGAGCGGACCGTCCCGTTCGGCTTGCTGTGCCTGTCGTTGACCGTGGTGTGGTACGCGCTGCACGGCCAACCCGCCGCCGCCGACGTCGCCGCCCGCCACGCCCTGGCACCCTGGTACCGGGAGAAGCACGCGGTGTCGTTCACCGACATGCTCGTGGCGCTGCGCCGGGTCATTCTCGCCGCCCAATATTACCAGGTTCGCTGGTCGAGCCCACTCCAACAGAAATCCTCGCGGTGCAGCGTGCCTGGGCCGCCGCCGCAGCATGAACTACGAAAGTCGAGTGACCAACGTTGGAGTCGCTCTGTAGTTTTTAGGTGCCCGGCCTCTGAGCCATTCGGGAGGCGTGGCCGTCACCTTGAGCGGCAAGTCCGGTGACAACGGCGTCGTGCATGGACTGTAGAACGTCGATCCTCCGCGAGGCTTGTAGCTCCGCTGCCCTGGTCTGCTCATCCACCTCGATGAGCTGGAATACCACGTCGATTGGGATGGAGATGCAGTCGGGGAATCCCCTGCAACGTGCCCCGCAGGTGTGGTTGTCGGCAAGCTTCTGGCCACGGTGAGAGCAGACTCGGCGCGACAAGTTGGTCCTCCATGCTCGAACGTCAGTTCGAAACGAGGCTCCATCCTAGACCGCCCGAACGGAAGAAGCGAGCACCGCATCAGATCGTTTCCGCAGCTCACGACCCCGGGAGCTAGAAGGTGGATAGTACAGCTCCGCATGAGCCAGTCCCACGCCGGCTCCCCGCCCACCGCCGCCGACGCCAGGATGCGCAGGTCGTCGGGGGCGTGCGCGACGGCGAGCTGGCACACCACAGCCCTGGCCAGGGCGCGTGCGGGCCCGGGCGGCCCGGTGACGGCGACCACGCCGAGGCCGCGCAGCTCGAGCGCCACCGGGACGTCCGCCACCTGCTGGTGGCCGGCGACCAGCTCCTCCGCGGCGCCCAGCAGCTCGGGGTCGTGCTCGGCCAGCGGCCCGCCCCGCTCCAGGCGGACCGGGCAGACCAGGTCGACCGGTCCGCGCCCGACCCGGACGGTCAGGAAGTCGCCGTCACCCGGCCGGCGCTCCCAGAGCCGGGTCAGGAAGTCGCCGTCACCCGGCCGGCGCTCCCAGAGCCGCTCGGCTCGGCCCACCTGCGCGAGCAGCCTGGGCAGGTCAGGGTGGAGCAGCTCGGCGGCGTGTCGCTGGGCGGCAGCCACCTCCTCCAGCCGGGCCCGGACGCCGTCCAGGTAGGCGAGGTAGCGGACGCGGTCCCGGGCCCTGGCCCGGCGCTCGCGCAGGCGCGGCGCGAGCCCGGCGGCGACCGAGAGCAGCAGCATGCCTGCCACGACGACGACAAGCAGCGGGCCGCGACGCACGGGGAGCAGGAGCAGCACGCCGACCGACCCGGCGCTGGCCGCGACCGGGAGCAGGGACGCCAGCCAGCCGCCTCCCGGCCCGGAGGGGCGTGCCGGGGGTGCGGCCACGACGACCTCGGTCCCGGCGCCCGGGACGGGCGGGGGATGCTGCCGCGCGGGACGGTGGAACAACAACGCCTGGCTCTCCACCCGGCGGACGCTACCGCGCCACGTGGGCTGGCTCCCGGTCCAGGGCCAATCTGTGGACAGCCGGAGGTCGCACCATGCTCAGGGCAGCATGATGGTCTGGAAGTCGTAGGGTTCCCGGCGGAAGCCGAGTCGCTCGTAGAGGGCGACCGCCGCGATGTTGAAGTCGTTGACATACAGCGACAAGGCCGGGTGGCGTTCGAGCGCGAGGGCGCAGCAGGCCGCCATCGCCGCGGTGGCCACCCCCCTGCCGCGGAGCTCGGGGGGGACGTAGACACCCTGGATCTGGGCGGTGTGCTCGCTCGCGCAGCCGACGTCCATCTTGAACACCAGCCGCCCGCCCAGCTCGTGCACGTAGGTCCAGCCCCGCTCGGTGAGCACGCGGACCCGGCGCCGGTACCCGGCCGGGTCGCGGGTCAACGGGTCCTCCCCCATCTCCTCGTGGTACATGGCTGCCGACAGGCGGAGCACGGCCTCCTCGTCGGACCGGGTGGCCAGCCGTGGCCGTCCCCAAGGCCGGGCGCCAGGGCCGAAGGCGAGCTGGCCGGGGGCCAGGGTGTAGACGTGCTGGGCGGCGCGCACCTCGCGTGGGCGCGGGTAGCTGGCGGCGACCAGCCGCCACAGCCGCTCGACCGCGACGCGCTCCCCGACGAGCATGCGGGTCGGCCCCGGGCCGGACGCGGCCGCCGCGAGCGCGTCGCACACGGCCGGGTCGTCGACCGCGGGGACGACGTTGGGGCCGACGTGGAGCACGCCGCGGAGCCTGGCGTGGCTGTCGAACACGCCCCAGAGCGGGCTCCAGCCGGTCGGGCCGAGGGCGCCGTCGTTCAGGATCCGGCTGGCGATGAACACGTCCCGGACCGGGTTGCGGGCGAGGAAGCCGAGCGCGCCCGCCTCGTCGCGCGCTGCCAGCGCCCGCAGCCTGAGGCCGGGTTGCGCCGCCTCGCTCCCGACCCGGTGCTGGCGCATCTACCCGCGGACGACCTCGGCCGGACCGGTTTCGGCGCCGCCCGCTCTGAGCGCTTCGGCGAGCGTCTTGGCCTCGTGCATGAGGGCGTCGACGATCTCGTCCTCGGGGACGGTGCGGACGGCCTGGCCGTGGCGGAAGATCTGCCCCTTGCCCTTGCCAGAGGCGACGCCGATGTCGGCCTCCCTGGCTTCGCCGGGGCCGTTGACGATGCAGCCCATGACCGCGACCCGCATCGGCGCGTCGATCTCCCCCATGCGCTCCTCGACGGCGTTGGCCAGCTTGAACACGTCGACCTCGGCCCGGCCGCAGGACGGGCAGGCGACCAGGTCGAGCTTCTTGGGCCGCAGGCCGAGCGCGCCCAGGATGGCGTTGCCGGCCTTGACCTCCTCGACCGGGGGGGCGGTGAGCGACACCCGGATGGTGTCGCCGATGCCCTCGGCGAGCAACGCGCCGATGCCCACGGCCGACTTGACGATGCCGTCCTTCGGCGTGCCGGCCTCGGTCACGCCGAGGTGGAGCGGGTAGTCGCAGCTGGCGGCGAGCAGCCGGTAGGCGGCGATCATGGTGGCCGGGTTCTGGTGCTTGACGGAGATCTTGATGTCGCCGAAGCCGACCGACTCGAGGATGCCGATCTCGAACATGGCCGACTCGACCAGCGCCTCCGGGGTCGGGCCGCCGTGCTTGGCCAGGATCTCCTTCTGCAGCGACCCGGCGTTGACGCCGACCCGGATCGGCACCTCACGCCCGGCCGCCTCTTGCGCGATCAGCTTCACCTTGTCGTGCTTCTTGATGTTGCCGGGGTTGATGCGCACCCCGGCGCAGCCCGCCTCGAGGGCGGCCATCGCGTACTTCCACTGGAAGTGGATGTCGGCCACGACCGGGATGGTCGAGTGGCTGGCGATGGCGGGCAGGGCGGCGGCGTCGTCGGTGTCGGGCACCGCGACCCGGACGATGTCGCAGCCCGTGGCGGCCAGCTCGGCGATCTGCTGCAGGGTGGCGTTGACGTCGGCCGTCTTGGTGATCGTCATCGATTGGACGCTGACCGGCGCACCACCGCCGACCGGCACCCTGCCAACGTGGATCCTGCGGGAACGGCGGCGCCCCACCCCGGCTGCCAGGTCGGTCATCTCGAGCGGGAAGGCCACGGAAGCGAGCTCCTTTGTCGGGCCCGGGCCCCGAGAGGGCCCGGGCGGGTGCCAGGGTGCGCTATTTGAACGGGTTGGCGACCGGGTTGGTGATGTCGAGCCAGACCAGGCTGACGGTGAGCATGACCAGCAGGATGATGATGCCGGCCATGACCGGGGTGACCTTGCGGAGGTCGACCGGGCGCCCGGTCGCCTTCTCCCAGAGCAGGAAGCCGAGGTAGCCGCCGTCCATCGGGGGGATGGGGAGCAGGTTGAACAGGCCCACGAAGACGTTGAACTGGATGAGCAGGAGCAGGAAGGCGATCCACTGGTTGGCCGCGATCGCGTAGCCGGCGAACTTGGCGATGCCGACGATGCCGACCACCCCGCCGCCGCCCGCGCCGTCACCGCCGCCGGCCGCCTGCGCCCCGGGCTCGGACCCGCGGAGCCGGTCGAGGAACCCGGGGACGATCCCGGCCAGGCCCTTGACCGAGCCGGTGACCAGCTCCCAGAACAGCGACCCGGTCCGCTGGACGCCCGTGACCGCCCCGAGCCGGCGCTTCTCGACCGAGCCCTTGACGCCGAGGAAGCCGCGGGCCCGGCCGTCCTGCTGGTACTGCACGGGCGTGAGGGTGGTGGCCCGCCGCTCGCCGTCGCGCTCGTAGGCGACCTGCACCGGCCGGCCCGCCTTGTCGGCGAAGGCGGTGCGCAGCTCCTCGAAGCCGGCGACCGGGCGGCCGTCCACGGCCACGATGCGGTCGCCTGCGGCCAGCCCGGCGGCCTTGGCAGGCGCCTCGGCGCCGTTCGGCGCGGTGGCCACCACCTCGCTGATGCGGGTGGTGACCGTGTCGAGGCCGACCGCCACCAGCACGAGGTAGATCAGCAGCAGCGCGACCAGGAAGTGGGTGATCGACCCGGCCGCGAGCACGATCGCCCGCTGCCAGGCCGGCTTGTTGCGGAACTGCCGCTCAGGCGGGGTGGGGCCCGGCTGCTGGGCCCGGGCGACCATGGTGGCGGTGGGCCCGCCGGCAAGGTGCCTGGGCACGGGCCGGTGGCGGTCCTCCTCCAGGAAGTTGCTGTCGCCTTCGTTGGGGGTCATGCCCGCGATCTTGCAGAAGCCGCCCAGCGGCAGCGCCTTGAGGCCGTACTCGGTCTCCCCGCGCCGGAACGACCAGATGGTCTTGCCGAAGCCGAGGAAGAAGCGCTCGACCTTCATCCCGAACAGCTTCGCGGTCACGAAGTGGCCACCCTCGTGGAAGAAGATGGCCAGCATCAGGGCGAAGACGAACAGCAGGATGCCGAGCAGGCTACTCATGCGGTCTCCCGGGTACGGAACGGTCCTCGACCAGTGTACGGGCCAGGTCGCGGGACCACTGCTCGGCGCCGAGAACGGCGTCGAGGTCCAGCTCGGCGGGTTGCTCGTGCTCGGCCAGGGCCCTGGCCACCACCTCGGCGATCCCCTGGAAGGGCAGGCGCCCGGCCAGGAACGCGGCCACCGCCTCCTCGTTGGCCGCGTTCAGCACGGCGGGCGCGGTGCCTCCGGCGCGCCCGGCCCCGACGGCCAGGTCGAGCAGGGGGAAGGTGGCGCGGTCCACGGGGGCGAACTCAAGCGTCACCGCCGCCGTCCAGTCGATGCGCCCGACCGGCTCGGCCGACCGCTCGGGCCAGCCGAGGGCGAGGCCGATCGGCAGGCGCATGTCCGGCATGGACAGCTGCGCGATGGTGGCGCCGTCGGTGAACTCGACCATCGCGTGCATGATGCTCTGGGGGTGGACGACCACCTCGATGCGGTCGAAGGGGATGCCGAACAGCAGGTGCGCCTCGATCACCTCGAGGCCCTTGTTCAGCAGCGTGGCCGAGTTGACGGTGATGACCGGGCCCATCGCCCAGGTCGGGTGGGCGAGGGCCTCCGCGGGGGTGACCCCGGCCAGCTCGGCCGCGCCCCGCCCCCGGAACGGCCCGCCCGACGCGGTCACCAGCAGCCTGGCGACCTCCCCGGGGTGGCCCGCGCGCAGGCACTGCGCCAGCCCGGAGTGCTCGGAGTCGACCGGGACGATCTGGCCCGGCCGGGCCAGCCGGGTCACCAGCGTCCCCCCGACGATGAGGCTCTCCTTGTTGGCCAGGGCAAGCCGCCGGCCCGCCTGGAGCGCGCGCAGGGTCGGGGCGAGGCCGACGGACCCGGTGATCCCGTTCAGCACCACCTCGGCCCCGTCGCAGGCGGCGAGGCCCGCGACCGCCTCCGGGCCGACCTCGAGGCGGCAGCCGGGCGGCAGGTCGCGGGCCAGCTCGGCAGCTTCGTGCGGGTCCACGAGGGCCACCACGGCCGGGCGCAGCTCGCGCGCCTGCGCGGCCAGCCGCGCCGCCGAGCGGCGGGCGGCCAGCGCCACCACCCGGAAGCGGCCACCCGACCCACGCACCACCTCCAGGGCCTGCACCCCGATGGACCCGGTCGACCCGAGCACCGCCAGCCCGGTCCCGCCGCTCACCGGGAGGCCCCCCGGATGACCGGCGCCGGCAGCGTGGTCGTGCGGCCGGGCCGGCCGGCCGTGGTGCGCAGCTGCCCGCACGCGGCGTCGATGCCGGTGCCGCGGTTGGCCCGCACGCTCACCGGCACGCCCGACTCGGCCACCGCCTCACGGAACCGGCGCACGGCCGCGCGCGACGGGGCCGAGAACCCGGTGCCCGGGGTGGGGTTGTATGGGATCACGTTGACGTGGGCGGCGTGCCCGCCGGTACGCGGGACCCGCAGGGCCGCCAGCAGCCGGCCCAGCCGGCGGCCCTGGTCGGCGCCGTCGTTGACGTCCCGGATGAGCGCGTACTCGAACGACACTCGCCGCCGGGTCGCCTCGACGTAGTCACCGACCGCGTCGAGCAGCTCGGCGATCGGCCACGACCGGTTCACGGGTACGAGCCGGTCGCGCAGCTCGTCGTCGGCGGCGTGGATCGACACGGCCAGGTTGACCGCGAGCGGCTCGGCGGCTGCCCGCCTGATGCCGGGCACCAGGCCGACGGTGGAGATGGTGATCGCGCGGGCGGACAGGCCGAAGCCCTCGTGCAGCCGCCGGGCGGCGCCCCAGGTCGCGGTGGGGTTGGCGAACGGCTCGCCCATCCCCATGAACACGACGTTGGTGAGGTGGCCGGGCGCTGACGGGTGCGGCCGCAGCTCGGGCAGGGCAGCCCAGACCCTGGCCACCTGCTCGACGACCTCCCCGCTGGAGAGGTTGCGGGTGTAGCCGAACTGCCCGGTGGCGCAGAACGTGCACCCCATCGCGCAGCCGGCCTGGGTGGAGATGCAGACCGTGGCCCGCCCGGTCGGTCCGACCGGGCCGCTCCCGGGCGCCTCCCAGTCGCCGGGGCCCGGCGTGCCCGCCTCGGCGTCGCTGTCCGGAGGTGGGTAGAACATCAGCACCGACTCGACGCTGTCGCCGCCCCCGAGCCCGAACAGGAACTTGTGGGTCCAGCCGCCGTCCCCGACCTGGTGGCGCCGCAGCTCGAGGCCGGTCTCGCCCAGCCGGCTGGACAGCCGCTCCCGGAACCCGGCGGGCAGGTCGGTCATCTGGTGCGGGTCGACGACCCGTCGCCGGTCGAGCCAGTGCCGCAGCTGGCGGGCCCTGTAGGGCGGCTCGCCGGCCTCGGCGACAAGCGCGGCCAGGTCGGACGGGGCCAGGTCGTAGGCGGAGCGGAGCGTGGTCACGGGCTCGAGACCTGCGAGAAGAGGGCCAGCACGTAGTAGAGGGCCGGGGCCATGAACAGCAGCGCGTCGATGCGGTCGAGCATGCCGCCGTGGCCGGGGAGGATGGAGCCCATGTCCTTGACGGCGAGGTCGCGCTTGAGCATCGACTCGGCAAGGTCACCGAGCGGGGCCGCCACGCACGCGACCGCTGCCAGGGTCAGCCCGGACGCCGGCGTCCACGGCTGCCACAGCGGCAGCACGAAGGCGCCCACGGCCAGGCAGACCAGGGTGCCGCCGGCCGCCCCCTCCCACGACTTGTTGGGCGAGACGTGGGGGGCCATGGGGTGCCGGCCGAGCAGCACCCCGGTGGCGTAGGCGGCGGTGTCGTAGGCGACCACGACGAGCGCGTAGCCGATGACCGCGCCCACGTAGTGGTCGGCCCGGCTGACCACGAGCGCCAGGTGGGCGGCAAGGAACGGCACGTACGTGACGGCGAACACGGTCGCGGCCACGTTGCGGGTGACCTCGGTGCGCTGGGGGTCGACGAGGTACCAGAAGAAGGCGCCAAGCAGCGTCAGCATCAGCCCGAACGACAGGGCGGCCGGGCCCTTGGCGTACGCCCCCACGACCAGCAGCACCGCCATCGGGAACACCACCGCGCGGGCCGGCCGGGTGGCCCTGGCCCGCAGCACGTTCACCAGCTCGGCGAGGGCGAGCAGGACGATCCCGAGCAGGAACGCGATGAACGCCGGAGGCGACCACACCAGCGCGGCGATGAGCATGGCGGCGAGGCCCAGGCCGGTCACGACCGCCAGCCGGAGGTCCCTGCCGGCCGACCGCTTGCGCCGCGGCGCCGCCCCGCCGGCCGGCACAGGGCCTCCGGCCGGGTCGAGCGGCAGGTTGTCAGCCACGGCGCTCCCGCCCCCGGTCCCCGACCACAAGCACCTCCTCGCCGCCGCCTGGGGCGCCGGTCAGACCTCGAGCAGCTCCCGCTCCTTGAGCTGGAGCATGCCGTCGACCTCGGCGACGTACTTGTCGGTCACCTGCTGCAGACGCTGCTCGGCCCGGCGCAGCTCGTCCTGGGAGATCTCCCCGTCCTTCTCGAGCCGCTCCAGCGCATCCTTCTCGTGCCGGCGGACGTTGCGGATGCTGGTGCGCGCCTCCTCGGCCCGGTGCCGGGTGAGCTTGACATACTCCTTGCGGCGCTCCTCGGTGAGCGGCGGGAAGGCCAGCCGGATCACCTGCCCGTCGCTGGACGGGTTGATGCCAAGGTCGGAGTTGCGGATGGCCTTCTCGATGGCGGCGGCCGCGTTGCGGTCGTAGGGGGCCACGACGAGCAGGCGCGCCTCCGGCGCCGAGATCGAGGCGAGCTGCTGCAGCGGCGTCGGGGTGCCATAGTAGTCCGCCGTGAGCCGGTTGAGCAGCGCCGGGTTGGCCCGGCCGGTGCGGATGCCGCTGAACTCCTCCTTGGCCACCTCGATGGCCTTGCGCATCTTGCTCTCGGCCTGTTTCAGGGTGTCCTTGATCATCGCTGCGCCCCTCTCCCCTCGTCCTGGCCGCCACCCTGCGGATGGGCGACCGGGTCGTCGGCCATCGGGCCGACGATGGTCCCGATCGGCTCACCGCACACCGCCCGTCGGATGTTGCCCTCGGTGAGCAGGTCGAACACGATGATGGGCAGGTTGTTGTCCTTGCACAACGACAGGGCGGTGCTGTCCATCACCTTGAGCTCACGGCTGATCGCCTCGAGGTAGTCGAGGCGGGAGAACTTGCGCGCCTCCGGGTGCTTCTTGGGGTCGGCGTCGTAGACGCCGTCCACGCCGTTCTTGGCCATCAGGATCGCCTCGGCGCCGATCTCGAGCGCGCGCTGGGCGGCGGTGGTGTCGGTGGAGAAGTACGGCGCGCCCATCCCGGCCCCGAAGATCACGATGCGCCCCTTCTCCAGGTGGCGCACGGCCCGCCTCGGGATGTAGGGCTCGGCGATCTGGGTCATCTGGATCGCGGTCTGGACCCGGGTCACCACGCCGTGGCGCTCGAGCGCGTCCTGCAGGGCCAGGCAGTTCATGACCGTGCCGAGCATGCCCATGTAGTCGGCCCGAGCGCGGTCCATACCGGCCGCCTCGGCGGCCGTGCCGCGCACGATGTTGCCCCCGCCGACCACCACGGCGGTCTGGACGCCGAGGTCGACCACCTCGACGAGCTCGCGGGCCACACGGTCGACCTGGCTGAAGCCCACCCCGAAGCCCTGGCGGTCCGCGAACGCCTCCCCGGACAGCTTGAGGAGCACCCGGTCATACACCGGCTTGTCCTGCTCGAGGCCGGACACCCGCTCGTCCCCTGCCATCACGAAGGCCATCGGTTCCTCCTGTCCCGGCCGTGGCCGCAAGCCCGAGCCTCCGGCGGTCCCCTCCGCCGCCAGGCCGCGCGCGACCCGAGCCGGCCGCGGGCCCACGTGACCTCCGACACCGACGCCGTCCCGTCCTGCCCACGCACCCAGCCGGGTCAGGCACCCTCGCCGACCTTGCACCCGGCCGGGTCAGGCACCCTCGCCGACCTCGCACCCGGCCGGGTCAGGCACCCTCGCCGACCTTGAAGCGGGAGAAACGCCGCAGCACCAGCTTCTCACCCACCCTGGCGGAGTAGCCATCCAGCAGCTCGCGAATCGTCTGGCTGGTGTCGCGGAGGTGGTCCTGCTCGAGCAGGACCACCTGCTTGTAGTAGTCGTTCAGCTTGCCGTCGACGACCCGGTCGACGACATGGGCTGGCTTGCCCTCGGCCTGCTTGGCGTAGATCTCCCGCTCGCGCTCCACGATCTCGCTCGGCACGTCCTCGCGGCTGACATAGGCGGGGTCGGCGGCGGCCACGTGCAGGGCGATGTCGTGGGCGAGGGCCTGGAACTCCTCGGTCTTGGCCACGAAGTCGGTCTCGCAGTCCAGCTCGACCAGCACGCCGAGCTTGGGCGGCAGGTTGGGGTCGGGGGTGTGCAGGTACGCCTCGACGACGCCCTGGTTGGTGGTGCGCCCGGCCCGCTTGCCGGCCGAGGCGAGGCCCTTCTCGCGCAGGACCGTCTTGGCGCGCTCCAGGTCGCCTCCGGCGTCCTGGAGTGCCTTCTTGCAGTCCATCATGCCGGCGCCTGTGGCGTCGCGCAGGACCTTGACCTGGGCGGCCGTGATCTCCATCCGGTGCTGCTCCTTACGTTCCGGCCCGCTCCGGCGTCGCCGTCGGCACCGGCGCGGGGTCGCGATCGAAGTCCTCGTTCCCGTTCGGCACGCCGAGGCGTGCCGCCAGGTACTCTTTCCCGTTCGGCACGCCGAGGCGTGCCTCCGATTTGCTGGTCGCGGGCTCCGGCCCTCGGCCGGGGCGGATCGGTTCAGGCTCGGGGCTGGCGCTCGTCGGTGGTCGGGTCGGCGGCCACCTCGACCGGCTCGGGGGCCTCGGCGGCGGCCGGCTCGCCGCCGTCGACGGCCGCCGGGGCCGGCGCGGCCTCGGCCTTGGGCGCCGCGCCGGCCTTCTCGGACGTCGCCGCCTCGGCGCCGTCCGACTCGAGCAGCTCACGCTCCCACTCGGCCAGCGGCTCCTCGTCAACCGGACTGGCCGCCATCGGGGTACGACCCTCCCTGGCCCCGGCGTCACCACCGCCGTACACGCTGCGCAGGCGCAGCCCCTCTGCGACCGCGTCGGCCACGATCCGGGTCAGCAGGCTCCCGGCCCGGATGGCGTCGTCGTTGCCCGGGATCGGATAGTCGACCTCGTCCGGGTCGCAGTTGGTGTCGAGGATGGCGACCACCGGGATGTTGAGCTTGCGTGCCTCGGTGACCGCGATGTGCTCCTTGCGGGTGTCCACCACCCAGATGGCGGCCGGCAGCCGTGTCATGTCCCGGATACCACCCAGGTTGCGCTCGAGCTTCTCCCTCTCGTGCTGGAGCTTGAGCACTTCCTTCTTGGGTAGCAGCTCGGTGGCGCCGGCGCTCTCCATCGCCTCCAGCTCCTTCAGGCGCTGCAGACGCTTGTAGATCGTGGTGAAGTTGGTGAGCATCCCGCCGAGCCAGCGGTAGTTGACGAACGGCATGGAGACACGCTCGGCCTGGGCCCTGACCGACTCCTGGGCCTGCTTCTTGGTCCCCACGAACAGGACGTTGCCGCCCTTGGCGACCGTGTCACGGAGGAAGGCGTAGGTGGTCTCGATCGACGCCGCCGTCTTCTGCAGGTCAATGATGTAGATCCCGTTGCGCTCCCCGTGGATGAAACGCTTCATCTTCGGGTTCCAGCGCCGGGTCTGGTGGCCGAAGTGGACGCCGGCCTCGAGCAGCTGGCGCATGGTGACGACTGCCAAGGTGATCCTCCCCTGGTCGACTCGGTTGGGCCTCCGCCCGCTTCTGGCCCACGGTCGTCGGTCGTGGGGTTGCCGGGTGACCGACCCGCTCCGCTGGAGCGGGCACCGTTCGGTCCCCCGTCGGCAGGCGTGCGTTGTAGCCCGGGATATACCCAGGCCCGACCGGACGATAGCACAGCCAAACCCAACCCGGCCGCGCGGCTCGTCCGAGTCGATGCCCGACCACACCGCGATCTCCGGCGACGCGCTCGGCGACCCGACCGGCCGCGGCTCGTCCCAGCCGATGCCCGACCACACCGCGATCTCCGGCGACACGCTCGGCGACCCGACCGGCCGCGCGGCTCGTCCGAGCCGATGCCCGACCGCCGGGCGCCGCGGGAACGGGCGCCAGGGCCGGCCCGCCGCGGCCGCCATCCCCTGAGTGACGCCGCCCACCCCGCTCAGCGGCCGCCGGGCGCGGGCAGGGGCGCCAGGCGCGGCTGCCCGCGGCCCGGCAGGTAGGGCAGCGGGTCGACGTAGACGCCGTCGACCCGCAACCCCAGGTGCAGGGCACCGCCATGCCCGGGGGCGAGCCGCCCTAGCGGGTCAAGAGCGCCGACCACCTCGCCCCTGGCCACCGCGACCGGGGCCAAGGGCCCCACGGTGACCACCACCCCGGGCCCCACCTCGATGCTGGCCCACCCGGACCCGGCCACCGGACCGGCGAACACGACCCGCCCGGCCGCCGGGGCTCCCACCCCCGACCCCAGCGACGCAGCCAGGTCCACCCCACGGTGCCCGGCCCCGTACGGCCCGGCCGGCGCCTCGAACCCGCGGACCACCGGCCCTCGAACAGGCAGTCGCAGCACCAGCCCCCGATCCCCCGCCACCGCGACCGGCCCGCCGACCGTGGGCACCAGGTCTGGCCCGGGCGGCATCGCGGGCGCCCGCGCCACCGCGACCGCAGCCACGTCAGGAAGCAGGGCAACCGCGGACGGCTTCGCGGCCACCGCGGGCGCCAGGCTCACGGCGGCCGCCGCGAGGGCGGCGGCGATGGCGACGACCCGCCGGCGGCGGGCGGGACCGGCTCCACAGGACGGCACGGCATCCTCCCGGGGCGTGCGGGTCGAAGCCGGGACCGGTGGCCGGCCTCGCGGCGAACGGGACGGCCGCAGGCTATGCCCCCCGCCATCAGCCCGGCAGGGGCAGCAGCCGATCTGTGGACGGCGCCCGACGGCTGGGAGTCCGCCTGACGGCGGACGACCAAGAAGACGGCGGACGACCAAAATGGGTCCCGACGGCCAGGTTCGGCCGTCGGTCAGCGCACGTCCTGCATCTTGCCGCGGAGCTGGAGGACCGCCTTGGTGTGCATCTGGCACACCCGTGACTCGGTCACGCCCAGCACCTGGCCGATCTCGGCCAGGGTCAGCCCTTCGTAGTAGTACAGGGTGATGACGATCTTCTCCCGCTCGGCGAGCCGGTTGATCGCCCCCGCGAGGATGCGCTTCATCTCCTCGGACTCGAACGCCGCCTCCGGGTCCTCGGCGCCCTTGTCCTCCAGCGTGTCGACCAGGCTGAGCCGGTCCCCACGCTCAGAGCCGACCGTGAGCAGCTCGTCCAGGGCGACCACCGAGACGAACGAGATCTGGTTGAAGATGTGATGCAGCTCGTCGGTTGAGATCCCGAGCTCCTGCGCCACCTCCGCGTCGGTCGGGCTGCGGTGCACCCGGTTCTCCAGCGCCGCATACGCCTTCTCGACCTCGCGGGCCTTGAACCGCACCGACCGGGGGATCCAGTCGATCGCCCGCAGCTCGTCGATGATCGCCCCTTTGATGCGGGAAATGGCATAGGTCTCGAACTTGATGCCCCGGTCGAGGTCGTATTTCTCGATGGCGTCGATAAGCCCGAAAATTCCGTAGGACACCAGGTCTGCCTGCTCGATATTGGGTGGCAGGCCGACCGACACCCGCCCCGCGACGTACTTCACCAGGGGCGCGTAATGGAGAATGAGCCGCTCACGGGCGTCCGAGGACGCCTTCAGCTTGAACTCCTGCCACAGCCGTTCAACGGACGACGGCTCGTCCAAAAAGCCCCCCCTAGCTATGACGACGGGCGGCCGCAAGCGAGCGCTCGTCGTTTCTGCCCCCCGATCCGCCGACGCGGCCGGCCCTCAAGCGAGAGATCCGCTCAAGCGCGCGGATGGGCCTGCTCGTAGACCTGGCGGAGTCGTTCTTTCGACACGTGAGTGTAGGTCTGGGTCGTGGTGAGGGCAACGTGCCCGAGCAGCTCCTGGACCGCCCGCAGGTCCGCCCCGCCCTCCAGCAGGTGGGTGGCGAAGCTGTGCCGCAGCGTGTGCGGGCTGGTCCCGGGCGGTGCCACGCCTACCCGGTACCGCTCGAGCATGCCCCGCACGTCCCTCGGGGTCATCGGGCGGCCCCGCCGGTTGAAGAACAGCGCCCCCCGGTCGACCTCCATCGCGACCGCTGCCATCGCGGACCGCCCCCTGCCGAGATAGTCGACCAGCGCGCCCCGCGCCGGCACGCCGAACGGCACGATCCGCTGCTTGGCGCCCTTGCCGAGGACTCGCACCACGTCACCGCCGAGGTCGAGGTCGTCCAGGCGCAGGCCGCACAGCTCCCCGACCCGCACCCCGGTCGCATAGAGCAGCTCCAGGATGGCGCGGTCGCGCAGCCCCACCGGGTCGACCGGCTCCGGCCTGGCCAGCAGCTCCTCGACCTGGCCTTGCTTCAGCACGACCGGGAGGCGCCTGGGGCCGCGCGGCGTCCCCAGGTCCGCGGCCGGATTGGCCGCCACCAGGCCCCTGCGGGCCAGATACTTGAAGCACGCGCGCAGCGCGGCGCCCTTGCGTGCCATCGACGAGGGGGCCAGCCCCCTGGTCCGCAGCAGCGCGAGGAACCGGCGCAGCAACAACGGCTCGACCGCAGACGGCTCGGTCACACCGGCCCGTGCCGCGAACCGGAAGAACTGCACGACGTCCCGCTCGTACGCGGCCACCGTGTTGGCCGACAGCCCCCGCTCGTCGCGGAGATGCGCCACGAACAGGTCGACGGCATGCAAGACCCCGGGGACGAGGTCATCGCGCGTCCCGCTCACGGGGTCTCCCTCAGCTCGGCCACAGGGCGCCGGCCCTCCCTGCGGGACAAGCATATAGCCGCCGTTCCACCACCGGGCCCGCGACCGGCTGCTCGTCACCGAATCTCTGCGCTCCCTCCGCTCTTGGCGGTTCAACCATCGATCTCGACCCCGAGGTCCACCTCGCCGGGTCGAACGATCATGGACCGACGGCGAGGTGGAGCGGTCACTGGTCCAGCGGCAGGGCCACCGCCTGCAGCCCGCCGGCCAGGCGGCGCACGAAGCCGGCCAGCTCCAGCTCGACCACGGCGGCGGCCAGCGAGGCGGGTGGCAGCCCGGTCAGCGCGGCCAGCCGCGCCGCCCCCATCACCTGACCGTCGACCAGCATGTCGAGCACCACCCGGGCCGCCCGGCCGGCGCGCGGCGGCCAGCGCCGCCGCGGCAGCCCTCCAGCCGACCCACCGACCGGGAGGTCGAGCTCCTCCAGCACGTCGTCGAGCCCGCGCACCAGCGTCGCCCCGTCCCGGATGAGGTCGTTGCAGCCGGCCGCGCCCGGGTCCCAGGGTGCGCCGGGCACGGCGAGCAGACGCCCGCCACCCCGCCCGCCGGCCGCCCGCGCCGTGATCAGGCTTCCCGACCGGCCGGCCGCCTCGACCACCACGACCGCCTCGGCGAGCGCGGCGATCAGGCGGTTCCGGGTCGGGAAGTGGGCCGCGCGGGGCCGGTCCCCTGGCGGGTGCTCGCCGGCCAGGGCGCCCCCCGCGTCCAGAATGCGCCGGAACAGGGCGGCGTTGGCCCGCGGGTAGGCGACGTCGAGGCCGCAGCCGAGCACGGCGACGGTCGGGGTCGGGGGCGGCCCCCCGGCGTCGAGCGCGCCAGCGTGGGCGGCGGCGTCCACTCCGGTCGCTCCCCCGCTCACCACGCAGCGGCCGGCACCGGCCAGGCCCGCCCCGAGCGAGCGGGCGGCGGCCAGCCGCAGCGGCGACGCCCGCCTGCCGCCGACCACGGCCACCGACCCGGCCGGCCCGGGCGGGAACGCCCCGGCAACGAACAGCCAGGCGCAGGGCGGCTCCGGAGGCGTCGCCGCCAGCGGCCAGCCCGGGTCACCGGGGAGCAGGAAGCGCTGGCCGAGCGCGTCCAGCCTGGCCGCCACCTCACCCGGTTCCGGGCTGTCGGGCCGGAGCAGGTCCGCCGGGGCCAGTCCCTGAGCGAGCCGGGCGGCTGTGGCCGCCGGCAGCGGCCCCGGCGTGGCCGCCAAGGCGAGCAGCACCTCCCGGAAGGACCGCTCCGGCGACCACCATCCGGGCCGGCCCGCTGCGCGTGGGCGTCGGGGCTGCCTCACGCCAGCGCTCCCGGGTCGCCGATGTGGCGCAGGCCGAGGGCCTCGCGCACGTGGTCGTCGCCGACCCGCTCATCGCTGTGCAGGTCGGCCACTGTCCGAGCCACCCGGAGGGCGCGGTGGAAGCCGCGCGCGGTGAGCCCGAGCCGGTCGACCGCGGCGGCCAGGATGCGCCGCGCGGCCGCCGTCGGCAGGCATGCCACCGCCAGGTCGGCCACTGGCAGACGGGCGTTCTCCACGCCCGAGCGCGCCTGCTGGACGGCGCGCGCGGCGCTCACCCGGGCCCGGACCGCGGCCGAGGGCTCCCCGCCCTGGGCGCCCTCGAGCTCCTCGGCGCCGACCCGCTCGACGTGAACGTACAGATCGATGCGGTCCAGGAGCGGCCCCGACAGCCGCCGGGCGTAGCGGCGCAGGTCCTCAGGGCCGCACCGGCAGGCCAGGGCGGGGTCGCCGAGGTGGCCGCACGGGCACGGGTTGGCCGCCCCGACCAGGGCGAAGCGGGCCGGAAAGCAGACGCTGGCACCGGCCCGGACGACCGTCACCTCGCCGTCCTCGAGCGGCTGGCGGAGCGCCTCGCACGCCGCCCGCGGGAACTCCGGCAGCTCGTCCAGGAACAGCACACCCCGGTGGGCCAGGCTGACCTCGCCGGGCCGGGGTATCCGCGACCCGCCGATCAGGCCGGCGACCGAGATGGTGTGGTGGGGCGCGCGGAACGGTCGGTCGGTGGCCAGCGGCGCGTCGGGCCGCAGCAGCCCGGCGGCGGAGCGCACCTGGGTCACCTCAAGGGCCTCGTCGCGGCCGAGGCGGGGCAGGACGCCGGCCAGCCGCCGGGCCAGCATCGTCTTGCCCGCCCCGGGCGGGCCGACCAGGAGCAGGTTGTGGCCGCCGGCGGCGGCGATCTCCAGCGCCCGCCTGGCCGGGACCTGGCCGCGCACGTCGGCGAGGTCCTCGGCCTGCTGGGGCAGCGCCGGGCGGGCCGGGCCGGGCGCGTCGAGGCAGCCCCGGCCCCGCAGCCACCCGCCGACCTGGCCGAGCGACGAGGCGCCGGCGACGTGGACCCCGGGAACCAGGGCCGCCTCGCCCAGGTTGTCGCAGGGCACCAGCAGCAGGCGGGCGCCGGCGTCGCGGGCGGCCAGGGCGGTGGCGAGGGCGCCGCGCACGCCGCGCAGGTCGCCGCCGAGCCCGAGCTCGCCGATCGCCCAGAGCCCCTCGACCGCCGCCGCCGGCACCGCGCCGGTGGCGGCCAGCAGCCCCAGCGCGATGGGCAGGTCGAAGCCGGCGCCGTGCTTGGGCAGGTCGGAGGGCGACAGCGACACGGTGACGCGCCGGTCGGGCCAGTCGAAGCCCGCGTTGAAGAACGCGGCCCGGATGCGGTCGCGGGCCTCGTGGACGGCGGTGTCGCCCAGGCCGACGACGGTGACCGCGGGCAGGCCGCGGCCGATGTCGACCTCGGTGCGAACCGGGTGGGCGGCAAGGCCCACCAGCGCGGCGGTCGCGAGCCTGGCCAGCACGGGCTCACCCCACCCCTACGGGGCAGGCGCTGGGTGGGATGGCAGCACTCGGCATGGCGCGACCCTACCCGGCCCCGGCAGCCGGCTTGGACCACCGCAGCCAGAATGTGGACAACCGCGACCGCCTCAGCGGGCCGGCTGGCAGGATCGGCAGCGTCCGGCGCAGGGGCTGGTCGTCACGGGCTCGCGCGAGCCGGGCCCGGCGCCGGGCGGCAGCCGCGCCGGCGCCGGTCGAGGCGACCGTCGGTCCTGGCTGGTTGCGGTGAGGGCCTGTTCCAGCAGGCTCACCGCTGCCGGGTCTCCAAGCAGCAGGAGGGCCTTGCCGGCAGGAGGGCCTTGCCGGCAGGAGGGCCTTGCCGGCGTAGCCCGGTAGTCGGGCCTCGTCCCAGACGACGAACAGGCCAGTGGTGAGCGCGGCGCTCAGCTCGCGCTCACCGATGCCGGCGCCGGCCAGCTACCGCTGCCGACGCCGGCCAGCTGCCGCTGCCAGCGCGCATGGACGCTCTGCCCGGCCTCTGAAGGGCCGCCGCCGAGTGGGAAGCAGCCCTCTCAACGTGGGTCGCCATACACATCGACGTAGTGTCACGACAAATTCGGGCTGCCGCCATCAGGGCGCCACGCGCGACAGAGGAGATTTGCACATGGGGGACTCGCCCCGCGACCCCGAGCTACTCGCTCATGGCTCGGTCTTGCGGATGTGTTGGCTTGGCGCCCACCGCAGGGCGGTTCACGCCGGTTTCGTAGGCGAAGATCACGGCCTGGACCCGGTCGCGAAGGTCGAGCTTCATCAGGATCCGCTTCACGTGGGTTCTGATCGTCGATTCCTCCACGGCGAGCGCGGCGGCGATCTCGCGGTTGGATAAGCCCCGAGCGATGAGCCCGAGCACCTCCCGCTCGCGCGGTGTGAGCGCATCGAGCTTGGCCTGACCGGCAAGCTCGGGCGTCGGCTGCTGGGCCATGCGGTCGATCACCCTCCGGGTGACCGACGGCGACAGCAGCGCCTCGCCGGCGGCGATCGTGTGCACCGCCGCGATCAGCTCCTCGGGTCGTGTGCGCTTGAGCAGGAAGCCCGAGGCGCCGGCGCGGAGGGCGCCGAAGACGTAGTCGTCCTGCTCGAAGGTCGTGAGGATCAGGACCCTCGCTGCCGGGGCCGCCCGCGACAGCTCACGGGTGGCGCCGATCCCGTCCAGGTCGGGCATGCGAACGTCCATCAGGACGACGTCGGGCGCGAGCCGGCGCGTTTGCTCGACGGCCTCCCGTCCGGTCGCTGCCTGGCCGATGATCTCGATCTCGGGGTCGGCGGTGAGAAGCTCGACGAGCCCGGCGCGCATCAGGTCGTCGTCGTCGGCGATCAGCACGCGCGTCACGCGCGGTGACCTCCGTAGGGAATCCGGGCGCGGAGGCGAAACGCCCCGTTGGCGCGCTCGGCGTCGAGGCTGCCGCCGAGCAGGGTCGCGCGCTCCCGCATGCCGATCAGCCCGTGTCCCCCAC
>WNGB01005439.1_pt1 | contig 19052 bp, 13 predicted proteins | sample 5400681 | NCBI WGS metagenome assembly WNGB01 (sample SAMN13153367, study PRJNA577476) | soil metagenome | isolation source: 115 cm soil or saprolite under grassland replicate 2 | place: USA:California | collected 2016-06-15
CGCTCTGCTGCAATCCGATGTCGATGGCGCAGGGCTGAAGGTAATGAACTTCGCCCGCACCCTTGGGCTGCTCACGGACCGGCCGGACAAGAAAATCGACCCCGTGACGAAGCAGGAGCGCGAGGCGGGCGCCCCCTCGCTGCGCAATGCCGGCCTGATGCTTGTGCACAGGAAACGTGCTTCGATGCTGAAGAATACCTTCACGCGCCAGAAGAAGTTTGATGACGCCGCCAAAGCCGTCCAGGGCGGCGCCGGAAAACCACCCGAGCTATTCGCCGAGGACGTCGTGCGTGGTTACCGCATCGATATCTGGGATGCGACTACCAACGCCTGGCGTTCGCTCTGCCGGCGCAGCGCCGACTATGACATCAACGGCGGCGCGGTTCAGCTTAAGGTGCCCGAAGAGGAAGGCACGGTGCGGCTCGCCGCCACCAAGACGGCCGATCCGACGAGCAACCCGGACCTCATCTGGCTCCATGAAGCGCTTGTTTCATGGGCTGGCTGGAGCCTGTGTGCGCCGCCGCCGGGGAAGACGATTCATCACCACCGCGATGCCGATCCGACCAAGGATCACTCTGATGCAGTGGGCGGACCCGAGGCTGCCATCCCGCCCGGGCTGCGACTGGCGACCGCCTTCCGAGCGCTGCCCGGCTCGCTGCCGCGCCTGCGCTATGGCCGGAAGTATTGGATTCGCGCGCGCATCGTCGATCTAGCCGGAAACTCGTTGCCGCCGAAGCCGAAAGATTTCGGCCCCGAAAAGCCGCAGGTCAACGCTCGCGGCTACCTTCGCTACGACCCGATCTCCGCGCCAGCGCTCGCGCTGGTGAAACCCGCACCGGCCACAATCGAGACGCCAGCCGAGGGCGAGTCGATGGAGCGCATGGCGGTGCGCACGTTCAACGACGTGCCTGCGAAGAATACGATCCCGGCCACACAGCGAGCCCGCCGCTTCGCCGTTCCGCCGCGCACGACGCAGCGGGAAGCGGAGCAACACGGCATGTTCGACCGAGCCGGCGTCGTCGATCCGGCGTTCTTCGCCATGCTCGCCGCGAAAGACAACTCCCTCGCGGAACAGCAGATCGCGCTGGCCGGGCCGCTCGCGGAGACACCCCCAGTCAAAGCCGGCTTCGCTGTATTGCAGGAAGGCGCGCCGATTCCGTATCTGCCCGATCCGCTCGGGGTCACCGTCGCGGCGCGTATCTTCGATCATCCAACCATCAGCCCGAACAAGATGATCCCGATCCCGCTTTATCCTGCGGGATCGGACTGGCCGGACGCCGCGCCATTCAAAATCGAGCTGTACGAGAATCCAGCCGACACACCGCGCTTCGACGCCGCCCAGCGCACCCTTTTCATCCCCCTCCCGAAAGCGATCCGTGCGACTTTGCGCCTGAGCGCAAAGCCGACGCGGGAGACACTCGAACTCCTTGGCGTCTGGAGTTGGCTCACCGCCGCGCAGAAGCTGACGCTGGAAAAGATGGCCCTCAACGGCCAGCACTGGATGTTGACCCCGTGGCGCCACATCGAGTTGGTCCACGCAACGCAGAAGCCGTTGATCGCACCGGATATCGTCAAGCACGACATCGACCGCGGGTTCGCCCTCACGTTCGCGCTGCCTAACTTCGTCGTGAAGTGCAGCATCAAGAGCACGAACCATCTCGACGTGCTCGCGCAATGGAACGAGCCAATTGAGGACGTGAGCGCGGCCGCGGCCGGTGTGAACCGCGAGCGCAACGACCACGCCTTCGCCGTGAAGATCACCGAGCCGGAGGCTTACGCCGGCAAGCCCGACTACAAGCTCGAAGGCACCGACCTCGTCCGGTGCGGCGGCGTCTTCCATGACCTGGTCGAGCAAAAGCTCCACGAGTTCAACGACACGCGTTACCGGCGCATCGAGTACCGGTTCGATGCGACGACGAAGTTCCGCGAGTTCATGCCCTCGAGTGTGCTGACCGAGCTGGTTGGGGGCAACCCGCAGCCGACTGACAAGAACATCAAAGTGACTGGAGCAACGCTGCGCACCTGGATCCCCAGCTCCGCGCCGCCGCCCGCGCCGGAAATCCTCTATGTCGTGCCGACGTTCGGCTGGGTACGCAGCGATGACGGCAAGGGCAATAAGGGCAGTTGGCGCCGCGGTGGCGGTCTGCGCGTCTATCTCAATCGGCCGTGGAACGCCTCGGGCTACGGCGAGATGCTCGGCGTCGTCGTCCCGTCCGCGGCGTTTGTCGACGACCCGATGACCAAGCCATCGGCCCAACCGTTGAAGAACTTCGTCACGCAATGGGGCAACGACCCGGTCTGGCTGAGCCCGTTCATCGCCAGCGTCGCGCCCAAGCGCAGCAACTTTCCGCTCGCGCGCACGGCGCCGGACGCCACCGGCAAATGGCTGCCGGCCTTTGCGCCGGCGACCGAGTCCGACCAGCCGCCCGGGGCGTTCCTAGTCACCGCGCTGCGGCACCCCGAGCAGCTCGTGGCCGACGCGCAAATGAATGTCGAAGTCGCGCCGCACGACGTGTTTTACGATGACGACCGCCACCTCTGGTACTGCGACATCGAGATCAACGCGGGTGCCTCTTACTCTCCGTTCGTCCGGCTCGCGCTCGCCCGCTACCAGCCCATCTCCGTCCCCGGCGCGCACTTGTCAAACATCGTGCTCGCCGACTTCATGGCCCTCACGGCCGACCGCTGGCTCAACGTGACGCAGACGAAAGAACCACGGACGCGTCGCGTCAGCGTCTTTGGCTCGACGTTCACAGACTCGAGTTCCCAAAAGGAAGCGAAGAACGCGCCGGAGGGATCCATCCATACGCCCGGCGGCTTCGTCGTCATCAAGGCAGCTGAGGTCGCGTCGTCCAGCGTGATCGAAGTCTGGGTCGAGCGTCTCGAACCCACACTGGGCGAGGACTTCGGCTGGCGGCGCGAGCCCGACGCCATCGTCAAACGCGCAACCAAGCCGCTCAAGAAAGTTGCAGCGGCAACTACCCAGCTTACGCGGGCGAGAACGCTGTTGCAGAAGCGCGAGTTCGACCTGCTGCTTAAGGAACGGCTGGTCAGCAAGATCATCGTCACTCCGCTGCTCTGGGACGGCTCGGTGACGCTGCCCCAGGCCCCCGGAAGCGGCACGCGCTACCGCATCGCCATTGCCGAGTACGAGGAATATTTGATCGATGACGCCACCCCATACGATCCGGTCCCGACAAAGAAGGATCGGCGCTTGGTGTTCATCGAGTACGTTGAGCTGACGTAGCGTGGCGGCCTGACAGGGAACGGACAGATTTCCCGCTCGCGATTCTAGCCCCACGACCGATGCGCCGAGCGATCTCGACATAGGCAAAGCACCTGTCCTCCGTAGTTATTCGATTCCTCGTTAGCGCCACCTGCCTCGTGCACGTAGCCATGCTGTACGGCGTCAACTGCGTTTTCCGGTGTTCTACTCATGCCCTCCGGCGTGGTGAAATGCTGTAAGGGCGGCTTTGGCGCGCCTTTCCCGAGCAAACGCACCGCCTGTGTGGCGGCGAGACCATGTGGCTGGACCGGCTAGTCTGTGGCACAGTCGTATCAGCCGCACAACTGCTGGATTTGGTATGCGCCGCTTGGAAATCCAGATCCGTCTCCGCCGCGGGCCAGAGCACCGGATCTTACTGAGTCGATTCGGGTCGGTGGTGGCGACCATTGCCGTCTCGGTACTCGCGATCGCAGTGCTGGTGCTAGCCCTGGTGTTCGGATATCTCGTTATCGGTTTGGCATTGGCGGTGCTGCTGATCGCACTCGGCGTCGCCATCGTACGGGGCGCGTGGTTCAGTCTTCGGCGTTAGCCGGCCGACTGCCACGATGGCAGCATCGGTGGCCGCCGGCTCGCTCGCAGCGCGGCGACCTCCCACGGCAGATTGCCGGTCATCTGATCTAGCACAGAAAGGCGACAGCTCTACGGGCGCGGCTTGTAGAACGGCGAGCACTCAGATAAATCGTGTGGCACCCGCATGAATCCAGTCCACATTACGTCGGCCGTTCCCATCCAGTTGTGACCCTTGTTCTAAGCCCGGTCTTGACCTAATCGACCCGTCCGCCACCGTTGGGAACCTGCCGCCACAGTTGATAAGCACCAGCCTCCCAGTCGGAACCGGTATTGAGAGCGATCGCGCTCCTGCTGCCGCAGTAGTCAGCCTCGGGCTACTTGCATCGAGAGAACAGAAGACTCGCTTCATCCGGAGAAAGCAAGCTGGCACCAAGCGCTCTTTTCGCCCTGCGTGGCATCCTGACCCACCGCCCATACTCGCCACCGAATGGCAATCCCTCCTGCCTCGCGGAGGGCCGCGTGAACCTCGGACGAGCTATATATGGGGCTTCGTAATCCGAGACCAGTACGAACGTGCCAAGGGGAACCGCCGAAGCTGTACCAATCACGCTTGCCGCCGCATCCGAAGCAATCGACCTCAACGGTGTAAGTTGAGGCTCCATCCACACCCGTCCAGCTCAGTAAGAGCCTATCATCGGGCGGTCTTGGAATCGTGCTCCTGCATTCCGGTGATCTGGGTTGGGGAGCGGGCAACAAGGCTGCCTTGGTTGCCTGTGTCTTGGTTGTTTCTGTCTTGGTTGTTTCTGTCTTGGTTGCCTCGGTCTTGGTTGCCTCGGTCTTGCTTGCTGCCGGACTCTTCTCCGTGAAAAACCCAGCTTGATTCAATGCAACCATTAACGCTGTGATAGCAGTTATCACACCTCCAACCGCGGTCAGACTACCGGGAATTGTCTGCCACCAGTGCTGGGGCTCACGTTCTTTAGGCATCGCTTGGATCCGACTAGTCCCCGCCTGAGATCAAGGTTCAGCGGCGTTGCTTAGCGTGGTTGTGGTGGAGGATTGGCAGTCAATCGCACACAGGCTACGCCAAACTGCTGGATCAACAAACCTCATCCCTCCCCACCCGCGATCCTAAAATGTGCAGTGTACGCCAGGCATCTCGCGGCGCCTTTGAACACGGGATTCCTGTTCGGGCGGTTATCCGGCGCGATCTCGGCTTTGACGGCCGGCACGGGTGCCATCTTGACGCACGCACGCCTCAAACGGGGCGGCGTACGCCGTCGAATGGGCGCAAGTCTCTTCGCCGTAGCCTCGGTCTCACGGTTCATGCATGTCCGATCACAGAATACGCGACCCGTAACGCATCCACGGATCGCAAGATCGTGGACTCTCGTCCGCGCCGTGAACACAGGGGCCTTCGCGAACGCTTACGGGAATTCACTGGATCTCCGTGTACAGATCTGGGAGGTTAGATGGCGCGTAGCCGACGTTACCCGTCTTGCGCGTGAACGTGGCTACGTGAATCTTAGACCCGGCCTCGATCGTGCGCGGTCGTCCCAGCGGCCAGATCCATCGGGGTGCGAAATTATTCGCTGGATCCTTGATGCGCTTTGGGATGAGCTCCGGAACCCACCACCAGCCGGACAGCGATTCATGCTTGGGAGCCAATGGATCCGGCGCGGCGTACTCGTCGGTACTGGTCGCGGGTACGATCGCCGCTTTTGCCCAAGGATCAAAGGTCAAACCTGCGGCGGTGGCTTCGCGCATCATCCACTGAAGAGCAATTTTCGACAGGCCCGCTTCGTTCTCAACGTAGCCACCGCCCACGTCACAATGAACGCCTGGAAACCACACCTGTACAACATCCAGCTTAGGATCTGTTGCCGTGGTCCATAGGTTCTGGACGAAGTAGGCCCGCCTCTCGTCCAGTGCCATGGCATGGCGGACCGTTCGTACGATAGGATTGTTGGCCGTGAATTGGAAATGCACCGGGTTCCACGCCCAACCCACCGAACTGACCGTATCCCACAATCCCAGAAATGTGACCTCGACCTTCCGCCCGAACGTGTGACGAAACCCTCTGTAGATGTCGTCGCCATATTTGCGCTTGAAGGTGTCCCACGCGAATTCGATCAGTTCCTCATTGCCCCTGCCGAGCAATCCGACCTTGTAGAGCATCGCCGCCAGGACTCGGGCTGTGTAAGCACCACGACTGAACCCGAAGATATAAATGGCGTCCCCTTGCTCGTAGTAACGCATCAGGAAGCGATAGGCAGCAGTAACGTGGTCCTCCAGCAGCCAGGCAATCGCGAGATCGAGACGCGTGACTAACCACCGCTGAATCTTTCCCCAAATCCCAACCGGGGCCATGGTTCCGATGCCGGGTTGGTAGTAGGCGATCTGCTCGTTGCTCGCGCGGTCCAGCATCGCGTACATCTTCACCACATTCGTATTTGCGGCAGCATAGCGATTGTTGGTACCGTCGAGGCAAATAATAATTCTTCGACCCATATGCGCGCCTTATCCGTTGCCGCTTACGATGTTCTGGACCCCTCGCAACCAGCCGCGTCTTCTCCGTTTGCGCGAGGCCCCTCGCAACAGTCAAGCCGGAGCGCTCCCTCAAGGCTATGCAGCCAACCCGCATCGGGTTTCAAGGCGTCCCGAGCAGCCCGGACTTGTTTGTCGATTCTCTGATTCGGGAGTAAACGAAGGCGATAACACGCGGTTGCGCGGAATACCGTTGGCACCGCCACTTCGTCGGCCCGCGCAACTCGGTATCCTCGGCAGCAGCGACAGGACCGTCGAATCATCTACGGGCATGTCGAGGCCTGGTGCCGTCGCACGACCTGAGGCGAGGCTAACGGGCGGGATTTGGCATCACGGAAACGAGCGCACGTTGCGCAGGAACGCATCTCTGAGCACCGTGTCGGCACCTACGCCCTCCTCCCGCGTGAGGACCGAATTCATGAACAACACTCCCAAAAACGCCGGTCCCGGCGACGACGGCCCGAACACCAGAATCGACGTGCTGATTGCAGTCCCATTGGCGCCCCAACCGCCATTCTTCTCCAGGTATCTGTAGCCGCTCGAGCTCACTACATCCCAGCCCAGTCCGCGCGACTCCATGTCCTGGAATTGCGCATCGCTCAACACCTTTCCGTCCTTTTGAATCAGGCTGATCAGCACCTTCGCAATATCGTCCACGGAGAGATACCAGCCAGCCGCGCCGCTGCCCAACGTGCTATCCCCCCAGTCGTGCCCTGGCGTGTTCCCAGGAAAGGCGTAGGAAAACGCATACGTCTTGCTCCCCGCCGGCGGCTTGCACTGCACATTCTTCGCCCCCACCGGATCGAACACGTTCGCCTGCACGATCTTCACGTATTGATTCGCCAGTCTCTCCGCCCGCTGGGCCGGGTCGGTATCCTGGAAGCCCTCGATCATCGGCAGTAGCACCCGAAAGATTGAGAAGTTGTAGTTGCTGTAGCACGTTTTCATCTTCTCCTTTGGGTTGCTCACGATCGCATCCTTCGGATCCACCACCGCCGCGCCCATGCATGATGTCTTCGCCTTCGGATTCACTTTTTGTGTGAAGAACGCCTTCAGCTTCGCATAATCCTGCGCGTTGTTCCCGTAGTCTTTAATCCCGCTCTTGTGGGAGAGCAGCTGCGCGAACGTAATCGCGGCTACGTTCGGATCCACCTTCCAATCCTTCGGCAGATACGGCCCGATCGGAGCGTCCAGACTGATCGAATTCTTCGCCAGGACCTTAATAGCCGCCAGCGCCGTCACTACCTTACTTACGCTCGCCACCGGAATCTTTGTCGACGCCGTGAACTTCACTGCCGGCGCGTTCGCCGTCGTACGCGCCTTGCCGAAGGTCTCGAACTTCGGTGTCTGCCCGATGAAAGCGGCGTACCCCACCACTCGGCAGTCAAGCCGCTGATGGATATTGCTCCGCACCTGCTTCAGCGGCAGGCACACGTTGCCATTGCATACCGCCTTCTCCGGCGCGTGATTCCCGATCGTGTGGCTGCCCTCCTGGCACGGCGTGGAATCCCCCATTCCCGTGTACAGACTCACCTCGCGGTGGGCATTCAGCGGCGTCGAGGCCTCCGGCCCCCGCCAGTCCATCAGCCCTCGCAGATCTACCCCGCGCCTATCTTTATAGCTCTGTCGCCATTCCGCGAACTGCTGCGCTTGCGGCAACTGCGATTTCGGCGGCGGCAGCACGGCCTCCATCTTCAGCGTGACCTCGACCGAGGCCCCCGGCTTTAGACTCGCGACCGCCGCGCCAAGTCCCTGCTGCCGCATCAACACGTTGAAGTCGCTCACCGAAAGCGTCATCGGATCGGTCGCCCGCTTCCCGCGATTCACTGCCCGTACCTTCAACGTCGCCAGCCCGTACAGAATTTGTGTTTGCGGCACCTGCCCGATCTGTTCCGCGTAATGCACTAGTTCCAGGTCCGGGAACACCGCCGACGGCCCAAATTGAACCGGCGGTTGAGCCATCTCTTTCCGCTGCGTTACCGTCACCGCTGGCGATGCGTTGCCCATCGGCTGGTTCGCGCCGCCGTACGGCGTGATCGTTACTTTGTACTTCACTCCTGGTGGATCGGGCGCAGTGGCCTGCAAGAACGCCGTCGCTACGATACTGAACAGCGCCTGCTTTCCCGCCAAGGGTGCGGGCGACGTCTTCCCCGAGGCCACTATTTGTCCAGCGTTTGGACCGGTCGTCCGCGTCACCTGCCAGTTCCCGCCTGCCGCCCCTGCAAGGTCCGTCGACCACACGAACCGCAGCGACTCCGGCGTGCTCACTAAGATTGCGGTCTCGAGGGTCTGAAACTCCCCGCTTCCTTGGATCACATGCAGCGTCGTCTTCATGCGGCTGTTGGTGAGTTGAATGGGCCGTTCTTCTGGGGTTTCGTCGAAGCGGCTGGAGAGCGATCACTGTTTGAACTCATGGCATCTCCAGTTGATGGTCGACGAAGGAGCCGCGGAAATTGTGCAGCCGTCGCCAGATACGAATTGCTACCCGCCAAGCTCGAGCGAAAAAAGCGCGGATTTAGCCTACTTGTGCCCTACAATGAGGCGCTGATTCCATAGACTTGTCAAGCGCAAATGTCGATCTTCCGGCTAGTGGCGGGCTGGAAGATCGTGGGGAGGATTACTGCCGCCAAACCCCTGAACTCACGCAATGTGCTGGTGTCGCCGATGCATCGCGTTCGATTTGGCGGGTGATGTTAGCGGCCGTGGCATTGATGGCCCAATCACGCGTTGAGGTGTTTGTCGCATAAGTGAAGAGTCTCGGGCTCGCCCCCGAACGTCGGGCGGGCGCTATACCAACCGGCGTAGCATCAGTTGTGGTGCTGGCTCCGATTTCGGATGTAATGCAAACTGAACTCGGTAGTTGCAGGACTGCTAGCCGTGACCTGTTGGAGTGTGCTCAGAAGTCTCGGCGTCGCATCTATGCCGGCCTCGCTTGACCACGTTCACTCCGACATGCCCATGGGTGCGAACCTCGTTGCCGATGGCGCGACCTTCCGCGTCTGGGCGCCGCATGCCCGGTCTGTACATGTGCTCGGCGACTTCAACAACCGACAGCGTACCGATGCGAGCCTGCTCACGCGCGATGATCACGGCCATTGGTTGGGATTCATCCCCGGCGTCCAGGACCGCGATCGCTACATGTTCTACGTCGTCGGGGAAGGCAGCGAGGGACCTAAACGCGATCCGTACGCACGGGAATTGGAGACACCATTTCCGAGCCAATGTATCGTCCGCAAGAATGACTTTCCCTGGCACGAAAGCGCTTTTCACACGCCCAGATTTGAAGATTTTGTGATCTATCAGCTCCACGTTGGCTCCTTCTTCACGCCGAACCTGCCGCGGAAAGGCGGCACGTTTCTCGACGTGGCGCGAAAGCTCCCCTACCTCGCCGAGCTGGGCGTCACGGCGCTTCAGCTCCTGCCAATCCAGGAATTTCAGACTCAGTTCAGTCTCGGTTACAACGGGACTGATTACTTCGCGCCGGAGATGGATTTCGCCGTCGCGGATACTGATCTCGCATCGTACGTTGCGAAGGTGAATAACCTGCTCGACGCCAAGGGGTTGCGTCGTTACGCGATCGCGGACTTGCGCGGTGAGATGAATCAGCTCAAGGCGCTGGTGGATTTGTGCCATCTTCACGGACTCGCCATGCTCCTGGACGTCGTCTACAACCACGCCGGCGGTGATTTCGGCGACCAAAGCCTCTACTTCTTCGACCGCCAGTCGAGCCAGGTTGGCGATCGAAATTCCCTGTACTTCAGTGACAAGGGTCATGCCGGCGGACTCGTGTTCGACTTCGCCAAGCCCGAAGTACGCGACTTCCTGATCCAGAATGCGAAATTCTTCCTAGACGAATATCGCGTCGACGGCTTCCGGTATGACCAAGTAAGCGTTATCGACCACGATGGCGCGCCGCACGGCTGGCGCTTTTGCCAGGACCTCACCTCGACGGTCCGCCGTCACCGACCGAGCGCCCTGGAAGAGGCAGAATATTGGAGCGTGAATCCCTATGTGGTGAAGTCACCGCCGGAAGGCGCCGGTTTCGATACGACACTGACCGATGGTTTGAGGGTCGCCCTACGCAACGTCATCGGCAACGCCAGCGCGCCGGACGAACGCCCGCTCGATATGACGGGACTTGCGCGCAGTCTCTGGCCGAGCGGTTTCGCCGAGCATTGGCGCTTCGTGCAGGGGCCGGAGAACCATGACATCGTCTACGATGGGCGAGAGCCGCGCATTGCACGGCTCGGCGACCCAGGCAATCCACGCTCCTGGTTCGGCCGCAGCCGCGCGCGGGTAGCAGCGGGTATCAGTTTGACGGCACCTGGTATTCCGATGCTCTTCATGGGCCAGGAGTTCTTAGAGGACAAGCAATGGTCGGACAATGTCGAGTTGCGCAAGAACCTGCTTCTGAACTGGGCAGGCATCGAGCGGGACGACAAACAGATGGTCGATCATTTGCGTTTGATGCGGGAGCTCATCAACCAGCGCTGGCGATATCCCGGCCTTCGCGGTCAAGGCTTTCGCGTCGCGTACGTCCACGACCAGAACCGCGTGCTCGCGTTCCATCGCTGGGTGGAAGGCGAAGGCCACGACGTGATGGTCGTCGTGCACCTTTCGACGTTCAATCGCTTTGACTATCGCATCGGCTTTCCCGGCGGCGGCGAGTGGAACGAGATCTTCAATAGCGACGTTTATGAGAATTGGGTTAATCCCGATGTCGTCGGCAATGGCGGCCGCACGCTCACCGAGCCAAAACCGTTGCACGGGTTCAGCCATTCCAGCGCGCTCGTTCTGCCGGCGAACAGCGTGCTCGTTTTCGCGCGCTAAAAGTCCCCACCATTCCGTGGGCATTGGCGAAAGCAAGAATAGGCCCGTTCGCTCGCTCTCGTTCCTGCACTGGTTGACCACACAACTATCGGCAGCGCCGCGTACTAGCAAGCGCTTAAGCTCGCCCGCGGTCACTTGGATGCCAGTTTCTCCGAGCGGCTCAACAACAAAGAGCCGCGCAGCCGCGAGTTGATTTGTAGCCCACAATGATATACGCTGGTTGCGCATGATGGTGGAAAACGCCCGCGGGATGGTTGCCCCGCATTCCGAAGTCAGATGGTGCAGCAAGTTCGGTTCGCGCCGATCGTCCGGCACCGCCATGCCATCGGCATCGGCCCTTAAGCAGTGAGGTCGGGAATGAACTCCTTTACATGGTGCGCAGCGCTATCGACATTCGCTCTCGGTGCCGCACTGACGTCCTCCAGTGCACAAGAGCCTCGGGCAACGGCCAACGTGTACCGTCCTGCGGAAGCCGGCTGGCTCGAGCGCGAAGTCTATCGCTCCCCCGTCGACGCGAAGCTGTCCGTTGAATTCGTCGACGTGTTGGTGGGCACCGGGCGCGCGACGGTCGTAAAGGCGTTTCCCACGGGCGCGCTGCTCGATGTGCAGGCAGGCGCCGCCATTGTCACCGTCGACCGGAAGCAGCAGCGCATTGCACCTGGCGTGGTGATACGGATCGACCAAGGTCAAATGCTTTCGATCGACAACCGCAAAGGTGAGCGGCCATTCGTCGCGCGTCTGATTCGCATTGACTCTCGTCGTTAGCGCACTGGCCCAGGGAGGACCGCATGTTCAACACCCTTTCCTGTAGGCGTTTGGCCAACGCGTCACGCAATTCTGCGCTGTGCATCCTCCTGGCGACGTTGGCGTTCGCGGTCGTGGCGGACGCCGCCGCGCAGAGCCCCAAAGATCCTCACGTAAAGCACGGCGGCCATAAATTCAAGGATGACCGGAAGGTCCTCTCCCCACCAATCTTGCAAAAGCCGATCTACGAGTGCGCAGACACGGTGGTCGTGCAAGGCTTCGTAGTGGGGGCGACCATCAAGGTGTATATCGGTGGCACGCCCCCTGCGGTGGGCAGCGGTACAGGGATAACGTCGAGTAGTCAGCCATTCACGGTTGCGTCGGCGTTTACGATCGGGCAGGTTGTGACGGCCACGCAAACGGTGAATGGAATCGAAAGCAAACCGTCCAACGCCGTCACGGTCAAGTCCTATAAGGACGACTATCCGGCGGGGATGCCGCAGCCGCGCATCGCACCGACTCCCTGTCTCGACTGCGGGCGTGCAGTAGGCGTGACCGATGTGATTCCAGGCGCAACCTACAAAGTGTTCGCAGAAGATCCACTCGGTGGTGGCAGCTTCGGCCCGCCGGTCGAAGTGGGAAGCAACAAGGACTTTGGCTACACGTTCGTTTCGCCCGCATTCAAGAAAGATCAGCGCATTAGCGCGCAGGCGTTCATTTGCAGTGACAAGAGTCCGGTATCGCTGCCGGAAATTGTGCAGGCGCAACCCGCCTCGATTTCCGGGCCGGTGCTTGATCCGGTATACGAAGGTGCGGACCGCGTCGTGGTGCGGAGCCCGGGTGGCGGCGCGCTGCTGAACGGCGCCACTCTCGACATTTTCGCCGACAATACGTCGCCGCCCGGCAAGCGGGTCGGCGGCCAGCCGACCCCGGGCGGGGCGCAGGAAGTCCTGATCTCACCGAACGCGTTTGCCGGCAAGTATTGGGCGACGCAATCGCTTTGCACCAAGGGGCCGCCAGGGCCGAAGACGCCCGAGCAACCGTGCTCGAAGTTGCCGGCGGCGAAGATTCGCCAGCCAATGCCAGGCGATACGACCATCGAGCTGATCGAATTCGTGCTCGGCTCCCGCATTCAGGTCTACGTCGGCACCGAAGAAATCGCTGATGGCGCCGGGCCGCTGCTCGCCCTGACGCGTGCGCTCGTAGATGGTGAAACGGTCACGGTGGTGCAGTCGCTTGGCAAGTGCAAGGGCGACTTGATCTACGTCGTAACTGTTGGCTGCAAAGGGCGCGACGGCAATCAGTGCTCCGGCGAGTGGCCTGCATTCCGGCACAGTGGTCTGCGCGACGGCAACCAGCCCATCGGCTCAGTGCTCGCGGATCCGGAAAAGGTCAAGACGCTGAAAGTGAAATGGACGTTCACGCCGCCGACCAGCGCGCAAGCATTCCGCGCCTCACCGATCGTGCACAAGGACCGCGTCTATGTAGGCAACGGCAACGGCCGGCTTTATGCACTCGACGCGGCGACCGGGGCCCTGCTCTGGCAGTATCCGAAGGCCGGTGATCCGGCGCTGACCTCGCAGTTCACCTGCAATCCTTCGTCGACGGGCCTCGCTGCGAGCGCGGCGATTGCGACGATCAAGCGCAAGGATGTGGTGATCTTTGCTGCACCGGATCGATCGATCGGCGCCGGCCTCGGGAGTGGCCGCGTGTTCGCGCTTGACGCCGTGACGGGAAGCGAGGTGTGGAAGTCGCCAGAGGCGGCGATCCTGAACGGCACGACTGCCACCAGCACCTCGCAGTTGCACGAGCAGTTCGGCTACTCGTCGCCGCTCGTACTCGGCAACCGTGTGTACCTTGGGATCGCTAACCATTGCGACAACCCGATTCAGAATGGCCGCGTCGTCGTGATCGACAAAAACAGCGGCAGTCTGGTGAGTGGCTTCGGCTACCGATCGACCAACACGCGTGGCGGTGGCATCTGGTCGTCGGTGGCGGGCGGACTGGACGCTAACGCAATATTCATCACCACCGGCAACGCGCAATGCTGGAATGGAGGCTGTCAGTCGGAACCGAGCGTCAACAACAGCCTTAGCATGTTGCGGCTGAACGCAAGCACCGGGGCGATTGGCTGGAAGTTGCATCCGGTACCCTTTGTGCTCGACGGCGATCCGGATTGGGCCTCCGGTCCAACCTTGATTTCCACACGGTGTGGCAATGTCGCGGCCTCGACGCAAAAGGATGGCTGGGCCTACGCCGCGCGTTCGAGTTCCGGCGGTGGCGGGACCCCCTCAATGCGCTGGCAGTTCCCACCGACCGGCTTTCCATTCGCGTCGGGCGCCCATGGTGATACGCGCTACCTGGTGCCCGGCGGGGCATGGCGAGACACGTTCATTACGATGACCGGCGGCTATGCGGTCGAAGCGGGACAGATCAATCCCGGATTTACGCGTCTGCACGCCCTCGACACGTGCGCCCCGCGCTCGCACCCGGTACGCTGGGTGTTCGACGTACCCGCCACGTCACCGGGCAACGACTATCAATTGGGACCGCCCACGGTGACCCGTGGCATGGTGTTCGTAGGCACCGTCCAGGGTCACTTAATTGTGTTTGCCGATCCGTCGGTCTGGGTCACGGCGGGGTCGGTATGCAGCAACCCGGAAATCACCAATGCCCAGTGCGCGGCAAACGGATTCGTGCTGGTACCGAAACCGATGATGCTGGCCAACATCGATCTCGGCGCCGGTGCCCTGTTCACGGAGCCGGTGCTCGCGGGCGGCCGCGTGTTCGTGTCCACCAGCGGGGGTAGCGTCTTCATGCTTGCTCCCGATAAATAGGAGTCGGCCATGTACGCATCACGGTTTGTCGGGATCGTCCTCGCGCTGGTCGCATGCGCCATGACGGCTTTCGCCGCCGCCCAAGGCACGCTCCGGAAATACCCCGAGCCGCGGGTGCGCTTCGAAGGCGAAGTGCAGGTCGGTGCAGCCGATGCACGCAGGACCGTGCAGGCTGACATGCGGACTTGGATTCTTGCGCCCGGACTGAAAGAGGAACGGCTCGCCCTGCCGGCGGATGCGACGATGATTATCGAGCTGCACGCGGGCAAGCTCGAGACCCTCGTTGGTGACAGGCGGGAGCAGCGCAAGCCAGGCACCATCTGGCTCGTACAGCCAGGTGAGTCTCTGGCGTTCACTACCCAGGACGACTCGGTGACGCTCACGATACTTGCGCTGCGGCCGCGCTGACCAGCAGGTCGTTAGCTAGGGAAGCTTGTCCCAAGCATTGCCGCGGCGACTCATCGAGGCCGTGCTCGAGCAGCACGTGTAGGATCGGCAAGCGTACTGCACGTTGTTTTCGGATTGGGATGGCAAAAAACGTATGCGCCCAGCCGAATACCGTTTGGAGTTCGGCCGAAACGGCCTTGGGCAGGATTCGGTGACGCGATTGATCGGGTGCTCGGCGATGCATTTCAAACGCCTGAAAGCGAAGTCCGGATCCATGACTGCAGTGTTCCCCTTCGCGCCGTGATCGAGTGATTGCTTGATATACGACGCGGCCAAGCCAGCGACTTAGTTTCCCTCGAGAGTTTGACGTCGACTACACCGCGCTCCGCCGTAGAATCCGAGCATCTTCAGCGGCCCTCAAGCCCGTGGATCGCCTGTTTCGGAGAGGGCTTCTTGAACCAGCTTCCGGCGGCATAACTCGCGAGAGCCCGGCAGATTCCGGCCAGTTTCCACTGCAGCACGCCCGCCTGGCAAGTCGATGCATTGATCGTCATGCAACGTACTCATAATCTTCTGCGTATACGATTGCACGCTGCGCGCGCGGGGGCCGGCGTACGAGCTCTCGAATGGGAGCTCGAGCGGCAACGGCCCTATCAAAGAAGCTGTGCTATCTCGGCCGATTCAATACTTGGACGCAACTACTTCGGGAGAATTCAATGGACCTTCGGATGACACTTCTAGGCGGATTTTTGCTTTGGCCCGTGCTGGTGTTGGCAGACGAATTCACTCTCCCGCCCGGATGCGAAGTTCCGTGGAAAGAGATCGCCGTGGACCATCTGATAACGATGGAATGCGGCAGAGAAGGTAAGTCGGAAGGGGGGCCAGGCGCGAATCAGAACCGAATGAAGAACAACCTGTGCGCAACCAACGAGCCGGTCAGTCTTTCTTACGGCGATTTCAGCGCAATGCAGCGCAAGGCAAATCGGCGACGTGAAAAGGAAGCCGATTTCAATTTCGGAACCCGCCAGCACCCGATTCGGAATCGAGCCAAGCTTCGCGATTTTTACACGACGAAGGATGGCACCACTGTCGGAGAAGGCGTGGTCGTACGCCACTCGGGATTTCTGGCAGAGGCGCGCAAAGCGCGCATTGGTACGAGCGGTGAGTCCGTGAACTGCAAGCTTACGGAGAAGGATGAGAACGATATCCATATTGATATCGTGCGCAGGCCTAGTGATTCACCCTGCTTGTCCGTCACGGCTGAAATGATTCCCCACTTTCGCCCCGACAGCTGGACACCTGAGAATCTTAATCACATACGTGATCTTCGCCTTCCTGTGCGAGTCACCGGTCATTTGTTTTTCGACTCATCACACACACCATGCGTTGGGACGAAGAGTCCAGGGCCCGGCCACCCGTTGAGGGTCTCAGTCTGGGAGATTCACCCTGTCTACAAATTCGAGGTCTGCCGAAATCGGACGAAAGCTTCGTGCCCGGAGGGTGACACCGCCGTTTGGCTAGACCTGCACGAGTGGGTGCAGGAGAATCGCCCATGAAGAATCCGTCCGATCGTGGGCGGGATCCCGCCAAGACGCTGCGCGACGGATCGCCGCCTTCCCTGCCTCCAGTAATAATGAAGGCATACTCAGAAGCATCACCCATCGCCACGACCAGTAACTGGGCCCGACCCGTCAAGCCAACACGCGACGATAGAATGACTCTCAGGGGACGGGACTGCGGCAAGCTCGCTCGCCTCGAAATGGCCACAGTTGGGTCATCCGCGCTTGGAAACAGGGGCACGTCGGGTGCGGCCAGTGCAGTCACTTCGTTAACGGAGATACAAATGAGCGAATTCGGCGTCAAGGAAGCGTTCGAGGTTTACTCGAAGCACCGCGACGTGATAGTGCAAATGTGGTCGTTTTATTCCGCCGGTACGCTTGCTGTTCTCGGATATACCATCGGCAGCGAGAAAGCTACACGTACCTGGCGGGGAAGTTTTCGCAATGCTGGTTGGCTCTCTATCATTTTCCATCGGCAATGCCTTGGCGGTAGTGAGCTCGCAGCGGGAACTGGACCGCATGGCGAAAGGTATCGACCTACCTAATGGGCCTCGCCATCCGTAAGCTTGAGAGCCCGAAAACTGCTGCATAAAAAGGGTGAAACGAGTTTTTCAACAGACGCTGAGCCGACATTCAGGCGCTTCCGCCGCGACATTTCCCCTTCGTAGGCCTTGCAATTGGTGCGCGGCCCGTTGGCGTGCCCAGTAGAAGTCTCAAGTTCGCTCGGCAAAGCTATCGCCAGGCAGTGACGCCAAGCCGCCGTCATGCCTGCTCGCGCCGCAATCGCAAAATTCCGCGTGAATATTCGACTTGTAGGCTACCACTACCAGTGGTAGCGTAATGTGTAGTTGGTTAATTCCCGTTGGATGCGCTCCATGCGACGGAAGTCTGCCACTGCCAAAACGTCAACGGTCCTGCCCGAGTGACCTCAGCGCAGACTCTGCCGCCCCGTTTTTCACGAACCGATGTGGCGTTCTTGTTCTCTCGACGCGCTGCTGCCACCCGATTGCTGCGCAAATCGTTCCGCGCGTGGCGTGTTCACGAGCGGATGGCGTGATTGACCAGCGCTGTCGGCCTCCTGCCGTCAAAACCACTGGAGAAAACATGGTCAAGAGCAAAAGGTCCAAAGTAGCGTCGCAAGAGAGAGCCGCCGCGATGCACGAGCCAAGGAACGTCAAGAGTGCGCACACGGATAACGAGACGATGATGATGCACGCGGGCATGCCCGAGACCTTCGCCGAGATGCTGCGGCTGAACGTCGAGATTCGGCGGGTGCTCAAGTTGCCGTCCTGGCTCAAATTCCTTTTGCCCTACGAGCGGCGGGATCAAGCAAGTCTCTCGGCGACCGAGCAGCAACGCTTCCTGTGCGCGTTCAACGTCTTGAATGCCAACGGCACGTTGGGTCAGCTGGTCGACATCCACGCGCAGCCACACCAGATGCACCATACGCTTCGTTTTTTGCCGTGGCACCGGATTTACCTCATCAAGTTGGAACAAGCCCTGCGAGCGATCCACCCCGACGTGACGCTGCCTTACTGGGATTGGACCAAGAACACCGAACAATCGATTCCCGCCTGGCTTGTGGGTGTCACGCCCACGGTCGTGACGCCAACCCAAACGATCGCTGTAATCCGCGCCTCGAATTCCTCATCCGACTTGGCCACGATCGCATCGAATACGCCGACCGCACTTGCGCAGACCACATTCAACACCTTCACATCGACCCTTGAGGGAATTCACGATTCCATCCACGTTTGGGTGGGGGGAACGATGGGCTCGATACCCACGGCACCGGCTGATCCGCTGTTTTGGATGCACCACTGCAACATCGATCGCCTGTGGTGGCAGTGGCAGACCAGTCCGGCGGGCGCGGGCAAGAATCCGCCGTTAAGCGGCGCGGCCGCAGTGATGGATCCGTGGCCTGCGACGGAGGCCGACACGCGGGACATCGTCGCGTTGGGATACACCTATGCGTGACGTCCGACGTCACGGCGGCGAGGGCCCCGCGATTGCTTCGGGCGGCGGATCATGCCGGCGGCAAACCACGAGCCTATCTCAGCTGAGAACGCCATGGTGACAAAACGCAGGAAAGCGACCAGCGCGAGCTTGTCTAAAGGGAAGGGCTCGAACACGGCGAAGGGCGGTACGCGAAAAGACCGCGCCTAAGAGCGGAAACCGGACGCCTGCCAAGCGAGCGGCCGCGGCACCGTCAGGCGCAACGGACCACTTTGATCTCTCGCGGGTGAGCGCGGCGATCAAGAAGTCGCCGCTCAAGCTCAGAGACTGGCTCGACCATTACCTTCCATGGTTTCTCGGCCCGCGCATCGACCTCATCGACCCACCCGGAGGACA
>WNGB01005441.1_pt1 | contig 19050 bp, 22 predicted proteins | sample 5400681 | NCBI WGS metagenome assembly WNGB01 (sample SAMN13153367, study PRJNA577476) | soil metagenome | isolation source: 115 cm soil or saprolite under grassland replicate 2 | place: USA:California | collected 2016-06-15
AGGGGGCCAAGGACTCCAGCGGCGACCCGGAGCGGCTGCTCGCCGAGCTGGCCGGCTTCGACGGCTGGCTGTACGTCGGCGCCTCCTCGATCCTCACGATGGCCGGCGCGCTCGGCTGCACCGGCGCGATCCTGGCGGTCGCCAACGCGGAGCCGGAACGGGCGAAGGCGGCCTTCGCCGGCAACGCCGAGGCGCAGCGGGCGCTGTTCGCCAACCACGCGGCCGCCCGCCGCGACTTCCCCCACGGGCTGAAGCGGCTGATGGCCGAGCGCTTCGGCACCTCCACCGCCGCCCGCCTCGGCTGACGCGCGGCGGTCGCGGCCATCCGCGCGAGGCTGGCTCTACCCGCGCGCCACCGTCGCTCGACCCGCGGCCGCCAGGCTCACCTGGCAGGCCGCGACGACCACGAGGAGGGCGCGGATGCCGCTCGTCAACGTCAAGCTCATCGAGGGTGTGTGCTCGGACGAGCAGAAGCAGCGGATCGTCAGGGAGCCGACCGAGGCGATGGTCGCTATCGAAGGCGAGAACATGCGCCAGGTCACCTGGGTGATCGTGGAGGAGGTCCACAGCGGCGACTGGGGCATCGCCGGCACGCCGATGACCACCGCCGACGTCTTGGCCTTGGCCGCCGGCACCCCGGTGGGCTGCGGCCGGCGGGGAGTCACTCGCCGCTGCTCACGGCGGCGCGGTCGCCGCACGCCGGGCGGGCAGCCTGTGCTGCTGCCACGACTGCGGCAAGCCCGCCGCGCTCAACAGCGGGCCGGGCAGCGGGGCCACCAGCCACAGCCGCAGGGTCAGGACGGTGCGCCCGGCCACCTCGGTTGGGCATTCCAGGTTCTGCGGTCCCCTGGGCGGTGGCCTCCGGCCGGGTGGCCGCCTGGCCCGCCCGCAATCAACCACCCGGCCTTATCGTCCCTCCCATGGGGCACTCGCAGCAGTTGGCGACCGGGAGGTGGGTTGACGCGACGCGGTTCGCGGGCGGAGCTGCGCCGGCTCTACGAGCAGGAGCGGCTGACCCCCGCCGAGGTCGGCGAGCGGCTGGGCGTGAGCGGCCGGACCATCTGTGTCTGGCTGCAACAGGCGGGCGTCGCGCTGCGGCCGCGGCGCGAGCGTCGACGACGCCACCTGCCCCCGGCCGACACCGAGCTGTGGCGTTGCTACCACGACGAGGGTCTCAGCACCGCCGAGCTCGCGGCCCGCTACGGGGTGAGCGCCACGACGGTCAGGCGGTGGCTTGACAATGCCGGCATCGCCCGAAGAGCCGCTGGCCGCGGCAGCCGAGCTCCCAGCGGCGAGGAGCTTCGCCGCCTGTACCAGCAGGAGGGCCTGAGCACCACGCAGATCGCCCAGCGCCACGGGGTCCGTCAGCAGACGGCGCACGGGTGGCTGCGGGCGGCACAGATCCCCTTGCGGCCCGCCGGCCAGCCCGTCCGGGCCGACCCCAGCCACCCGGCCGTGCGCCCAGAGGATCGTCGGCTGGACAAGTAGGCCGCGCACCGGCCGACCGCGATGGTCGCCCGTGCGGTCGGCCGGGTCGGCGCGGGGCGCTGGCCGTCGCGCCGACCATGTGAGGCCGCGCGTCGGCGGCCGGCGCCTCGCTGGCGGCCGTCGTGCAATCACTGCGGGCCCGTTGGCGTCCGTGCGGGTGACGGCTGGATCGACGGTGGAGGTGATGGTTGGCCATGGACCGGTCTCGGTCGACGGCGGTTGGGCGTCGGGAGTTCCTGGCGTGGGCGTCCCAACGGGGCCTGCTGCTGGGGGTCGCCGGGGCCTCGCTGCCGACCCTGCTGGCGGCCTGCGGCGGCGACCAGCCCACCCAGCAGGCCGGGACGGCCACGCCGGATACCCGTGCGGCGCCACGGCAGGGCAAGCCGATCGTCGGGGACGTGGTCGACCACGCGCTCAGCTCCGAGGAGTGGTCCGGCGCGTTCGGGTTCGTCACCCTCCGGCTGCACCGGGGCACCGTCGACGGTAAGGACGTGTGGTTCATCCGCACCGACACCTCCGACAAGGCCTACGCCGACCAGGAGCGGCTGGTGTGGGCGCCCAAGCTGGTGACCCTGCTGCGCGGCAACCTGGCCGGCGACGCCTACCTGGTCAGCGGCGGGCCCGACGACCAGCCGGTGGTGCTGTCCACCCAGCCGGGCCGCGCCGACTACACCCCCGCGTGGCGGCTGCACCGAGCCGCCTGGAAGCGCCAACCGCGGCCGCTCGGCTCGGTCGCCCAGGTACAGGCCGCCCGACGGGCCGGCCGGCTCCAGGTCACCAGCACCGACATCGTGCTCAACGCGGCGGTGGTCAAGTGGCCGTCGGGCGCCATGCCGGTCGACGACCAGCGCGCTGAGTATCTCGGCCCGGGGCAGCTGCTGGAGGCGCCTGACACCAGCGGGATGACGGTCACCTTCAAGCTGCACGAGTGCTTCCCGGGCGTGCGCTACATCGTGACCGACACCTCGATGGCGCCGATGGCCAAGGGAATGAACATCGTCCACTCGCCGCGGCTGCAAGCCAGCTCCAAGGCGGGCGCGACCGGCCGCACCAACGTCTTCGGCAACGGCGTCAAGGGGTCGGGGCCGATGGGGTTCCAGCCGTCGGTGTTCGACACTCAGGCCGGCAACCCGGCGTGGAGCCCCTACTGGGACCACATGACCGACACCTGGAAGGACGGCAACACTCCCCGGGTGCTCACCACCGAGGCGGAGGTGCACGCCGCCCGCGACGCCGGCGAGCTGCAGGAGTTCCGCGGCACCCCCGACACCAAGGGCGCGCTGTTCACCGTCAACTGCCAGGTGCCGGTCCTGGCGCCCAACACCTTCGCGCCATAGACGCTACGGCCCGGCCCAGATGGCGGTGTCGGGGTGGAAGGCGGCCCAGTCGAACCAGAACGAGTCCATCGCGGTCGCCGGGCCGAGCCGGGACCCGGTGAGCGGTCCGGCGACCGCCCGGCCGAACTGGTCCCAGGTGCTGCCGGTCTGCCGGTCGCCGACGCGGCCGCCGCCCGCGCCGAAGGTGAGGGCGCGACCGCCGACCCGCCGCGAGAAGGCGGCCGCCGCCCCCACGTCGCGGGAGCCGGTGATCGAGTCCCGGTCCAGCGCCGACGTCGTGCCCGAGCGCCACATGACCACGATCGGCGCGCCGCCCAGCTCCAGGTTGGCGGCGGCTGCGCCGCCTTGCGCCCGCCCGGCAAGCCGGGCGTAAGGCACCGCCAGATGCTGGTCGCCGACGCTCAAGCCTAGGACCCGCTCCACCGCATCCAGGCGCCCGTCGGGCGTGCCGTCGAACAGGAACGGCTGGGAGCCCTTGCGGTCGTACAGCGGGTAGGGGTTCTCGCCGTAGGGTCGTCGGTGGCCGGTGTCGCGTGACAGCACCCGCCCGTCGGGGAAGGCGACGCGGAAGTCGCGCCAGGCGACCAGCTGGGTGGCGACCCGCTCCAGGCGCTGGCCGGTCAGCTCGCCGGTCACCGCCACCCCCAGGGCCTGGGGCCACAGCGACCGGGTCGCCCGGTCGTACATGACCAGGTTGGAGCGGTACAGCTTACCGGAGGTGCCGAAGGTGGTCGCCCTGCCGTTGACGACCGGGCGGCGGAAGCTCACTGCGGTGTTGCACAGCGGGCAGTAGGTGACCGCCACCGGCACCCGGCCGACGGTGTCGTTGACGATCTCGTGCCACACCAGGATCTGCAGCGGGTAGGCCTTGGCGTCGCCGCCGAGCTCGACCATGGCCACCGGCTCGGCCGCGGCCAGCCAGTCGACCGCGCCGGCGGCCTGGAAGCGGGGCCGGTCGACCGGTGGGATGCCGTCGGGCGGCGGGCCACCGGCCACGATGTTGCCGGGGTCCACCAGCGGGGCACGCCCGAGCGACGCCGAGGTCGCCAGGCGGGGCGCGGTATCCCGCCGGGCAACGGCCACCACCACCAGCACCACCGCGATCGCCACCACGGCGACCACCACGGGTGCCACGCCGCGCTTCGTCCAGCTGTTCATAACACCCCCAAGGCCCTACGGATCCGCTCGCGAAGCAGCGTCTCGTCGAGCTGGCCGGCGAAGATGTCGGCGACCGTCCCGTCGGCGCGGATGAGCACCGTGGTCGGCATGCCGAGCCCGCCGAAGGCGTCGAAGGCCCGCCCGGCCGGGTCCACCGCCAGCGGGTAGGTCACGCTGGTGCGCCTGGCCAGCTGCTCCGCGGCCTGGGCCTGGTCGCGCTGGTTGACGCCCAGGAACGCGACCCGGTCGCCGAGCCGCTGGTGCACCCGCTGGAACTCGGGCATCTCGGCCAGGCACGGCGGGCACCAGGAGGCCCAGAAGTTGAGCACCACCGGGCGGCCGCGCAACTCGGCCAGGCGCACCCCCCCGCCCCGCAGACCCGGCAGCTCCACCCGCGGCGCCGGCCGCCCCACCGCCGCCACCCCCTCGACCACGACCCCGGCGGTCGCCGCCGGCGGCCCGACGAGCCGGCCGGCGAGCACCAGGGCGGCGACGACCGACACCGCCAGGGCAAGCACGACACCGACCCGCTGCAGCCCCCTCGCGCGTGGCCGAGCACGACCCGCGACCCCCCGGGCATCGGCTCTGGCCTGGCGATAGATGCTCACGCCGATCCTCCTGGCCGCTCAGCTCAGGCCCAGGCGCTGCGCCGCCAGCAGCACCTCGGCCCGGTCCTGCCCGACCACCAGCGAGGGTGCGGGCCGGTCGGCGCAGAACAGCACCACGCCGTCCACCTCCGCGATCCAGGTGGCGCCGTCCGGCATAGGTCGGGCGCCGGCCGCCTCGGGAAACAGCCGGTCGGCGCGCAGCAGCACCACCCGGTGGCCGGCGGCGTCCTGGTAGGTGTGGGCTAGGACCGGCAGCCCGGCGACCTCGCCCCGACCCGAGGCATGCCACTGCAGGTCGCCGAGCCGCCGGGCCGGTGGCGGGGTGGCGGCATCCGTCCACGCCGGTACACCGGCCCGGTAGCCGGCCACGGCGGCGGCGATGGCCGGCGGCTGCGTGGGCTGCTGGGCCAGCAGCAGCCCGCCCGCTACGACAGCGGCGATCACGGCCATGGTCGTCGCGGCCAGGACGCCGCGGCGGCGGCCACGACGGGTCGGCGGAGTGGCCGCCACGGTCACGCGCACCCGCTCACGGAGCCGCTGCGGCGCCACCTCCCGCATCGACTCGGCCAGCGCCCGACCCCGGCGGCCCAACCCCACCTCCCCCCAGCAGTCGTCGCACGCCAGGATGTGGGCCTCGAACCGCTCGCGCTGGCGCCGGCGCAGCTCGCCGGCCAGGTAGGCCGCGGCCATCCGCTCCGGATCATGGCGCATGGCGGCTCTCCTCCTGCTCCACCAGGCGGGCGAGCGCCTTGCGCCCACGGTGCACCCGGGCCAGCACGGTGCCGCGCGGGCTGCCGGTCATGGCGGCCACCTCGGCCGCCGTGAACCCACCGACGTCCATCAGCGTAATCGCGACCCGCTGCTCCTTGGGGAGAGCCCACAGCGCCCGGTCCAGCTGGGCGCGCCGCAGACGGTCGATCGCCTCCAGCGCCACGTCCGCCGGGTCAGCAGCCTCCCAGCCCTCGGGGACGCTCTCCTCGCGCCTGGAGCGGCTGCGGCGGACCCAGTCGCGCCCGACGTTCAGGCAGATGGTGGCCAGCCACGGCTCCACCCGACGCGGTGGCCGCCCCGACGTCCAGGCCTGCCAGGCACGCAGGTAGGTCTCCTGCACCAGATCCTCGGCGTCGGCCCGCTGTGGGACGAACCGGCGGGCCAGGCTGTGCACCAAGTCCAGGGCGGGCAGGGTCGCACGCAGGAACTCGTCGTCGGCCGCCATTCGGTCTCCTCCCACGTCCTCGGACGGACCGGGGCCGCCCATGATTGCACCGGCCCTGCCGAGACCGCCGGACCGGCGGTCATGCGCGTGCGGGTGCCTCCACGAGAACCAAGGCACGATGCGCCGGGTTCCGGCACTGTCGGCCGGCCGACAATGTCATCGCGGCCACGACGGGTCGGGACGGGGATGGCGGTTCATAGAATGTCGGCACGATGACACCGCTGCTGCTGGGTCGGCTCAGCGATGACCGGGTCCGGGAGGCGGCCTGGGTCGCCCGCTGCGTCGGGCGGGCCGACACCGCACCGCTCCGCGAGGCGGACCTGTCGGCCCTGGCCAGCTACCTGACCAGGCGGGACGCCGAGCGCGGGCGGGTGCTGTTTGCCGCCGGCAAGCCGTCGCAGGGGTTTGGATCATCCGCGGCGGCATGGTCGAGCTTGCCGTCGGCGCCGGCGCCCGCCGCCTGGTCATCCACCTGCTGCACCCGGGCGATGTCGACGGCGACGTGGAGTTGCTGCTGCGGATGCCGTTCCCCTACACGGCCCGGGCGGTGGCCGACACCCAGTACCTGTTCCTGGACGAGCGGCCTTCGAACGGCTGCTCCGGGAGCACCCCGCGGTGGCCCGCCGCTGGCTGTCCAGCGTGGCCGTCCGAGTCGCCAGCGGCCAGCGACGGATCGTCGGCCTGCTCGGCAGAAGCCTGACCGTCCAGGTGGCCCGGCTGCTGACCGACGAGGCCGTGGACGGGCGGGTCCGGTTGCCGCAGCGCACGCTGGCGGCGATGCTGGGCGTGCACCGCCCGTCGCTGAACAAGGTGCTCAAGCAGTTCGAGCGGCAGCGGCTGCTCGAGGTCGGCTACGGCGAGATCCGGGTGCTCGACGCGCACGGGCTTGCTCGGCTGACCGCCTGACCGCCACAGGCTGATCAGCCGGCGACCGGCGGGGCCGACTTTGCTGTTTCGCCCTATCACGCGAGGCTGGCACCGAATCAGGCCGCCAGGCCGCCCAAGAGCGCCCGGACGATGTGCGCCTTGCCGCGTGCCCCGATACCCGGCCGCGTTCCTCGCCGCCGCTGAACAGGAGGAGCGTGGGGATGCTCATGACGCCGAACTGCCGCACGGTGTGTGGGTTGTCGTCGACGTTGAGCTTGGCCACCCGCAGCCTCCCCGCCTACTCGGCCGCGATCTCCTCCACCACGGGCGCGATCATGTGGCAGGTCCGCACCGATCCCGCCCTCGGCGCGGTCGTGCACATGGTCGCCGGGGCCGACCGCCTGCTTGGCCGGGCGGCGCGCGGGGTAGGGCAACCAGGGAGGCCGTCGGGGCGCCTTCGGCGGAGGAGGTAGACATGCGCATCGAGCCGGTCGAGAAGGAGCAGGCCCCGCCCGTCGTGCAGCGGATCTACGACGCCATCGAGCAGAGCACGGGCAGGGTGTCGCCCTTCTTCAAGATGCTGGGCAACAAGCCCGAGCTGCTGCGCGCCTTCAACCAGCTCTACGGGGTCGTCTGGGCCGAGGGCGCACTTCAGGCCAAGCTGAAGGAGCTGGCCTATCTCCGCGTGTCGATCCTGAACGGCTGCGGGTATTGAACGTCGGCGCATGCCGCTTCGGGCAAGCGGCGCGGATTGACCGACGAGCAGATCGCGGCCTTGAAGGAGCCGGGCGGCGCCCGCCGGGCGGACCTGTTCGACAAGCGGGAGCGGGCGGTGCTGCGCTTCGCCACCCTGCTCACCGCCCACCCGGGCGGCGTCGAGCAGCGCGACCTGGAGGAGCTTGGCGCGCATCTGTCGGCGGCCGAGGCGTTCGAGCTGGTGGTGGTGATCGCGACCGCCAACTGGACCAACCGGTTCAACGACGGGCTGGGTACCCCGCTCGGCTGACCGCTGGCGGCAGCTACCCGCCCATGTGCGCCTGCCCAGGAGACGCGCAGGAGGACGGCGCGAGGGCACGCCAGGGCAGGGTGGGCGCTGAGCACGGCGGCTGCAATCGGCCCCCACCGGCGCGCGTCGTCGTCCTGGGCCCGGATTCGGCCTCGATGCACCAACTCTGTCAGCGCGCCGACAGTGCGGGCGACAGCCGCGGCCGGCCGTGGCTGGATCGATGCAGGGACCGGCAGCAGAGCACGAGAGTGCGGGAAGGGTTGACCGCGATGGACCAGCAGTCCGACCTGATCGTGATCGGCATGGGCGTCGGCGGCGAGGAGGTCGCCGGCCGGACCGCCGAAGCCGGTATGGAGGTTCTCGGGATCGAGCGGAAGCTGGTCGGCGGCGAATGCCCCTATTGGGGCTGCATCCCTTCCAAGCTCATCGTGCGGGCCGGCAACGCGCTGGCCGAGGCGGACCGCGTCAACCGCCTGGCCGGCCGGGCCACGACCCGGCCGTCGTGGGCGCCGGTGGCCGCCAGGGTGCGGGAGGCCACCGCCGGCTGGGACGACCAGATCGCCGTCGAGCGCTTCCAGCGCAAGGGCGGCAGGTTCCTGCGCGGCCAGGCCCGCATCGTCGGCCCGCGGTCGGTGGAGGTCGACGGGCGGCGCTTCACGGCCCGACGCGGGGTCGTGCTGGCCAGCGGCGGCGAGCCTGCCGTCCCACCGATCGACGGGCTCGCGGGCGTGGACTTCTGGACCAACCGGGAGGCGATCGAGGCCGCCGCGCTGCCCCGCTCCCTGATCGTGCTCGGGGCCGGGCCGGTCGGGCTGGAGCTGGCCCAGGCCTTCCACCGCCTCGGCACCGCGGTCACGCTGGTCGAGGTCGGCGAGCACGCCCTGCCGATGGAGGAGCCCGAGCAGGGCGCCGCCATGGACGAGGTCGTCCGGGCCGAGGGCATGACCCTCCACGCCGGGGTGTCGGCGGTCTCGGTGAAGCCGCGCGACGGCGGGGTCGGGGTGTGGCTGTCGGACGGCAGGCTGGTGGAGGCCGAGTGCCTGCTAGTCGCTACCGGGCGGCGGCTCGACCTGGGCGGGCTCGGGGTCGAGGCGGCGGGGCTGGACCCGGACGCCCCCGCCGTCCCGGTCGACCCGCACCTGCGCGCCGGTGACGGCCTGTGGGCCGTCGGCGACGTCACCGGCAAGGGCGCCTTCACCCACGTGGCGGTCTACCAGGGCCGGATCGCGGCCGCCGACATCCTCGGCGTCGGCCACCAGCCGGCCGACTACACGGCGGTGCCCAGGGTGACCTTCACCGACCCCGAGGTGGCCAGCGTCGGCCTGACCGAGGCCCAGGCCCGGGCGGTGGTCGATCACGTCAGGGTGGGGGTGGCCCCGACCGCCTCCTCGGCGCGGGGCTGGATCCACGGCCCGGGCGCCGAGCACGGCGTGGTCAAGCTGGTGGCCGACGCCGCCCGCGGCGTGCTGGTCGGCGGCTCGGTGATGGGCCCGGCCGCCGGCGAGGTCATCGGCCTGCTCGTCCTGGCGATCAGGGAGCGGATCCCGGTCGCCGCCCTGCGGGAGCTGATCTACCCCTACCCGACGTTCGTGCGCGGCGTCGAGGACGCCCTCCGCCAGCTCGCATGACCGGGTTCGGCGGGGTCCGCGCGGGACCGTCCGGTTCCTCACGAGCCCGCCGACGACTGGGTGCACTCCACGTCGGCGGCGGCCTGCGGGTCGGACCGGACCACCAGGTCCACTCGTGGTGCCGCTCGCAGGTGCGCAGCGGTAGGGGTGGTGTCGCCGGCAGGGGGAGGCGAAGGCGCCGGCCTCGGCCCGGGCCGAGGCCGGCGCCCCAGCTCCGCGTGGTCAGGTGACCCGCTGGATGGCGAAGCGGACGACCGGGTCCTGCCAACCGTACAGGGCGGGGTCCAGCTCGCCGGCACCGCTGATGCCCGGGTGGGGACGGATCAGCTCGCCCTCGGGGTCGCGGACGAAGGGGTGGTTGCAGCAGGGGCCGGGGATGAACCCGCGCAGCTCGTTGTTGCGCTCGCTGCCGGCGTCATAGGCCATCCGCGCCAAGGTGGCGCCGCGGCCGCGCAGCCGCAGCGCGTCCAGCCCGGTGAAGGCGTCGTTGGTGTTGACCAGCATGGTCAGCACCGACAGCCGGTCGAACCGGCCGCTGCTGCGGACCGTGAAGGTGCGCGACCCGCCGGAGGGGATCGGCCCGCCGGCGCCGGTGAACACCGCGCGGACCCCGGGCACCTGGGGCAGGGCGGACTCCAGCACGCGGTTGTCGGCGTCCTCGGCGATCGCGGCCACGCCGTGGCTGGCGATCGCGCCGACGCTCCAGACGTCAGCCCGGCTCGAATGCACCACCAGCAGCGGCGGGGACAGCGGCTGGGAGCCGGGCGCGCCCGGGCCGGATGGGGTGAGGTTGGTGATGGTGACCGTCCAGTTGGTGCTGTCGCCGGCCGATGCCGGCGGGGCCAGCGCGACCGTCGCCAGCGCCGCCGCCACGGCCAGGCCGAGCGCCCATAGCCGCCGCATGCACGCCTCCTCTGGGATCGGGACAGATGCCGCGAGTAGGCTAGGCAAGCGATCTTGCCTCCCGCCGACACCACCCTTACCGGGTCATGACGGGTCGGCCTGACCGTCGCGCTCGCAACCCGGGCAACATCCCGGTCATCGCCTGCCACAAGGCAACGCCAAGGCAACCTGGGGACGCCCGTGGGCGTCGCGGTTCGTCATCGTGGTTGCCGGGCAGCGCGGGCCGCCACGGTGAGCGCGGCGACCGCCGGGGCCAGGAACAGTAGCGACAGCGCCGCCGCCGCCTGGGGGTCGGTGCCGACGAACGGCAGCAGCACGATCGGGAGCATGGGCAGGCCGCCGCCGACCGCCAGCGACAGCCCGTACTGGCTCCAGGACACCAGGAAGCCGAGCAGGCCGGCGGCGGCCAGGGTGGGCCGCACGGCCGGCAGGGTGACCAGCGCCAGGCGGCGCACCGGGCCTAGCCCGGTGGTGCTGGCCATCTCCTCCAGCTCGGCGAGTCGCTCGCCGAAGCCGGAGGCGAGCACCAGCACGACGTAGGGCAGGACCACCGTGAGGTGGGCCAGGACCAGTCCGAGCCGGCCGTCGGCGAGCCCCAGCCGGAGGAACCATTCGGTCAGGCCGGTCCCGGTGGCGTAGGCGGGCACCAGCAGCGGCATGGCCAGCAGCACCAGCACCGGGGTGGGGCGGCGCAGCCGGCGGTCGCCGAGCACCCGGGCCGCGGGCCAGCCCAGCAGCAGCGCCGCTGTGGTGGTCGCCACGGCGACTTCCAGGGAGTTGACCAGCGCGCCGCCCGCGTCGCCGCCGATCGCGACCTGGAGCCCGCGGGTGCCCAGCCGCTGCGGCAGCAGCGCCGGCGCGCGCCACTGGTCGGCGACCGCCTGCACCGGCAGGACCGCCAGCGGGGCCGCGAACACCACGCCGACCACGGCGGCGACCGCTCGTCCCAGCCAGGCGCGCTCAGCCACGGCCGGCATCCCGGGCCAGGCGGACGGCGGCCACCGCCAGGACGATCGACGCGGCGGCGGCGACCAGCAGGGCGGCCGCCGCCCTGGCTTGGCCGGCGACGAGGTCCAGCCGGGGCTGGTCGTAGGCGAAGGTCGCCAGGGTGGGCGGGTGGCTCGGCCCGACCGTGAGCGGGACCTCGAAGGCGCCGAGCACGAACGCCGCCACGATCAGGGCGCCACCCGCCAGCGGCGCCCTGATCGTGGGCCACACCACCCAGCGCAGCCGCTGCCAGCGGCTGGCGCCCAGCACGGCGGCCGCCTCCTCGCGCTGGGCGAGCCCACGGCCCATCCTGGCAAGGAGCAGCAGCACCAGGAAGGGTGTCTCCTTGTACAGGTAGACGAGCACCACCCCGAGGCCGGCCCGGTCCCGGACCAGCGGCAACGGCAGGGCGCCGATGGCGCGCTCGGCCAGCCCGCCGGGGCCCAGCCACAGCACGGCGACGACCGCGACCAGCAGGTGCGGCACGGGCACGGGCAGCGCGACCAGCAGCCGGGCCAGCGCACCCCGCCGGCGCAGCGCCGCCGCGACCGCCACCGCCGCCGCGGCCGACAGGGCGGTGGCCAGCAGGGTCGTCTGCAGGCTGAACCGGAGCGCGTCGGCGAAGGCCGGGTCGCGCAGGACCGACCGCCAGGCCGACAGCTCGGGCGGGCCGGAGCCGTCGATCGTCGGGTGCAGGCTCTGCCGGACGGCGCCGGCCAGCCCACCCCCGAACAGCAGCGTCAGCACGGCGACCGCCGGGGCGAGCATCGCCACGGTGGGGAGCCGCCGTCCCGGGAGGGGCGCCGCCCGCCGCGGCCCGCGCATCGCCGGGTTCATCGCCGGCGGCGCCGGGGTGCCCAACGACCTCTGGGATACTCGCGGCATGCTGGATGCCGCGTTGCGGGCCCGGCTGGCGCCCGCCCTGGAGGCCGCCGCGCGGCCCCTGGCGGCGCGTGGGGTGCGGGCGGCTACCGTGACCGCCGCCGGGTTCGTGGTCGGGGTGGGCTCGTGCGTGGCCGCGGCGCTGGCGCTGTGGCCGCTCGCGCTCGTCCTGTGGCTGCTCAACCGGGCCCTGGACGGGCTGGACGGCGCGCTGGCGCGGCTGCGCGGCGCCACCGACCTTGGCGGCTTCCTGGACATCGTCGCCGACCTGGCCGTCTACGGGGGCTTCGTGGTCGGGGTGGCGGTCGCCGTGCCGGGCGCGCGGCTGGCCTGCGCGGCGCTGCTGGCCAGCTACTACCTCAACGCCGGCGCGTGGCTGGCCTACTCGTCGCTGGCCGAGCGGCGGGGGCTGGCGGTGGGGGACGACCGGTCGCTGCGGTTCGTGACCGGGGTGGCGGAGGGGGGCGAGACCATTGCGGCCTACACGCTGTTCTGCCTGCTGCCGCATGCGGCCGCCACGATCGCCTGGGTGTTCGCCGCGGCGGTGGCCGCCACCGCGCTGCAACGCCTGGTCCACGCGGTCCGGACGCTGTAGCCGCGCACGGCCTGTCGGCCGCGAGGGCGACCGGGTGGCCCGGGTGGTCATGCCGGCGCCCCCGGCTCGGCGACGACCTCCGCGGGCTGGTCTCCGTGCCGTGGTGGCCAAGCCCCGGCGGCGGTGGGCAGGCGCCAGAGGTCCTCGGACGGCAGGGCGACGCCGACCACCTCGCCCACCCGGGGCGCCCAGGCCGGCGGCACGTCGGCCTCCAGCGTGAGGCCCTGCCCGCGCAGCTCCAGCCGCACGTGCGTGCCGGTGTAGCTGGCCGCCGCAACCGCCAGCCGCAACGGGCCGTTCGCGTCCAGGCGGACCCGCTCGGGGCGGATCGCCACAGTCGCTTCGCCGTCGGGGCCGGGCACCTGGATGCTGGCGGAGCCCAGCACGAGCCGGCCGCCGGTGACCCGGCCACTCAGGAGGTTCCGGGTGCCGAAGAAGCGCGCCACCGCCGCGGTGGCGGGCCGCTCGAACAGCGCCTGCGGGGTGCCGTGCTGGACGACGGTACCGTCCAGCAGCAGCGCGACCTGCTCGCCGAGCTGGGCGGCCTCGGCCCGGTCGTGGGTGATCAGCAGAGTGGTCAGCGCGCGCGGCTGCTGCAGCTCGACCAGCAGCCGGCGCAGGCCGTCGCGGCGGTTGGGGTCCACGCCGGCCAGCGGCTCGTCCAGCAGTAGCAGGTCGGGCTGGACGCACAGCGCCCGGGCCAGCGCCACCCGCTGCTGCTCGCCGCCGGACAGGCCCTCGACGCCGCGACCGCCGAAGCCGGCCAGCCCGACCTCGTCGAGCAGGTCCAGCGCCCGTGCCCGTCGTGCGGCGCGGGCCACCCCGGCCGCCCGCAGCCCGAAGGCGACGTTGTCGGCCACGTCCAGGTGGGGCAGCAGCCGGGGCTCCTGGAACACAACCGCGATCAGCCGCCGGTGCGCGGGCACCGTGTCCAGCCGGCGGCTTCCCAGCCAGATCTCCCCCTCCAGCAGGCGCTCCAGGCCGGCGATGGCCCGCAGCAGGGTGGTCTTGCCGGCCCCGGACGGGCCGACGACCACGGTGCGGGTGCCGGCGGGGACCTGCGGCGACAGCCGGCGCAGCACCACTTTCCCGCCTGGCGCCACCACCAGGTCGCGGCAGGCCAGCACCGCCGCCTGCCGGCTACGGCCGGCGACGGCGCGTTCACGGTCGTCGGGGAGCCACGGCGGGGGCGTCACCGCAGGACCTCGCGGAGCCACTGCCGCTCGATCGGGGCGACCTGGTCGGCGGGCAGCTCGGGCAGCGGCCTGCCGAAGCTGGCCAGCAGGTAGGGGTTGCCGCTGGCGGTTTGGAACCGGCGCCGCTCCACCTCGGGGAGGCGGTCCAGGTCGAGCACGGTCGGCAGGCCCACCACGTCGGGGTCGGCCTTGATGGCCTGCAGGCGCGGGTCCAGCAGCAGGTTGGCGACCACCATGGCGCCCTCGCGGTGGGCCGCATTCGCTGGGATGGTCACATAGGAGGTGTTGACCAGCGCGCCCCCGCCGATCAGGAACGGCCGCGTGGTGGCGGGGAACTGGCCCTTGCGGACGGCGTTGGCGACGAAGCTGGGGTCGTAGCTCATGGCGAGGTCGACCTGGCCGCCCGAGAACAGCTCGTTCAGCTCCGCCTCGGACTTCGGGAAGGCCTGGCCGCCGCGCCACTGGTGGGGCTTGAGCGCCTCGAGAAACACGAAGCCGGCCTGGCGGGAGCCGAGCCGCTGGACGACCTGGCGCACGAACGCCGAGCCGGTGAAGTCCGGGAGCGCCGGGTAGGTCACGCGGCCGGGGTGCGCCCTGGCGTAGGCGAGCAGCTCGGGGAAGGTCATGGGAGGGCTTGGCGTCCTTGCCATGTCGGCGGCGAACACGAACGCGGCGCCGCTCCAGGGCGCCTCCTGCCCGTCGATCGGGACGCCGAGGTCGCGCGCGATCGCCGGGTCGTCGAGGTCGACGTTGCGGACGTTGGGCAGCCTGGTGACCCAGCCTTGGAGCCACAGGCCGGCCTGCTTGCCGGCGGCGAAGTTCTCGCCGTTGATCCAGATGAGGTCGACGGCGCCGCCCGAGGTCTTGCCGGCGCGGCGCTCGGCGAGCACACGCTGGACCGCGTCGGCGGTGTCGGCGACCGGCACCCGCCGCAGCGTGACGCCGAGCTGGGCCGCCGACGGCGCGACCTGGCGGTCCACGTAGGCGTTGATCCGCTGGTCGCCGCCGAACATCCACCAGCGCACCGTCTGCCCCCGGGCGCCGGCCAGGATCCCCTCCCAGTCGGCGGGGACGGCCGGTGCGCCGGCCGTCCCGGCCGGTGTCCCGCAGGCCGCCAGCAGCAGGACGAGCACCCCGGCGGCCACCACGCCCCGGCCACGCCGAGGGGCCCGGACGGACCCGCCACCTCCGCCGCCGCTGGCCACCCTCATCCCGGGAGCGGCCGGCGGGGAGTGCCGTCGGCCGGCCGCTGCCGGCCGCTTGGGAGCAGCGGGAGCAGCCGGCGCAGCGCGAGGTTCTCGGCCGGGTCGAGCACGCCGTGCTGCACGCAGGCCGGCACCAGCTCCCCGGTCTCCGGGTGTGCCATCGCGTAGGAGCAGGCGGCCAGCCGCTCCTGGGTGGCCCGGATGCGAGGGTCGTGGCTGCGCTGGCCGCGCTGCAGCAGCTCCCAGGCGGGGCGGACGTCGGCGGCGTCCATGAAGCTGTGCATCACGAAGGTGAGCGGCCGGGCGCCGTGGCGCAGCAGCCGCCAGATCCCCGCCCGCCGCAGCAGGCGCCCCACCCAGCGCAGGCCCAGCGACACGATGCGGGGGTGGCGGGCGGCGAGCCGGACCAGCCGCGCGGCCAGCAGCAGCCGGGGCGCGCCGGCGTCGACGCCCGCGAAGTGGGCGAAGAAGGCGTCGCGGGCCTGGAGGTCGGCGGGGACCCGGTCGTCCAGCACGGGGATCCAGCGGTCGCCGACCTGCAAGCCCCAGGCGGTGCGGTTGCAGCGGGCGTCGCCCACCTGGATGACCTGCCAGGGCAGGCGTGCGCCGGCGCCCCGCTCGATCTCCGCCCACACCATGTCGGCGGTCAGCGCCCGGTAGTCCTCCCTCCAGCGCCGCTGGTCGCCGACCAGCGCGGCCGGCTGGAAGGCGAACATCCGGAACCCCATGTGCCGGCAGTCGCGGATCACCCCGGCGAGCTGGTCGAGGTTGCGCGGCGTGACGGTCATGGTGTGGGCCAGGTAGTGGCGCACGCCGTGCTCGCGCTCCAGCCGCTGGAACAGCTCGCAGAAACGTCGTCGGTGGGGGTTCAGCTCGCGTTCGCTGCCGGGCCGGGGGATGCCGCGGCGCCCGTACATCAGCGAGTCGAAGTGGCCAGCGAACGACAGCCGCGCAAGGCGCGGCCGCCCGTTGGGGCCGAGCGCCAGCCGCCGCAGGTAGTCCCAGTCGAAGTCGCCGTGCGACATGCTCATCGGCTCGCGCCCGTGGGCGCGCATCGCCTGCAACGCGGCAGCGTGGTCGTCGGGGTCGAGCAGGCTGACCTCGCCGCCGATGAGCTGCGCGAACGCCCGCGGCCCGCGGCGGGCGCGCAGGTAGGCCATCTGCCGGTCGACCTCGGCGACGGTGTGGGCGCCGTCCACGCGGACCCGGTTGGCGTCACGGGAGTGGTAGCAGGGGGTGCAGGCCAGGTTGCAGCGCGGGAACACCCCGTGGGTGCCCTCGCAGCCCAGCCCGCGCCGGCCCAGCAGCTGCGCGGGGTGCCTGACGTGGTCGGGCAGCTCCTCCCAGCGGCGCCGCAGGGCGGCCAGCATCTCCGGCTGCGCTGGGCGGGTCGCCTCCTCCGCCCGCCGCAGGCGCTCCAGCAACGCGCCGATCATCCTGCGTCCTCCTCTGGTCGGCGGGCGCCGCGGCCGCTGGCGGTCACAGTGGCGTCCGGAACCCACCCACCAGCGGTTGTAGCTGAAGGATGAAGCGGTCCCACAGCCCCGTCACCAGCAGGACGCCGACCGCCAGGAGCATGGCCCCGCCGACCCGCTCGACCAGGATGCTGCGCCCGCGGAGCAACCGCAACGCGCCGAGGCCGCCGCGCAGCGCCACCACAACGCCCAGGAACGGCACGCCGAGGCCGACCGCGTAGGCGAAGGCGAGCACGGCACCCCGGACCGTGAGGCGTCCTCGCCGACGGTGGTGAGCGTCAAGATCGCGGCCAGGGTCGGGCCGATGCACGGCGTCCAGCCGGCACCGAAGACCACCCCGAGGGGGAACGCTGCCAGCAGCCGCCCCGCCGCACCAGCCCCACGGCACGGCGTTCCCGCTCCAGCCGCCGCGGCCGCCACACCCCCAGCAGGAACAGGCCGAGCGCGGCGACCAGCACGCCGCCGACGCGGCCGAGCAGCTCCCGCTGTGCCACCAGGACGGCGCCCAAGGCCCCGAAGGCGCCGCCGACCAGGGTGAAGAACAACCGCGAAGCCCAGCACGAACGGCCGGCGCCGGCGACCACCGCGCCGCGGGCGCGCGCGCCGCCCTCGGCCATGTCGGCCCCCGACAACCCGGACACGAAGCTCGGGTAGCCGGGGACCAGGGGAAGCACATAGGGGGAGGCGAAGCTGACCGCGCCGGCCGCCAGGCTGATCCCGGCCGCCACCACCAAGGGGCCACTGGCGACGTCGGGGGTCATCGGTGCGGCCCGCTCCCGCAGTCCGCTCTCCCCGCTGGGTCGTTGGCCATCTTTCCCCTCCGAGGAACCTGCTGCGTTCTTCCCGTGTACGGACGCCACAGCGACCCGCGTGATTGCGCCGCCGGGGTCACGCCGTCTGGAGCTTGCCGCATGCGCCCGCCTGCACGAGGCGGCTGTGTCATGTGGCTGACAATGTGGCGCTGCCGGTCCGGCAGGCCGGCTAGATCCTCGACACCGGCTGGTCGCACAGCGCAGGACGGGAGGCGATGGCGGATCGACCCCAACCGCTACGACGTGGTCGTGCTCGGCGGCGGTGCCGGCGGCCTGACCGCGGCGCTCTGACGCCGCCGCCGTCCCGTGGGTGGTGTTCACCGACCCCGAGGTGGGCCGGGTCGGCATGACCGAGGTGCAGGCGTTCCAGGCGTATGGCGAGCGCGCCGGGTCGCCTGGCTGCCGCTGGCCGAGACCGACCGGGCCCGCTGCGCCGGCCAGACCAACGGCTTCGTAAGCTGCTCGCTGCCGCCCCAGGCGCCTGCTCTGCGGCACCGGCGGCGGCCGGCTGGTCGGCATGACCGCGCGCACGCCACCCCAGGCGTGGCCGTAGGATCACCCGAAGCAGCCGCAACCTTCACAGGCGCAGCTACCAACGGAGGCCACCCATGCCCGCGCCCGCCCCGGAACGCCCGCTGCCGCGTCCACCCGCACCCGGCGACCCCGCGCCTCCGCTGCACCTGCCGGTCATGGGCGGCGGTCGACTCGACCTGGTGGCCCTGCGCGGCGGGCCGGTGCTGGTGTCGTTCCTGCGCCACGCCGGCTGACTGATCTGCCGCGCGCACCTCGTGAAGGTGCTCCACCACCGCGACCGGGTCGCCAGGACCGGCGGCACCGCGGTGTTCGTCGTCCACGACACCCCGGAGCGGGTCCGCGCCGGGCTGCTCCGCGGCCTCGACCTGCCCTGGCCGGTGCTGGTCGACCTGGACCGGGTCGCCTATCGCGCCTGGGGGCTGCGGCGGGCCGCGTTCCGCACCGTCTGGCTGGATCCCAGAGTTTGGGGGCGCTATGCGCGCCTGCTGCTCGGCGGGGAGCGGCTGCGACGGCTTGGCCGCGACACGCTGCAGCTCGGCGGCGACTTCGTGGTCGACCCCGAGGGGGTGGTCACCTGGGCGCGGCCGCAACACGCCGACGACCGCCCCCCAGTCGGTGTGCTCCTGGTCGAGCTGGAGCGAGCGGCACGCCACTGAAAGGCCCCATATCCCCCTGATCCCAGGAGACCGCCTGCCGACCCTCGCGCTTCACGCGCTGGTGGCACTGAGCTCCGGGTGGCAGGCCGATATCGGGCTGCCATGCGATACCCCCGATCCCATGCGCGTCGCGTTGGCATCTGATCCCAGGTGCGCCCGTCGAGGGTTCGCCCGCCGGCCTTTGGGGGTGCGGCCGCCCACTGCTTGAAAACGAAGAACGAGACGCCGTCCCCACGGGTCCACTCGATCGAAGTGGCCGTGCGCATCGGCCAGCCTCCCCGGAACGCAGGCGCGGCAGTGGCTGTCGGGTCTGCTGACCATGAGCGGCCGCGTGGCGCGGTGCACGGCCTAACCGGGACCGGGCTACGCTGCTGGTCTTCGCAGCACAGCCCTGGCGACGGCCAGGCGCGGCGCGGGCAGGCAATGCACGACGGCGAGCGAGGACCACATGCCAGACCACAACGTGGACTGGGAGACCTGCGCGGACGACGGCTGCA
>WNGB01007831.1_pt1 | contig 19048 bp, 18 predicted proteins | sample 5400681 | NCBI WGS metagenome assembly WNGB01 (sample SAMN13153367, study PRJNA577476) | soil metagenome | isolation source: 115 cm soil or saprolite under grassland replicate 2 | place: USA:California | collected 2016-06-15
TGCCGCTTCAAGGCCAAACTACAAACGCGCCGGCCCCCGCCAAAGATTTCGAGAAGATCGAGCAGATGATCCCGATGCGCGACGGCGTCAAGCTGCACACTCTAATCTATTCGCCAAAGTCACATCGCCAACCGCTGCCGATTCTCTTCACGCGCACTCCTTATGGAATAGACAATGCCTCCTCCCGCTTCACCGGTTCTTTGAAGGAAGAGGTTGACGAAGGGTTCATCTTTGCCTTTCAGGATATTCGCGGTCGTTACAAATCCGAAGGGCAGTTTGTCATGCAGCGTCCCCCGCGCGACTCTGCCGACGGAAAGGCAATTGACGAAGGCACCGATGCTTACGACACCATCGACTGGATGATCAAGAATGTCCCAAGCAATAACGGGCGGGTCGGCATGTACGGAACATCATATCCCGGGTGGCTGGTGGTAATGGCAGTGCTCAACCCGCATCCGGCTCTGAAAGCCGTCACCGAAGAGGCAACTCCTGCGGACATGTTCCTGGGCGACGACTTCCATCATAACGGAGCGTTCAGGCTCAGTTACGGTTTCGAATATGCCTTCGAACTTGAGTCTTCAAACGTTGATACGAACTTTAAGTTTGATCGGTATGACACCTATGAGTGGTATCTGCGACTCGGCGCGCTGTCGAACGCGGATGCAAAATACTTTCACCGAAAATTGCCGACCTGGAATAACTTCGTCTCCCATCCCAACTACGATCAATTTTGGCAGCGACAGGCCTTAGTCAACCAGCTCAAGCACGTGACCGTGCCGATCATGCATGTTGCGGGATGGTGGGACCAGGAAGATTTCTACGGGCCCGTCACCGCTTACGCGGCGTTGGAAAAAACAGATACGAATCACGTCAACCATTTTGTCGCCGGCCCCTGGATGCACGGAGGATGGTATCGCCCGACCGGCGACAAGCTGGGAAACATAGATTTTGGCAGCGAGACGAGCAAATATTTTCGCGAGAATATTCAGAGGCCCTGGTTCGCATATTATCTAAAGGATAAAGGAAAGCCCGACCAACAACCTGAAGCCCTGACGTTTCAGACCGGCTCAAACCGGTGGATGTCTTACGACGCGTGGCCGCCTCGGACTGGTATCGTCCAGCGGAAACTTTACTTCCGTGAGAAGGGACAACTTTCGTTTGATGCCCCGGGAAAGACATCTCAGCAGCAATTTGATAGCTACGTCTCTGATCCTGCGCATCCGGTGCCGTACAGACCGCGGCCCATTGAACCTACCTACAATCCTTCTGATTTGGGCGGCTCGCGTTGGTCCACGTGGCTGCTCGAAGATCAGCGTTTTGTCGAGAATCGCCCGGATGTGCTGACCTGGGAGACCGATCCGCTGAAGGACGACACGATAATAACAGGCAAGATTACCGCGCACCTCTTCGCTTCTACTTCAGGCACAGACAGCGACTGGATCGTGAAACTGATTGACGTTTATCCCGAGACCTATCCAAAAGATCCAAAGATGGGCGGCTACCAACTGATGATCGCCGGCGATGTATTCCGTGGTCGCTACCGCAAAAGTTTTGAGAAGCCCGAGGCAATCGCGCCAAACGCGGTGCTACACTACCAGGTTGGATTCCCGGCCAACGACCACGCCTTCAAAAAGGGCCACCGGATCATGGTGCAGGTCCAAAGTAGTTGGTTTCCCATTATCGACCGCAACCCGCAGCGCTTCGTGGCGAATATCTTCCTCGCGCAAGAGTCGGACTTTCAGCGAGCGACGCAGCGAGTATTCCGCTCGGGCCGTTATGCATCATATATCGCGGTGCCGGTCGCGGAGCCCACGCGACCGTGAGGACTTCTAGTGGACGTCATCCTGTCTAACCGACTGCCAAGACTTCTTTTGTAATGTTATCTGAAATCGACTTTCAACCATTGTGCAATTCATGCGCCTACCAAAGACAGCGTTCGATGATCTCGCGCTCGTCCAATCCCACGCGTATTCCATTTAGTCAGGCTCAGCTCATGGCCTTTGGTAAAGGCACGGGAAAAGCAAATGAACTGGTCAATAAATATGGCGCCGCGACTGACTCAATTGAGAGAGACGCGCTCATAAGGCGGATAGCCGCGGAGTGGACGCTCCTGGACGAAAGCCTCCGCATCTGGACCGCTGACACACGCTTTGTTCTGGATACGCTGGAAAAGATGAACTCAGGCGCGCGGAAGAGCATGTTCTCTGGGAAACTGGATTTGAAACGCACCGGCATCTTTGGGATGTCTTTCGGCGGCTCGACTGCGGGTCAGGTTTGCGCAGTTGATAAACGTTGCAGAGCGGGCATCAATCTGGACGGCTTACAGTCCGGCGACTTGATTGATCGCCCGATGGAGCGCCCGTTCATGTTCATCCTCTAAGCCTCGGTAACTTGGGGAGAGCGTTCAGCAGCGACCGAAAGCGATTGCTTTAATGCCTTTACTACAACGGTTTCAATGGGTCGCTGTCTTATTCAAGTGCTCCCAGGGCATTGATCCAAAGTAGGTCATGAGCAAATACGCTGTGGCAAACAACAAGCAGCGGCACGTTTGTTGTAATGCGGTTAGTTGCTCGATGAGGGTACGGGCGCGGGATTATCGAAGGGACGAAGATAATGAAGTCAAGACGATTACGGGTCGTAGCTAGTTAGTATTTAGCAGTCAAGATCCGCTCTGGGACATTCAAACTATGGCTACAAACTCTACGCGCATCGGTCGCCGCGTGAACGCGCCCCGCGCGATGGTCTATCGTGCGCTTCTCGATCCACGCGCGGTCGCGAAGTGGAAAGTGCCGGATGGCATGACCTGCCGCATCCATGAGTTCGACGCTCGCGAGGGTGGCTCGTTCCGGATCTCGCTCACATACGACGCCCCGACCGGCACCGGCAAGACGACTGCGCACACTGATACGTATCACGGCCGCTTCGTCAAGCTCGTGCCGAACGAGCAGATTGTCGAAGTGGACGAGTTCGAGACGAACGATTCTGCGATGACCGGCGAGATGACGATCACGTTCAAGCTCACCGATGCGGACGGCGGCACGGATGTGCTCGCGGTACACGACAACCTGCCGCCTGGCGTCTCACCAGCCGACAACGAAACCGGATGGCAGATGGCACTAGACAAACTCGCGGCGCTCGTCGAAGCTGACGCGCAAAGTTGATAGACCTTGATACGAAAGGCTCTTTAGACGAAATCGACAAAACTTTCCGACGCTGTCCTTAGTCCGAGGAGCACTGCGAACGACTCGCCGCGGAGTACGCTCGAATCAGGAACCGCGCTTGATGATCCCAAACGTAAAACCGGAAACAGTAATTGCATGGCAGCGAAAAGGGTTTCGATGGTATTGGCGGTGGAAGAGCAGAGCAGAGAAGTCCGGTCGTCCTTGCGTCAGCCGGGAAATACGACAGTTAATCCGTCAGATCAGCACGGCGAATCCACTATGGGGAGCACCTAGGATTCATGGCGAGGTGCTGAAACTGGGAATACAGATATCTCAAGCCACAGTAGCCAAGTACATGGTGCGTCAACGAAAGCCGCCGTCACAAACATGGCGAACTTTTCTTGAAAACCACGTCAAACAGTTGGTTTCAACAGATTTCCTAGTGGTATCGACTGTGAGCTATCATATTCAATGAAGCTTCCTTGCGGTGCATTCTGAAGGCATACTTCGAATACTACGAGCACTCCCGGACTCATCTGGCGCTTGAGAAAGACACGCCCGCCTCCAGAGCCGTTCAACCTCCCTCGCTCGGAACAGTCATCGAGCTGCCTCAGGTGGGCGGGTTGCATCATCGCTACGAGCGAAGAGCCGCCTGACAGCCTCATCCTTCCAATCGTATTGCTACTCCTGAACATCATAAGTCTGCCCGGCGTTGACCAGCACGACTATTGCCTCAAGCTCTCTCAGGCACCAAGCTGTAACAGCGTGTGATGAGGATCGATAAGACTGCTGTATGAATTGGCCCCATGAGATTTATTGTGCTGCTGCCCGAATCGAGTTTTTTGGTAACCACAGGCAACTTTGTCAGTCGGTTTGCCGGTAAATGGGTGAGTTAACGTTGAAATATTACAACATCTGTAATATTCTGACTGTGAGGGTATTATGAGTGGAGGAGACCTAAAAGCGGGGAGAGAACGGAAGGGTTGGACTCAGGAGCAGGCGGCCCACAGGCTCGGTGTGTCTCAACCTTATCTTTCCTTGTTGGAGAATGGCACGCGGCGAGTGCCCGAGAAACTCGCACATAAAGCCGCAACGCTATACGGTTTGTCGCCGGCACGGTTGCCGGTGAAGATAAGCTGGCAGTCCGTCCAACCGGAAGAAAGCGATGCACTCGCATCCGATCTGGCTGCGCTTGGATACCCCGGTCTTTCATATCTAGAATCCCGACGTAAAAAGAACCCCGCCGAAGTTGTGCTTTCCGCGTTGAGTGCTAAGAACCTTGACGCCCGGCTAGCCGAGGCTCTGCCTTGGGTTTTGCTAGAGTATCCTGATTTGGACTGGCAATGGTTAGTCCGCGAGGCCAAGGTAAATGATCTTCAGAACAAGCTGGGCTTCCTAACCAACGTTGCGCGTCGACTTGCTGAGAAGCTAGGACAGGATGACACGGCTGCCTTTCTGCGCAATCAGGAATCTGCTTTGGAGCGCTCTCGCTTGGTGAAGGAAGACACGCTATGTCACGATTCTTTGACGCAAACGGAAAGACGCTGGCTTAAATCAAATCGAACTGACGAAGCCAGGCACTGGAATCTGTTGACAGATCTTTCGCCAGAACATCTGAGCCATGCCCTCTAAATCCATTCTTGACCCATGGCAATCGTTCCTTTCGGATATAGATGTAACCCTTGCCGAAGACGTGGAGTTGCATTGTCTCGGTGGGTTCGTGATCACAGTGCTCTATGACCTGGTGCGCCCAACCGCGGACGTGGACGTTATCGCAATTACGCCCAGAAATGAAATCGAACCTGTCATGAGCTTAGCTGGGCAAGGTTCGGAACTTCATCGGAAACACAAGGTGTACCTTCAGCTTGTTGGTGTGGCTACGGTGCCGGATAACTACGAGGGAAGATTGACGGAAATGTTCCCTGGAACATTCAAGCACCTGCGTCTATTGGCCTTCGAATGTTACGACCTGGCGCTTTCCAAACTTGAGCGTAACACCCAACGCGACAGGGACGACGTTAGACACCTCGCGCGAACAGTTCCATTCGATCTCAATGTGCTCCATGAGCGCTACCAGAAGGAACTCAGGCCCTACCTCGGAAATCCTGAACGAGAGGATTTGACCTTGAAGCTGTGGATCGAGGCTATTCAAGAAGAGAGGGGCAGTCACTATCTTACGGGCGAACCGACTTCCCCTTAACCAATCCTGCTTGCTCAAATTCGCGATAGGCGGACTTGAGAATGAAAAGAATGAAGTTGATGTATGGCCAAGGATCGTGCCTACCTTCGTGCCAGCCTCGTGAACTCTGATCAAGAGTTTCGTAGTATCGCTCTTTGTTTTCCTCAATCAATTGTTCCAGACTGACATACCGACCCACTTCATAACCCAGATGAGAACAGTACAACAGTAACAAGAGACGCGAGACGCGACCATTCCCATCGCGGAAGGGATGAATGCAGAGAAAATCGAGATTCATTGCGGCCATCGCGATCAGAGGGTGAATCCGATCTTCTTCGAGACAATGCTGCCCGGCTTCGACCAGCTCAACCATTTGCCAAGGTGCCTTTCGCGCGCCAACTGTTTTGAAGCGCACTCGCACACGACGTCGGGATACTTCTCGATGATCTCGCTGTCGTTTTGTTTGTATTGGCCGGCATCGCCGTTGTTGGCGCGACTCAGCCGATGCAGACGCAGAATTGTCTCTTCTGAAACAGCAAGCCTCGCTCCTTCTTGATGGATCAGTTTTAGCGCATTGAGGTAACCGCGCACCTCTTGTTCGTCGGTGTCGCGCAAAGGAGATTTGCCCGACACAACCGCTTCCACGCGCGACTGCTCGACCGTTACTCCTTCAATACGGTTGGAAGAGACTGCACTCTCGATCAGCGCATGTTCGCGCAAGACCTTGAGCCGCTGCGGTGACTGCTTGGTGAAGAGTTCCTGCTTGCCACGAGCTTCGCCGAGATCAGCCAAGTACCACGCTGTCGTGGTATGAATACTTGGTTTCTCCGCAAGCAGTTGTAGGGTCGTCATCATTGTCTCGTCGGTAGGTTCGTGGACATCAGCGCGCCATTTTTTGCCAACTCTTCTTCAAGGTGTGGATGCGTGATTGCCAGTGAAAACTGGTCAAGCGCCGGTTCAACCACGGCCAGTTCGCACTTATTTTAGAAATCGTGACAAAACTAAAATAAGCGAAAGAACACGCGGGCCTTATTCTGAAATTCTGCTGAAGCTTGCAGAGCATGGTTATCTTTGTTTTGGCCGGACTACGGCGCGACTGCTTTTAGTCACCACCGGGACTCTGTTATTCTCGCCAGCTAATTTCTCTCTAGAGAGTCGGGCTTGACCGAAGTTGACTGGATACTACTAGCGAATATGAAAATCGGCAGAAACGATCCTTGTCATTGTGGCAGCGGCAAAAAATACAAACGTTGTTGCCTGGCAAAGGACCAAGCCACCAATGTCATTGACTATGAATGGCAGAAACTCCGGCGCACCGAAAGAGTGGTTGTTCCCCTTCTGCTACGCGTCGCCAACGAGTGGTACGGACCTGATTTCATCGAGAACGCCTGGCAGGAATACACAGAAGGCTCCAGCGAATCCTTGCCAATCGAGGACACTCCTGAATCTGGAACCTCTTTTGTTCCGTGGGCGTTGTTCAATTACATTCACCAGGAAGAATCAGAGGCCGACCCGCCAATCGAGGTGCCATTAGCTTTTTTATTTCTGATGGGGGCAAAGGACTTGGACCCAGATCAGAAACAGTTTGCATTAGAGGCATTCCGGCAGCCCGTCAGCTTCTGGTCAGTGCAGGAAGTTAATCAGGGTACCAGCCTCAAACTTCGTGATCTATTCACGCACTCTGAACACACAGTCAGAGAACGTCAGGCATCGGAGGTCTTGAGAAAAGGCGACATCGTTTACACACGAGTGATATCGCTGGGGCAGACTGCTGTTATGTTCGGTATGGCTCCCATCCCCTTCCCGCCCGATTTCCACTTCGAAATTCTGGATGCCCGAGAAACTCTCTTTGGACCTCGCCGGAAGATTTCCAACGCTGATCTGCAGGAAGTCGAACCCGTTTTGCGACAGCTTTATTTCGCGCTCAGGCGCCGCCTGCTGAATCCCCAACTGCCGATTCTGCAAAACACCGATGGCGACCCGCTGGAGTTCGTCAAGCTCATTTACCAACTCGATTGTTCGCCACGTACAGCGTTCGACAAGCTGCGCTCGCTGAATCTGCTGGAGACTGAAGAAGCGCTGCTGGCGGACGCCACGCAAAATGAAAAGGGCGAGCTCCAGACCTTCACGTTCTCCTGGATGAAAAAAGGCAACGAGAAGCACCGCTCCTGGGACAACACTATTCTGGGCAACATAGCAATCGAGGGCGGGAAGCTCATCGTCGACGTTAATTCGCAGAAGAGATCCGAAGCAATCCGCACCGAGATCGCCAAACGGCTCGGTGACGATGCAGTGTTGCAGGACTCAGTCAGCGAATCCGTCAAAGAAAAGTTTGCCCAAATGAAAGACGGCGTTGAATCGCCAGAGCAACAGCGGCAGCGCGAAGAGCAGGAAGCCCTTTCGGCGCTTCCCGAAGTGCAGGCCCTCATGAAGGAGATGGCGAAGAAACGCTGGGAAGAGTGGCTGGATGAACCGGTTCCAGTACTGATGGGGAAAACACCAAGACAAGCCGCGAAGTTCGGCGCCAGCCGTGAACGTCTCGAAGCACTGCTGATTGACTTTGAAAGAAGCGCCGCCGAAACGGACAAATCTGCCTTTGCTCCGGATGTTACCGAATTGAGAAGGCAACTGGGGATGTTACCCGGCGTTGAGAATCAGAAGGCGGCGCGCAAGCGGAATAGGAGCGTTTCCGTAAACGAAGACCTGGGACTTGACGGGGCGGCGCTCTATCAGCTCAAGATCACGTTGAAAGGGTCCGACCCACCAATCTGGCGTCGCGTTGTGGTTCGCTCAGACATGCCGCTCCGTCGCTTTCATGGCGTAATCCAAAGAGTTATGGGTTGGACCGATAGCCATCTACACCAGTTCATTGTCGGCAACACGTGCTACGGCACGCCCGACCCGGAAATGATGGGCTTCGGCAGGCAGACTCTCAGCGAGAAACGCTACACCGTCGCAGACCTGGCTCCGGCGGCGAAGAGAAGTTTTGTTTATGAGTACGACTTCGGCGACGGCTGGCAACACAAGATCGTCTTGGAGAAGATTCTACCGCCCGATCCTGAATTCCAACACCCCATCTGCCTCGCCGGCGCGAATGCCTGCCCCCCTGAAGATTGCGGCGGCATCGGCGGCTACTACGAGCTGATCGCGATCCTCGCTGATCCACGAAATCCCGAGCACGAGTCTATGAAGGAGTGGCTTGGATACGACCTGGACCCTGCGCGGTTCAATATCGAGATCGCGAACGGCGTTTTGAACCGGCTTAAGGCTTGAGCTTTTGAAGACCAGGACCAGTAATGGGATGAAAAAAGAAACGAGACAAAAAGCCCTGCCACCGCGCGCGAAACGAATGGATCGTTCTGCACGCCTTCAATCTGCTCGCACTTGGGTAAAGACCTACAAAGGCAAAAACATCGCCGCGGGCTACCGGAAGCATTTCGCCGTAGATTGGGTATGTGCCTTTAGAGAGCTCGAAATTCTCGGTGTAAAAATAGACGCTGCTTACAAGGGTCAAATATTGAATTCCGTGGAAGACCACATCGCGGCGCGCCAGCGCAGAAAGTCTAGACGGGTAGAGACACCCGAGTCCTCATTAGATCAAGACGAAACTTTTGCCTATATCGCGGGTTACACGGAGGCGGGCTTTGCTTATGGCATTACATGGGAAGAGTGGGGCCGACTCAACCAAAAGAACCCGCTCGATAGGGAAGGCGATTCAAGGACCAATTTCAATGATGAAACTCCGGACCTCCCCTTTTAGTCGACAGTGCCATGTTCTTCCTTTCTCAGAGACGCCGCTTCAGAGTTCGCACTTACGAAGGTATTTCCGCAAGCCTTTGAGTACGCGTTAAGCGACGCGCGCATCGGTTTCTCCTCCGAGGGCCACGCCGATCGACTCCAGTGCTGCATTCAACCACACCGTCCTACGAGCGTGATGAGCAACATGAGAAGGAAGTCTTTCGCAGAAGATGCGTTTATTGCGGGGCTATGATGTTCGCATGGCGGGCTACCTGCTGCCAGCGCCCGTCCTGTCTCAACCATATTGCCGTGAAGCGAAGAAGCGAGGTTTTTCCTGCATTCGGCATCTTTCCGGCCCACACGACAGTCTCGCTACCGGCTACAACAGCGGTGTCCCGGTAGACGCGGATGTACTCTATCTGCCTGTCGTAGGAAATGAAGGCAAGGGTGCCGGACTCGATAAGCCCTACAACCTGCCGCTTGTTAACGAACTTGTTCAGGGGATTCGTCACGACGAGATCGTTAGACCAGATGCGCCCCAATCTTTTCACGTCATTATGTAGCAACCCCTCAACTTCTTGGGCATTCAGCCGGCTGATCTCTTCTTCCTCACGCCGGTCTTTATCGACCTGAGCTGAGACGAGAAGCGCGACCATGGTTATGATCGTGGCCAAGGCGATAGCTTTATTCATCTCGTAAATCCTTTCGCGGAAATGGCGAGAGCGTTTTAGTTCACTTGCGGAATCCTTAGCCCTCAACCCTTAAGTTGGTAGCGTCTAACGCTAGTTTCAAATCCTCCCTAGTACTGAGTAGAAGTTCTATCATGATCTATACCGTTGCCATTGCTAGAGACTGATGTGGTTGGACCGCACGAGAACGCAAACTTTAAGAACTTCCATCACAGAGCGCCAGGGGGTGAATCTCTTCACCCTCTGCGGCCGCCGAAAGTGGGTGCAACCCCCAAGCTACTCGAAACGTCTTGCGACCGCTGTGGCGCAGCCCGTCACGAGTAGGTTGCCGTTGGTGTCGAAAATTTCATTCGTAGCGGTACTGGTGAGCTCGTCCGGGTCAGCCCCGATCTCGATAGCCTGCGTGAGTCTCTGAGTCCCAGTCCAAACCCCGGCCGGGTTGAAGAGGAAGGCCTCGGACACCGCACTGTAAGTGTGGTCGCCGGTGTGCCGCCAGAAGCCATGGCCGGGTGTGCGCAGCGCCGGCGGAAAGCCGGTCGTAGTCTCGGTCAGCGTGCCCCCTTGAGCGAAAGTGAGCAGGGCGGGGAAGGTCCTGAGTGCCGCGCCCGATTGACAGTCGCGGATTGAGACCTCGACGCGCCACGTACCCTCAAGATTTCTCGCTTGTGATTCAGACTTTCCCGGACTCTCCGATTGCTGCGCCATTGCGCCCAGCGCGGGCGTCGGAGAGAGCGTACCCGCTAAGGTAAGCGCGACCAAGAGAGCTAGACCGACGAACATGTTCATGTTTCTCGAATTCATTTTTGTATCTCCTCCGCTGCAGAATTTCGACCCCTTCCCGTTTGTCCGCTGATACTCTTCCCTCGGGGCACTGAAAGTCCTTAGAATGCCCTGAAGAATTTCTGAAAGTTCTGAACAGCGACGATGGGCGCGCCGGAGCCACAAATCTACGAGTTCGACGACTTCCGACTCGACACGGCCGAACGGGTGCTGCTGCGGTGCGGCGAAGCCGTGCCGCTTACGCCGCGGGTCTTCGATACCTTGCTCTACCTTTTGCGGCACCCTGGGAAGGTGCTGGGGAAGGACGAGTTGATGCGGGAGATCTGGCCGGACGCAGTCGTCGAGGAGAATAACCTGAATCAGAACGTCTCCACCCTGCGACGCATGTTCGGGGAGCGTCGTGGCGAGAATCGCTACATCGTGACGGTACCTGGGCACGGTTACCGCTTCGCCGCCGCCGTTAGGGTGTGCACGGGGCACGCGGCGGCAGTAGTTGCCTTGCCGAGTAAAACCATCGCCGTGCTGCCGTTCGCCAACATGAGTGCCGACCCGGAGAACGAGTACTTCTGTGACGGGCTTGCGGAAGAACTTTTGAACGCGCTGGCGAAAGTGGAAGGGCTGAAGGTGGCGGCGCGCACGTCTTCGTTTGCGTTCAAAGGCAAGAATACAAATGTCAGCGAGATCGCCGACGCCTTAGGCGTGAGCACAATACTACAAGGCAGCGTCAGGCGATCAGGCAACCACCTTCGGATCACGGTGCAGTTAGTCAATGCCTCAGATGGATATCATCTCTGGTCGGAGCGATACGACCGCGAAATGCAGGACATCTTCGGCGTGCAGGACGAGATCACGCTCGCGGTCGTGGACGCGCTGAGAGTCAAGCTGTTCGGTAAAGAGAAGGCGGCTGTGCTCAAGCGCTACACCGAGAACACGGAGGCTTACCACCTGTACCTGAAGGGTCGCTACTTCTGGTTCAAGTCCGCTCCGCAGGAGTTTCACAAGAGCCGCGACTACTTCCAGCGGGCAATCGAGGCGGACCCTGCCTACGCCCTCGGCTACTTTGGACTGGCTTCTTATTACGGCTTTGCGTCTTCCTGGGGCATGATGGCCCCGAAAGAAGGCTGGCCGAGGATGGAGGCCGCGACGATGAAAGCGTTGGCGCTAGACGACACACTCGCCGAAGTCCTCCACGGGCTGGCAGCGCTCAAGTGGGTTTACTACCGAGACTGGGCCGGAGCCGAGAGAGCGTTCCGGCGCGCAATCGAGTTGAATCCGCAAGTTGGCGCGATTCACAGCCACTACTCTATCTACCTGACTGTGATGGGCCGGTTTGACGAGGCCATCGCCGAGGGCAGACGGGCGTTGGAGCTTGATCCGCTTTCGATCCGCATCCACCGGAATCAAGGCGCTAGGTTCTACCAAGCGCGCCGCTACGCCGAGGCGGTCAGGCGGTATGGCGAGACGCTCGAACTGGACCCGAACGACGCCTCAGTGCATGAAGAACTCGGTGATGTTTACGAGCAGATGGGACTGCACGAAAAGGCCATGGCCGAGTACGAGAGGGCGATGACGCTCGTCGGGGATGACGAGCTGGCGGCGATCCTCTGCAGGGCTTACGCCAAAGAAGGCTCCGCCGGCGCGCTGCGTGCCGTGGCCCGAGAGCAGCTCGAACGGCTGAACGAGCGGGTTAAGCAGGGCCATTACGTCCCGGCGACATATTTTGCGCGCGCCTGCCTGAGGCTCGGCGACAAGGAGCAGGTGTTCCGGTGGCTTGAGAAGGCGCGCGAAGAGCGTAACGTGTACCCGCTGATGATGAAGAGCGATCCTTTCTACGACAGTCTGCGTGCAGACCCGCGCTTTGCGGCGTTCCTCAAAGGCATGAATCTCGAATGACCCAAACGCAGACGTATGTCATCAAAAGTGGGGCTGAACGAAAGACCGGTTTAGAGATGCGCGCGCTTAGTGGATACTCGCGCGAAATCTCGGAACGGACTCCGGGCTCGAGGCCTCGACTGCGAAGCAGGCGCTGCCGTTCTTCGAGGAGCCCGTTTCGTCGGCGTTCATTGGCGGCGTGTTCTCAAGTCCCGCGCTGGAGGCGTGGCGGCATAAACTTGCCGCCTTCGATGGCTTCATCAACATCGCAGTGGCACGTACAACCAAGGATCCAAAATTAAAACTTTCCTGGTGAATAGCGGACAGCATCTGAATCGGTTGGTCACAGCTCTGAAGTAGGCATCGCACGAAAAAAACGAGCCCCCGAGAAGACTCATACCCGCGCAATGATCGGTTAAGCGTATTCCCTATCTCTGGTCATCGAAAGCCAAGACAATCTACTCCTTAGCTCTTTGGCAGACTTTTGGCAGCCTGCGCGTGTGCTTTATCCAACTCATGCATGTGAGCGTGACTTCTCTAACCACCTTCGTCAATGTTTATGGTCTTAGGACGATTACGCTATCGGAGTTGACCGGGGACGGCGTTGACACGGTAGGGGTCTGGGGTTCAAATCCCCACGCGCCTACCAATAGATTCAAGAGCTTAGCCCTCATAAACGCGTTTTCCGTTGCTCCAAACGCTCCATTCATCGCAAAACTCGCTGTATTGTTTCTTGCCAAATCCAAACCACAGAATCGAGCGTCGCCTGGAGTTATGAGTTGATGCGTAGCCAAATCTCTGCGAGATCTCGGGTTCAGCTTTAGTTCCTCGATTCCATAAAACAGCAAGTCGCCAGATGTGTTCTGGCGACTTTGTTGTTTCTCAAGTTCGCTTGTCGCCGGCACGAATGCAGTTTGCACAAGAAGCCGGTTTATTTTTGCGTCCATTTGCGCGGACTTTGCGTTCTTTGCGATTAAGAAATCACGTCGGATTCGCAAACGCCGCAAAGTCCGCGCAAAGGCAAACTGCATCGGTATCTGCTCGTGGGTCTTTTCAAAAGCGGCGCTTGGACCAACCCCTCCTACAACGCTCCCGATATCTCAATAATTCGACCAGCGAGTTCAGTTACGTAAGTCAACCCAGTTTTTTCGTCCACCACCATTGAGGTTGGTCTCGTCAAGCAGTTGGAGACGACAGTTGGTGGACCGGCTGGTGTTTCGAAGTGCAGCAGAAGCCCCGGCGATCCGAAGAAGGGTCCTACTGAGGCATGCTGAAGCACGAGATAATGAGTCTCGCTGCCTTCTTTTATGGGAGCAATGTCTATGGCCGTCTTCAACCCGCTGATAAACGTCGAGTGGCTGCCCGTAAGAGGATCAACTTGCTCCACTCTCGATTGACCCGGCGGAAACGGGACGCCTGTGAAGAGCGTTACCAAAAGCTGGCCGTCGTTGTACGCGATGCCCGTTGGAACTGCGTCGGTCAACGCCGGGAACCCAGGAATCGGGTTCGCAATCTGGGGGAAAGTGACGAGTGTCGAAAACGTACCCGTCGTAATGTCAACCTGCCAGACCAAGTTCTGGCCACCGTCCGTGACGTAGACCTGATCGCCAACAACAACCAAGTCAAAAGGATTCACACCTCGAAAACCACTGGGCCTCGTGGGGTCAATCGTAAAATCCGGAAAATTAGCAATCAACTCCACGGTGAGCTCGCCACCCTCGGTATTGGATACCTTCACCTTTTGGCCTGAGGCTAACGTCTGGTGAGCAGAGAGCGGAAGCGAGAAGCCTTGCAAGGTTTTCGTCTCGACGCTGGCGCTGAAGTGGATGGCCAGAACCGAGCTGAAGATTGGCGATGACTTATTCGAATTAGGCGTTTGATTTGCCAGGAAGGTATCGCCACTACCGATGGCGACGTACAGCGTGCGTCCACGTATAAAAACGCCGGCCGGACCAGAGGGTTCTCCGACATCGTTCGGTGCGGAAGGCAGGCCGTCCAAGAGCGTGCGGCGAGTTCCGTCGGGTTCAACGATGGAGATGCGACCCGAATGCAATACGCCCAACGTACCGCTCTCCGAAACGACGAGGTTGTCTTGATTTGAGTGCGTTATGCCAAGCGGTGTCCGGAGGCCCGAAGTCAAAACGTTCGGCGGACACTGCGCTTTAGCGGACAAAACTGGCATTAAGATGGTTGCTGCCAGCAATGTGAAGAAGCTTCCTTTTGAAACGAAAAGACGAACCATGCGAATGATCATGGGAGTTGATCCTTTCTGGGGCGAAGTGAGTCCCAGCTCCGCACAAGCGGGCTCGAAGAATGATGCTTTGGGTTCAAGAAGCCGCCTTTCCTTCGCCACTGGAGATCTGGGACTGGCGTGGTGAAAGTGGCCTTACCCGAAAGGGTTTTCTATAGGCTCTGCTTTTTATGCCAGATGGAGACAGATGTCAATAGCGACGTTGGAAAGAGTGGCTTTGAAGTTCGGATCCATTTGCCACGATTTTGCCACGGTGCGCCTACGAGTTATACGGTTCATAGCGTCTAAAGTGACTTCTCTAGCCGCGATGATTGATTTCTACGCTGAATAAAGCGGATTACGCGTTAACGCGGCGTCGGGCTGTGGATTGACACGGCAGGGGTCTGGGGGTTCAAATCCCCACGCGCCTGCCAATCTTTTCAATGAGTTACAGTTGCTGCCTACCTAGAGCACGCAGACGCACAAAAACGCACTGTTAACAACTCTCGCCGTTCAATAGCACCTCCGCAGCGCTTATCCTTTGGCCGTTTTCTATCTTTCAAAAGTTACCCGCTCGAAGATTCTGACCGTCGATGGTGTCGGGCGGCTGCAGGAGTGAGGGTAAAATTCTTGTTCGGGCGGCTGCAGGAGTGAGGGTAAAATTCTTGTACCATTAGTGAAACAAACGGTCTATCCAAGCGTGGAATCGGCAATCGGTCGTGTCTTCTTACGTGCTGGCCACACGGTTCTGAAATGGAAAAGAGTCGATCCATGCATTGCTCAAACAGACAAATTAGATCGTTAACAGCGGCCTTCGTGAGTCTTCTGGCCCTCTACGCGCTACCTGGTTCCATCACCGCTCAGCAGACCGAGAAACCACTCGTCTTTCGTAACGTAGACGTGTTTGACGGTTCGCATCTGATTCGGAGAACGAACGTCCTGGTTCGCAATGGTATGGTTCGCGCTATCGGTCAGGATATTTCGATCCCTTCGTTTGTAGAGGTAATCGATGGCAAGGGTAAAACACTCTTACCCGGTCTCATCGACGCGCACATACATCTCGGTATTTACCAGAAAGAACAATTCCTCCGTGATGCTTTGAACTTCGGCGTCACTACAGAACTTGAAATGTCGGGCTCCGATGCGAGCCTGGCGTTAAGGAACAAGATCATGGCCGACGGAATTAACGACATGGCCGATTTGCGCAACGCAGGCACCGTGATCACCGTTCCTCACGGACATCCGACCCAAATGGGCGGACCTCCGATCCCGACTCTTGGTCCAAGTGATGATGTGCAGGCATTCGTCGACGCCCGGATCGCGGAGGGCGGGGATTACATCAAGATCATCTACGAGCATGCATATCCTACTTTGACAAAGCAGCAACTCGAAGACGTGGTCGCCGCGGCTCATAGGCGCAACAGACTTGTCGTCGTCCATGTCACGACGCAGCGCGAGGCTCGCGACGCGATAGCAGCCGGCGCTGATGGCCTGGCGCACATCTTCGCGGATTCGGTACCCGAGCCCGGCTTCGCCAAATTTGCTGCCGAGCATCACGTCTTTGTCATTCCGACGCTGAGCGTCGTCGAAGCGGCGACCGAAACTTCCTCAAAACCCTGGTGGCCGGACCCTAAAGTGAGTCCATTTATTACGCCGTCAATGAGAGCCAATCTCGAAAGGAAGTTCCCGCCGGGTTTTCGTCCTGACTTGAAACTCGCGAATGCAGTAGCAGCGGTCTCTGCTCTTCGACGCGCCGGGGTTTCCATTCTCGCAGGGACCGATGCCCCAGCACCAAGCTTAGTCCACGGTCTAAGCCTCCACCACGAGTTGGAGCTGCTGGTGCTTTCAGGCCTCACTCCGCTCGAGGCCCTGGCGGCGGCAACCTCGGAACCAGCACGCGCTTTCGGATTCCATGACCGCGGGCGCATCGCCGCGGGAATACGCGCTGACCTGCTGCTGATCAACGGCGACCCGACCGTAAATATTACGGCGACCAGAGACATCGTCGGAGTGTGGAAGCTCGGCGTTCGTTACTCGCGCTATTCTGGCGAGCGAAATGAAAAGCAATAGTGCTGACTCCGCCTACCTGAAATTCAACGGGGCATCGGTCCGCGCTCGAATTGTATCGGTTGTCGATTCCCCGTGCAGATTGGTCTGCGGAATCCAGTAGTAAGAAGCTCGCTTTCACATCCCGCGAGGTCTGTCAGTTCGCCTGGCCAAATTGCTGCTCTGGTCTAAGGCAAATCACTCACGACGATATTTTCGGTAGGGACAGGGAGGTTTTTCCTTTTCCAGGGAGAACGGCGGTCGCTCGCAACATCGAGTTGGTCGATCTGTGTTTGCACCGGCTGCCTGTTAAAAACGTACAGCGACCGACGTGAATCGTATGCACGATAAACTGCGCCCATCCCACCTGCACCCAGTTTCGAGACGATGCGGTAATGGGAAATGGTTGAATCGGGGGAAAGCTCTTGATTCAAGTTCTTTTTCTCATCAATGGGATGTTGATTTAGATTTTCTCTTCGCCAAAGAGATTGCGCAGAGGAATCTTTCGTCATCCGGTTAAGTTCATTGTGGCAGGCCGATTCGCCGAACTAAATCTTTGAATCGCGGGTCCGAATGAAGGCGATCCAGCCGCGCATCGGTTGTCAGATAGACCGGCAAATAATACGAGCGATCCGAGTAGGCTCGCTCAAGCCACGAGAAAGTTTTGTCCTTGTCTTCAAGCCCGGCATAAATAACGGCGACGCTGTAGGCTGAGACGTAACTGTTTTCTGACGATTTTCCGATCAGATCATTAAGCATCTTTTGTGCTTCGTCTCTCTTACCGGATACTGCATAGGCATGTGCGAGACCTGCCCAATTCTCTGATTGCTGGTTATCCAATGCAAAGGCGAGCTTAAACTCGGCGAGCGCCTCTGTCATCATTCCCTTTTGCTCGTAAGCCCGCCCTAAGTAAGAATGATGGAACCAATAATTTGGATCCAACTCAATTGCCTTCCGCAGATGAACTATTGCCTCATCCCAGCGGCGGTTGAAGACCAAAGCCGAAGCTACGCCAAAGTTTGTTCCCGACGATAGCGGATCAATTTGCAGACCCTGGCGCGCGATCGCTTCGGCTTCGGCAGGTCGACCCATAGGTGATAACAAATAAGAGTAATATAGGTAGGACTCAGAATTTCTTGGATTCAGTTCGAGGGAACGCTTCAACTCCTTTTCCGCGACTGACCAATCCCAATCGTACCAGTGAGCAACCAGACCCAACACAACGTGAGCATCAACATCCGCTTCGTTTATCTCCAATGCTTTTCTGGCGGCTTCTCTGGCCTTGGGAGCTGATTCGTTGGGAGACATGAACCAATCATCCATCAGTATGTAGGTGTAAGCTAAACCACTGTAAGCTGAGCTGTAGTTTGGGTCGATTGCAATGGCCTGGTTAAAACAGTCTATGCTCTGACCGAGCCCTTCTTTTGTATATCTGTTCGCATAATATTTACCTTTGAGATAAAGCTCGTAAGCCGCTGGATTGGCAGTGTAAGTCTTCGTTAGTTTCGCTACCTCTGCGCCCGATAGTTTCGTTTTGAGCTTACTTGAAACATCACGCGCGATCTCGCCTTGAAGCGTTAAGAGATCTGATTGTTTGCGGTTGTATTGCTCGCTCCAGATGACATCTTGAGTGCTTGTATTGACCAGTTCGAGATTAAGCTTTATATCGTTGCCGCGCTGGACAACTCTGCCGAGCAAAACTGCTTGCACATTCAGTTCGTCACCGATCTTTTTGGGTGAAGTTTCTTTGCCTTTGTAATAAAAAACCGTGCTTCTCGCCTTTACTGACAGATTCGGCAGCTGTGACAAACTGCTGATCAAAGTCTCGGTCATTCCATCTGATAGATATTCCGTGTCGGCGTTGCCGCTTTCATTGACGAACGGCATCACGGCGATGGATTGAATGGCTGCCTTCTCTTTTCCAGTGATGTAGAAGTAAGCGGCGACAGTAAACACCGCGGCGATTAATAGGATTCCCGCGATCAGGACCCGGCGGCGCTTTGGTTTTGTTAGTTCGCGCGTCGTGCTGCGTGGCTGTTGGGCAGGCAGTGCTATGGTCGGCGCGGTACCGCGGCTCACCCCGGCAGCAGTCGTGCTCGGCAGAATGTTTGTGGCGCTCTCGCTCGCCGTGGATGGAGAACCAAGCTGAGCCGTTTCTGCTTCGCTGCCGAGCTGGGAAGAGATGCTGACGAGTGCCGCGCCATCCACGCGGCAGAATACGAGTGAATCGTCACTTTCAACTCGGTTGCATGTGGGACAGCGTTTCATTCTTGTAGCGCAAACTGTGTCAGCGTGCGTTCTTAACCTGGACTCAACTTCAACCGAGCGGGCGCAAACTAACAGTTTGCGCTAC
>WNGB01006174.1_pt1 | contig 19045 bp, 15 predicted proteins | sample 5400681 | NCBI WGS metagenome assembly WNGB01 (sample SAMN13153367, study PRJNA577476) | soil metagenome | isolation source: 115 cm soil or saprolite under grassland replicate 2 | place: USA:California | collected 2016-06-15
GATCATCCTTCACCTTTGAAAGCCATGCATCGCTCCATGCCTTTGTGCGCTTCAATTCCCAAAGAATGGTGCCGCAATGGTGGCCGCTCTTACTAATAACCTTCTGAATGACGTCCGCGCCGCCGACCCCCTTCGGAATATCACCTGAGGCGACCTGTGTATGGCGTGGACAAGCGAGGATTAGCATGTTGGAACGTGCGAGGGGCAGCTAGGGTCGCTTGTCGCAAGTGGGAATTCTCCGATCCTGATGCCACCTTCATCAGCATGGCCTTCCACCATTTAGGGACGCCCCTCCAACTCCCGAGAGTGAGACTCGCCACCGCGGCAGCGGATCAGTTCGACGTGCCAGCACGGCCGTCCGAGCCCAAGCACGTTGAGCGCGGGGATGCGCAGCAGGGGACACCCACCAGCGCGTCATCGAAGAAGTGGGCTGATCCGTCAGGCCGCTCGTTCGCGCTGCGCCAGCGGCGGGCGACCAAAGCCGCCAGCGGCCCGCACCGATACCGTCCAGCGCATCGGAGGGGCGGAGGCGTTTTGCCGCAACGAAGGCCGCATCTGGATGCAGAACTTATTGTGAAACACACACTAACAGGTAGGCGCTAGCAGCTGCCACAGAAACCACCCATTTTATCGCCGCTCCGACCATCCGATCAGAGCGTCATGCGACTCTTCGGACTTTGCCATGTAACTCACCGCAGGCTTTGGCCACAATGTGGGCAACGTGAGCACCCCATTGATCGAGCGCTTCCTTTCGCTCCGCGAGAAACTCGTGGCGCTGGTAGACAGCCGCAACCCCTGAGATCGTGCCTGCCTGGTGGTTGAGAATCTTATCAGCTACATGCGGTGCGACGCCTAGCCGAGCCATTCCCGATACGCAGGTCCGACGCAGATCGTGAAGTCGCCACCCGGTAACTCCCGAAAGCTGGTCAAGTTGGCGCTTTGCACGACTACACACGCTAAATGGTTTTGCCCCGTCGGAAGAGAAGACGAATCCTGCCCGCCGCTCGGTGCTTTTCAACACGGTGAGCGACTGCTGGCAAAGGTGGATGACGTGTGCCTTGGCATTTTTTGTTCTCGATTTCGGCAGCGTCCAGATTCGTTCAACTATGCCGAGCTCTTCCCACTGCAGACGGGCGACTTCCTCGCGGCGCTGGCCGGTGAGCGCCAAGAGCTCAACGATGCCACCATACGGTCCGCCAATCTTTCGGGCGGCGACGATGACCTGAGCGAGCTCCTCGTCGCTCAACACGCGATCTCGGGGAACTTCCTTGCTCGGGAGGGGCACGCCTTCGGCTGGAGATTGCTCGAGCACAGCTCGACCCACGCACCAGCGCAGGAATGTCTTGATCGACTTCAAGGCTTTGTTGGCGGCGACCGGAGCCCCGCGCTGTTCAATAGCGGAGACGACTTCAACCACATCTCGTTTGCTGATCTCGTGAATGCTCCTGCCGGCCCAGGGCTTTCCCACCTCTCGGCGGAGGAGCCTGGAGATTTCTCGGCCGGAGCGGTTCTGAGACAGATGTTGCGCAATAAAACCTTCCAGCAAATCCTCGACACGATCTGCGACGACTCGTCGTTTCGCTTCCCGCTTCTCGGAGGCCGGATCGCGCCCTTCGAGCTTGGCTTGGTGGAGGGTCACGCGCCCGTAGGATCCGATGGTGTATTTACGCAGCTTAGAGCCCGCACCGCCGGTGCGGTAGAGCACGATGAACACTTTGCGTGCTTTGGGCGTGACCTTCACGCCGAAGCCGGGGCAGCTGCTGTCCCAATACACGATATCGGATGCTGGTGTCGGCAGCGCGTCGATCGCGCTCTTGGTCAATCTGATGCGAGGCATGGAACGAAGGCCCTGTCGGGCGGTGCTACCTTTGTTTCACATAGGTAGCACCGCGAATGAAATGACAGGATCGAACCTGATACTCCGTCCGCGTTGCCGCAAGCAAAATCAGCGCGTTATGAACTACCGGCAATCAACTTCCATCTCCGGGAAACACCAGCCCGAGAACCGTTGGGGAGAAGGAAAAAAGAGAGACGCGGCGCCCGCGCGCGACGTTCGGCGGGCAAGGCGGAGCGTTGGCTAGGGCTGTTTGACATCGTGAGATGGAAGTGCGGGAGCCCGCGGCGATCGCGGGCGCCCGCAGGTGCCGCAGGCATCGGTGGCGCCGAATTTGCGCTCCCCCTTTGCGGGCCCCCACGGAACCCGGGCTTGCCCGGGTTCCGCATCATATTGCGCAAGTCGGGCAGGCCCGACTTGCGGCGGGAGGCTCGTGCCGATTCGAGCCGTTGCGACCGTTCGGCGCCCTATTATGCTCGTGCTAGTACCTTGACGAGCGTTCGGACGTCTCCCAATGGGCGGGCGACAACCGGCCACGCCGAATTGACCGGAGGTAACGATGCCGGATCACGCAAGCGAACAAAGCGAGGTGAAGATGTACTCGGACTTCAAGAGTCCGTACGCTTACCTCGCGTTCGATCCCGCCATGGCGCTGCCGCAGCGTTTCAACGTTCGCGTGCGCTGGATTCCGTTCCAGCTGCGGCTCAAGGGCAAGGGCGAGCGCAGCGTCTATTCCGAATACAAGGTCAAGTACTCCTATATGGATGCGCGCCGTGCGGCGAAGGCGCGCGGCCTCTGGATCCGCGGTCCGCTGAAAATCTACGACACGACTCCGGCGGCGATCGGCGGGCTGTTTGCGGAAAGGCACGGCCGCTTGCTCGACTATGGCCGTGCCGCGTTCAAGCAGTTCTTCCTTCGCGAATTCGAAGCCGATCAGCCCGAAGCGGTCGCGCGGCTCATCGCCGGCCTCGGCCTGTCCGACCGGGACTATCTCGAATACCTGTCCGGCGAAGGCCGCGAGGCCTACGAGCGCTGCCAGGAGGAAGCGGCCGCGGATCACGTGTTCGGCGTGCCGTTCTTTATTTTCCGCGGCGAGCAGTTCTGGGGGCACGATCGGATGCCGCTGCTCGAGCAGTATCTCGACGAAGCGGGTCTCGCATTGGGCCAGGAGAAGCCGGCGGCGTGACCGGCGGGCGAAAGGATGCCGGGGGTCGCTGGGGAACACGACAAATCAGCGCAGCGGAAAAACGATGAACACCAAATCGCCCATGCTCACCGGCTATCGCGTGCTCGACATCACCCAGTTCGTCGCCGGTCCGACCTGCACGCGCATCCTGGCGGAGCTGGGGGCGGAGGTGATCAAGGTCGAGCTCGCGCCCCACGGCGACAGGGGCCGCGCGGCCGGCGACAAGCCGCGCGATCCCAGGTTCAAGGGCTCATCGCAAAGCACGCATTTTGTCCAGCACAATCACTCGAAGAAGAGCCTGGCCGTCGACATCAAGCAGCCGCGCGGCCGCGAGCTCATCAAGGCGATTGTTTCGAAGATCGACGTGCTGGTCGAGAACTTCGCTCCGGGCGTGATGGCGCGCGCCGGGCTCGCCTACGAGCAATTGCGGGCCATTCACCCCGGGCTCATCATGTGCTCGATTTCGCTCGCCGGCCAGACCGGGCCGCTCAGTCAAAAGCCCGGCTTCGACTACATGGGTGCGGCCTATGCGGGCATCACTTCGCTGATCGGTGAAGCCGACCGCGGTCCGGCACAATTCACGACCGCGATCGGCGACAGCTCGACCGGCGTCGCGGCTGCGATGGCTATCGGCTTCGCGCTGCTGCATCGCGAACGGACCGGAGAGGGCCAGTACATCGACTGTTCGCTGCTGGACACCTATTTCCACATGCATGAAGTTAACGTACCGAAGTCGGCTTTGCGTGGGCCGTCGTTCGCCCCCAAACGGATGGGCTCGCTGCATCCGGATGGCGGGCCCACGGGGATCTTCCGCTACCGGGGCGAAGAGTTCATCGCCATCATGGTGATGCCGTACCAATGGCCGCAAATGATCAAAGCCATGGGCATGCCGGCGCTGGCGGACGATCCGCGCTTCAACACTGCGCGGGCGCGGCGTGACAACAACGAAGCTCTCAAAGAGATCATAGAGCAATGGCTGGGCCGGTTCCCCAGCCGCGATGCCGCGCTGCAAGCGCTGGAAAAGGAACGCGTCCCCTGCGCGCCGGTCCTCACCCTGCATGAGGCCATGGCGCATCCGCATCTGCGCGAGCGCGGAACGGTGCGGCGGGTGAAGGATCGGCTGATCGGTGAATTCGATATTCCGGGGCTGCCGGTCAAATTCTCGCGATGGCCGGAACGGACGTCCGTCGATGCGGACCTGTTGGGCGAGCACAACGAGCAGGTGCTGCGCGAGCTGCTGGCGCTTTCGGATTCGGAGATCGCCGACCTCTACGCCGGCAAGGTTCTGGTCCGCGATCCGCTGCTCGACAGCCCGTCGTCCACGGCGCCTCGAGAGCCCGCCTCATGACGCCCGGTGGCGATCTCAAATCCTCGATCAAGGTCTGCATGTTCGATCAATATGGAACCATCGTCGACATGCAGACCGGGCTCACCGAGGTCGCCAGACCCTATCTGGAAGCCAAAGGGTGGAAGGGAAATCCCAACTCCTTCGTCACCTGGTGGCGCCGCACGCATTTCGAGAACTCCATGATCGATGCGCTGCTCGGGCGCGAGCACACACCCTATCGGGAAATCGGTCACCGTTCGGTCGCGCTGGTGCTGGAACGCGCGGGCATCGACTACGACATGGATGAGGTCCGCGATCTCGTCGCGCAGATCGAGAAGCTGCGCCCTTTCCCGGATGTGCCGGAGGCGCTCGCCCGGCTGCAGGCGCGCTACCGGCTCGCGGTGCTCTCGAACGGCGATCCGGACATGCTGGAGACGGCGAAGCAGTATCACCGCATCCCGTTCGACCAGGTGATCTCGGTCGCGGTCGCCAACGCCTTCAAGCCGCATGTGGCGACCTATGTCAAAGCCGCCGAGATCATGGGAGTGCCGATGGACCAGGTGCTGTTCGTCGCCAACCACGCCTTCGACTGCATCGGCGCCAAATCGGCCGGGATGCGCACCGCCTTCATCGACCGCCGGCGGCGCCCGTTCGGTATCACCCCGCATCAGCCCGACCTTCTGGTGTCGAGCATGCGGGAACTCGCGGACGTCATGGCCTGATTATGCCCAGGAGGCGCTATTGGCGGTATCGACGTAGTGGCACTTTTCTCGTTGGGTAGGGTTGACAACGGTGAACTGATGATTTACGTCATTCATCACTTATCAACCCCGCGCCCCGAGGCGCTGTCATGAACGCCCAAGTCAAGACCAGATCCGACGACACCCGCGCCCGCATCATCGAGACCGCGGACACGTTGTTCCGTCGGCTGGGGTTCGCCAAGACCGCGGTGGCCGACATCGCCGCCGAGCTCGGCATGTCGCCGGCCAACGTCTACCGGTTCTTCCCGTCCAAGAATGCCATCGTCGAGGCGATCTGCCGGCGCTGCCTCGGCGCGCTCGACGAGAAGGCATGGGCGGTGGCGCGCTCCCGCGGCCCCGCCGCAGCGCGGCTCGAGCGGCTGGTGCTCGAGATCCTCGCGTATCACAAAGAGAATCTCCTCACCGACAAGCGCGTCAACGACATCGTGCTGATCGCGATCGAGGACAGTTGGGACGCTATCCAGGCGCACAAGGAAGTCATTCGCAACGTGACCGAGCTGATCCTGCGCGACGGCATCGAGGCCGGCGAGTTCGAGCCGGTCGATCCGCCCGAGACCGCCCGGCTGATGATGCGGTCCTTGGTGTCCTTCATGCACCCGGTCCTGATCTCCCAGTGCCTCGAGCACGAAGAGGACGTCGAGGCGGAAGCGCGCGCCATGGTCCGCTTTCTGTTGCGCGCGATCACCCCCCGGAGCTGAGCCCCATGTCGACCCCGATCAGGACCTTGGTATGTCTAAAGTGTGACGATGGAACAATTTCGTCAGTCATCACTTTCTCGCGATCGAAGGAGTGACCCATGTCGCCCGCAAGCTCCCGGCAATCAGGTTCCTGGCACAAGCCGCTCTCCGCGCTCGCGGCGCTGCTCCTCCTGGCCGGCTGCGAGGCCAATACCGCACCGGCGCCGAAGGCCGAGCGCCCGGTCCAGGTGCAGCGCGTCGCCTTCGAGAGCAAGGACGCCGCCCGTGAATTCGTCGGCGTGGTGCGGGCGCGCTACGAGACCGATCTCGGCTTCCGCGTCGCCGGCAAGATCGTGACCCGCCTCGTCAATGTCGGCGATCGCGTGCGCGCCGGCGACGTTGTGGCCCGCCTCGATCCGCAGGACCTCAAGCTGCAGGTCGAAAGCGCCGAGGCCGAGCTCGCCGCCGCGACCTCCAATCTCGCCCAGGCGGCGGCCGACCTCGAACGCTACACGACGCTCAAGGGCAAGGGCTTCGCCTCGATCGCCGACTTCGACCGCAAGAAGGCGGCGAATGACGAGGCCGAAGGACGGCTTCAGCGCGCCAGGCGTTCGCTCGATCTCGCCCGCAATCAGCTCGGCTATGCCGACCTCAAGGCCGACGCCGACGGCGTCATCACCGCGACCTTGGCCGAGCCCGGCCAGGTCGTCGCCATCGGCCAGGCGGTGGCGCGGCTCGCCCACCATGGCGAGAAGGAAGCCGTGGTGGCGCTGCCGGAGACCTGGCTCGGCGAGGCGCGCAAGGCCAAGGCCACGGTGCAGCTGTGGTCGGAGCGCGACCGCAGCTTCGATGCGCAGCTGCGCGAGCTCTCGCCCCAGGCCGACGCCGCGACCCGCACCTACGCGGCGCGTTTCACGATCGCGGAGGCGGATGACACCGTCGCCTTCGGCATGACCGCGACCGTGACGCTGTCGCGCCAGGCCGACGCTCGAGTGGCGCGGCTGCCGCTGTCGGCGATCCTCAACCGCGGCGGCGGCCCGTCGGTCTACGCGGTCGATCAGACCGGCGCGCTGGTGCTCCGCCCGGTGGCGGTGGCGTCGTTCACCGAGAACGTCGCGCTCGTCACCTCCGGCATCAGCGACGGCGACCAGGTCGTCACCCTCGGCGTGCAGAAGCTCGAAGCGGGCCTCAAGGTGCGCGCCCTCGAAACCCACTAACGCGATCACGGAGCGGGGTCATGAAGCGCTTCAATCTGTCCGAATGGTCGATCACCCACCGGCCGCTGGTGCTGTTCATGATCCTGCTGCTCGCCGCCGCCGGGGCCTATTCCTATCTCAACCTCGGCCGCGCCGAGGATCCCTCCTTCACCATCAAGGTCATGGTCGTGCACGTTGCCTGGCCGGGCGCGACCGCCACCGAGATGCAGTCGCAGGTCGCCGACAAAATCGAGAAGAAGCTGCAGGAACTGCCCTATCTCGATCGCGTCGAGAGCTACTCGCAGCCGGGCGTCGCCTTCATCCGGGTGCAGCTCATCGACAAGACCCCGCCCGCCAAGGTCAAGGACCTGTGGTATCAGGTGCGCAAGAAGGTCGGCGACATCAGGGGCGACCTGCCGGCCGGCATCACCGGCCCGAACTTCAACGACGAGTACGGCGACGTCTATTCGGCGCTTTATATGCTCTCGGCCGACGGGCTGAGCCTCGCCGATCTCAAGGCGCGTGCCGAGGACATCCGCCAGCGCCTGCTGCGGGTACCCGACGTCAACAAGGTCGATATCATCGGCGAACGACCCCAGAAGATCTTCATCGAGTTCAGCCACGGCAAGCTCGCCACGCTCGGTCTCACCCCGCAGCAGATCTTCGACAGCGTCGCCAAGCAGAACACCGTCGTCTCCGGCGGATCGGTCGACACCTCGGCCGACCGCATCAATCTGCGGGTGACCGGCGCGTTCTCCGGCGTCGACGCGATCGCCGCCGTGCCGGTGCAGGCCGACGGGCAAGTGTTCCGGCTCGGCGACATCGCCACGGTCAAGCGCGGCTACGAAGATCCGCCGAGCTTCATCGTCCGCGAGGGCGGCAAGCCTGCGCTCGGGCTCGGCGTCTCCATGCAGGACGGCGCCAACATCATCACGCTCGGCCGCAACCTGAAGCAGGCGATGAATTCGATCACCGCCGAGCTGCCGGTCGGCATCGAGGTCACCCAGGTCGCCGACCAGCCCCATATCGTCGACGAGTCGGTCTCGGAATTCTTCAAGACCTTCGTCGAGGCGCTGGTCATCGTCCTGGTCGTGAGCTTCCTGTCGCTCGGCTGGCGCACCGGCATCGTGGTGGCGCTGTCGGTGCCGCTGGTGCTGGCGATGGTGTTCCTGGTCATGTATGCGGCCGGCCTCGACCTGCACCGCATCACGCTCGGCGCGCTGATCATCGCGCTTGGGCTCTTGGTCGACGACGCCATCATCGCCATCGAGATGATGGTGGTGAAGATGGAGCAGGGCTGGGACCGCGCGCGCGCCGCCACCTTCGCCTGGACGTCGACCGCGTTCCCGATGCTGACCGGGACGCTGGTGACCGCGGCCGGCTTCCTGCCGGTCGGCTTCGCCAAGTCGAGCGCCGGCGAATACGCGGGCGGCATCTTCTGGGTGGTCGGCCTGGCGCTGATCGCCTCATGGGTGGTCGCCGTGCTGTTCACGCCCTATCTGGGCTTGAAGCTCTTGCCGGATTTCGCCAAGCGTCGTGGGCATGATGATCCGGAGGCGATCTACGACACCCGCATCTATCGGGTGCTGCGGCGGCTGATCGAGTTCTGCCTCCAATGGCGCAAGAGCGTCGTCGCCGTCACCGTGCTGATGTTCGTCGCGGCGGTCGCAGGCTTCGGCCTGGTGCAGCAGCAGTTCTTCCCGACCTCGACGCGCTCCGAGCTGTTCTTCGAGATGCGGCTGCCGGAAGGCACCGCGATCGGGGTGACCGACGCGACCGCCAAGCAGGCCGAGCGCCTGCTCGCCGGCGACCCCGACATCGTGACCTATACCAGCTATGTGGGCCAGGGCGCGCCGCGTTTCTGGCTCGGGCTCAATCCGGTCCTGCCGAATCCGAATTTTGCGCAGATCGTCATCGTCACCAAGGACGTCGCGGCGCGCGAGCGGGTCAAGGCGCGGCTCGACCAGGCGCTCGCCGCCGGCGCGGTGCCGCAGGCGCGCGCCCGCATCGATCGCTTCGTGTTCGGTCCGCCGGTCGGCTTCCCGGTGCAATTCCGCGTGGTCGGGCCCGATCCGATGAAGGTGCGCGAGATCGCCGAGCAGGTGCGCCAGGTCATGGCGACGAATCCCAAGATCATCGACCCGCACCTCGACTGGAGCGAGCAGGTGAAGTCGATCCGCCTCGAGGTCGACCAGGATCGCGCCCGCGCGCTCGGCCTCACCCCGCAGGACGTCTCGCAGACCTTGCAGACGCTGGTCTCGGGCCTCACCGTCACGCAATACCGCGAAGGCATCGAGCATATCGACGTGGTGGCGCGCGCCGTTTCTTCCGAGCGGCTCGAGCTCGACCGCCTGCCGGCGCTGACCATCGCCACCCGGAACGGCGTCGCGGTGCCGCTCTCGCAGATCGCCCAGCTCAACTACGAATACGAGGAACCGATCCTGTGGCGGCGCAACCGCGATCTGGTGCTGACCGCGCGCGGCGACGTGGTCGACGGCGTGCAGGCGCCCGACGTCAGCAACGCGGTGGCGCCGAAGCTCAAGGCGATCAGCGATGCGCTGCCCTACGGCTACCGCATCGAGACCGGCGGCTCGATCGAGGAAAGCGCCAAGGCGAACACCGCGCTGGTCGCCGTGTTCCCGGTGATGGCGATCGTGATGCTGGCGATCCTGATGATCCAGCTGCAGAGCTTCTCGCGGCTCGCTTTGGTGTTCGTGACCGCTCCGCTCGGCCTGATCGGCGCGACCGGTGCGCTGCTCGTCTCCAACCAGCCGTTCGGCTTCGTGGCGCTGCTCGGATTGATCGCGCTCGCCGGCATGATCATGCGCAACACCGTCATCCTGGTCGACCAGATCGATCGCGACATCGCCGCCGGTCACGGCCGCCACCGCGCGATCATCGACGCCACGGTGCGGCGGGCGCGGCCGGTGGTGCTCACCGCGCTCGCCGCCATTCTCGGCATGATTCCGCTGGCGCGCAGCGTGTTCTGGGGCCCGATGGCGATCACCATCATGGGCGGCTTGCTGGTTGCTACGATCCTGACGCTTTTGGTCGTGCCGGCGCTCTACGCGCTCTGGTTCCGGGTGCCGCGCGACGAACCGATCGACGCGTTCGTCAGCCCGCCTGAACCGGCATATCCGTTCGACCGCCAGCAGGAACCGGTCAGGATCGCAGCCGAGTAGGGACTTGGATGGGGGATTTGAACCTCCACGACATTCGGCTGCACAAAGGGGGGAGGGGTGTCCGTTCTCGACGTCTTCATCCGCAAAAAGCGCTACTGATAGATAGGAGCACTTCAGCATGATCAATCTGATGCGCTGGTGTCATCGCGAACCGACGCTCAAGGACATTTTATCCGACTCCATCGTGAGGGACGTGATGGAAGCCGACGGCGTCGATCCTCACGAGCTTGCGGCGATGCTCCGCGACATGGCCGGCAGCTTGAGCGCCGCTCGCCGCGCGGGTGGACGGGGCAAGGACGGACCCATCGACGCTCAAGCGGCCGATGCGTCAGGATGACGGGGCGCGATCGCGCGGATGGCCGCCGCGCCGCGCGGCGACGATTTCAGCCAGGATCGAGACGGCAATCTCGTCCGGCGTGATGGCGCCGAGATCAAGCCCGGCCGGCGCCTTGAGCTTCGCCAGTCGCTCGGCAGCGATGCCGCTCTCCGCCAGCTCGGCCTTGAGGGCGGCGGCCTTTTTCCGGCTGCCGACGAACGCCACGTAATTCGCCTCGACCGCCAGCGCGGCCCGCAGCGCCGCCTCGTCGCCGCGCCCCTGCGTCGCGATCACGACGAACCGCAGCCCGGCCTCCTCGACCGGCGGCGCATAGCCTTCGATGCGCCGGTCGGCCTCGACGAAGCTCGCCTGCTCCGCAGCCGGCGCGCACACCGTCACCGCAAATCCGATCCGTCTGCCGAGCGCGGCGACCGCGACCGCGACCGGTGACGATCCGCAAACCACGATTTCCGGATGCGGCAGGATCGGCTCGACGAACACGTCCATCGTGCCCTGGCTGGGGCACATGTTCTCGGCGAAGCGCACCCCGGCGCGCTCCTCGCCCGCCGGGATGCCTTGCTCCTGCAGCGCGTCGGGCGGCTGCACCGAGACCAGCCGCGGCTTGCCGTCGGCCAGCGCTTCGCGCGCCGCCTTGAGCACCGCGGCGCGGGCGCAGCCGCCGCCGATCCAGCCCTCGGAAATGGTGCCGTCCGGCAGGATCACCGCCTTCGCCCCGGCCTTGGCGGCGGTGGCGGCCACCGTGCGCACGACGGTGGCGAGCGCGAACGGCTGGCCCGCGGCTCTGCGGTCGGAGATGGTGTCGAGGATGTCGCTCGCCTGGTCCATCGTGTCAGATCCTCGCGAGGTAAGGTTCGAGCGCGGCGAGGCTCTCGAGGTTGTGGGCGGGAGCGAACAGATCGACATGCGGCAGCGCCGCCTGCATGCCGCGTGCTTCGGGGCGAAAGCCCTTCCAGCCGATAAGCGGGTTGAGCCAGATGATCCGCCGGCATCTTTGCCGCAGGCGCCGCATCTCGGCGGCGAGCCGCTCGGGCTCGCCGGTGTCGTAGCCGTCCGACACGATCATGACCGCGGTGCGCGAATTGATCACGCGCCGCGCATGCCAGCGATTGAACGTCGCCAGGCTCTCGCCGATGCGGGTGCCGCCGCCGATGCCCTGCGCCATCAACCCCAAGCGGTCGACCGCGCGCGCGACGTCGCGGTCGCGCAGCGACGGCGACACATGCGCCAGCCGGGTATGGAAGACGAAGGCCTCCGCCTCGCGGAATGCATCGACGACGCCATGTAAAAAGCGCACAAAAAACGCCGTGTAGAGATTCATCGAGCCGGAGGTGTCGAGCAGCACGACGAGCCGCAGCGGCTTCACCTTGCGGCGGCGCCAGACCAGATCGAGCGGCGTGCCGCCCTTCGACACGCTGCGATGGATGGTGCGGCGGATGTCGAGCCGCTGTCCGCGCCGGCGCGCCTGCTGGCGGCGAACGAGCCGCGCCCGCATCGTCCGCGCCAACCGAGCCGCCAGCGCGTGCACCTTGGCGATCTCGTCCGGATCTACGATGTGGCGGATATCCGTCACGGCGAGATTTTCGGCGCTGGAGGCGCCTTCGCGTCGTCCGCCGGGGTCGGCGGCATCGTCGCCGTCGGCTTGCGCCCGGCGCTCGACATGGTTGGGAAGACCTTGCGGCGGTTGCGCGGCCGCCTGGCCCAGGCGCCGCAAGGCGGCCGCGCTGCTCGTCGGCGGGCCGCTCAGCGTCGGCAGTCGGCGCATGCCTCGGCCGCTCCAATAGGCATCGAAGATGTCGTCGAATTGCTCCCAATCGGATCGCGTCGCGGCGAACAGCGCGCGCAGCGCCGGTTTGAGCGACGATCGCCGTGCGCCGGCCGGGGACCCCAGGATGGCGAGCGCGTCGCGCGTCTCGGCCAGGCCGGCCTTGAAGCCATTGTCGCGCAGCGTGCGGGCAAATCCCGCAAGCCGGCGCCGCGCGCCGGCGCCGATACTCTCGACCGATATGCCGACCGCCGCGGCGGGCATCCAGAGCCTCCTTCAGGCGACCTTGCCCAGAAGCCGCTCGGTCACCTCGCGGGTGAGGCGGGTGCGATCTTCGTGGGTCTTGAGCAGGCAGATCATCGTCTCGTGCACGGCCTCCGGCTGCTGCCGCAGGTCGTGGACGTCGAGGCCGGCGAGCGTGGCCGCCCAGTCGAGCGTCTCGGCGACGCCGGGGACTTTACGCAGGTCCTCCTTCCGCACGGCCGCGACCATCCGCGCGACCTGCAGCGCCAGCGCCGCGTCCACGCCGGGGAGCCGCGCGAGGATGATCCTCGCTTCGCGATCGACCTCGGGAAAATCGACGTAGTGATAGAGACAGCGCCGCCGCAGCGCGTCGGACAGTTCGCGCGTGCCATTCGAGGTGAGCACCACGCGGGGGATCGAGACCGCCTTGATGGTGCCGAGCTCGGGCACGCTGACCTGGAAGTCCGAAAGCAGCTCGAGCAGGAACGCCTCGAACTCCTCGTCCGCGCGATCCACTTCATCGACCAGCAGCACCGGCGGCGTCGGGCGCCGGATCGCCGCCAGCAGCGGGCGTTCGAGCAGATACCTTTCCGAGAAAATGTGCTCCTCGATCGCGTCGGCGTTTTCACCGGCGCCTTCGCGCGCCTTGATGGCGAGCAGCTGGCGTTGATAGTTCCATTCGTAGAGCGCGGCGTTCTGATCGAGGCCTTCGTAGCATTGCAGGCGAATGAGCTCGGCGTCGTGCACGCCGGCGAGCGCCTTGGCCACTTCGGTCTTGCCGACGCCCGCTTCGCCTTCGAGCAGCAGCGGCCGCTTGAGATACTCCATCAGCCACAGCGCGGTCGCGATGTCGCGATCGGCCACATAGCCGACTTGGGCGAGCCGCTCGGAGATTTGGTCGCGGGTCAGGCTCATGCGTGTCCGTCATGTAGGCATGCGGCGCCGAAAATCCATCGGCGCCGCGCCGTCTGCCCGGCGGATGCGGTCACCCGTGCAGGCCGAGCCTGTCCGCGGCCATCCAGGTGCGCCAGTGGTCGTGCGGCATTGCGATATGGGTCGAGCCGAGGAACTTGAAGGCATCGTTGACGGCATTGGCGAAGCACGGCACGCCGCCGACATTCGGGCTCTCGCCCACGCCCTTGGCGCCAATCGGGTGGTGCGGCGACGGGGTCGTGGTCCAGTCGGTCTCCCATTTCGGGGTCTCGACCGCCGTCGGCATGAAGTAGTCCATGAACGAGGCGGTGACCACGTTGCCGGTGTCGTCGTAGCGGATTTCCTGGCCCATGGCGATGCCGAACGCCTCGGTCAATCCGCCGTGGATCTGGCCTTCGATGATCATCGGGTTGATGCGGGTGCCGCAATCGTCGAGAGCGTAGAAGCGCCGTACCTTGGTCACGCCGGTGTCCACGTCCACGTCCACGACGCAGATATAGGCGCCGAACGGGTAGGTCATGTTCGGCGGATCGTAGTAGTTCACCGCTTCGAGGCCGGGCTCCATGCCGGGCGGCACGCCGTGATACGCCGCCCAGGCGAGCTCTGTCATGGTCTTGAACCGCTCGGGATTGCCCTTCACGCGGAAGCGGTCCACGTCCCATTCGAGGTCGTCGTCGTGCACTTCGAGAAGATGCGCGGCGATCATCTGCGCCTTGGCCTTGATCTTGCGGCACGCCATCGCGGTGGCGGCGCCCGAGACCGGCGTCGAGCGCGAGCCGTAAGTGCCGAGCCCGTAGGGCGCGGTGTCGGTGTTGCCCTCCTCGACGGTGATGTTGTCGGCGGGCAGGCCCAGCTCGGTCGCGATGATCTGGGCATAGGTCGTTTCGTGGCCTTGCCCTTGCGACTTGGTGCCGAGCCTTGCAATCCCCGTCCCGGTGGGATGGATGCGAATCTCGCAGGAATCGAACATGGCGATGCCGAGGATGTCGCAATTGCGCGACGGCCCGGCGCCGACGATCTCGGTGAAGAAGATGACGCCGATGCCCATGAGCTCGCGCGTCTCGCCGCGCTTGAAGGCCTCCTGCTTGGCTTTCTGCTCCGCGCGCAGCCTGCTGTAGCCGACCGTGTCCATCGCCTTCTGCAGGGCGGTGTGATAGTCGCCGGAATCGTATTCCCAGCCCAGCGCGGACGTGTAGGGAAACTGCTCGCGACGGATGAGATTCTTCATCCGGAACTCGGCCGGGTCCATTTTGAGCTTCTGGGCCATGATGTCCATGGCGCGCTCGATGCAATAGGCGGCTTCGGTGACGCGGAACGAGCAGCGGTAGGCCACCCCGCCCGGCGCCTTGTTGGAATAGACCCCGTCGACGGTGACGTGCGCGACCGGGAAATCGTAGGACCCGGTCACGATGTTGAAGAAGCCGGCCGGCCACTTGGTCGGATCGGCGCAGGCGTCGAAGGCGCCGTGGTCGGCGATCGTATAAACGCGCAGAGCCGTGACCTTGCCGTCCTTGGTCGCCGCCATCTCCGCGGTCATGTGGTAATCGCGCGCGAACGCCGTGCTCGACAGGTTCTCGATGCGGTCCTCGACCCATTTCACTGGCCGTCCGGTCACGATCGAGGCGACGATGGCGCAGATATAGCCGGAATAGGCGCCGACCTTGTTACCGAACCCGCCGCCGATGTCGGGCGCGATCACGTGGATCTTGTGCTCGGGAATCTTCGAAATGAGCGATGCCACCGTGCGAATGACGTGCGGCGCCTGGAACGTGCCCCAGACTGTCAGCTCGCCCCTGATTTTGTCGAACGAGGCGACGCATTGGCAGGTCTCGAGCGGGCAGGGATGCACGCGCTGATAAGAAATCAGTTCCTTGATGGTGACGTCGGCCTTTCTGAAGGCGGCGTCGGTGCCGTCCTTGTCGCCGATTTCCCAGGTGAAGACGTGGTTGTGGTGCTTGCGCTTGCCATGCGCGCCGTCGGTCTTGTCCTTGAGATCTTCGCGCAGCAGCGGCGCGTCGGGAGCCATCGACTTGAACGGATCGACGATCACCGGCAGCCCCTCGTATTCGACCTCGACGAGATCGGCCGCATCGGCTGCCACATAGCGGTCCTCGGCGATGACGAACGCGACCTCCTGGTTCTGGTACAGCACCTTATCCTCGGCGAGCACCGCCTGCACGTCGCCGGCCAGCGTCGGCATGTAATGCAGGCTGAGCGGCTTGAGGTCGGCCGCCGTCAGCACCGCCAGCACGCCCGGCACCGCCTTGGCCTGGGAGGTGTCGATCTTCTTGATGCGGGCGTGGCCATGGGGTGAGCGCGTGAAGTCGCCGTAAAGCATGCCCGGCAGCTTCAGGTCGTCGACGTAATTGCCCTTGCCCTGCACGAAGCGGACGTCCTCGACCCGCTTCCGCTTGCAACCCATCCCCTGCAGGCGTTCGGCGCGTTGCTCGCTGGTCAGCGTGGTATCGTTCATTCTGCGGCCTCCTGGAACGGCACGCCGTTGAGCTTGGCGGCGGCGTATTGAATGGCCTTGACGATGTTCTGGTAGCCCGTGCAGCGGCAGAGATTGCCCGAAATGCCGAAACGGATTTCCTTATCGGTCGGGCTCTTGTTCTCCTGCAGCAATCGATAGGCGCGGACGATCATTCCCGGCGTGCAGAAGCCGCACTGCAGACCGTGCATTTCGCGAAAGCCTTCCTGCAGCGCATGCAGGGTGCCGTCGGCGGCGGCCATGCCTTCGATGGTGCGGATGTCGGCCCCGTTGGCCTGCACCGCGAACATGGTGCAGGACTTCACCGATTTGCCGTCGAGATCGACCGTGCAGGCGCCGCAATGGGTGGTGTCGCAGCCGATATGCGGTCCGGTCAGGTTGAGATCTTCCCGCAGGAAGTGGATGAGCAGCGTGCGCGGCTCGACTAGCGCCTCGACCGCTTTGCCGTTCACCGTCATGGAAACCTGGGTCTTGGGCATCGTGTCTCTCCCGAAGCTCACGCTGCGCGTTGCCGGGCGCGGGCCAGCGCGCGCTCGAGCATCACGCCGGCCATCTTGGTGCGATATTGGGCGGGTCCGCGGGTGTCGGAGGCGGGCGACGTGATCGCCTCGGCGGCCGCGACCGCCTTCTTCACGGTTGCGGGATCGAGCGACGAGCCGGCGAGAATTTTCCCCGCCTCCTCGGCCCAGAGCGGCGTCTCGGCGACGTTGGTCAGGCCAATGGAGCAGGTCGCGACCTTGCCGGCGCTCATGGTCAGCAGCACGGCGGCGGCGGCGGTCGCGTAGTCGCCAATCTTGCGCTTGAGCTTCTCGTAGGCGGCGCCGTGTCCAGCGGGAGGAACGGGAATGCGCACCGCGGTGAGGATTTCGCCCGGCTCGAGCGCGGTGAAATAGGCGCCCTGATAGAACTCCCGCGCCGGAATGCGGCGCTCGCCCGTTTTGCCGACCGCGTGGTAGGTGGCGCCCAGGCACAGCATGACGGCGGGCATGTCGTTGCCGGGATCGCCATTGGCGACATTGCCGCCCAGCGTGCCGACATATCGCACCTGCGGATCGGCGATGACCAGCGACGCCTCGCCGAGGATCGGTAGCTTGGCAGCGAGGAGGTCGGAGCCGCTGATCTCGTGCTGCGTCGTCATCGCGCCGATGACGATCGCGCTGCCGTCGCTGCGGATGCCTTTGAGGTCGCCGATGCCGGCGAGGTCGACGAGATGCTCCGGCGTTGCCAGCCGGAGCTTCATCATCGGGATCAAGCTGTGCCCGCCGGCCAGCGGCCTCGCCTCCTCGCCGAGATCGGCGAGCAGGGCCACGGCTTCGCTGACGGACTTCGGTCGATGGTAGGCGAAGGAACCAGGTATCACGGGCATCCCTCCCGGGCGCCCGGCGGGAGGTCCCAGCCCGGCGCCGCTTGCGAAGTTGCTGCTGCGTGAGCCTGCCTCCGCGTGCACTGCAGCAACAACCGCCGCTGCACCGACCGGGGCGGGAATGCACCAATCCCTGCCGATCTGCACGAAATGCGTCAGCCATGTTGATGCAAGGGCTGCGCGTTCGAGCGAAAATTCACCCTTGCGGCGGCCGGGAGCGGCAGCATTTGCCGCTGTTTCGGCAATGCAAGTCGGCGCGGCTACGACGCGACCTGATCCAATTTCGATCCGATCCGCGCCTTGAACCAGCTCACGCGGCTGCGCGCCACCGGAACCGAATAGCGGTCCGGAGCCGCCAGCTCGACCAGGCCGCCGTCTCCCGACCGCCGCAGGCCGATCACGCGGTCGAGGTTGACGATGTGGCTGCGGTGCACGCGGACGAAACGGGAGCCGTCGAGCCGCGACTCGACATCACCGATCGCCAGCGGACAGAACAGCTTCTCGCTGCCGGTGAAAATATAGGTGTAGTGAGCGTTGGCGTGGACGGCGACGATATCGTCGACCGTGACGTAATGCGTCATGCCATCCCGTTCGACCGGAAGCCGGCGGGCCACGCGCCGGCGCGGAGCGCCGGCTCCGCCGAGCGGGCTGTAGGTGCCATGTCCGAGCTCATCGTCGGCGATACGGACATCGGCCGGAAGCGGCTTGGGGCGCGCCGGTTCCGCGATGCCGACGGTTAGTGCGGGCATCGACGTCGTGGCGTTGCCTGCCGCCGCCTCCGCAGATGCCGGCTTGCGGTCCGGAACGAGCAGCAGAAGAAAGACACCGGAGACGATGAAAGCGACCACCGCGACCACGATGGCGAGAAGATCGCTGGACAGCGCGGGGGCGCCTGATGACAGGCCGCCATGCGGGAATACCGTCAGCCCGGCCATGGCCGTGTAGTGCATGCCGGAGATCGCCATGCCGAAGGCCATTGCCGACAGGATGAGCGGCGGACGGCGGTGGCGGCCGGCGGCCAGCCAAAGCGCCAAGCCGGAAGCGCAAATGGCGACCGCCATGCTCGACGCCACATAGGCCGGCGCGTGCCGCATGTGAGCGCTCGCGTGCAGCGCTTCCATGCCGATATAGTGCATCGTGAAAATGCCGCCGCCCATGAGACAGGCGGAGGCGATGAGGCGGGCCGGCGTCAACGGCCCGGCGCTGGCGGTGAGGACGGCGGCCCCGACCACGATCACGCAGATCAGGAACGACAACAGCGTCGGCAGGACCAGATAGTCGACCGGGAACGGCAGCCGGGCCGCCAGCATGGCGACGAAATGCATGGCCCAGATCGCCACCGCCAGCGAAATCGCCGCCCCGGCGAGCACCACCCGGCGCCGGACGCCGACGGCCTCGCCGACCTGCACGGCCAAGCTCAGGCCCACGTAAGACCCTTGGATCGCCACGATAAGCGAGAGCGCGACGAGCCAAGGCTCGTGCGTCACGGGCATAGCGCGATTCCTACTCTTGACCCGGACCGATCATGCTCTTGGAGGAGCGAATATAGATCAAGAGCGGAATCTCGACCAGCGCCAAGTCGCGTCGCGCGCCTTCCCAGCTACGCGGCCTGACGTGAAGACAATTGGTCTGGGTGAGCAGCGTCGTCTCAAGCGGTACCGAGATTTGCGACCACGCGCTTGTAGCGGGCCTCGATCGCCGGCCGCATCCGGTGGCGGCCCGCGTCCACGACGGTCTCGCCGCCGACCAGCAC
>WNGB01005445.1_pt1 | contig 19044 bp, 20 predicted proteins | sample 5400681 | NCBI WGS metagenome assembly WNGB01 (sample SAMN13153367, study PRJNA577476) | soil metagenome | isolation source: 115 cm soil or saprolite under grassland replicate 2 | place: USA:California | collected 2016-06-15
GCGGGGGGAAGAACGGGGTGCTGGTGCAGGTCACCATGCCCGCCACCATACTGATGGGCCTGACCGAGCACGGCGCCGAACTGGCCGGGTACGGACCCATCCCCGCCCAGGTGGCCCGGGAACTCGCCGCCGACGGCACCTGGCGGCGACTGCTCACCGACCCGGTATCCGGCCACCTGCTCGACTACGGCCCAGATCCGCGAACCACACTTAGAATCACCCGATCGGATGATGCCGTTGGGTCGGCTGACGGTGTGCAGGCCCACCCACCCACCCCGGGGGCCGGGGTTGGGTCACGCCGGCCGGTTACCTGTTCGGTCGCGGGGTCTGCGGTGTGGTGGCGTACGGGGCATGATCGACGTCGTCGCGCCGGCATGGTCGAGTTGCGCGCGCATCCGGACGAGGGTGGCCAGGTCGCCGGATAAATGGGCCAGGCTGGGCACCACCACCAGCCGCTGTCGGTCCTCAGGCCCGTCGTCTAAGCCGAGGATATCCAGCAGCGCCGTCCAACCCGGCCGAGTCCGGGTCGTATCCGGTACGCCATTGTCGATGAACACCAGCTCCAGGGCGAGCCCTTCGGTGGCGCAGTGGGTGACGATGCGGTGCCGCCACCGATCCACGGCGGACGCAGCCGCGGTGACTGTCAGGCATGCGTAGCCGAACACGCGGGACAGCGCGGTTCCTTTCTGCTGGTTCTTCCGCTGCGGATAGCCGAGGGCTGGTGGGTCAGGTGCTGGGCGGATCACCCACCTTTCACCGCTGAAACCTCCCGCTTCGTTCACACACCGGCGCAGGGTTCCCGGGCCGCCCCGGTCATGGCCCGGCATGCCGCCCGCTCCGCAACACCGTGACGATCTGCTCAAGGGTGAGATTGATGTGGTGGAAGAACCGCAACCGGCTCTGAATATCCGCCGGTGGCCGGGCAATCGGCGCGCCCACGGCGTCGAACAGGTGCGCCTCACGCCGGATCAGGGCCATCACCTTCGGCGGTAGGTCGGGCGCGGCCGTCCCGCCTTCCCCTCGCGAGACGGCCGCACCCGGGCAGTCCCCGGCAGGCTCGGCGAGGCCCGCCGGGGCGTTCAGTGGCACGGCCGCCGCTCCCGACCCAGCGGCCGCGCGCTAATTCCCGCAGGGAACATCGGGAGACTTCACCGCGCGGGGTCCCGCGGTCCGGCGTCCCGTGATCCGGCGTCCTCGGCCCACGCCGCGGGGTAGTCGCCGCCGATGAAGTCCGCGAACGCCCGATCGACCTGCGCCTGCATCACATCCCACAGGTTCGGCGGCCTCGGAGCCCGCTCCAGCTCGGCGCCGTCGCCGACCTCCCGCGGCGGGTCAACGCCCATCACGCGCCGCCCTCGATGTCCCCGGTGCGGCAACGGCCGGGGCGGTCGAACCGCCGCCGCACCGGGGACCCCACGCCGCCCCACCCACACTCGGGCTTCCCCTTCCCCGAGACGCGGACCGGGCGACGACTGGAGAGCGGGACCCGCGCCGGCCCGGCACAGCAACAGCACGGGTCCCGCCAGCTTCACCACCCCACCCACCCAGGCCACCCGCCAACCCGGACCCGCACACCGCCGCGCCGGCAGCCGACCACCGCCCACACACCCCCCCGAACAATCGAATTACGTGACAGGTGTCCCACGGCCGGTATGACCACGGAATTGGCGCCGGTGCGGCTCAGCGCGTCAAGAAGCGCGGTCCAACCCGGTCTCGTCGTGGCGGTGTCCGGCACGCCGTTGTCAGCGAAGGTCAGCTCCAACGCGAGCCCTCGCTCGGCGCAGTACTGCGCGATTCTGCGGCGAAACAGGTCCACCCTGTACCCGTCCGGCCGGTCCAGACGTACGTAGCCGAACACCACCGACGTGGTGACCACTGTGGTATCGACGTCCGGCTGGGTCATCGCCTCGACACCCCCTCCGACCCGGGCCGTTCCCCGGGCCGAACGACACCCAGAAGGTCGCGCGGCCTCGCCCGCAGGGCTTGTCCGAGCTCCGCTGCCGCGTCGATCGCGACCCAGCAGGCCAAGATCAGCTCGCCGACCTTCGGTGCGAGCGCCGCGTCCGAGGTGTGGAGGCCGGCCGGAGTGGTACCGCCGCCCTGCCCGAGACGTAGTCGTCCAGCCTGACCGGCGGCCCCCTTCGATGACTGTCTGTCGTGTTCTGTCGTTGACTCCATGGGACGGACGGTAAGAGCCTGGACGGGATCGGCCCTGTACAAACTGTCCGACATATAGCAGAACCGCATATGGGCGAAGCGCCGCTACTCTCATGTCGACGCCCATTGCTCACCCGGAGGCACCACGGATGGCCGACCCCGATCAGCCGCAACGCCAGCAGACCGCAGACGTGGTGTTGTACTGGATGCAGCGTCGCGGCATGACACGCCAGGTCTTCGCTGACCGGTTGGGCAAGTCCGTCAGTTGGGTGGACAAGATCAGGACCGGCGATCGGCAGCTCAACCGCGTGAGCGTCCTACGCCAGATCGCGACCGTATTGGATATCCCGTTCAATGTCCTGATCGATCGAGACGAGGCGGAGCAGCGCCGGCTCTGCCCGGACGAGCGCGAGATCGAGGCGGTCAGACACGCGCTCGGTCGCTACGACGCGATCACCAACGTCTTCCGTCCCAACGGTGACGTCCTGCCCGAGCCCGACCTGCCTGGACTCGAACGCAGCGTCCGGTACGGCTGGATGGCCTTCCAGGCCGCCAACTACCAGGCGGTCGGGCAACTGCTCGCCGACCTCATCCGCGACGCCCAAGCGGCCGCGTGGCAGCTCGACGGTGATCTCCGGCACAGCGCCCAGGGCTGGCTCGCCTGGACCTACCAGCTCACCGCGGCCACGGCCTTCAAGTTGGGCGACTCCGAACTCGGCTGGATCGCGGCCGACCGCGGCATCCAGGTCGCCGAGCAGACGGCCGACCTCACCCTGATCAGCAGCGCTGCCCGCCGCGTGGCCCACGCCCTGACCGCCACCCACCAGAGCCGGGCCGCCGTGACCATGGTGCGCTCAGCGACCGAACGGCTCGAACCGCAGCTCGCCCACGCAGACCCGGCCTTCGTCTCGGCCTACGGCATGCTGCTGCTCAAGGGCAGCATCGCCGCGGCGGAGCTAGGGCAAGCTGCTGACGTGCGTGACCTCCAGAGTGCGGCCCTCGACACCGCCGAACGACTCGGCGGCGGGGAGCACAACGAGCACTGGTCGGCGTTCGGTGCAACCAACGTCCGGGTGCACGAGGTCTGTGCGCTGGCCGACATGCAGGGCGGCGGAATGGCCATCGAGGCGGCGGAACGGATCGCGTACGGCGACCTGATGCGCCTGCCACGCGAGCGCCGCGCCAGCCACCTACTCGACGTGACACGCGGCTACCTGCAATGGGGCAAGCGCGACGACGCAGCCAGCGCACTCCTCGACGCCGACCAGCTCGCGCCCGAGGAAGTACGTTGCCGGCGGCTGACCCGACAGATCGTCAACGAACTGATCCAGAGCTACCCGCGCGGTAGCCGCCCCACCGGCGCAATCGTCAAGCTGGCCCGAGCGGTCGGAGTCCCCGCGTGACCGGCGAGCACGCCGGCCGAGTCCTGTACGTCGTCACCTGCGCCACACCTGCCGCGCGGGATGTCGGCACGCTCGTCAGCCTGGCCCAAGATGCCGGCTGGACAGTATGCGTGATCGCCACGCCCCTGGCGCTACGGTTCATCGACACCGACGCACTTGAGAAGCAGACCGGGCACCCGGTACGAAGCGACTACAAGCAACCAGACACCGAAGACGTCCTGCCGCCGCCCGATGCCATCATCGTCGGCGGCGCCAGCTTCAACACCATCAACAAATGGGCACTCGGAATCGCGGACACCCTCGCCCTGGGACTCGTCACCGAAGCCATCGGCCTAGGGCTGCCGCTGGTGGCCCTGCCGTTCCTCAACGCCGCCCAGGCCGCTCACCCTGCCTTCAACCGCCACGTGACCGAGCTGCGCGCGGCCGGCGTGAAGGTACTGCTCGGCGACCAAGGCTACGAACCGCACGTGCCGCACACGGGTTCGCGCAACCTGCCGACCTACCCATGGCACCGAGCGCTGGACGCTGTCACCGCGGCAATCCCTTCCTGACGAACGGCAGCGGCCACGACGAAGCACACGCCGTCGATGCCATGTATTGCCGAATTGGGCTTGTAGTAGATCAAGGCCGCCGCCTGACGGCGCCGCCGCCTGACGGCGGCGGCGCCGGCCTCGGCGTGGCGTCCCGCGGCCTCGTCGCTTGCTCGCTGCGCTCGCGCTCCGGCCGCGGCGCCCGCTGGCCGGGCGCACCGTGGGAAGGCGTGATCGTGTTGGGAATCCGCGCTCACACCGGGCGCAACCGAGGCGCAACCGAGGGCAGTCACGGCCACCGGTCGGTGGCCATCTGGCTCACACCAACGACGCTCTTGGCTACCCGGGTTGGCGGTCGTGGTGCGAGCGCGCGCGAGGGGGCCGTTTGAGGTTTTTCAACAAGTTTGGTCATTCCTGCCCCCCGCGGTGAGCCGGCGCAGGCACAGGCCCAGTTGGTCCGCCTTCAGGCAAGAGGGAGGGATCAGGGAGTGCGCAATGTGACATTCGTCACAGGATACAGGTCGGAATCTCATCGTTGTAACTAGGCCGTCCCCAACCCAGGGCAGGTTCCCCCCACTGTGTCCACAACTGTGCATGGAGTTATGCACAGCCTGCTCCCCAGATATCCCCAACTCTATCCACAGGGCGGATCGTATATTTCAGGATTAAGTAGGTCTACAAATGGTGCAAACCCGGTAAACAGCCGCTGCAGAAAGTGCCTCACTCTTCCACACATTCGCTGACGTCATCCGCGTCCGAGGCGGCCGGCTGCTGGCATGCGGGGGGTGACGCAACCTCCCGGTACCCTCACCGCAGCGGTCTTCCTCCTAACCAGCTCGTCGGCTCCCGCGGGGCCGGACGGTCTGGCCCGGACAGGAGGACCGCCGAAATGGAAACAAACGGTCGGGCGCCGAGGGAGACCCCCTCCAACCCCGAGCGGCACCAACCGCGCCGGCTGCTGAAGTTGTGGGAGCCGGTGCGGACGGCCCTGATGGCGGCCCTTGCGGCATGCGATCTGGCCGACATGCACCAGCACCCCGCACTGAAAGTAGTGCGGGGGCTGGTCCTGGCTGGGGACGCTGCGGCACGGCTTCGGAAGGCTCGCCGCTAGCTGCCCCACGATGGGCCCGCCGCAAGGTGGGCCCATCGGTCTGCCCGATCACTGTAAAGCATACCGATGCTGTGCATCGCAAGACCGCGGTGGCGGCCAGCTGTCCGGCCGCACGTTGCTACGACACGTAGTAAGCCGTCGACCACATCTCGTACTTGTGGCGTGGTGGCCAGGGGTCCGGAGACTCACTGCCGACGACCGCGCAACCGCCCGGCGCCGCACGGGGCCGCCGGCTGTGGTGCCAGCGGCCCCGTGCGGGTCACCCCGGGGTGGGGGTGTCTACTCGGCCGGGGGGTGTGGGCGTGTGCCGGTCCGCCGCCCGGTAACGGCTGGAGGGTGGGGTAGGCCCGGCACGGTTGGGCACGGCGCGGGTCTGGTGGGCGGCTACTCGTCCGAAGTTACGCGGCTGGTGATGGGAGAAGTCCCCGCTGACTGGAGAGTTCGTGGTTGCGGGCGGGTTCGGTCTGGCTCCTTCAGGGTGAGCGGGACCGGCCACGGGTGATCAGTCAGGAGACGCGTGAGCATAGCGTGAGCATAGCTGGCTGATCGCGAAGACGGTCCCCATCGAGTGGGGCATCAGCGGATGTTGTGCTGGAGCCTGAAAACGCGGGCGGCTTGCAGCCAGTTCACCTATCCGCTCCTGGACCAGTTGCCCCGCCGTGGCTGCGTGACAAGCGAGTGGCAGCGGCGGGACCCGTGGGTCAGTCGAGGAGGGAGTTGGTGCCCGGCATCTTGCCGGAGGAGCGCATCCGACGCAGCCAGCCGTCCCAGCCGGGGCTGGCGCAGGGTGCGCAGCGCGTCGGCGGCCGTGTTGCGGTCGCCGCGCTGGGCGGCGGCCAGGGCGGAGTGCAGGTCGCGCAGGCCCTCGGGGGTCTCGTCGGCCATATGCGCGCTCCAGCCGGGCGAGCTCGGAGACCGGGTCCTTGGCGTCGTCCACCCGCAGGTCGACGAGCACCCTGTCCCACGGCGCGTCCCGGCGGTCTCCCGCCACCACGAGCAGGGCGGCCGACTGCCGCCCGCGCAGGTCCCCGCCGGCCTCCTGCGCCGCGGACAGCCCCGCGAGCAGCCGGTCGCAGAAGTCGTGATCCGCCCGCCGGCCGGCTCCGGCCGGCGTACTTCGGCCGTATTCCGGCGCATCACCTGGCCTGGTTCCCAGCATGCCAAGATCGGCGAAGCGCCCGGTCGCTTGTTCGTGTGCTCGGGCTGCACGGCCCGGAGGACCGCCTTTGTTGCCCAGGACTTGGGCAGCGCAGTGGCGCCGAGTGCGCCTGAGCCAGCCGAGTGGTCGGCCCGCAGTTACCCCGTTCGACTGACAGTCACCCGGCAATGCATCGGTTTCGGCCAAGGGCCCCGGCGTGTCGGGCACTATTCTGTTGGATCGCGGCCTTGCCTGGACGGGCGCCGATGCCGTGGGTGTTGCCGTGTCGGGAGGAGATTGGGTGGATGCGGTGGTCGCGGTCGGTGTCGCGGAGAGCGGGGCCGATGCTGAGCGGTTGGAGGATCTGGCCGGGGTGCTTGGTGAGGAGATCCTCGCGGCGGGCCTGGGGAGTGTGAGTGTGGCTCGTGGGAGTGTCCCGCCGCCGGGGTCACGGGCAGTTGATGTCGCCGCGGTGGGTGGGCTCCTCGTGTCGGTCAGCGGTTCGGTGGATGTGCTCCGTCATCTGGTGGGTGCGGTCCGGGCATGGCTGGGCCGGTCCCCGGCGGAGCGGAGTGTGGAGTTGGCCGTCGGAGGGATGAGGCTGCGGGTATCGAACGCGTCGGCGGATCAGCAGGAGCGGCTTGTCGAGGAGTTCATCCGCGCGGTTGCTCGGGATTGACCTGTCGTGACCGGTGGGCGGATGGCGTTGGTGGTCGCGATCGACCGCTATGACGACCCGTCCTTGCAGGAGCTGACCGCTCCGGCCGCCGACGCGGAGGCGTTGGTGGAGGTTTTCGGCGATCCGGATCTTGGTGGTTTCGACGTCGACGTGGTGCACAACTGCCCGTCGTGGGTTGTCAGCCAGCGGGTGGAGGCGCTCCTGGCTGATCGTCGGCCACGTGACCTCGCCGTGATCCATTTCTCCTGTCACGGACTGAAGAACGACCACGGTGAACTCTATCTTGCGGCCACCAACACCACGCCGGAGTTGCTGGCCTCCACCGGTATCGAAGCCACCTGGCTCAACCGGGTGATGCAGCGTAGCCGCGCCCAGCGGGTCGTGCTGCTGCTGGATTGCTGCTACGGCGGGGCGTTCGCGCGCGGTGTGGTAGCCCGGGCGGGCGGGGGAATCGACGTCGGGGACCAGTTTGTGCCGGGCGGGCTGGGCGAGGGACGCGGCCGGGCGGTGATCACGGCCTCCACCGCCATGGAGTACGCCTTCGAGGGCGCGCGACTGGCTAACAGCAGCAGCCGCGGCGGCCCGTCGGTGTTCACCGGCGCCCTGGTGGAGGGCATCCGCACCGGCGACGCGGACCGGGACGGGGACGGCGCCGTCTCGCTCAGCGAACTCTATGACTACGTCTACGACCGGGTCCGGGAGCTCTCGCCGCAGCAGACACCGAGCAAGTGGGAGTTCGGCGTCCACGGCGGCCTGCTCATGGCGCGTAACCCACACCGGCGGATCACCCCCGGCCCGCTCCCGCCGGAACTGCTCGATCTGGTCGAGCACAGCACCGCGGTGGCCCGGCTGGCTGCGGTCGGCGAACTCGCCCGCATCGCGGCGGGCGTCAACCTGACCCGCGCGGCGGCGGCTCGGCTGGCCCTGATCCGGCTTCTCGACGACGACAGCCGCCGTGTGTCGGCATCGGCCGCCCACGCCCTGGAAGGCGCCACGGTACGGCCCGCCAGGTCCACCATCGACTTCGGTCGGGTGCCTGCCCACACGCCACCGCTGGTCACCGAAGTCGCAGTCGAGGGCGGGCCGCTAGCGTGGGCATCCACCGTCTCAACCTCCGCCAGCGCGAGATCCGCCGGCTCGCTGCGGGCCAGGTTCGAGGCCGGCATCCTCCGCATCACCTGGACACCCGGCCAGCCAGGCAGCCTCGATGAGGTTCTCCGCCTCACCGGACCCGCCGGCGAGGCGCAACTACGCGTGACCGGCGACGCCGTCCCCGACCCCGCCCCGCCAACCGCACCATCCGAACCGGCCGAACCGGCCACCGCAACCGACGGCATACCCGCCACCGACACCGACGCCGAACACCACGAACCGCCGACAACGCACGCACACAGCGCCGGCGACACCCCGCCCGGGCCGGCACCCGCGGACGGCCCCCTCGAAGCTGTCCCGTCCGCCGATCACAGCGACAGTCGCGCGCCGACCACACCCGCCAGCAGTTCGCCTCCAAAACGCGGCCACCGCCACGTCCCCACTGCCCGCCGTCTGGCCGCTGCCGCCGCCATCCTCCTCATCCTCGGCGCCCTGACCACCCTCACCATCACCCTGACACGATCCCCGCAGACACCCCACCAGATCGGCCAGCCCCTGACCGGCCACACCGGCAGCGTCTACAGCGTGGCGTTCAGCCCCGACGGCAGGACCCTCGCCACGGTCGGCTACGACAACACCGTCCGGTTCTGGGACGTTGCGGGCCGGCGCGACCTTGGCCCACCCCTGACCGGCCACACCGGCAGCGTCTACAGCGTGGCGTTCAGCCCCGACGGCAGGACCCTCGCCACCGGCAGCGGCGACCACACCGTTCGGCTGTGGGACGTTGTGCGGCGGCGCGCCCTCAGCCCACCCCTGACCGGCCACACCGGCTCCGTCTACAGCGTGGCGTTCAGCCCCGACGGCAGAACCCTCGCCACCGGCAGCGTCGACAACACCGTCCGGTTCTGGAATGTCGCGGGCCAGCGCGCCCTCGGCCCAGCCCTGACCGGCCACACCGGCCCCGTGTACGGCGTGGCGTTCAGCCCCGATGGCAAGACCCTCGCCACCGGCGGCTCCGACAAGACCGTCCGGCTGTGGGACGTCGCGGGCCGGCGCACCCTCGACCCACCCCTCACCGGCCACACCAACGTCATCGAAAGTGTGGCGTTCAGCGCCGACGGCAAAACCCTCGCCACCGGCGGCTACGACAACACCGTCCGGCTGTGGGACGTCGCGCGTCGGCGCGCCCTCGGCCCACCCCTCACCGGCCACACCGGCCCTATCCACAGCGTGGCGTTCAGCCCCGACGGCAAGACCCTCGCCACCGGCAGCGACGACAACACCGTGCGACTGTGGAGCGTCGCCCACTGAACTCAGTCACCCTCCGTCGCCGCCCGCACCGCCGCCTGACGACGTGCCATCCCGCGCTCTTCGAGCACCCCCCAGGCTCGTGATCATCGATCTTCCGGGTTGCTCCGGCCACGGACCGCGATACCGTCCAGCACGGCAAGAGTCCTGCTCGTTTTCGGCGGGGGCTGTCGATTTCGTCGCTCCCCGTTTGTCTCAGAGGCGACCATCTAGAGAAGGAGGAAGCCATGAAGTACATGCTGCTGATCCATCAGGGGGACACCCCGACGCCGCAGTCGCCGGAGGCGTGGGCAACTCTTCCGGAGGAGGAGCAGAAGGCCGTGTACGCCGACTACCAGGCGGTAAACCACACCCCGGGCGTCACCCCCGGCCTCGGGCTGGACGCTCCGGAGACGGCAACCACCGTGCGGGTCCAGGACGGCAAGACGCTGACCACCGACGGCCCGTTCGTCGAGATCAAGGAGTCGATCGGCGGCTACCTCCTGTTCGAGGCCGACGACCTCGACGCTGCGATCGAGCTGGCCTCGCGGATCCCGGCGGCGCGCCTGGGTGGCGCCGTCGAGGTGCGTCCGATCGTGGAGTGGTAGCGATCCTCGAGCAGGTCTTCCGCGACCAGTGGGGACGTGTTCTCGCTGCGTTGATCGGCTTCCTCGGCGACTTCGACCTCGCCGAGGAAGCCGCGCAGGAGGCCTTCGCGATCGCCGCGGAGCGGTGGCCTCGAGACGGGGTTCCCACCAGCCCCGGCGCCTGGCTGGTGACGACGGCGCGCAACCGGGCCATCAACCGGATCCGCCGCGATCGCACGCTGGCCGCGAAGATCCGCCTGCTCCAGGTGCCGGAGCCAGCGGAGGACACGATGGACGCGACGACGTTTCCCGACGAGCGACTCGAGCTCATCTTCACGTGCTGTCATCCGGCGCTGGGCACCGAAGCGCAGGTCGCTCTCACCCTGCGGACGCTCGGCGGCCTGAGCACCGGCGAGATCGCCCGCGCCTTCCTGGTCCCCGAGCCGACGATGGCCCAGCGGCTGGTGCGGGCGAAGCGCAAGATCAAGGCCGCCGGCATCCCGTTCCGGGTGCCTCCCGACCACCTGCTGCCCGATCGCCTCGTCGCCGTGCTCGCGGTCGTCTATCTGATCTTCAACGCCGGCTACGGGGGTCGCGGCGAGCTCGCGGCCGAAGCGATCATGCTCGGGCGAGCGCTGGCCGAGCTGATGCCTGACGAGCCCGAGGTGCACGGCCTGCTGGCGATGATGCTGCTGCTCGACGCCCGCCGCGAGGCGCGGTTCCGTGGCGAAGACCTGGTGCTGCTGGCCGATCAGGACCGTTCGCTCTGGGACCGTGCGCAGATCGCCGACGGGCGGGCGGTGCTCGACCGGGCCCTCGCCCTGCACGGACGCGGCCCCTACGTCGTGCAGGCGGCGATCGCGTCCCTGCATGCCGACGAGCCGCAGGACTGGCCGCAGATCGCCGCCCTCTACGGCGAGCTCTCCCGCCTCACCGGCTCGCCGGTCGTGGAGCTGAACCGGGCCGTGGCGGTCGCCGAGTCCGAGGGTCCCGGAGCCGGGCTCGACATCGTCGATCGCCTCGCTCTCGAGGACTACCACTACCTGCACTCCACGCGGGGCGAGCTGCTGCGGCGCCTCGGTCGAACGGGAGAGGCCCGCGATGCGTACGGTCGAGCGCTGGCGCTGGTCCACGACGACGCCGAGCGGCGCCTGCTCGAGCGGCGGCTGGCGGGGCTCGGCGGGGCTGCCGGCCCCACCCGACGATGACGTAGGGCGTGTGGACCACTCACGGCTGGTGTCGTCCGGTGCCCGCCGGTGCCGCCCGTCGTGAGCGAGACGCGCAGGAGCTAGGACAAGAGGAGCACGACCGAGCGAGAGAAAAGGCCAGCGTGGCCACTGGTCAGTCGAGAAGGGAGTTGGTGCCGGGCATCTTGCCGGAGGAGCGCATCCGGCGCAGCCAGCCGTCCCAGCCGGGGCGCTGGCGCAGGGTGCGCAGCGCGTCGGCGGCCGTGTTGCGGTCGCCGCGCTGGGCGGCGGCCAGGGCGGAGTGCAGGTCGCGCAGGCCCTCGGGGGCCTCGTCGGCCAGCGCATCGTGGTCGCTGCTCTCGTACGCGCGCTGCAGCCGCAGCAGCCGGGCGAGCTCGGAGACCGGGTCCTTGGCGTCGTCCACCCGCAGGTCGACGAGCACCCCGTCCCACGGCGCGTCCCGGCGGTCTCCCGCCACCACGAGCAGGGCGGCCGACTGCCGCCCGCGCAGGTCTCCGCCGGCCTCCTGCGCCGCGGACAGCCCCGCGAGCAGCCGGTCGCAGAAGTCGCCGTCCGCCTCGAGGTAGCCGTCGACCAGGGACGGCACCACCGACCGGGACGCGAGCATGTTGCCCTGCGCGGTGTAGCCGTCCCCGATCAGGTGCCCGCAGGCGGACAGGCAGCCGCGGCCGGTCCACACCGCGATGCGGCCCTGCGCGTCCACCATCCCGACCTGCCGCTGTGAGGAGTCCGGATCCTCCTCCCGCAGCCGGGCCAGCGCGGCGTCCGGCCGCAGCCCGTCGGCGAGCAGCACCAGCCCGCGGGCGCCGTACCCGCGATGGGTGGTGGCCTGGGTGGCGATGGCCCCCACCCCGGCCCGCGCCCACGGCACCGCGCGGCCGACCGCGAGCGCGCAGGTCGCGACCGCCACCCCGAGCCGCCCGCTGACCGCGTCCCGGGCCACGAGCGAATACGTCAACTACACCCCCACCGGGATCTGTATCACGGTCGGCTCGATGGGCACCGCGACCGGGGGGCCGGTCTTGTCCCGGACCTCCTCGACGGTCACGCCGGGTGCCAGCTCGCGCAGCACCAGGCCTTCCGCGGTGACGTCCAGCACGGCGTGGTCGGTGATGATCCGCTGCACGACGCCCCGCCCGGTGTGCGGCAGGGTGCACTCCTCGACGATCTTGTGGATACCGTCGCGGGCCACGTGCTCCATCAGCACGATCACCTTCTTGGCGCCGTGCACCAGGTCCATCGCGCCACCCATGCCCTTGACCATCTTGCCGGGGATCATCCAGTTGGCCAGGTCACCGTTCGCGGCGACCTGCATCGCACCGAGGATCGCCACGTCGATGTGCCCGCCGCGGATCATGCCGAACGACAGCGAGGAGTCGAAGAACGACGCGCCGGGCAGCAGCGTGACTGTCTCCTTGCCCGCGTTGATCAGGTCCGGGTCCTCCTCGCCCTCGTACGGGTACGGGCCGACGCCGAGGATGCCGTTCTCCGACTGGAGCACCACGGTGACCGTGTCCGGCACGTAGTTCGGGACCAGGGTCGGCAGCCCGATGCCGAGGTTCACGTACTGCCCGTCGGCCAGTTCCTGCGCGGCGCGGGCGGCCATCTCGGTGCGGCTCAGCGGCATCACTCGCCTCCGTTCCGGCTCGCGGCGGGGCGCTGGCGGACGGTGCGCCGCTCGATCCGTTTGCCCGCAGGCCCGACCGGGCCGACCACACGCTGCACGAAGATCCCGGGTGTGTGGATGTCCTCCGGGCGCAGCTCGCCGGGCTCGACGAGCCGCTCCACCTCGGCGAGGGTGATCCGGCCGGCCATCGCGCAGAGCGGGTTGAAGTTGCGGGTGGACTCGTGGAACACCAGGTTCCCGTGCCGGTCGCCGACGCTGGCCCGCACCAGGCCGTAGTCGCAGACGATGCCGCGCTCCAGGACGTACGACGTGCCGTCGAACTCCCGGGTCTCCTTCGGCTCCGAGGCCAGCGCCACCGTGCCGTCGGGGTTGTAGCGCAGCGGCAGGCCGCCGTCGGCGACCTGGGTGCCCACGCCGGCCGGGGTGTAGAACGCCGGGATGCCGCAGCCGCCGGCCCGCATCCGCTCGGCCAGGGTGCCCTGCGGGACCAGCTCCACCTCGAGCTCCCCGGACATGAACTGCCGCTCGAACTCCTTGTTCTCCCCGACGTAGGAGCCGGTGGTGCGGCGGATCCGCTTGGCGGCCAGCAGCGCGCCGAGCCCCCACTCGTCAACGCCGCAGTTGTTGGAGACCGTGACCAGGTCGGTGGTGCCGGCCTCGAGCAGTGCCTGGATGAGCACGTGCGGGATGCCGCACAGCCCGAACCCACCGACCGCCAGCGACGCCCCGTCCGGGATGTCGCCGATCGCCTCGGCGGCACTGCCGACAACCTTGTCCATCGCGCCTCCTCGCTGGATGGGAGCCGTCCGCCGCCGCCCTGCGCCGACTCTATCCGGGTCGTCGTTCGGCTCGCAGGAGCCCCGAACGCAGCCGATCGCCCGAGCGTTCTGGACCCAGCCACGCGGCGGCGTAGCGCGAAGCGCACGCCGCGTACCTATCAGAGGGTACGGATGCCGTCCAGCGTGACGCCGAGCGACGCGGTGACCTGCTCGGCCTCGGCGCGGTGTCGCAGCTCGCCGGGCTCGGGGTGGGCGCACAGCACCAGCGTCGCGCCGGCCGCCAGCGGGGCGAGCAGCCCGTCCACCCAGTCCGCCGGGTCCCGCCACGGCAGCACCGACAGCACCCGGTCCATCGCGTGCAGCCCCAACTCGGCGGCCCGGCGCTGCGCCTCGGCAACCAGTTCGGCCCCCGACAGCAGCCCGCCGTCGTCGTCCACCGCGGGCGCGTCGTCGGCCACCGGCGCGTACGGGGTGAACCGGTCGGGCTGCGCCCGTACCACCCGGGCGAAGTCGAGGGCGCCCTCCGCCGGCTCGGCCAGCCCCTGGCCCAGCGGTGCCAGCGACAGCGCCGCGACGTCACCCGGCTGGGCGGCGAGCACCCGGGGCAGGTGCGGCAGGTCGGTGAACGCGACCGCGGCGTCCTCCGGGTCGGTGCCGGCCAGGCCGCCCACCGCCCAGGTGGCCAGCAGTACTGCGGCGGTCTGCCAGTGCGCCGGCAACACCACGGCCACCCGGTCGCCGGGCGAGAGCGCCAACTCGTCCTGCAGCAGGTTCGCCGTCTTGGCCACCCAGTTCGCCAGCGTGGTCGCGGACAGCTCGGCCCGTTCTGCGGTGTCGTCGTCGTAGTACGTCAGCAGCGGTCGCGCCGGATCACGGGCGAGCGCCTGCGCGAGGAGCTGGTCAGTGGCCGCCATAGCCCTAAGATCATGGCACGGCCTGGCCTGTCCCGATGCCTCAGTCGATGCAGTCTTCCTCCGCGGCCGTCCGCGGCGGCGGAACCGTCGGGCTCCCCGACCCCGAGGCGGGCGTGCTGCCGCCCCCGGAGCCGCCCGAGCCGGCGGAGCCCGAGCCGCCGGAGCCCGACTTCAGCCCGCCGAAGTCGGTGCCCAGCACCAGGGTCACCGCGGTCACCGAGTCGTCCGCCTGAAGCTGCGCGCCGGGCACCACCGCGGCCAGCGTCCGCGCCGCCGGCTCCTGCCCGGCGCCGTACCGGATCACCGTCTGGCCGGACCGCGCCGCGTTGCCGGTGGGGCCGACGCCGAAGCCGAGGGTCTGCAGTTGCCGTGAGGTCTGGGTGGCGAGGCCCTTGGTGCCGGTGCCGTTCAGCACTGTGACCTTCACCTGGGCACGCGGCACGGTCGCCCCGACAGGGGTGCCGGACCCGCCCGAGGCAGCCTTGCGGCCGAGCACCTTGTCCCAGAACGCGGGCAGCGCGGCCTTGTCCGGCAGGTCCACGTCCTGGCCGGCGGCGTTCTTGCCCGTGCCGGTGACGGGCACGGTGAGGAACTGCAGGTTGCCCGCGGTCAGGTTCTGCATCTGCCGGGCCAGCTCCAGCGGGTTCAGATCCGGATCCATCGTGAGCGAGCCGGCCAGCGCCCGGACCAGCCGCTGCTGCTTGAGCGGGTCCACCAGGGTGCCGGCCGAGGTGAGCTTGCGGAACACCGCGCCGAGGAAGTACTGCTGCCGCTGGATCCGGGAGAACGCGCCGTTCGGCAGGCCGTGCCGTTGCCGGACGAACGCCACCGCCTGCCGGCCCTTGATGGTCTGCCGGCCGGCCGGCAGGTTGATCGCCGAGTCCGGGTCCTTGACCGCGCGCTTCAGGCAGACCTGCACCCCGCCGAGCACCTCGGTGATGTTGTAGAAGCCGAGCAGGCCGACCTCGACGTAGTGGTCGATGGACAGCCCGCTGAACTGGGTCACCGTGTCCACCAGCGACCGGGCGCCGGCCTGCTGCTGCGCCTTGGTCAGCACCGGGCCGCAGCCCTTCGGGCATGCCCCGTTGCCGTACGCTGAGTTGATCTTGCCCTCGCGGCCGAGCACCGGGATGAAGACGTTCAGGTCGCGGGAGAACGACACCGCGGACGCCTTGCTGCCGTTGGCCGGGACGTGCACCAGCAGGATCGTGTCGGTGTTGAAGCCGCCGCCCGGATCCAGCGTGGTGCCGATGTCCTTGAGTTGGGCGTCGGTGAGGCCGCCCCGGTTGTCGTTGCCGACCAGCAGGATGTTCTGGTCGGTGCCGTCGACGTCGCGGCCGGAGTGGGTGATCGCGTTCACCCGGTTGACGTTCGCGTTGAACTGCCGTACCAGCAGCCACAGCCAGCCGCTGGCGATCAGTATCGCCGCGGACAGCAGGCCGGCGACCACCTTGGTGGCGGTCGCGGCCCGGCGCCGGCCGGACCCGCCGCCCCTGGTCGGGCCACCCCTGGACGGGTCGCCCCCGGTCGGGCCGCCCCCGCTGGGGCCGCCGGGCCAGCCGCCGGAGGAGCGGTAGGCGCTGCCGCCGACGGACAGGCCGACCCAGCGGGCACCGGGGTCACCGGCCGCGCCCGGCGGTGGCTGCCGGCGCGGCTGGCCGCGGCGGGGGTCAAGCTCGGGCGGCAACGGCGGCAGCCCGGGGTCGTTCCGGCGGGGCTCCCACGGCTCAGACACGCGCCCTCAGCTTTCTGTGCGTTCGGCCCGGGGTAGGGAGCCAGACTTACCCCTCCTGAGGACGCCTGACACCGCCACAAAGTTGCCGGGTAACCGCACGTCACCGTTCCATCGCGTCGCGAAGGGTAACCCGATGGAGTGGCCCGGACGGGTCAGGCGCGTGTGGAAGACTCGCGGCATGCGTGTCTTCGTCACCGGCGGTGCCGGGTTCATCGGATCACACGACGTTCGTACCCTGCTGTCCGGCGGTTACCCGGGGTACGCCGGTGCCGAGGTCACCGTCTACGACAAGCTGACCTACGCGGGCAACCTGGCCAATCTGGGCCCGGTCGCGGACCACCCGGGGTACCGGTTCGTGCGGGGCGACATCGCCGACGAGAGGCACCTGCTCGAGGTGCTGCCCGGGCATGACGTGGTGGTTGCGAGCGAACCAGTGAGCACAGCAGACACGCGAACGCGGACGCCGAGCGCCAGCGAGGTGTTGGCGTGAGAGAGCTTGCGTTGCTGGTCTGCGGGGCGGGTGGGCAGCTCGGCACGGACCTGCTGCGGGTGGCCGGCCCGGCCGCGTACGGCCTGACCCGTACCGAGCTGGACGTGACCGACCCGGCCATGGTGGACAAGGCGGTGGAGTCCTGGGCCGACGCCGCGCGGCCGGGGGCGGACCGGCTGGTGTGCGTGAACGCCGCCGCGTACACGGCGGTGGACGCCGCCGAGACCGACGTCGGCTGGGCCTACGCGGTGAACGCCACCGGCGCGGCGAACGTGGCCGCCGCCTGCGCCCGGTACGGGGTGCGGCTGGTGCAGGTGTCCACCGACTACGTCTTCGCCGGGGATGCCACCGTGCCGTACGAGGTTGACACGCCGACCGGGCCCGCGACCGTGTACGGGGCCACCAAGCTGGCCGGCGAGCGCGCGGTGCTGGAGGGCGGGGGGCCGGCCTGGGTGGTGCGCACCGCCTGGTTGTACGGCCAGACCGGCGGCAATTTCGTGAAGACGATGGCCGCCCTGGAGCACTGCCGGCAGACGCTGGACGTGGTGGACGACCAGCGCGGGTCGCCGACGTGGTCCCGGGACTTGGCGCGCGGGCTGGTGGCGCTGGCCGGCAGCGACGCGCCGTACGGGGTGTACCACTGCACCAACGGCGGCGAGACGACCTGGTACGGGCTGGCCCGGGCTGTGTTCGAGGAGCTGGTCGCCGACCCGGAGCGGGTCCGACCGACCACCACCGCCGCGTTCCCGCGGCCGGCGCCGCGGCCGGCGTACTCGGTGCTGTCCGACGCGGCGTGGCGCGGGGCAGGGCTGCCGCCCATGCCGGACTGGAGGCAGGCGCTGCGGGCAGCGTTCGCCGCCGCCGGGGACGCGCTGCGCGCCGGCTGACCCGCGCCGTCGCGGGTCAGAACGCCAGGTCGTGCCGGGTCTCGCGGCCGCGAGCAATGACGACCAGGTGGCTGATGCTGGTCATGACGGCTTCTGGGCGTCCCAGGTGATGAACTGGAAGTCGGGCAGGAAGCCGTAGCGGCGTGCCTCCCGGTCGGTGGCCACCGCGGTCAGCGTCGCGGCGTCGGCGTGGCTGAGCAGGTCCACCTCGTCGCAGTCGTCCCCGCCGTAGCCGGAGTCGATGTTGCCGGACCGGATCCGGGTCAACAGGTCCTCGGTGACCAGCGCGGCCACACCGAAGCCGGCCTTCTCCAGCTTCTCCCGCAGGTCCCAGCCGAACCGCCAGTACACCAGCGTGTTGTCGCCGTGGTACTCCGGTTTGGTCGGCGGTGCGGTCACGCCCTGCGGCATCGGGATCTGCAGGAACATCCGGCCGCCGGGCTTGAGCACCCGGTACACCTCCGACAGCGCCTTCTCGGTGTCCGGCACGTGCTCGAGCACGTGCGGGGTGAGGATGATGTCGATGCTGGCGTCCGGCAGGTCCATGTCCTGGATGTCCAGCCGGATCTGGCCACGGTGCGCGGACTCGTCGTAGTCGCTGCAGACGTAGTCGACCCGGCGCGCCATGACGTCGCGGTACCGCTGGTCCAGCCGCGGGCTGGTCTCCAGCACCCGGTGCCGCCGGTCGTACGGCGCCCGGTGCGTCCAGCACCAGAACAGGTACCGGTCCCGGGCGATGCTGCCGCAGTTCGGGCAGAGCGCCCCCTCGCTGTGGTAGCCGGTGGCGAAGTCGTCGCCGTGCCAGCCGCAGATGTTGCAGCAACTCCGCCAGCCGCTGCCGGAGGCTGCCAACGCGGACGGCCAGGCGCGCAGCCGGGGGTCGCTCTGCTGAGCGCGGACGATCAACGCCCGGAGCCGATTGCGGATGGCTCCCTGAATCGACACTGCGGATCTCCTCGAGTTCTCTCTGGTGCGGTTCGCGGGGTTCTGCGCAGCCTAACCAGTCCGGCGCGGGACGCCGCTGTCACCGCCTCGGTTCGAGCGTCACCCTCCAGCGGGCGCCCGGCGGGTTCACCTGCACCGAGCAGCGCGGCTGGCCGGCGGAGAGGCAGTCCGCCAGCGGTCCGATGGGCCGGAACGGCACCGGCCGGATCGCGGCGTCCCGGACGATGCCGCCCAGCCCGGCCAGCAGGCACCCGGCGGCGAGCACACGGCGCCACCCGACCCGGCCGGCCCACCCGGCCCACCCGGCCCGGTCGGTCCGGTCGGCCCCGTCGGCCTGGCCGGTGCGGTCGGTCCCGTCGGCATCATCGGCCTGGCCGGTGCGATCGGCGCGGTCGGCCAGCCCGGCAACGAGCAGCACGGCGATCATCGCCAGTGGCACCAGCACGTGCCGCTGGCCGCTGTAGGGGTGCACCAG
>WNGB01013827.1_pt1 | contig 19041 bp, 12 predicted proteins | sample 5400681 | NCBI WGS metagenome assembly WNGB01 (sample SAMN13153367, study PRJNA577476) | soil metagenome | isolation source: 115 cm soil or saprolite under grassland replicate 2 | place: USA:California | collected 2016-06-15
GGCGCGGATCCTTGTTGGCGAGGCGCAGCGCCTTGGTCTTTGCGAAGGGGACCATGCCGCCGACGTAGTTGCAAGTCTGGCCCGCGTGGAACGGCCGTCCATCGTAGTACGTAACGTCGCTGTGACCTGCAGTGATGTTCCAGCCGAGATACGTCCCGAGCGGCGCATCGCGCAGCACGGTCGGCACGCCGCCGAGCTCGTTGCCGTCCGCATCGACGCGCGGCACCAGCATCTTGATCACGCTCCTGACCGGCGGCGGCACGTTGGTGGGATCGCCTGTCGCATCGAACTCGTCGAAGTCCGGACCCCAGTCGTAATCGAGCACCGGGTTGACGAAGTTCTCGGCGAGGAAAATCGAGTCCGGAATGCCGGGTACGCCGCTCGGGAATCCCATCGCCGCCTTGGTCGGCTCGACGAGGTTGCGCTCGTTCTTGGCGCCGTGCAGCAACGGCCAGCGGCTGGCCGGCGGCGGCGTATCGTTCATCACCCACTCGCGCAAGGCAACGCGCATGCGGTTGACGAGCTGCGTCGCAGGCACAGGATTCGCCCTTAACGTCCCTCTGCCCCAGTTATTGCCGGGACAATTGATTGCGAACAAGTCTACGGCGTCCGGTGGGTTCTCCGTCATCGCGCCGTTGCCCCCGCCATGCGTCGAACTGGGCAGGTAATAGCGGCGCACGTTGTCAGGCAACGGGATGTCGTTCTTCGGATCCGTGCCGACCCAGGACGTCGTCATCTTCAGAGCGAACACCTCCGCCCCGCCGAAGGTCTCGATGATCTTCGGGCAGGTGCCGGTCCGGCTGCAGCGGTCGAGAATGCCGCCCGGATGCAGATTGCGCGCGCGATCCGGAAAGCTGTGCCACCACTGCGGACCTTCGCTGCCCATCTGGTAGAGCTCGAGCACGCCGTCGGGCTGCCCCCAGCGAGAGTTGTTGGAGACACGCCGCCCGGCGATCAGCGGCCAGGCGCCTTCGTGCACGATGCGCCCTACCTCGTCCTCGTTCATGCCGAGGTGGATCAGGTGGCGCGTGAAGTTCCCCGACTGCGACGAGCCTCGAATGATCGCCCAGCGGATACTGCCGGCAAGCGGGTTCGCCGTGCCGAAATCGTCCGCCGTCGCGTACCTGAAGAACGAGGCGACGTCGCGGAAGGCGGCGGTGCCGGCACCGAGCACGTAAGGATCTTTGGCGGTGTACACGAGCTGATAGAGCTTCGCGGGGTCAAAGCCGTTCCTCAGGCATACATGCACAGGCAGGCTGCCTGGCAAATGAGCAGGGTCAAGATCTTGTGGCGTCCCCGGGAATGCGCCGTAGTTGACCGGAGGCGTTCCTTGAATACCGCATCTTGCGAATGCCCAGTCACTGCTCGATATGGTTTCACCCTCGGTCACGACGCCGTCGATCGTCTCCTTGGTATGCGTCACCAACCTCGCTTGTGTCGTATCGAGCGAGGCCGGCAGATACGGAACGGGATTGCCCATCACATTGAGCGGCTGCGAGTTCGTGCCGCTGCGATTCACGATGCGGCCGAGGATCTGCCCGGTCACCCCTGAGATTACTGGCGTCTTCACCCACTCGTTGCTGCTGGGTGTTACCGGCGTAAGGCTCGACGCATTCGCGGGAACCCTCGTTGCCGGCGAGGTATCCGAAGCGCCGGCATTGTCGCCCTGCCAGCCGCTGCTCAAGCCCACGTCGTGCGAGTTGCGCAAATCCGAGGTGATGGTGATCCTGCCGCCTCTGTTGGGCACGTCATGCCACATCAAGCCGCTTGCCAGCGACATGTCGACCGGTTTGACGATGAAGAAGCTCGCGATGTATTCGGCCTTGCTCTTCTGGTTCCTCGGCGCGACCTGGATATCGGTGATGATGGCGTTGTGCGGATCGTTCGGATCGAGCTCGCCGAATGCGCGTCCGGTGAGCGTCTGGTATGCGATGGGCTGACCGGTGAGCGTGCCGGTCGCATCGATGATGATCCTGGTCACCCGGGCCTCGGCGCCCGGCTGCCAGGCGGCGAAAGTCGCCGCGACGCAGGCGGCGAGCGGCACGCGAAAAGCTTTAAAAGGTTTGCTTAACATGTTCGCTCTCCTTATTTGAAGTGATCGCTGCGCCCGGCGCGCGACATCTCGCAGTGCGGGAAGGTTTCTGCAGTCGGAACCGCATGCGTAGCGGCCGGCACGCCGCGCGCAGTGCCGTTCGCGACCAGCCGGTTCAGCTCGGATTGCGCGTCCTCGCACAGCATCAAGCGCTGCGCGATCAGATCGTCGATCGCGTTCACGACCTTCGGGTAGTAATCATCGAAGGTCGGATAGCGCTCGGCGACGGAGTCGCGCGGGTCGCCGGCGAGCGCGCGATCCGCCTCGGTCCTCGGGAACGCGATGCTCTGCCCCGAGCCTTCGCAGCCGTCGTTCGCCTGCGGTCCGGCGCGCAGGCCCCAGCCGGTGTAGGTCGCGAGAGGCACCGTGACGTCGGGCAGCCGCACGCCAGCGATGTCGTTGCCGTCGCTGTCGGTCTTCGGCACGTAGCTCGGATAGATCGGGCCGTTCGCCGCGTTGTCCTGATATGAGGGTGTCGTGCTCGGGAACACCGGCGGGTTGATCGTAGCGATACCGGTCTCGTAAAAGTCGAGCCCGTAGTCGAAAAGGTAGCGCGTCGTCTTGAGTCCGGTGTAGGTCACGCCCGGGATGCTCGGGAAGCCCATCCCCGACTGCGGCAGCGGCGGAACCAGCGTGCCATCCTTGAAGCGCGGCACCCGGCTCTCCGGCGGCTTGCTGTTCGTCGTCGCCCACTCGTCGAGCGCGACCCACAGCGCGCGCTGCACCGGCGCCGAGTTGAGCGGGTTCTGGAACTGCTGGCAGGCCCCCTTGGACGTTGCGCTACCCGTGCCGTGCTGGTGACTGGAGATGAGATAGTTGCGCGCATACTGCGAATCGGGCAGGTCGCGCGAGCCCGTCGGGTCGGTGTGCAAGAGCGACGCCGCCTTCACCCAGTACTCGTTCGCCGAGTAGATCTCGACGCCGAGCGGGCAGGTGTTGCTTTGCTCGCAGCGGTGATACCGGCTGTCGGTCTTACCGGTGATCGGGTCGTGCGTCATCACGTTGGCGAACGGGAACACGCCTTCCACGTAGAGGTGGTCCTGGCGGTTGCGCTCGGTGCGGCCCGGCTGCGAGAAGCGGTAGTTCATGTTGATGCCGTCGCCCGCCGCGATCCACTGCATGTGGCCGTCGAACACCTTCCTGCCGTTCTCCGCCTCGTTGAAGCCGAGGTGGCGGAAGTCATTGAGCAGCCGCCCGGGCTGCGACACCACCTCGGTGTAGACGCGCTGCACGTCGCCGGCCAAGGGATTGCCCGCGCCGTAGTCATCCTGCGTCTCGTAGCGCAGCCACGCGACGAAGTCGCGGATCGCCGCGAAGCCGACGCCGTTCACCGCCGGATCCTTTGCCGTGTAGTTGAACTCATAGATGTCGTTCGAAACGAAAGTGCCGCTCGTCAACGTGATCGCCGTGCCCGCCGCGTTGTAGCTCCAGTTCGCGTTGTCAATGACGCTCGGGGCATCGTTCAGGTGCACGCGGTGGGTGAGCTTCGGTGTCGTCTTGTCGTTGCGATCCGCCGGCGGATACGTTAGCGCCAAGGAAGTCCCGCCGTTGCCTGTGAAGTATTCGTACGATGGCCCGGTGATCGTGCCATTCGGATTCGACGGCGTCGGCGCCGCGTGCGCGACCTTCAGGTTGATCGTAAGAGGCGAAGCCGCGGTCTTCGTCGTGTTGCTGCCCGCCGAGGCGTCCCAGCCGCTCCACACCATGGTGTAGCCGCGCGGCATGAGGAAGCTATTCGCGAGGGTGGTCGGATCGGTGATCGAGCCCGGATCGTTGCCCGCGGGCACGCGCCCGAACGTGTCCCAGGTCTTGCGCCCGCGGTTGGGCGGCTCGTACATGACCTTGTGCGCGCCGTTGGCCAGGTTTTTCGGCTTGAGAATGTAGAAGTCGAAGAAGTATTCGACGTTGCCGCTCGCGTTGCGCGGCGCAAGCTCAATGTCGACGATCACCGCGTTCCTCGGATCGGCGGGGTTCACCTCGCCGTATGCGGTGCCGATGATCTTCTCGTACTGCCCGACCCCGGGCCACGAGAAGCCGCCGAAGGTGGGCTTCTGGGAGAGCCCGGGGTCGACTACGACTTTCGTGATGCGCGCATCGGCTGCCGAAGCAGCCAGCATCGCGCCTGCAGCGAGCATGAGCGCGATGTTCATACGGTGTGCGGGTTTCATCATTTCTTGCTCTCCTTCGGTTAATGGCGAATGCTTCAGCGCTTGCCCCGGCGGAGTGAGGTCGATGCCGAGCGCGTCGTTGTGAACGTCTTCCGCGTACTCCGGAAGCATCCAGCCCTCGCGAGGAGCGAGAGCGCGGCCGCGCAAGCGAAAGCTTTACTGGCAGGCATAGCTGCTCGCCTGGCTGATGTCGCCGGAGCCGTTGTAGCGCAGCGTCTTGGGATACGGACACAGCGGCCGGCTGCGCGTGGTATTCGACAGGCCGGTGTACGGGCCGATCGTCGCCGGGAAGCGGTTGCCGGTCGCGATGATCTGCTCAGGCGCGACGCCGTTCTCGATCCAGTTCACCATCGGCGTCAGCATGTCGAACGAGTCGGTCGCCATGTTGCCGCTGCAGTGGCCCATGTTCGGAACGAGGTAGAGCTTCATGAACTTCGAAGCGCCGGCCATGCCGCCGTTCTTCACCGCGACGTCGTGGAAGTACTTCTGCGTGTACGGCCACGGCGGGCCGGAGTCGGAGAGCCCGTGATAGAAGATGATCTTGCCGCCGCGACCGATGAAGGCGCCGATGTCGGTGGAGTTGTTCACCGCCGGCGAGCTCGGCGTGACGAGCCCGATGTCGGTGTCGTAGTTCACCGTGAGCGGGTTGTAGGTCGGATCAGGCGTCGCGAACCAGAATAGCGGCAGCTGCCCGGAACCGAGGCCGATGTTTCCCGGCGGCGAGTTCCCCGAGCCGATGTCGCGCGTCGGGACGCCCGAAGGCTGCATGAAGCCGCCGTCGAACGGATAACCCGAAAGCGGCGTGCCGTCCGGCGAGGCGATGCGCTCGCCGCTCGAGGTGCGCGGCCCTTCCGCGATCTTCTTCGTCGCGTTCACCTGCGCCGGCGTGAGGCAGGTCGACGTCTTGTCGCCGGTGCACTGCAGCGGCATTCCGAGCGCGATCGAGCCATAAACGCCGGACGACGGGAAGACAAAAGTCGCCGGATCGAAAGTGCACGCCGCCATGTTGTCGATCACGCCGTCGATGAGGCCGTCAAGGTGATCGCAGGCGGCGAGGATCGCGTTGGTGAAGAGATTCTGATCGGCGAGCGGGAAGCCCTGCTGGTATTGCGGGGTGCCGTTGACGATCGGCGAGATCGAGATGATCTGCTCCAGGCCCCAGGTCTCGGAGAGCGAGATATCCGGAGGCAGGTAGAACGGGTCGCCCGCGACGATGCCGTCGTAGTGCTCGGGAAAGCGCTGCGACATCGCCATGCCCTGGCGGCCGCTCGTCGAGCAGCCGACGAAGTAGGAGCGCTCCTGTGGGCGGCCGTAGTACGCGTTGATCAGGAACTTCGCCGTCTGCGTGGTGACATCGATCGAGTTGTATCCCCAGTCCTTCACCGCCTGCGCGTCGGGGAAGAACATGTTCCCCGAGATGACCTGGATGTGGTTCAGGTCGGTGGTGGTGGAGCCGGGCGGGTACGACGGCGGCAGCTCAGAGTTGGTATGGCCGCCGTTCTGGCTCGCCACGGCGAAACCGTTTCTCAGGATCGTCAGCCCTGCCGTGCCGCCGATCTGCCCGGTCGCGCCGGGTAGACCGCCCTCGGTGCCGCCGCTGCCCTGGAACATGTAGCGGCCGTTCCACGCCGTCGGTAGCCGCACTTCGAAGCGCGTGCCGTAAGGCTGGTCGGCGCGGTACGACGTCGTGCCGAAGATTCCGGCGATGCCGGTGCGCTCCTGGATCCTGCCCTGGACCAGGCAATACTCCGGAGTCGTGCCTGCCGGCGGAGTGAGCGTCGCCTGCGTAATGCGAGCGGGCTGAACGGGAAAGTCGGTGAGCGTGGCGAGCGATGCACAGGTCACGGCCGGGGCGAGCGCCTTCATGACGGTGAGTTGCGCCACCGGCTCACTCGAGTTCCTCGACCAGAGCTGAAAGACGTTGGCGCCGGGCTCGAGGCCGGCGACGACGCCGCTCATCGAGCCGGCGCCGTCGGCGTGCACCTGCGACGTGACGTCGAGGCCGTTCAGCTTGAGCGTCGCGCGTGCGAGCAGCGCGCTCGACGGAGCTCCGAGCTGGATCGTCACCGAAGCTGCGGTGACCATCCCGGTAAGGACGGTGTCCGGCGTCGAGATTGAGTACGCCGCCGCGAACGCGTTCGCCGCGCTCAGTAGCATCAGAATCGCGGCGATGCGTGCGGCGGGCTTGGAACGATTCATAAAGCTCCCCCTCATCGCTTCTTCAGCGTACTGGAACGTTGGAATTGGCGTTGCACGTCGCCGGATTCGCCAGGCCGTCGGTATCGAGCGCATTGGACCCCTCTTTCTGGAACTGGGTGACGAGGTCCATGCAGACCGTTTCCTTCGTCTTCAGGCTGCCGCCGCAATGCCAGCTCGTGGCGAGCTTTGGATCGGCGCCCTCGCCATTGTAGATGGCGACCTGCGGATACGGGCACATCGGCCGGCTGCCGAGCGTCGCGTTCGTCGATGTGATCGAATCGGGCGCATTGCCGCTCTCGACCCAGTTCACCATCACGTCGAACAGGTTCTGCGGCTGCGGTCCGGCGCCGCCGCCGCAATGCGTGACGCCCGGCGCAAGGAAGAAGCGGAACCACGACGCCAGGTTCTCGTATCCCTTGTAGCGGAACGCGGCCTTGTCGTAGTAGTGCACCGATTGCCGCCACGGGATCAGCTGGTCGGCGCCGCCGTGCCACATCAGGATCTTCGCGCCGCGGTCGCGCGCCTTATCGAGATCGACGCTCATGATGTCGCTGTAGGGCGCGACGACGTTGGTCGCGAGCTCGGTCTCGTTGTCGAACTCGGAAAGCGGCAGCGACGTGAAGTCGAACGTGGTGTCGCGGTGCGACCAGCAGAAGATGCCGAGGCTGCCGCACGGGCCGCCGAAGGGAGGCGAGTTGGTGACGCCGGCGTTGGCGCCGCGGCCGAACGGGAACCAGATGCGCTGGCCGCGATCGTTGCGCGGTCCGTCCCAGATCCTGTTCACCGCCTGCGCCTCTGCTTCGGTCAGGCACAGGACACGGCCTTGGGCATCGGTGGTCGGCGCGTCCGGCCGGCCACAGATATTGTTGGCCGCGTCGAACTTGCAGGTACGCGAATCCGACAGGATGGCGTCCTTCAGGCCGTCCTGCTCGTCGCACGCCGTCACTGCGGAAGCGTTCGCCGCGTTCATCTTCTGCTGCGTGAGGGTCGCGGTGCCGGTCAGCTCCTTTTGGACCCAGAACGGCCAAACGGTGGCGACCTGCAGGCGCGTATGGAAGTTCGCGGGCGCGCCGGTGAGGAAGCCGTCGAAGTCCTGGCCAAAGTTGAGCGCCAGCGACAGGCCTTCGCGTCCGCCGGTCGAGCAGCCGTCCCAGTAATTGCGCGTCGCCGGCGTGCCGTAATAGGCCTCGGTCAGGGCGAGCGCCCATTTGTATTGCTGGTGGATGCTCTCGCGCAGGAAGTCGTCGAGCCGGCCATAGTTCAGCTCGTGCGTGTCCTGAATCACGGGAAAGTTCGGGTTGTCCTGAGTCGGGTGGCCGGTGTCGGTGTTCGAGCCGACATAACCGGCGCTGGTCGCCGTAGTGATCGCGCTCAGGCCGCCCTGCAATCCGCCGCCGCCGATGTTGCGCACCTTGCCGTTCCAGCTGCTCGGCGCTCCGCCGTTATCGGCGCTGTTGAGGGGGAAACCGACGCGGATGCCGATGCGCTGGTTTTGACCGATCGCGTAACCATCCGCCGGGCCGCTCCGGGAGGAGTAGATGAAATTCGCTTCGCACCGTGTGATGCCACCCGTTGCCAGTAATTGCGTAAAAGGCACGGGCGTTTGCGCCTGCGGTAACGGCGGGACGTACTGCGAAATATGCGGTTGCGACGCCAGATAGCTCCCGAGCGCAGCGCAGGTCATTTGCGCCAGCGCGCTCGCGGGCGCAAGCGCGATGATGGCGAAGGCCAACAGTCGTCGTTGCATGATTGCCTCTCTACAAAGCAAATGGATGCTGGGTCAGTGGCATTGCGAAGCGACGCGGCGGATTTGCTCCTCGGTCTTCGTCCAGCGCTTGTCGCCGGGATTGAAGACCTGCGGCACCATGAAGTCGTTCGGGTCGATGAGCAGGCGGAACTCCGGCCACTCCTCCGGCATGAGAGCGCCGAGCCGGCCTGCGCCACGTCCGTGAGATGGCCCGGGTAATAGACCTGGGGCTTGAGGCGCTGCGTGTATTGGATGATGTCGCGCTGCTGGTTCTGTGCTGATCCCAGGCTAACGATCGAGCCGAGGAAGACGTCAGTCTGCGGCAGGTTCTCCATGATGGAGAACAATCCCTTGCCGATTTCCGCAGCGAGCGCGATGGCGGGGCCGTTATTCGCCGGATCGTTGTATTGCGCGAGCGAGATGAGGCCCGGCGAGCCGCTGCCGATGCCTTCCTTCACCGGGCCCGCCGAGTTGACGAAGGCGAAGGTGAAGTCGTGGTCGCCCTGGCGCACGACGAAGTGATACCAGATCTCGATGATTCCGGCGCTCCCGCCAAAGCCGGTCGTGCGCGTGTCGAGCTGCCCCGGCACCCGGGACGCCGGATTCGTGGGTGGCGTGAAGGGAAGCCCCGCGGGGAACATCGCCGGGAAGTTGAGCGGCGGCGTGGTCGTGACCAGTCCCGAATAGCGCGGATCGCCGAGATTGAAGAACTGGGCGTGCGGGAATGCGGGATCGGCCGGCGCGGTTCCCGAGTGGATGTGCTTGAAGGTGAGGATGCAGACCTGCGGGTCGAACTGGGTGATGCGCCGCACCGTCGTGGTGCCGCCGGTCGGATTGGCGAGCGTGCCGGTGTACTCGCCCGGAGGCGAGTTGCGCGGCACGGCCCCGATGCAGTTCACCGGGTCCCCATTCGGGATCATCTTCACGCCGCCGTTGTGGAAATTGGGATCGTTCCACATCCGCTGCACGTCGAGCTGCATCACGTCGCAGGTCTCGGGCGAGGCGTAAATCGTCGCGCCGGTCCACTTCGCGACGTAGGCGGCGTTGTCGGCATGGTCGCCGTGGCCGTGGCCGAGGAAGATCGCCTCGGGCTGCGCGTCGATGAAGTCCCGGGGCAGGATCTTCGTCCTGCGGATGTCGATCGGCGCGCTCGGCAGCTCGGGGCGGTTGATGTAACTGTCGAGCAGGACAACGCGTCCGAGGAGCGATGCGACGTAGCTGGTGTTGGTCGCCCAGGAAAAGATGACCTTGTCCTGCGCAACCCTGCCTTTCTCGTCCACGTTCTCGATGCCGAAGAACTTCTGCCGCGCCTTGACGAGCGCCGGATCCGCGTCGGCGGCGGCGGCGAACGTGGACAGAGCGCACAGGACACCGGGCAAGACCGCGGACAGGAATCGAATGCATTTCATGGGGAGAGCTCCTTTTCGGTCGGTATCGCAAATACAAGCGCCGGTGCCAGCAGCATGGTCCACGGCAGCAATAATCTGGTTTTCATCCTGCCTCTTTTCGCAATGCAGCGCGGGATAGCAAAACTCACGCTACCTCTTGCTTTTGAAATCCTTATGGGATTGCTGCAGTGCACCGGACGGCGCGGGAAGGGGGGCGGATAATTGAGTTTGTAAAAACGTCCGCGTCTGCTCCCCCGCCGCCTCCTCTTCAATTCTTTCTTCGGGACCACGACCGCTCGTTCCGTTGTTAAAATTAGCACCCGGCGATTCACGACACAAATTGAAGTAACTCATCAATTAATCACTGATCGCCATGAATATCAGCTCGCGGCAACTGAAGGCGTTCGTGCTGACGGCGCGCCATCAGAGCTTTTCCCGCGCCGCGGAGCAACTGTTCATCACGCAGTCGGGGATGAGCGTGCTGATGCGCGAGCTCGAGGGGCAGCTCGGATTCCGGCTGTTCGACCGCACTACCCGCAAGGTCACGCTCACCGAATTCGGCACCAAGTTTCTGCCGATCGCGGACCGCAGTTTGCTCGAGCTCGAGGCGGCGGCGTCGATGATCGGTCGCGCCGCATCCATCGCGAACCGGCGCCTCGCCATAGGCGCCACGCCGCTCATCGCCAGCAAGCTGCTGCCGGCGGTAATCAGCGATTACGCAGCGCACATTCCCGATCTGAAAATCGTTCTGCACGACGGCGACCGCTCGCGCATTGTCGCCATGGCGCTATCCGGCGAGATCGACGTCGGCCTGGGCTGTTTCCTTCGACCGGTCAGCGGCGTGCGCCGCATCCCGCTTTTCCGCTTCTCGTTGATGGTGATCGAGCCGGCGGCTCAGCCTGCCAGCGGGCCGCCGCGGTGGTTGCGCTGGAAGGACATCGTCGCGTGGCGCTTGATCGGTTCGCGGCCCGTTAATCCGATCCAGCAGCTCATCGACCGTAACTTGCAGCGCTTTGGCCGCCGCGATCCGCCGGACATGGTGTTCGACTACTTCGAGACGCAGATCGCGATGGTGGAAGCGGGAGTCGCCTGTGCGGTCATTCCGACTTTCGCGATCCCGGCCTGCCGCAGCAAGCGCATCGCGATGCATCCGCTCACGGATCCCGTGGTACCGATCGAGCTCCACCAGATCGCGAGCCGCGGCAGGAAGCCGCCGCCCGGCTTCGAGGACTTCAGCAGGTTCCTCAAGAGCTACATCGCGGAATGGGCCGGGCCCTGGTCGCCCAAGTTCGACTGAACGTCCTTCGGGGATTGCGGGGAGCGAGCCAATCGCTCATCCCGAGAGGAGCCGTGACGCCGACGATGAAGCCGACGACGGGGACACTACTTCTTCTTGTTTAATTCCTTCCAGGGATCCTTGACCGCAACTCCGAGGGTTTCGATTTCGACGTTGGCGAGCGCGCCGCCCACCCTGCGCACTTCGCGCAGGTACTCGGGCTGGACGATGTCCCGCGTCTCGGGATCGATCGAAATCGGCCCGCGCGGGCTGTTCGGGTCCTTGAACTGCTTCAAGAGCTCCATGGTGCGGTCCGGATCGAGCTTGCCCTTCTGCTCCTTGATGACGTACATGATCGCCGCCATGCCGTCGTAGCCGCCCACGGCGACGAAGTTCGGCGTTTCGTCGGCGCCGTACTCTTTCTTCCACGCGGCGACGAACGCCTTGTTGGCGGGCCGCGTCGCGGCCGCGGAATAGTGATGCACCGTGAGCACGCCGAGCGCGACGTCGCCCATGTTGGGCAGCTCTTCGTCGGTGGTGACGTCACCCGGGCCGATCAGCTTCACGCCGGAGGCGGAAAGGCCCAATTCGCCGAAGGCCTTCAGCACCGCGGTGGCGGTCTTGCCCGCCGGTATGAACACCATCAGCGCATCGGGCTTGGCGTCCTTCACGCGCTGCATATAAGGCACGAAGTCCGGGTTCACCAGCGGCACGCGCACGCTGCCGGCGACCTGGCCGCCGGCTTCCTTAGTCGCCCTGACGAAGGCGTCCTCGCAGTCGTGCCCGGGACCGAAATCGCTCACCATGGTGTAGGCGCGCTTGAAGCGCTTGGCGGCCCACTGGCCGAGCGGATAGCAGGACTGCCACAGCGTGAACGACAAGCGCGCGATGTAGGGCGAGCGCGTGGTGATCACCGCGGTGCCGGCGTTCATGATGATGAACGGCACCTTCGCCTCCGTGACCAGCGGTGCCATGGCGAGCGCGTTCGGCGTGAAAATCACCCCCGCCAGCAGATTCACCTTGTCGCGCACGATCAGCTCCTGCGCGAGCTGCTTCGCCTTGTCGGGGTTGGGGCCGGTGTCGTCCCGGATCAGGAATTCGATTTTGACCCCGGGCGGCAGCTCCTTGGCGTGTTCCTTGAGGTAAAGGCGCATGCCGCGCTCCATGTACGGGCCCAGATTCGCGTTCAAGCCCGAGTAGCTGGTGATGAAGCCGATCTTGACGGTCTGGGCCGACGCGGATGCCGCGCCGAGCGCGAGGCCCAACGCCGCGGTCAACGCGAACAAGCTTCTGGTCTTCATGTTCCCTCCTCCTCGCAGAATTTTTTTGGCAAGAGCTACTGCCAGGCGCGGTTGTCGACCGTGCTCTCGAATGTGGCCCCCGGCGCAACCAAACCCCAGCCCAGGGTCCACTGATAAGTGTGATCGAAGCGCTCGCGGGTATAAGGCTCGGGCGGCGCGTTCAGAAGGCGGGACACCTTGAGCTCCTTTTTATCGAGCAACCCGCCCGCCTCCTCGATCAGGTAACGGGCGTGGCGCCACGGGTCCTTGTCGATCGCGTCGGCCGCGCGGGCTTCGGCCCTGAACATCGCGGCGAGCGTCGGGCCGTCGAGCTCGTCCCCTGCCGCCTCGCTGCGCGTCGAATGGGACTCCATCAGCACGCGCAGGCCGCGTTTTTCCGCGACGCTGATCCAGGGCTCCATGAGGCTCGCCGCCGCGACCTCGCCCTTCGCGAGCGCGTCCAGCCGCTCCTTCATCGTCCCCGCGAACGCCCACTTGATCTGCTCGCGCTTGAGAAAGCCCTCGAGCAATTTCAGCGTCGTGAAGTGCGAGCCGTTGTAGGGGCTCACGGCGATCGGCTTGTCCTTCAGCTGCTCGGGCTCGTAGATCCGCGCCTTGGGATCGGTGACGATAGCGAAAGTCGACATCGCCGAGCCGAGCGCGACGATTTTCGCGGGGCGGTGCCCGGTCTTGCCGGCCTCGACCGCGCGCTTCATCACGCCCCATTCGCACATGCGGAACTGGTCGCACTGGCCTTGGTCGTAGAGCGTCTCCATGGTGCGATCGAAGACGTTCTCCCGCAGGGCCTGGTGGTCGGAGTTTCGCTGCCCCGAGCCCGGCGTCTTGAGGATGTCGACGTCGAGCCCTTCGTCCCGGAAGAAGCCCTCGTCGCGGGCCACGAGCAGCGGCAGGTCGTGGATCGCGTTCATCATCGAAACCCGCACTTTTTTCAGCGCCTTGGCCATGGCATTCGCCTCCTTCGCGTCCGAGGTGGACAAGTATATTTGACCGGGGGGAAAAATACAGCTCGCCGCTTCAGGTCGCGCCGCCGGCCCGCAGAGCCGGCATCACCTCCCGCACGAACAGGTCCATCGAGCGCATCGCGCGCTCGGGCGCCAGGTCGCCGAAGGAGAACACCAGCATCAGATAGTTGATCCCCGACTCGCGCACCACTTCGGCAAGCTCCCGCGCGACGGTCTTGGGCGCGCCCGTCACCAGCCGCGTGACCGCTGCCGGCGAGGCGGGGTTGACGTTGAGCAGGTCGGGTCGCCCGAGCTTGCGCGTGAGATAGGTCAGGTGATCGCTCCAGACCTTGTACGCGGCGCCGCCCGTCCTGGCCGCTTCCGAATCGCTGTCGGCGACGTACACGTGCTGGGACTTGCCGAGCTTGGGCGCGCGCACGTGCGCGTTGTGGCGCCCGGGGTCGTTTCTGTGCCGCGCCCAGACTTCCCGGTACTGCGCGTAGAGCTTGCCCGCCTCCGCGGCGCTGGTGTTGAGCACGGTGTTGTAGCCGTGCTTGGCCGTGAACTCGATCGAGTTCCTGTCGCTGCTCGGGAACCACAGCGGCGGATAGGGCTTCTGAAGCGGGTGGAGGTAGAGCTCGAGATCCCGGTAGGAAAAATACTTCCCCTCGTGGTTCAGAACGCGGCTCCCGCAGGCGGCGAAGAAAATGTCGAGCGTCTCGCGGTAGCGCTCGCGCGACTCGTCGATGCTCTTCATGAAGAAATAGGATGACTCGATCGGCGAGACGCCGCGCCCCACGCCTAGCTCCAGGCGCCCGCCGCTCATGTGATCGAGCATGCAGATCTCGTTGTAGAAGCGGAAGGGGTTGTACCAGGGCAGGCAGAAGGTCAGCGCGCCGAGGCGCAGGCGCCTGGTGCGCTGGATCGCGGCCGAGAGCACGAGCGCGGGCGAGCCGTCGATCGACAGCGGCGTTCCCTGGTGCTCGGCGATGTGCCAGGCGTAAAACCCCGCCTTGTCCGCGGCTTCGGCGATCTGCAGCTTGTGCTCGAAGATCTCTCCGGCCGGCGCCTCCGACCACTCGATCCAGTCGAAGATGCCGAACTCGAGCGGGCTTTCCTGGAACGCGTTATCCGTCACGGCCTCTTCCTCCTCTCTTGACAGCAAATTGCAAGATCGACGTCAGTTCTTTGCAAGGAAGCTCGTGCAGATTATCGACGAAGCTCAGGCCGCAGGTCGGCCGATCGGAAAGCCCGCCATGAAAAGATTCCTCCCGGGGTTCATCGCCTTCTCCCTGCTGCTCCCCGCGCACGCCCAGGCCCCGGAGCCCCCGGTCGAATCCAATGCGCTCGGCACGATTATTTTCCTCGTGCTCTTCGTCGGCTTCTGCGTCGGTTTCGTGTGGATGGTGTGGCGGAAGGACAAGGAGAAGAAGTAGCGCGAGCCGGGCGCGCGCCGCGGCGCCCCTGAGAAATCAAGCCTCGATCCCGCGGTAGAGCCAGTCCACTTCCCAGAACGTCTCCGGGGTGCGCTGCGCGAGCAGGTGGTTGCGCAGGTCGCGCGCCCCCCCGCGGCAGTGGATGATGTCCCCGAAGATCCGCGAAGTGATCGTCACCCGCGCGGTGCGCAGGTAGCGCTCCTTTTCGTAGGCGAGGAGCGCGGCGTTGATCTCGCTGCCGGCCTCCTTGAGCTTCCCCGAGAGCACCACCGCGTCCTCGATCGCCATGCACGCCCCTTGAGCGAGGTACTGCACGGTCGGATGCGCCGCGTCGCCGAGCAGCGTCACGCTGCCGCGCGTCCAGCCGGGCCGCGGCTCGCGGTCGTGCAGCACCCAGTTCTTGTCCTTGCCGACGTAGCCGAGCATCTCCTGGACGCGGGGCGTGGTGTGCGAGAACGCTTCGGCGAGCTCGTCGGGCCCGCCGTAGTCGCTCCGCTCGCCGCGCTCGAAGCGCTCGCTCGCGACGGTGGCGACGTTGTTCATGACCGTGCCCCCGCGCAGGCGGTACTGCACGAAATGCAGGTTGGGGCCGATCCAGATGACCATGTCGTCGAAATGCGAGCGGTCCTTGACCTGGTCGAAGGGCACCACCCCGCGGTAGCTTACGTGGCCGATCGGCCGCGGCGCGCCGTCGCCGATGATGATCTCGCGCACGCGCGAGCGCAGGCCGTCGGCGCCTATCATCGCCGCGCCCTCGTATTCCGAGCCGTCGGCGAAGCGCGCGAGCACCCGGCCGGCCGCTTCGCCGAAGCTCGCGAGCTCCTTCGAAGTGTGCAGGGTGATCTCCTCGCGCTTCCTGCAGGCCTCCAGCAGCGCGCCGTGAAGGTCGCGGCGGTGCACGACGGTGTAGGGCGCGCCGAAGTGCCCGCGGAATTCGGGCCCGCAGGAGATGCGCGTGAGCTCCCGGTCGGTGAGCGCGTCGACGAGGATCAGGTTGCGGGTGAACACCGCCTGCGGCTCGAGGTCCTTCATCACTCCCAGCCAGTCGAGCATGCGGTAGGCGTTGGGCCCCTGCTGGATGCCGTAGCCGATCTCGCCGAACTCGGGCGCCTTCTCGAAGACCCGCGAGCGCAGGCCGCGGCGGGCGAGCGCGAGCGCCGTCGCGACGCCGCCGATGCCGCCGCCGATGACGAGGATTTCCGGAGGAGCGTTTGTCTTCGACACCTGTGGTTTCCTGCTGGCGAGGACCCGGGTCCCTCCGCAGGGTGCGCCGGTGGGAACGTTCCCACGCGCATGAGATTCTACATCCCGACGCCGCGTCGACGCGCGCGGCGCGGCGTTAGAATGGACGCCATGCATTCCTACGATCACGGCTCAGCCTCGTTCGCGTGGCGGGCCTCGAGCTTCCGCGGCCCCTCGGACTACGTCCTCGAGCTCGGGCCGCAGGATCGCGAAGAGATGCTCGCCGCGCTCGGCGCGCTCGAGAAAAACCGCCGCCTCTCGCCCGCGCACGCGCTCGCCCGGGACGATTTCCGGTTCGGGAAACTCGCCGCGAAGCTCGAGCGCGCCTACGCCGAGGTCCGCTCGGGCAAGGGATTCGTCGTGCTGCGCGGATTGCCGGTCGAGGGGCTCGCGCTCGAACAGTTCACCGCCGCGGCGTGGGGCGTCGGCCTGCACTTCGGCCGCGCGCTCTCGCAGAACGCTCAAGGGGAGCTCATCACCGGCGTAGTCGACGCGACCGCCGAAGACGCGACCCCGCGCCTGTACCGCAGCAACCTGGAGCTGCGGCCGCACTCGGACATCACCGCGATGATCTCGCTCGCCTGCTGGAACAAGTCGCAATCGGGCGGCGCTTCGATCATCGTGAGCGGCGTGAGCGTGCACGATGCGATCCGCGAGCGGGCTCCGGAGCTGCTCGAGCCGCTCTACCGCGGCTTCCACTACCATCGCCTCGGCGAAGAAGGGCCGGGCGAGGAGCCGGCGACGCCTTACCGCGTGCCGGTGTTCGCCAACAGGAACGGACAGCTCAGCTGCCGCTACCAGCGCTCCGGGATCGCGGGCGGCCACCGCGAGCTGGGCGTCCCGCTCGACGAGCGCGAGCTCGAGGCGCTGAACCTCTTCGACGGCATCGCCGCGGCGCCGGAAAACCGCCTTGCGTTTTTCCTCGAGCGCGGCGACATGATCGTCGTCAACAATTACACGGTGATGCACGCGCGCACCCGTTTCACGAATTTCCCCGAGCCCGAGCGCCGGCGGCACCTCGTGCGTCTGTGGCTGGACAACGAGGGCTTCCGCGACGTTCCCAAGGAATTCAATCTCTTCAGGACGAACGGCGTGCCGAGACAGGAAGGCCGGCGCGCGAGCTTCGATTTCGCCAAGCTCTATCGCGACGATCCGGTCGCCTCGGGCGGCGTGCCCGACCTCAAGGTGAGCGACGAAGCGGCGCAGCGGCGCTGAGCGGCGATTCGGATAACCCATGAAGAAGCTCTTGCGATGCCTCGCGCTCGCGGCTGCGACGCTTGTGCCGCTTGCATCCGCGGCGCAGGCCTACCCGACCAGACCCGTGCGGCTGATGGTGCCGTTTCCCCCGGGCGGCGCGACCGACATCATCGGGCGCCTCGTCGCCGCGAAGATGCAGGAGGTGTGGGGCCAGCCGGTCGTGGTCGAGAACAAGCCCGGCGCGGGCACCGTCGTCGGGACCGATTACGTCGCCAAGTCGGCGCCCGACGGGCACACGCTCGGCATGGTGGTTACCGCGTTCGTGATCAATCCGAGCCTGCGCAAGGACCTGCCCTACGACACGCTGAAGGATCTCGCGCCGGTCACTCATGTCTCGGTGCAGCACCTGGTGATGGCAGCGCATCCGTCACTTGCAGCGAACAACATCGCAGAGCTCATCGCACTTGCGAAGAAAGATCCAGGCAAGCTCGCCTACGCGACACCGGGCAGCGGCACGGCCATGCATCTCTCCGTCGAGCTATTGAAAACCACCGCCGGCATCGATCTGGTACACGTGCCCTACAAAGGCGGTACGCCGGCGCAGCAGGACGTGGTCGCCGGGCACGTGCCGATCCTGATGGACGTGCTCTACGCGGTGACCCCGCTCATCAAGAGCGGCAAGATCAAGGTGCTGGCGCTGCTTTCCCCGCGGCGCGCGCCCGAGTCGCCGGAATATCCGGCCGTCGCCGAGACGGTGCCGGGGGTAAGCGCGCTCAGCATCGTCGGCATCGTCGCTCCCCGCGCCACCCCGCGCGAGCTCGTGCACAGGATCAGCACCGACATCGCGCGGGCTGTGAAATCCTCCGATCTCACCGAGCGCATGAAACAGCAGGGCATGGAGCCCGTGGGCTCCCCGCCCGAGCAGTTCGACGCATTGATCAGGAGCGAGATCGAGAAGTGGGCGAAGGTCGTGAAGCTCTCGGGGGCGAAGGTCGATTAAGGCCGGCACGCGCCCCCGGATCCTGCGCGCGGCGCAGGCTACTGCTTGACCAGACCGATACGCCGCAGGATCTCGCCGTCCAGCTTGTACTCCCGCCAGAGGTCGGCGCGCAGCGGCTCGCCCGCGCGGTAATCGACGTCCACGCCGCGCGCGGTCATGATGGTCTTGAACGACGGATCGTCCATCGTCGCCTTGGCGGCGTCGTGCAGATACGTGAGCGCGGGTGCGGGCGTGCCCTTGGGCGCGACGATCAGGTACCAGACGCCGTTGGCAACGTCCCACCCCGCCTCCTTCGCGGTCGGCGTGTCGGGGAACGCCGCGTGGCGCGAGTGCTGGAACATCACCAGGGCCCGCATCCTCTTGCCGTCCACCAGCGGCTTCGCCTCGCCCGGCTGCGCGACGACCGCCTCGATGTGCTTGCCGAGCAGCGCGGGCGAGGACTGCCCCCAGCCCGCGTAAGGCACCGGGGTGAGCTTCGCGCCCGACCGGAATATCAATTCCTCGAGATTGAGGTGGCTGGCGGTTCCTTCGCCGGGCGTGCCGACGCGGAGCTTGCCCGGATCCGCTCTTGCCTCGGCGATGAACTCCTGGATCGTCGTCCAATCCGCGTCCGCGTTCACCACGAGCAACGGGTAATACGCGACCAGGTTGATCACCGGGTCGTACTCGTCGGGGGTCTTGTACGAAAGTTTCGGATTCAGCTGCGGCGCGATGACGAGCGAGGACTGCGGCGTGAGCAGGACGGTGTAGCCGTCCGGCCTCGCCTGCACGAGCTCGGAAACGGCCACCGAGCCGCCGGCACCGGGTTTGTTCACGACCACGACGCCCTTGGGAAATTTGGGCTTCATCCCCTCCGCGACCACGCGCGATACGATGTCCACCAATCCGCCCGCGGGAAATCCCGCGAGCAGGGTGAGCGGCCGGTCGGGATACTGCGCCGCGCACGGCAGCGCGGCGCCGAGCGCGAGAAGCGCGAACGAAACGATGCGAAGCATGAGGCCCCCTTCGCGGGTCGGTTAGATGCGCGATTCCTGGTAATCGAGGTCTTCCTCGA
>WNGB01005448.1_pt1 | contig 19038 bp, 15 predicted proteins | sample 5400681 | NCBI WGS metagenome assembly WNGB01 (sample SAMN13153367, study PRJNA577476) | soil metagenome | isolation source: 115 cm soil or saprolite under grassland replicate 2 | place: USA:California | collected 2016-06-15
CGATCAGGAAACGGCTGATCGCGATCCAGCTTGGTGGTTAGGCGCGGCTGGAAAGCGAAACAACCTGTGCTATAAGTTTGAGATCAAGGGACTGGGACACGCGAAGACCATGGCTACCGATGTAACGCGGGACGAATTCGATCATCTCAAGGCTCGCGTGGACACGGTCGAGCGCGAAGTGGAGGGCGAGAAGATGGTCACCCGCCACATCCTCGAACAGACCCGTCGCAATGGCGACGACCTTGCGGCCGTAAAATCCCGTCTTGATCGCCATGACCAACGGTTCGATGGCCTGGAACGCCGATTCGATGGCCTGGAACGCAAGGTGGACAATCTGACCAAGAGCCTGCCCAAAATCGTCGGCGACGTGATGCGCGATGTATTGCAAGAGCGCGACAAAGAACGCCGAGCGCCCCCGCTTTCCAATCGAATTGAACGATTACCCCGCCCAGTTCGGGGTCTCGAAGACGATCCGCCCGCCCACCATCGTCATCAGCGACTTGATCTCGGCGATGGCGCGCTCCTCCACCGTGAGCGGATCAGCGCCCAGGACCGCGAGATCGGCGAATAGGCCCGGCGCAAGCGAGCCCTTCTTGTCGTCGTCAAACGTCAGATAGGCGCCGTCGTAGGTCGCGCAACGCAGCGCCTCGGCGCGGCTGAGCGCTTGGGCGGGAGCGACGACGCGCTTGGCCTGGAAGCTCGTGCGCGCGATCGTCTGCCAGATCGGCAGCCAGAGCGAGATCGGCACGTTGTCGGTCGCGAACGACACTTTCACGCCGGCGTCGAGCAGGCTGCGCAGCGGCACGATTTCCTCATGCCGCTCCGGCGGCAGGCGCTGCGCCTGCGCGTCCAGTCCCTTGTAGAGATAATTGTTGGTGTGGGTGGTCAGCACGAGGCCCATGCGCACGACGCGCTCGATGTCGCGCTTGTTGAAGGTGCTGATATGGGCGATCACCCAGCGCTTGCCCTTGAGCGGCACCATCTGGTCGATCTCGTCGTAGAGATCGAGCACCGGCGGCCCATTCATGACGACGCGGATGTCGTTCATGGCGCAGCGCGCCAGCACATCCTTGAGCTCGGCGCGCGGCAGGCCGCTCGCATAGTTGAAGCCGGCCCAGCCGGTGTAGGGGGCGGCGGCGGCGCGCAGGTCGTCGGCCGGCTGGCGTGCGGTGTTGAAGTAGACGCCGCTCATCTTGAGCCAGTCGTTGCCGATGCCGGGCTCGCCGAGCCAGCCGGCCCAGGCGTCGATGAAAGGGCCGCGCGGCCCGTTCCCCATCGCCTTCCAGTCCGGGCTGAACGCTAGCGTCGTGCGCATGGTCAGCGCGCCCTCCTGGTGCGCCTGCTTGTAGACGCGCAGGAGTTCGGTCGCCGCACCGTGCCCCTCGAATACGCTGGTGGTGCCGAACGAATGATAGAGTCGCGCCGATTCCGGCAAGGCGCGCATACGATGCGCGTGGGTGAAGGCCGCCGCGCGGAACCAGATCAGCTCCGCGATCGGCTGCATCTCATGCTCGCTGAACACGCCGGTCGGATCGCCGTTGGCGTCCTTCTCGATCTTGAGGCTCTCGACCGGAGCAACCGTGTCGCGCGTGACGCCGGCGCGCTTGAGCGCCTCAGTGTTGGCGATGGAAACGAGTGGAAACGTGCCGCGCCAGTAGCCCCAGATCGAGCGGATGTAGACCGGATTGTTGGGCGCCGCGGCGTCAAGCTCCTGCCGTGTCGGCCAGCGCTTCTCGGCGAGGATGTCGGGCACGCCGAGATAGTAGGGCGGCTCGCCGATCGGCATGGTGACGATCCATTCGCCGGGCTGCTTGCTGCGCGCGAGCTCGGCGATCCGGTCCTGGATATCGCTGATCGAGCGCACGCTTCCGAGCGAAGGAAAGATGTTGCGCAGCGCCTCGCGATCCATGTGCGCGTGGCCATCGGTGAGACCGGGCATGACGGCCTTGCCATTGAGATCGACAATGCGCGTCGCCGGGCCAGCATGGGCCGCCATGGCTGCGTCCGGGCCGACCGCGATGATGCGGTCGCCGGCGATGGCGATCGCCTGCGTTATCGTGAAGGCGGGATCGACGGTGATGATCTTGCCGTTCTTGAGGATGATGTCGGCCTGCGGCGTGGCGGGATTGGCCGCCGCCCGCGCCAGCCCCGGCTGCGCCGGACGACCAGCCGCGGCGCCGGCTGCTGCGGCTCCCGCCCCCGCCACGAACCGCCGCCGAGTTCCATCGACCGTCATGGATTGCGCCATCGCGCCGTGCCCAGAAGCGCCCCGCCCCGTCGGGCCACCAGACTAAGCCGGCGCGCGCGAGGCCGCGAGGGGGGAATGCGGCAGCGCAGCATGCGGTGGGTTCCCATGTCATGGAACCAGGCATATTTCCCAAGCGTTTTCAGACCGATCCCAGTTTAATTTGTCATGGAGGAGCGTCATGGCTGAAACCGGTCGCTTCAATCCGCCGTTCGACAGGGCCGCGTGGATATGGATGGCAGGGGCTGCGCTTGTCGCGGTCGCGCTAACCTATTGGGCGACGTTGGGCAGCGAACCTCGGCAACTCACGGCCGAGAACACTCCGCCCGTCGTAACCGAGCCATTCCTGGTGCCGCCGATCACGCAGCCCGCGCCGGCGCGGCCCGCCGGCCCCGACGAGCTCTGATCGGGATGCTGACGTCAGGACGCTGACTGGCGGACGCGCGCGATGCCGAGAAAGTCCTCGGCTTTGAGGCTTGCCCCGCCGACCAGCGCGCCATCGACATTGGCGATGGTGAGCAACTCTGCCGCGTTCGACGGCTTGACCGAGCCGCCATAGAGGATGCGCACCCCCTGCCCGGCGGTGCCGTGGCGCGCGGCGAGTTGCTTGCGGATGAAAGCGTGCACCTCGGCCACGTCCGCGGCGGTCGGCGTGAGCCCGGTGCCGATCGCCCAGACCGGCTCATAGGCCACGACCAGGTTGTCGGGGCTCGCGCCATCCGGCAGCGAGCCCTTGAGCTGGCGCTCGACCACCGCGATGGTCTGTCCGGCGGTGCGCTCGGCCTGCGTCTCGCCGATGCAGACGATGGCGGTGAGGCCGGCGCACCGAGCCGCCAACGCCTTGGCGCAGACGTCGGCGTCGGTCTCCTTGTGGTAGGTCCGCCGTTCCGAGTGGCCGACGATAACGGCGGTCGCTCCCAGGTCCTTCAACATTTCGGCCGAGATATCGCCGGTGTAGGCGCCGGCCGGCTCGCTGTGGCAATCCTGCCCACCGATCCCCACCGTCGAGCCGCGCGCCAGCATCACGAAACCCGCGATCAGCGTTGCCGGCGGGCAGATCAGCAGGTCCAGCGACGCCAGGTCGCGCCCGCCCTCCACGATTTTGGTCAGTTCGGCCGCGGACTTCTGCAGCCCATTCATCTTCCAATTGCCCGCAATCAGCGGGCGCGGCACGCTCGCCATGCCTTATCCTCGCCATTTCCGTCGCCGAACCAAGTGCCCCGACCCGAAGTTCGTACGCCGGTGCCGCGCGTGCTTGCGAACTTCGGAATCGGGACATTAGCGGTTACCAGAGCAGCAAAGCGCATGCCAGCGGCCGCGCTCACGCCCAGCGGCGCTTCTGGGCGGCGGAAAGCTCCCGGTGCGGCGAAACGCTGCGCGAGTTGCGGGAGCGGGTCGCGCTGCCTATGATGCGGCGCCCTTCGGTCGGGCGATCCGGCCTGAAAGGCCTTCGATCACAAACGGTTAAAGGTCATGCTTCGAGGTCTGCGGGAAGCCTCTTCCAGTTGGGTTGGCAAGTCGATCCTGTTCGTCGTGGTCTCCGTGCTGGTCGTCAGCTTCGCGATCTGGGGCATCGGCGACATCTTTCGCGGGTTCGGCCGCTCGACGCTCGCCAAGATCGGGCGGACCGAGATCACGATCGAACAGTTCCGCCAGATCTACACCGAGCGGCTCCAGCTGTTGGGCCGTCAGCTCGGCCGGCCGATCAGCCTGGAGCAGGCGCGCGCGCTCGGGCTCGACCGCCAGATCGTGCGGCAGATTTTCGGCGAGATCGTTCTCGATGAATATGTGCGGCTGCAGCGCCTCGGCATCAGTGACGAGGAGATCGCGCGCCGGATCAGGCAAGACCCGAGCTTCCAGGGACCGAACGGCCAGTTCGACCGGGCGCGCTTCGAAATGCTGCTGCGTCAGAATGGATTCAACGAGGCGCGCTATGTCGCCGAACAGCGCCGCGGCATGTTGCGGCGCCAGCTTGCCAACACGGTCATCGGGCCGCCGATCGTTCCCAAGGCCGAGGTCGAGGCCGCGGACCGCTACCACAACGAACAACGCTCGATCGACTACGTGCTGTTCGACCGCGCCCAGGCCGGGGACATTCCGGCGCTGGCGCCAGAGGTCCTCGCCGAGTACTTCGAGCAGCGCAAGGGCCAGTTTCGCGCGCCCGAATATCGCAAGCTGCTCGTCATCTCGCTCATTCCGAGCGAGCATGCGCGCTGGATCACGATCTCCGACGAGGAGCTCAAGCGCGCGTTCGACGAGCGGCGCGCCCGCTACATGACGCCGGAACGCCGGCAGCTGCACCAGATCGTCTTCCCGACGATGGACGAGGCGCGCACGGCGTCCGAGCGGATCGTCAAGGGCGAAAGCTTCGACGCGATCGCCAAAGAGCGTGGGCTTTCCGAGAAGGACTTCGATCTCGGCATGCTGACCAAGGGCGCCGTCTACGACCGCGCGGTCGCCGATGCCGCCTTCGCCCTCAAGGAAGGCGACGTAAGCGCGCCGGTGCAAGGCCGGTTCGGCCCGGTGCTGGTGCGTGTCGCCAAGATCGAGCCGGAAAAAGTCCCGACCTTCGAGGAGATCGCCGAACAGCTCAAAAAGGACCTCGCAAACGAGCGCGCCAGGACCGAGGTCACCGCCCTCTACGACAAGATCGAGGAGGAGCGCTCGCTCGGCAAGAACCTGACCGAGATCGGCGAGAAGCTCAAGATCGAAGCCCGTAGCTTCGAAGTCGATCGCGCCGGCCGCGATCAGTCGAACGCGCCGGTCGCCAATATTCCCGAACCGCAGCGGCTGCTGGCGGCCGCGTTCTCGGCCGAGGTCGGCTCCGACAACGATCCGCTGCAGTCGAACGGCGGCTACGTCTGGTACGAAATCTCGGGCATCACGCCGGAACGCGACCGCACGCTCGACGAGGTGAAGGAACAGGTGGAAGCACGCTGGCGCGAGGACGAGGTGGCGAGCCGCCTGCGCACCAAGGCGGCCCAGCTGCTCGACAAGGTGAAGGCCGGTACCTCGCTTGCGGACGCCGCCGCCGCCGACAGCCTCAAGGTCGAGAGCAAGGCCGCGATCAAGCGTGGAACGCCAGCCACCCCGTTGTCGGATCGCACGGTCGACGCGATCTTCCGCACCGCCAAGGACGGCGTTGGCAGCGCGAGCGCCGAGCAGGCGGTCGAGCAGGTGGTCTTCCGCGTCACCGAGATCGTGGTGCCGGCCGTCGACTTCAATGCCGAGGCCACCAAGCAGTTGCAGGCCACGCTGAACAACGGCATGTCCGAGGATGTCTACGGGCAGTTTATCACGTTGCTCGAGTCGGTGGTCGGCGTGACCATCAACGAACGGGCGCTGCGGCAGGTGCTCAGCGGGCAGAACGTCACCGACGACAACTGAGCTAGGCCGAGTGAGCCCCATGCAGGTCGAGCCGCAAGAAGCCGACTTCTCGAAACGCTATGCGCGGGGCGAGGCGCAAGTCGTGTGGACGACGCTGGTCGCCGATCTCGAGACGCCGGTGTCGGCCTTCCTCAAGATCGCCGGCGGCCGGCCGATGAGCTTTCTGTTGGAGTCGGTCGAAGGCGGCGCCGTGCGCGGACGCTACTCGATCATCGGGCTTGAGCCCGATCTCACCTGGCGCACGATCGCGGGGCGCGCCGAGGTCGACCGCACGCCGCGCCGCGACGGGACGTTCACGCCTTGCAACGAGCCGCCGCTCGCGGCGCTGCGCGCGCTCATCGCCGAAAGCCGGATCGAGCTGCCTGACACGCTGCCGCCGATGGCGGCCGGCATCTTCGGTTATCTCGGCTATGACATGGTGCGGCTGATGGAAGAGCTGCCGCAGCCCAATCCCGATCCGATCGGCATTCCCGACGCGATCCTGATGCGGCCGACGATCGTGGTCGTGTTCGACGCGGTTACCGACATGCTCACGGTGGTCACGCCGGTGCGCCCGGAAAAAGGCGTGACGGCCAAGGCCGCGCTCGCGCGCGCGGGTGAGCGGCTCTCAGCCATCGTCGATGCGCTCGACCGGCCGCTCGATCATTCGGCCGCCAACGGCCGGGCCGGGCCGATCGCGGTGTTGCCCAGTTCCAATACCACGCCGGCGGAGTACGAACGCATGGTGCGCGCGGCGAAGGAATACATTGCGGCCGGCGATATTTTCCAGGTCGTGCTGTCGCAACGCTTCGAGGCGCCGTTCGAGCTGCCGCCGTTCTCGCTCTACCGCGCGCTGCGCCGGACCAATCCGTCGCCCTACCTCTATTTCCTCGATCTCGGGGAGTTTGCGGTCGCCGGCTCGAGCCCGGAAATTTTAGTCAAGGTCAGCGGCGGCACGGTGACGATCCGGCCGATCGCCGGCACCCGCCCGCGCGGCGTCTCCCCGCACGAGGACGAAGCGCTCGAGGTCGAGCTGCTCGGCGATCCCAAGGAGCGCGCCGAGCACCTGATGCTGCTCGATCTCGGCCGCAACGACGTCGGGCGGGTGGCGAAGATCGGCACCGTCAAGGTGACCGACCAGTTCTTCATCGAGCGTTACAGCCAGGTGATGCACATCGTGTCGAACGTCGAGGGCAAGCTCACCGATAAGCACGATGCGATCGACGCGCTGGCGGCGGGGTTCCCGGCTGGAACCGTGTCGGGCGCCCCGAAGGTGCGGGCGATGGAGATTATCGACGAGCTCGAGAAGGAGAAGCGCGGCCTCTACGCCGGGGCGGTCGGCTATTTCTCCGCCGCCGGCGAGATGGACACGGCGATCGTGCTGCGCACCGCGCTGGTCAAGGACGGCAAGATGTACGTGCAGGCCGGCGCCGGCATCGTCGCGGATTCTAATCCGAAGTCCGAGCAGCAGGAATGCGTCAACAAGGCCAAGGCGCTGTTCCGCGCCGCCGAGGAAGCGCGGCGCTTCGCGAGCGCGGCCCGGCGCGGGCAGTAGAACAAGCTTGAATAGCTGTTCATGGAACTTCGCGGCGGCGCACGACGCAGCTTGATCCAACCATTGCAGTCCGAAAAACTTTTTTGTAATCGCCCCACTAAATCGGCATGAAACCGTCGTCCCTTCACAAAAAGAACGAATTCTCACGGCACCAGCATACCGCGCCCACGGGGGCGCTTTCACAATTCGACATACAGCGAATGGGCCGGACGATTCCGGCTGCACGGGGAACTTTTGAATGCGATGGTGGTTGCTGCGCGTCAGCTTGCTGACGCTTGCCCTCTTCACGGCTCTCTGCGAATCCAAAGCGAATGACGAAAAGCCGGTCGATCTCCAAGCCAGCGATCAGGACGACGGGCTGCGCAAGAATGGCGTCGGCGGTGCGGACGGCCCGCGCGAGCGGTCCGACATCTCGCATGAGGAACTCTGCGCCACGGTCGCGTCGGTTGCTCACGAGAACGGTCTCCCGATCAGCTTCTTCTCGAACCTGATCTGGCAGGAAAGCCGGTTCGTGCGCACGGCCATGAGCCCTGCCGGTGCGCAGGGGATCGCGCAGTTCATGCCCAGGACGGCTGCCGCGATGGGCGTGGAGGATCCGTTCGATCCGGTTCAGGCCCTGCCCGCATCGGCGCGGCTGCTGCAGGGCCTGCACCGGCGCTATGGAAACCTTGGGCTGGCGGCAGCGGCCTACAACGCGGGCGAGCCACTGGTGAATCGTTGGTTGCAGCGGGGCGGCGTGTTGCCGCAGGAAACCCGCAAGTACGTGCTGATCATTACCGGGTTCCCGGTCGAGAAGTGGAAAGGCGACGCCGCCCGACCGCAAACGTTCCCATTGGCCAAGCGCATGCCGTGCCGCCATTACGAGGCCTTCTTCGCGCCGGAAGCGCCGGCCGAGACCAAGATGGCGGAAGCGCCCGCGCCCAAGAACGATCTGCGGCGCAAGCTTCGCAAGCAGACATCGGGACCAATTCGGATCGCCAAGGTCAACAAGCGCCTGCTCAAGCGCGGACCGAAACAAGGCGCGCCGGCGCGCACGGCGTCGGTTCGCAAGCGCGTCGCGGAAGCGATGTGAGCGGTCGAGCCGGCACACACGCCGGCTCGATTGCCCCGATCGACGCGATCAGTACCGCTGATAGAAGAAGGGGCCGCCGCCACGCCGTTCATAGAAGGGCGATGGGCGCGGCGCGTCGTAACCCCAGCCGCCCCATCCGTCCCAGGCCCAGGGCGACCGGTCCGGCCGAGGACCCTCGGCATCCCGACGCCGCAGCCGGTCCTCGCTCGCGCGCCGCGACATAAGATCGTAGCGGGCGTCGACCGCCTGCCCCTTGGCATCGCGACGCAGATATTCGACCAAGGCGCCGTTCCTCGACTCGTCGCGAGAACTCCTCCGATCGCCCCCTGCCGCGACCAAGAGGCGCTTGGCCTCGGCCGACGGCGGATCAAGCGGCGTTTTCGGGAAACCCTGCGCCCAGGCCGCCTGAATGATCGGCTCGAAGATCGGCACCGCCACGCTGCCGCCGGTGTTGCCGCCGCCGAGCGTGCGCCGCTTGCCGTCCGCGTTGTCGTAGCCGACCCAGATCGCCACCGTTACATCGTTGGTGAAGCCGACGAACCAGACGTCGTTTTCGTCGTCGCTGGTTCCGGTCTTGCCGGCGACATAGGGCGCGAGATGCGCGATGCTCCGCGCGGTGCCGCGCAGCAGGACACCCTGCAGCATGGCTTTCAGCTGGTAGAATGAAGCGCGGTCGACCGAGCTGGTTTCCGCCAGCGCCGTCGGGTGTTGATAGACGACGTTGCCGTTCTGCTCGATCGCTTCGATGGCGTAAGGCGATGGCCGCATCCCTTCGTTGGCGACCGTTGCATAGAACACCGCCAGATCGATCGGCCGTACCGGCTGCGCGCCGAGCACGAACGGATAGAATTTGATGCACTCCTTGTAGATGTGCAGTTCGACAGCGAGCGCGCAGACCCGCTCAAGGCTGGCAGGGGCTTTGTCGGCAATCCCGCCGTCCAGGAGATTGGCCGTCGCAAGATTCCTGGAATTTTCGAGCGCCGCCCGCAACGTGATCATTCCCGAAGAGCCGCCGTCGTAGTTCTTCGGCGACCAGTAATCTTCCTTGCGCTTGCTCGCCTGGATCGGCGGCAGGGTGATGTCCGCGTCGCGCACGAGGGTGTTGGGCTGCAGCCCCCTCTGCAAGGCCGCGAGGTAGCTCAACGGCTTCAGCGCCGAGCCGGGCTGACGCTGCGCCTGGGTCACGCGATTGAGCTGGCTGTGCGCATAGGAGGATCCGCCGACCATCGCGAGAATGCGTCCGGTCTTGTTTTCGAGCACGACCGCGGCCCCTTGGATCGCAGGACGGCCACGCAGTTCCGCACGTGCGGTCTTGCCCTTCCCTTCGACGAGGCGGACCAGCACAACGTCGTGCAGTTTGAGTTGCCGAAGGCTCGCCGCCTTGGCCGTCAGCGGCAAAATGCGGCCATCGGTAAGGCCAACCCGAACCGCCCCATCGCCTCGCGTTGCCGTGCCCTTCTCGATCACGACGGCAGGCGTCCACTGCGAGTCGGCCGGTACGCGCGCCCTGTCCAGGGCCTGCTGCCAGGCAGGCTTGTCGGACGATGAACTGGTCTCGCCTTCGAGGCGGGCGATCGCCTCCGTCAGGTTGAGTTCCGCGCCCTGGAATTCAGCGCGGCCGGATCCGATCTCATAGCGCGCCAGTCCCTCCTGCAGGGCGCGTTCCGTTGCCCGCTGCAATTCGGTGTCCACCGTGGATCGAATGGTGTAGGAACCGATCCGATACGCGCTGAGATCGCCTGTCCGCAGCTCGCGCGCGACATGATCGGCAAAATATGATCCGGCAGGGCGCTCGCCGCGTTCGTCCTGGGCGAGAGTCGGAAACGCCGACAGCGCGAGCTTGGTCTCCTCGGCGGTGATCGCGCCATCCTCCTGCATCCGGCCGACCACGTAGCGGAAGCGCTCCTGGGCACGCTCGGGATGACGGGCCGGATTGAAAGAATTGGGGCCCTTGGTGAGCCCGGCCAGAAGGGCGCCCTCGCCCAGGGTCAATTCCCCGACCGGCTTTCCGAAGTAGCTGCGGGCCGCCATCTCGATCCCGGCCGATGCCCGGCCGAGATAGATCGTGTTGAGGTAGAGCTCCAAGATCTCGGGCTTGCTGAGCGTGTGCTCCAGCCGTGTCGCCAGCACCATTTCGCGCATCTTGCGCTCGTAGCTGACGTCGTCTCCGACCAGCAGATTCTTCACCACCTGCTGGGTGATGGTCGAGCCGCCCTGCGGGCGCCCCGGCTGCGTGAGATTGCCGATGAAGGCGCGGATCACGGCGCGCTCATCGACGCCCTTGTGCTCGTAGAAGCGCTTGTCCTCGGCCGCAATGAAGGCTTGCTGTACATGGACTGGAATATCAGCGAGTTCCACCCAGACCCGCCGCTGGTCGCGATCGTAGACTTCCGCGAAACGAGCGCCTTTGCGGTCGAGCACCACGCTGGCGCCCGGCAGCCGTTTGTCTTTGAGGCGGGTGTGATCGGGAAGATCGGCGAGCGTCCGGTTGTAGAACTCGATGACCTGACCGAGGTCGACCGGCGAATTGGGAACAGTCTCGTTCTTGCAGAATTGACGGTAAGCGACGTGCAGGTCCGCGATATTGATCCCACGGAAGGCCGCGTGCCCCTGCGCAACCGCGTCGGGGTCATCCATCGCGGTCGCGATGAGATCGTCGACGTTGATCGATTCGACGTCGAATGCCCGCCAGACATGGCCACACCCCGAACGCAGGAGCGCGGCAACTTGTTCCTGATCAGCGACCGGATCGAAATGCGTTTTCGTTTCAGGTTCACTCACCACCTGACTGAACGTCAAGGCGGCGGCGAAGATCTTGACCAGAACGGCATCCATCGATGCACTGCAAAGTTGCCAGAATTGATTTTCGTCTAGACAACCGCTCGGCCCGCGGACCGTTCCGGCGGATTGCAGAAAGGGTGATGCGGCCGCAAAATTGCACATCCACAAGCCGCGGTTCGCAAAGAAGGGCGCGATTCGATGCGCGACGTACCTGCGGCGAAAATCTGCGGTCCCGATCGCCTTCGCAGAGCCACGCAGATGTGGCAGGGACGCAGCCCCAGGGAGCAGCAAAATGACCGAACCCAGGTGGAAGCATGACGGCGTGCGCGTGATCCCGGGTCATTCGCTCGATGGGAACACCGCGCAGACGCCGGGCATGGACCGCAAGGCCGCGATCAATTTCGCCCGCGCCGGCGCCCAGAAGCTGTGGGCCGGCACCGTCAGCATCCAGCCTGATGCCAAGACCGGCGCGCACCACCACGGCGCGCTCGAAAGCGTGATCTACGTGGTGCGCGGCAAGGCGCGCATGCGCTGGGGCGAGCGGCTCGAGTTCACCGCCGAGGCCGGGCCCGGCGATTTCATCTTCGTGCCGCCCTACGTGCCCCACCAGGAGATCAATGCAAGTCCGGACGAGACGCTCGAATGCGTGCTGGTGCGCAGCGACAACGAGGCGGTGGTGGTCAATCTCGAGATCGAGCCGGTCGAAAGGCCCGAGCAGGTGCCGTGGATCGATCCGATCCATAAGGGGTGACGATCCCGGCGGGCGGCCTCGCCTGGGCATGGCGGTTGTCGCCAATCGGCCCCCGTGACACCATTGCGGCGAAAGAGGACTCTCAAGACTTCGAGGCACCATGGCGCGTCGGAAATTCGCATGGGAGTCGCTGTCCGACGAGGAGCTGCTCGAGCTTCGCCTCAAGGATCTCAAGGTCAAGGTCGAGGGCACCTGGCTCGAGGACTGCCTGCACCGGCTGCACGAGGAGCTGGGCGAGCGCGGCCTCCGGGTGCGGCCGCATGCCTGGATCTCGAGCGAATGGTTCAGCCCGGAGGGCACGCCGGGCATCGCGATCCCGTTCTTCCTGGCGCATCCCCGCCTGATGCAGCTCGAGAAGAAGATGATCATCGACGTCGAGGGCGGCACCTGGTCGGAGTGCATGGCGATTCTTCGCCATGAAGCCGGCCATGTGGTGCAGCAGGCCTATCAGCTCCACCGCCGCCGCCGCTGGCAGAAGCTCTTCGGCCCATCGTCGAAACGATACCCACGCTATTATCGCCCGAATCCCGCCAGCAAGCAGTTCGTCCAGCATCTGCGGCTCTGGTACGCACAGAGCCATCCGGACGAGGACTTCGCCGAGACGTTCGCGGTGTGGCTGCGGCCGCGCTCGAATTGGCGGACGCGCTATTTCGGCTGGCCGGCGTTGCGCAAGCTCGAATATGTCGACGAGCTGATGAAGGAAATCGCCCGGCGGCGGCCGCTGAAGATGGTTCGGGAGAAGATCGATCCGCTGCACAAGCTCACCCAGACGCTCGGCGAGCATTACAAGAAGAAGCAGGCGCTCTACGCGGTCGACACGCCGCGAACCTACGACCGCGATCTGCGGCGGCTGTTCTCCTCCGATCCGCGACATCGCCGGTCGCAAGCGGCGTCGAGGTTCATCTGGCGCAATCGCGCCACCATCCGGCAACTGGTCGCGAAGTGGACCGGCGAATACCAGCTGACGCTGGATGTGCTGCTCGACGACATGATGGCGCGCTGCCGCGAGCTTGATCTGCGTGCCGTCGGCTCCGAGCGGAAGTTGATGATAGAATTCACCGTCCTGTTGACCGCCAAGACGATGCATGCGCTGTTCGGCCCGTCGCGGCGACGATGGATCGCGCTATGAGACCGCTTCGCGTCCTGGTGCTCGTCCACCCGGAGCTGATCCCCCCGGATTCGTCCAAGGGGTTCAGCGAGCAGGAAATCAATGAGTGGAAGACCGAGTATGACGTCGTGACCACGCTGCGCGCGGCCGGGCACGAGGTGCGGCCGCTCGGCGTGCACGACGAGCTCAAGCCGATTCGCGACCAGATCGAGAACTGGAAGCCGCACGTGGTGTTCACCCTGCTCGAGCAGTTTCACGGCGAGGTCATCTACGACCAGAACGTCGCGAGCTATCTGGAACTGATGCGCATCCCGTATACCGGGTGCAACCCGCGGGGGCTGATGCTGGCGCGCGGCAAGGACCTGTCGAAGACGCTGGTGCACTATCACCGCATCCCGGTGCCGGCCTTCGTGGTGTTTCCAATGCGCCGCAAGGTCAAGCGGCCCCAGCGCCTCGGCCTGCCCTTGATCGTCAAGAGCCTGATCGAGGACGGGTCCTGGGGCATCTCACAGGCTTCGGTCGTCGACACCGACGAGAAGCTCGCCGAGCGCGTCGCCTTCATCCACGAGCGGATCGGCACCGCCGCCATCGCCGAGCAATACATCGAGGGGCGCGAGCTGTATGTGAGCGTGCTCGGCAACGAGCGGCTGCGGGTGTTGCCGGTGTGGGAGCTGAAGTTCGGCAACATGCCGAAGGGCGACTGGCTGATCGCGACCGAGAAGGTCAAGCACGACACCAATTACCAGGAGCGCCGCAATATCTTGCACGGGCCGGCCGAGGACCTGGCGCCGGACATGAGCACTCGCCTCCAGCAGTTGGCCAAGCGCATCTACCGGACGCTGGAGCTCGACGGCTACGCCCGCATCGATTTTCGCCTAACCGCCGAGGGCGTTCCCTATTTCCTCGAAGCCAACCCCAATCCCGAGATCGCGGAGAGCCAGGAATTCGCGACCGCGGCCAAGCGGGTCGGCATCCCCTACCGGGACCTGCTGCACCGCATCCTGGCGCTCGGCATGCAGCGGGCGACCGCGAGCGGGTGAGAATTGACGCTGTTTCAGGCACTGCTGCGCCGAGCCCCGCCTGCCTTGACCCCCTCCCGACCCGCGTCTAAGAGCTTGAGCAGGCACGAAAACCATGATCGTCCTGATCGACAATTACGACAGCTTCACCTTCAACCTGTTTCACTATCTCGGTGAACTGGGGGCGGAGGTGGTCGTGCACCGCAACGACAAGATTGCGGTCAAGGACGTGATCGCTGCCGATCCGGACGCGATCGTGCTCTCGCCCGGGCCCTGCACGCCCGACGACGCCGGCATCTGCCTCGACCTGATCAAGCGCGCCGCGCCGACCATTCCGATCTTTGGCGTCTGCCTCGGGCATCAGGCGATCGGCCAGGTGTTCGGCGGCAAGGTGGTGCGCGCGCCGGTGCCGGTGCACGGCAAGATGTCGCTGATCAAGCACCAGGGCGGCGGCGTCTTCCGCGGCATCAACGGCGCGTTTCAGGCGACCCGCTATCATTCACTCGTGGTCGAGCGCTCGAGCCTGCCGGCCGAACTTGCCGCGGTGGCGGAGACCGACGATCGCCTGGTCATGGGGATGGCGCATGCCAGGCTGCCGGTGCACGGCGTCCAGTTCCATCCCGAAAGCATCGCATCCGAGCACGGCCAGCTGATCCTGCGCAATTTCCTCGACATCGCCGCGGCCTGGAACGCGACCACCGGCCGGCGCACGGCGCGCAAGGCCCGCGCATCCTGAAGGGCAAGCCGTGAGCGACGACTTCAAGTCACTGATTGCCAAGGCCGCGACCGGCGCATCCCTCACGCGCGAGGAAGCCTCGCGCGGCTTCGACCGCATGATGTCGGGCGAAGCGACGCCCTCGCAGATGGGCGCGTTCTTGATGGCGCTGCGGGTGCGCGGCGAGACCGTCGACGAGATCACCGGCGCGGTCACCGCGATGCGCGACAAGATGCTGCGCGTCGACGCACCGCCCAACGCCATCGACGTGGTCGGCACCGGCGGCGACGCGTCCGGGTCCTACAACATCTCGACCTGTGCGGCCTTCATCGTGGCGGGCGCCGGCGTGCCGGTCGCCAAACACGGCAACCGTGCGCTGTCGTCACGTTCGGGCGCCGCCGACGTGCTGGGCGCGCTCGGGGTGAAGATCGAGCTGACACCCGGCGGGGTCGCCCGCTGCATCCGCGACGCCGGCATCGGCTTCATGTTCGCGCCGGCGCATCATCCGGCGATGAAGAACGTCGGGCCGACACGGGTGGAGCTCGGCACCCGCACGATCTTCAACTTGCTTGGCCCGCTCTCCAATCCGGCCGGCGTCAAGCGGCAGATGGTCGGCGTGTTCTCGCGCCAATGGGTCGAGCCGCTGGCGCAGGTGCTCAAGAATCTCGGATCGGAGTGCGCCTGGGTGGTGCACGGCTCCGACGGGCTCGACGAGATCACGATCGCGGGCACGACCTATGTCGCCGCGCTCGAGAATGGCGCGGTGCGCAACTTCGAGATCGTGCCCGAGGAGTTCGGGGTTGCGCGGGTGAGGCCGGAAGCCTTGCGCGGTGGTGACGCGGCCGACAATGCGCTCGCGCTGCGCGCCGTGCTCAAGGGCCAGAGCGGGCCGTTCCGCGACGTCGCCGTCCTCAACGCGGCGGCGGCGCTGGTGGTGGCCGGGCGCGCCAAGGACCTCAAACAGGGCCGCGCGATTGCGATACAATCGATCGATTCCGGCGAGGCCAATGCCACGCTCGACCGGTTGATCACCGTCTCCAATGCATGAGGCCGCGATGGCGGACATCCTCGCCAGGATCGAAGCCTACAAGCGCGACGAGATCGCCGCAGCCAAGCGCGCGCGGCCGTTCGCGACGATCGAGGCGCAGGCCAAGGCCGCCCCTCCCCCGCGCGGGTTCATCCGTGCCATCGAACGCAAGCACGCGAGCGGCGACTATGCGCTGATCGCCGAGGTCAAGAAGGCGAGCCCGTCCAGGGGGCTGATCCGCGCCGATTTCGATCCGCCGAAGCTCGCCAAGGCCTACGAGGCGGGCGGCGCGGCGTGCCTGTCCGTGCTTACCGACACGCCCTCGTTCCAGGGCTCGCCCGAGCACCTGATCGCGGCGCGCGCCGCCACCAAGCTTCCGGTGCTGCGCAAGGATTTCATGTACGAGGTCTATCAGGTCGCCGAAGCACGGGCCTGGGGCGCCGACTGCATCCTGATCATCATGGCGGCGGCGCCGGACCGCCTGGCGATGGACCTGGAAGAGGCCGCGATCGCCTATGGCATGGATGTGCTGCTCGAAGTCCACGACGAGCGCGAGCTTGACCGCGCGCTCGCTCTTCGCTCGCGGCTGATCGGCATCAACAACCGCAATCTGCGCACCTTCGAGACCCAGCTGACCACCACGCGCGAGCTCGCGCCGCGGATTCCGGCCGGCCGCATCGGCGTGTCGGAGAGCGGCATCTTCGAGGCCGCCGATCTCGACCATCTGGCGACCGTCGGCATCCGCACCTTCCTGGTCGGCGAGAGCCTGATGCGCGAAGCCGACGTGGAGAGCGCCACCCGCGAGCTGATCGCCCGTCCGCAACGCCGCATCGGCGCCGCGGAGTAGCCGGTGGCGAGCACCCGCAAGCTCACCCATCTCGCCAAGGGCGGCGAGGCACGCATGGTCGACGTGTCGTCGAAGGCCGCGACCGAGCGCGTGGCGGTCGCCGAGGGCCGCGTCGTGATGAGTCCTCGGACGCTCGATCTCGTGCTCAAGGGTGACGCCAAGAAGGGCGACGTGCTCGGCGCCGCCCGCATCGCCGGCATCATGGCCGGCAAGAAGACCCACGAGCTGATCCCGCTCTGCCACCCGCTCGCGCTGTCGAAAATCGCGGTCGAGATCGAGCCGAACGGGACCGGTCTCACGGTGCGCGCGACCGCCAAGGTGACCGGCCAGACCGGGGTCGAGATGGAGGCGCTGACCGCGGTGTCGGTCGCCTGCCTCACCATCTACGACATGGTGAAGGCGGTCGAGCGTGGCATGCGCATCGAGGGCATCCGGCTGATCGAGAAGCGCGGCGGCAAGTCCGGCCGCTACCGGACAAAGGAGTAGGCTGTGGCGGCGTTGATGGCGGTCGCCGAGGCGCTCGCGCGGGTGCTCGAGCACGCCGTGCCGCTGGCGGCGGAGCCCGCCCCGCTCAACGACGCGCATGCGCGGGTGCTGGCCGCCGATCTGACGGCGCTGCGGATGCAGCCGCCGGCCGCCGTGTCGGCGATGGACGGCTACGCGGTGCGGGCCGCCGACGTTGCGACCGCACCGGCGCGGCTCAAGCTGATCGGGGAAGTGGCCGCCGGCCATCCGTTCGCCGGCACGGTCTGCGCCGGGCAAGCGGCGCGCATCTTCACCGGCGGCGTGCTGCCGCCCGGCGCCGACACCATCGTGATCCAGGAGAACACGACGCGGGAGGGCGACACCGTCGTCGTCACCCGGAAGAGCGGCGCCGGCCGGCATATCCGCAAGGCCGGCCTCGATTTCGCCGAGGGCGCCGTGCTGCTGCGCAAAGGCCGCCGGCTCAGCGACCGCGACCTCGCGCTTGCCGCGGCGATGAACCATCCGGCGGTGCCGGTGCATCGGCGGCCGAAGGTGGCGGTGCTCGCCACCGGCGACGAGCTGGTGATGCCCGGGTCGAAGCCAGGCATTGGCGAGATCGTCTATTCCAACGGCTACGCCACCATGGCGCTGGCGCGGCGGGAGGGCTGCGACGTCGTCGATCTCGGGATTGCGCCTGACCGGGTGCCGGAGACGGTCGCGGCGGTGCGCCGCGGTCGCGCCGAGGGCGCCGACATCCTGGTGACCTCCGGCGGCGCCTCGGTCGGCGACTACGACCTGGTGCAAAAGGCGCTTGGCGCCGAGGGTCTGGACCTGTCGTTCTGGAAGGTCGCGCTGCGGCCGGGGCGCCCGATGATGCACGGCCGGCTGGATTCCATGCACGTACTCGGCCTACCGGGTAACCCAGTCTCGGCCTATGTATGTGGTGTCCTTTTCCTGGTTCCGCTGATCCGGCGGCTCTGCGGCCGCTCGGAGTGCGAGCCAGTGCTCGAAATGGCGGTGGCGGGCTGCGATCTGCCGGTGAACGACGAGCGCGCCGACTACCTGCGCGCCGCGCTGGCAGCCGGGCCGGACGGGCTCCCGGTGGTGACGCCCTTCCCGGTCCAGGACAGCTCCATGCTGGTGCCGCTGGCGCAGGCGGACTGCCTGCTCGTGCGCGAGCCGCACGCGCCCGCGGCCAAGGCCGGCAGCCGATGTGCCATCCTTAAGCTCGGCCTGTAGCGGTCTTTCGAGTTGTTCACGTCAAATTAAATGGTTGCGGAACACATATGGAACATATAGTGTATGTTCATGATTTGTTTCGACTGAGTCTCTAGGGTGCCTTGCGGGCGCTCTGTGGACTAGCCGACAGCCGGGGGAAGGAAAGACCATGCTGACCCGAAAACAGTTCGAGCTTCTGCGTTTCATCCACGAGCGGCTCAAGGAAGCCGGCGTACCGCCTTCTTTCGACGAGATGAAGGATGCGCTCGATTTGCGCTCGAAGTCCGGAATTCACCGGCTCATCACGGCGCTCGAGGAACGCGGCTTCATCCGCCGCCTGCCGAATCGCGCCCGCGCGATCGAAGTGATCAAGCTGCCCGAGGCGGTGGCCCAGGGCATCGGCACTAGCCGCGCCCGCGGGTTCACGCCGAGCGTGATCGAAGGCAACCTCGGGAAGGGACGCGCGGCGTCCGAGGACGACGGGAGCCGTCCGATCGCGGTGCCGGTGATGGGCCGCATCGCCGCCGGTACGCCGATCGAGGCGATCCAGAACAAGACCCACGTGGTCAACATGCCGCCCGAACTCCTCAGTTCGGGCGACCACTTCGCGCTCGAAATCCGCGGCGATTCGATGATCGACGCCGGCATCCTCGACGGCGACACTGCCCTCATCAAGAAGACCGATGCCGCCGACACCGGCGACATCGTGGTGGCGCTGATCGACGAGGAGGAGGCGACGCTCAAGCGCTTCCGCCGGCGCGGCGCCTCGATCGCGCTCGAGCCGGCCAACACCGCCTACGAGGTGCGCATCCTGCCGCCCAACCGGGTGCGTATCCAGGGCAAGCTGGTGGGATTGTTTCGGCGGTACT